>Ga0265327_10004307_pt1 | contig 12700 bp, 10 predicted proteins | sample 41621metaG_FD_202089 | JGI IMG/M metagenome (GOLD analysis project Ga0265327, IMG submission 202089) | Rhizosphere microbial communities from Carex aquatilis grown in University of Washington, Seatle, WA, United States - 4-16-21 metaG | ecosystem: Host-associated > Plants > Roots > Rhizosphere...
TTGCCGATTTCGCGAAGGTAGATCTTAATGCCGCCGTCGAGTTCCATGCTGGCCATAAATCAGAAAATTGGGTAAGGGGAATTCAGGGTAAAAAGGGGCTCTCAGTTTAACATGTCTCTGGGAGATTTCTTCCATTTTTTTAAGCAGTTTTCCTGCCAGAAAAGACGCACGAGAGGAGGTTTTTGTTGGAAAATATCGTGAGAAAGTTTGTAAGTGATTGAAAATGAACAAGAATAATTAGACGATTAGATTCTAGCTTCTATAAAAAGAGGCCTGTAAACAGCATGTAAAAGACCTCAAAAAAGGCTACGAAACCGCAGCGTTTCAGGTCGCAGGGGACCAATTCTCTCCCCTGCGAAAATAATTCATAGGGAGCGGGCCTTACAAGAGCTGGGGAATCTGGAGTTTAGATACCCTGAAGACACCTCATTCCCCGCGACCAACGGTCGCGGCCACATCCTAAAGAAGGATGCTCTGTGGCCGAGACTGTTGGTCTCGGGAAATATCCCGAAGACCCAGGAGGTACTACCCGTCTGGACGGATCAAATGGCTCAGCAGCACCTATTCACTTCCCTGCCACAGCCTCAGGCGCCCGCGCCTTCAAGGTCATCAGCATCGCCTTCAGATGCTCCTCGATTTTCACGCTGGCCTGTGTTTCCAGATAACTGCTCCGCGCGCGCCAGGTTTCGTAGCCACCCAGCGCGTGATGTTCCGGAGTGGGGAGGTAGCCGTTGTAGCCATTCGCCAGCGAAACCGTGAAATGGCGTGCAAAGGGTGTGCTCTGTTTCAAATCCAGGCCGATCTCCACAAACACCTCACAAGGAATCGCGGCGACACTGAGGGTGCCGATGCGGTGCACCTGCAGCTTTACCGGCACCTGGTCGGGATAGTCCGCCAACTTTACGGCTTCGCGTGCATAGATGGCCTTGCGGTCCGTCCATTGGCCGTCCTTGTCCTTGGGCGTCGTCTCCATGGTCTGCTTTGCCTTCGCCAGTTCCTCGGGCGTGGCCTTACGCACGCCGAGGTTGATGTCCTCTTCCGCGCTGTCGAGTGTGGTGGTCGCGTCCCACTTGATGGTGTCGTAGGCGCCCATGGCGGCATCGGCCACGTTCTTCGCGACAATGCTGATCTGCTCTCCCGGGTTGCGCTTGTAGCGGATGGAGGAACCCATGTTCACGTTGTTGATGTTGCCGCTGGTGCCGTTGGACATGATGCCCACGAACGCGGGCTTGCCCTGGTAGCGGTCATCGGTGGCCTTGAGCCGTTCCGCGATTTCATTTGCAAAGGCTCCGTAGTAGTCCGCGGAGATCGCCGGGTTACCACCCACGTAGTGCAGGCTGTAATTGGCGAAGAGGGCGAGCGGGCGTTTGTCCGTGGCGCTGCGCACCGCCAGCACGGCCACGTCTTGGTCCACAGGACCGGTGGGGATCGAGACTTTGGGATTCACCTGCCCGGGATTCATGAGCGCGCGGTCTGCCGTGCTGCCAAACGGATTCTCGTAGGTTTGCCCCGGTTTCATGAACCAGCGGCGATTGAAGACATCGGCGGGATCGCTGCCGAAGGCCCAGCCGATTTCCGCGGGTTCTAGGTTGTCATGCGCCTGTTTCAATCCCGCGGCGATGCGCGCCGGCACGGCGGCCACGTACTCGGGATCAGGATCGCTCTGAAACACGGACGCCATCGTCGCCGCGGAGTGCGTGTGCGTGGCGGAAATGAGCATGTGCGAGGCGGGTACGCCCGTTTCCTTGGACGCGATCTCCTTGGCCTTCTCCATGATCTCCCGTGGGCACATGCACGCATCAAGCACGCAGAAGATAAGTTCCGTTTTCCCATCGTTCAGCGCCAGGCATCGCGCGTGCATGGGATCGTGGATGCTCTCCGTGAACGCCCCCTTCATGTTGCCGTTCACCGGCGAAGGAAAATGCGTGGGCGAGATGTCCTGCGCATAGGCGCCCGCGCGGAAAGTTCCCGCGGCGGAGGCTGGTGATGCGCCGGTCAAAAACAGCGCGCAGGCGGCGAGCGTGGCGCAGCTTTGGGCGAACGCGCGACGAGGAAGACGGAGATGAGCGATCCGTTTCATGAGATTCTCCTGTGAGTGATGTTGCCTGACTACGCCGCCTCCACTTCCCAGCCCGCGCGGTAAGTGCGGGTGAGATGCTTCTCCGCCTCGGGCATGTTCGGGAACTTCAGGTTCGCAGCGTTCCATTCCAGCGCCACGGCGCCGGGGCCGGTGATGACCTGTCCACCCTTGGAGCCGGAGGGATGTTTCGTCATCAGCGTGGCTACGTTGCCCAGTTGCACTGTCTCCGCCACCCAGCCGGAGAAATGGAAGCCGTCGCTGGTCTTCTTGTTCTCCAGGATGCCGTTGATCCAGCGGTGCCAGTGGCTGTCGATCTTCTCGATCTTCGGCGGCGTGAAGCCAGTGAAGTTCTCGGTCGGATAAAGTCGCGGCCCGGCCACGTGGGCCAGCACCATGTTCCCTTTTTCACCGATGAAGACGGAGCCGCTCCCGGGCAGTTCCATCTCCGGCGGCATCTGCGCGATCTTGCGCGCGGGTTTCACGCCGCCGTCCGTCCAGGTAACCTTGATGGTCTTGTCTGCCGTCAGGTCGTTGCCGGGGAAGACCCACTGCACGATTTCATTCACGGGCCACACCTGCTTGTTGATGCCGCTGTTGTCCGCGATCACGGAGATCGGCGCCTGCAATCCGAGTGAGGTATAGACGGGATCGAGAATGTGGCAGCCGAAGTCACCCAGCGCTCCATCGCCAAAGTCTTGCCAGTCGCGCCACACGAAGGGATGATAGGCATCCGGCGCGTAATCGCGCATGGGCGCGCCGCCGATCCACAGGTCCCAGTTCAGGCTGCTCGGCACCGGTCCGGGCGCGGGCGGCTCCAGCAAACGCGTGCGCTCATTGCCGGTCACGCTCACCCAGGAGTGCACCTCCTTCACTTTGCCGATCGCACCGCTGCGGATCAGCTCCGTGCCCATGCGGTATTCCACGGAGGAGTGGATCTGGTTTCCCATCTGCGTGATGAGACCTTTCTTCTCCGCCCAGAGACGCATCTGCCGCACCTCCCACACCGTGCGCGCCAGCGGCTTCTGGCAGTAGACGTGCTTGCCGCGCTTCATCGCCTCGGTGGCCACCTTGGCGTGCATGTGGTCGGGGATGGCGATGTTCACCGCGTCAAACTTGTCACCCAGCTTGTCGAACATCTCGCGGAAGTCCTGCCAGTGTGGCACGCCGGCAATGAGCGCGTCCGCCTTGTCGAAGCGGCTCGTGTCCACATCGCAGAAGCCCACGTACTTCACCTTCTCGTGGGAGGAGATGCTGTGCAGGTCACTGTAGCCCATGCCGTTCACCCCCACCGCGGCGACCTGCACCATGGAGTTGGGATTGGCGGCACGAAGGACGGCGGGGAATCCGATCGCCGCGGCGGTGGCGGCGGACTGTTGGAGAAAGGCGCGGCGTGTGGTCATGGGAAAAGACCTACGTTGGAAGAAGGAAAATCCATCATGAGCGATGCATGTTGCGGCGGATTCCACAAAAGTGGGTCGGCAGCCTTCTGGTGAAAAGGAGCGAGGTGGACTGCATGAGGCCTTGTCGCAAAGAAGCAGAGAAGCAAAGAGTGATGGAGTGATGGAGTGATGGAGTGATGGGTGGGCTGGTTCTCATGCTCCTCTCGTCTTCGTCCTTGCACCGAAAGCTCCCGCGTGTCCCGAGTTTTCAAGAACGAGTGTGGGACCTCTGAAGGGCCAAGGTTCAAAAAACAACGACGTCGAGATCATTCGTTGCCCTGATCACCTCACGGCCCAACTCCTCGGCTTCATTGCCTCTTTGCGACAAATCCCATAGCATGGCGACGCTCCCTCATCGGCAGAAGGCTGCCGATCCACTTCACTTCAGCTTCCACACCTTCACATCATCCACATTCGCGGATTTGTTCACCGCGAGCGTGATCATGCGCTTGGTGGGATGGGCGATCCCTTCGCTGGAAAATTCGCCCACGGCCTTGCCATCGATACTCGCGCTCATCTTGTCGCCCTCGATGCTGACCAGCATCGTGTGCCATTCGTCCGCCTTGAGGTCGAGCGGGAAGGATTTGGCCTTGGTCTTGAGCAGCGCGAGCAACTCCGGTGACTTGTCGCCCTTGAGCCGCTTCTCGCGAATCTCGTTGTCCATGTTGCCCGTCTTGGAATCGGTGAGGGTGAGTGCCTTCAAGGTAACATGGGCGTTGCAGAGATGGCCGGCGTGCACTGTCTTCAACTCGCGGTCCACGAAATCGACCCCCAGGTCATCGCCCGGATCGAGTTTGAATCGTAGTTCCACCGCCCCGTTCTGAAACTCCACGGCGTGGAAGATGGCCACGCCGTGGTCCGCCTCCGCGTGTTTGGTGACGTGCATGAATCCATCCGCCACCGTGACCTGCTTGTGTCCTTTGGCGCGCCAGGCGCTGTTGCTCGTCCAGCCGTTGCCGATGTCCTCCTTGTCCGGCGTCGCTTCCTTCCGGTCGAAGTGGTCTTCAAAGAGCAGCGTGCCGCCGGTCTTTGGGTCGGTGGCCAGCAGGACGCCGCAGGAGCTGAGCGCAAGGAGAGTGAGGGGAAGCTTCATGGGCCATGGTAACGCGGTGGAGGACCGGTTCTTTTACGCCGCTTGATTTGTGCAACTGATTGCCGCTGCCGCCGTTTCATCAGGACCATCCCATGAACACGATCACGCTTCTTTGGACACTGACGCTCGCGACGTTGGTGCTCCCCCTCAGGGCCGGCGCCGAGGACGCGCCGGTGGATTTCCAGAAGGCCCGGCAGATATTCGAGCGGAAGAAAAACGGTGAGAAGATTACGCCGGAAGAAGAGGCTTACGTGAAACGCGCGATGGCCGAGCGCGGCGGAAAAGGATCCAACAAACAGACGCCACCTCCGAAATGGACCGAGCATCTCACGCCGCTCACGGAGCTGGGCACCGCCAAATACAAGGGCGAGGACGGCGGCCTCTATGGCGGAGGCAGCAATGTGCCACCCAAGGCACATCTCGACGCGGCGATGAAAGAGGCTGCCAAAATTCGCCCGCTGGATGCGGAGGGAAATCCTTCGCCGGACGGGAAAATCGGCCTCATGTCCGTGGGCATGTCGAACACCACCATGGAGTATTCCCGCTTCAAACGCATCGCGGACGCCGACTCCTCCAAGTCGCCCAAGGTGATCGTGCTGGACGCGGCGCAGGGAGGCCAGACCGGGCTCCGCTGGGCGGACACGGCCACGCCGCTCTGGAAGACGGTGGACCAGCGCATGCAGGCCGCCGGGCTGAGCGATAAACAAATCCAAGTCGTGTGGATGAAACAGGCCGAAGCCGGGCCAGCGCAGCATGGAGACTTCCCCAAGCATGTAAAGTTTCTCCAGGACAATCTCGTGAAGGGCCTGGCAAATCTGAAGGCCAAGTTTCCGAACCTGCGCATCGCTTACCTCTCCAGCCGCATCTACGCGGGCTATGCCACGACCGGTCTGAATCCCGAGCCTTATGCGTATGAGGAGGCCTTCGCCATGCGCTGGCTCATCCAGGACCAGATCGCCGGCAAACCGGAGCTGAACTACGACGCTGCGCATGGCGCGGTAAAATCTCCGCTGCTCCTGTGGGGTCCGTATCTCTGGGCGGACGGCACCACACCGCGCAAGGCGGATGGGCTCATCTACACCCAGGAGGATTTGTCCCCGAAAGATGGCACGCATCCCTCCGACTCCGGCCAGGCAAAGGTCGCCAATCTGCTCCTGACTTTCTTCAAGACGGATGCGACGGCGAAGGGCTGGTTCACCGGGAACTCATCTGCGGTGGGAGCGAGGTAAACTACGCTTCGCGCACCGACCTGCATGAAAACCCAGCCAACATTTTGCCGCGCTTCGTGCGTGGCCTTGGCCGCGTTCCTTGGATTTGCCGGCGTTTTTCATGCGGCCGAGGGCGATGCACCCATTGATCCGGTGCGGGGCCGCGCCCTGATGCAAAAGTCGAAGAACGGCGAGACATTGACCGTGGAGGAGCAGGCATATCTTGATCGCGTCAAGCAGGCCATCCGCGAACGTGCCGCCGGGAAACGCTCCAATGTTCCACCGCCTTCTGGCGAGCCGCGTCCCACCGCTCCAAACACCGCGGACTGGAGCGCCCTGGTGCCGATCACGGACATGACCACGCTCTACAAGGGCGAGGACGGCGGTCTTTACGGCGGCGGCAAAAATGACCCCCCGGAGGCGCTGCGTGCCGCGCATCGGAAGGAGTCGGAACAAATCCTGCCACGCAATGCCGAAGGCGCACCGACGGAAGACGGGAAAATTGGCCTGATCACTATCGGATTCTCCAACACCTCCATTGAGTCGGAGGACTTCAAGCGGACGGCGGATGCTGATCCGCAAAAGTCGCCCCACGTGGTAATCGTGAACGGCGCGATTGGCGGGCGCTCAGCCGTGATGTGGGCCTGGGATGGCGCTGCTGTCTTGCCGGAGGCGGAACAACAGCGGCTCGACAAGGAAATGGATTTGGTCCGCATGCCCAAAGGCGTCCGCAAAAGCTCCGGGTTGGAGAAGGACACCTGGCCCACGCTGGCGCAGCGCATCAAGGAGGCGGGTCTTTCGCCCGCGCAGGTGCAGGCCTGCTGGCTCAAGCATGTGGAGGCTAATCCGAAACCGCTTGGCGAATTTCCCGCCCACGCGCGCGCCCTTCAGGTGGACATCACGGCCATCCTGAACATTGCGCGGCTTCATTATCCCAACTTGCGGGTCGTGTATCTCAGCAGCCGCACCTTTGGAGGATGGTCCGGTCGGGAGAGCGGCAGCCCGGAGCCCTATGCCTACGAATCAGGCTTCGGCACGCGCTGGGTGGTGCAGAGTCAGATGAAGGGTGAGCGGCAGCTCAACTTCGACCCCGCGCAAGGCGAAGTGAAGGCGCCACTGGTTTTGTGGGGCCCCTATTTCTGGGCCTGTGGCGACACACCGCGCAAGTTCGATGGCATGACGTGGACTCTGAAGGACGTGCGCGCCGACCAGCTCCATCCCAACGAATCGGGCGCGCAAAAAACTACCGCTTTGCTGCTGAATTTTTTCAAGACCAACGAGGGAACCTCCCGTTGGTTCCTGAAACGCTGACTGACTCCAGGCTCTCATGAAGGCCAGAAAGATTACCCCCGCTTCTTTGCTTCTCATCGCACAGCCTGCTTCCGCGCAACAAAGAGCTGCATGACCTGCTCACGGAATTGAAGATCGATCATGACTACGAAGTCGTGCCGGATGTGGCCCACGAGTCGCCGAAGTATTACCGGAACCTGGGAACGAAGGTGTATGAATTCCACGGCAAAAGCCTGGCGGCCTCCGCACCCACGGCAGCCAACGCCGGAAACTGACGGCAGAAGAGCCGTTTCACGGGCAGTTTTACCGGATCATCCGACATTCTAGGGCCGGTTCACACTATCAATAGACGAAAATTATCGCATAGCGATAAGAGATTGTAGCGAGGGGTTGAGCGAAGCGACACCCCTCGTAAGCACGCCGAAGGGGAGCATCACGTAGTGATGCCAGCCACGCCGCATGACCCAACGCTCTGGGATCGCTACGCGATCCTAACGTCGGGAAATCCTTCGAGGGGTATCGCTTCGCTCGACCCCTCGCTTGTATCTTGGAGTGGAGGCTGGGGTGTGAGAACCTTGAGCCGACTTGTCTGGAAGAGAAGCGGGCAACCTGTCCCCTCGCTAAGGCCTTTTGAGCCTGTCCTGTAGAACAGACCCGCTTCTCCTTCCAGCAGGGGCACAGAGTCCGAACCCTATCCAAGACCGCGAGTCTGCATACAAGCCCGGCCCCACGCCCCTGCTTTCCGGATCAAGGCAGTTGCACTACCCACCCTTAACTTACTGATGAACCCATCTGTTGCCAATGCCTTCCTCGGTCTGGATGTGAGCAAAGCCTCCTTTCATGCCGCACTGTCCACCACGACCCAAGCTGCGATGCGCCAGCGCGCCTTCACCAATGATGCAGGCGGCTTTGCCGCCTTGGAGCAGTGGCTGCGCCGGCAGCCTGTGGTCCCCAAAACTCTTCATGCCTGCATGGAATGCACCTCCCGCTACGGCGAAGCTCTGGCGCTCAATCTCCACGGCTATGTGGGCAGCGTGAGCATGGTCAATGCCCGGCTGGTCCATCGTTATGGCCAAGCCCTGAACCTGCGTGCCAAAAGTGATCCCGCCGATGCACGCCTGCTGGCCCAGTACTGCGCGGAGCGTCACCCACGCCCTTGGAGTCCGCCCAGCCCAGAGCGTGCCATCCTCCAGGAGTTGAACCGGCGCCTGCACCAGCTCACCCAACAGAAGATCGCGGAGTCCAACCGCCTGGAAGCAGCGCGCATCGCTCCAGTGCGCGCCGATATCCAGCAACACCTCGCCCAGCTCCAAAGGCGCATGGACCGCCTGGGGTCCGTCATCCTGGCCCATGTGCAGGGGCATCCCAAACTGCGCCAGCAGTCCGCCCTGCTGCAAAGCGTGCCGGGCATCGGCGCCAAAACCGCCGCAGCACTGTTGGGCGAACTGCCTGAGGATCTGGTCGCACACTACGCCCACGCGCGCCAACTGGCAGCCCATAGTGGTCTGACTCCGCGTCACCAGCAAAGTGGCGCACAACGCGCACCCACACGGCTCAGCCGCATCGGCTCCTCACGCCTGCGCGCCCTCCTTTACATGCCGGCCTTGGTCGGGGCAAAACATTGCCCGCCCTTCGCACACTTCCGCGCCAAGCTCATGGCACGGGGCAAAACACCCAAGCAGTCCATTTGCGCGCTGATGCGCAAACTTGTCCACATCATCTTCGGCATCCTCAAACACCAAAAACCTTTTAATCCTTCACTGCTTTCCTCCGCTTGACTTCAAGACCCTATCTACAAGCTTTCATCGCTCCGCGATGATCCTTCTGAGGTTTTCGAGTTTTGTGAACAGGCCTTGGAGCAGCACGGGCGGTGGGCAAATGCGGGGAGTGAGTCAAAAGCCTAAACTGGGGGCTCCAGAAGCCTCTTGGGAAGGTCACGCATGCCGTGGATTATTCCAAAGATTTGGATTCCTGCAGGTACTTCACGGTAAAACGCAAGATGCACGTGAAATGGGCGAGCCAAAACAATCGAGCGAATGTCGGCCAATACCGGACTGACGAAGTGCCTCAGGCGTCCGCAATCCGGACGTCGGGAGATCTGTCCAAGGGTGGTATTGAAAGCGGAAATATACCTCTCAGCGACATCCCATCCAGCCTTGCTGGCATACCAAAGGTGCTGCAATTCCAGATCCCGCTGCGCTTCGTCTGAAATCTCGACTGAGAGGCTCACCCTTGGATCGCTTTACGTGTTTTCTCACGAACACGTTCGAAAGTATCTTCCGTCAAAGGACGGAAAGGTCCCGCTGCTCCCGCGAGAAGTTCGCGTTCGAGTTCAGGAGATTCTCTCCCCTCTTCCACAATTCCATGCAAGTGGCGGTCCGCCATCCAGCGGCTGAGTTCGTCAAAATCAGCCTCAGAAAGGCCCTCAATTGCAGATTCAATTTCGGCAAGCGTGCCCATTGGAGCAATTCTATTTCAATCACTCAAAAACGCAAGCCAAGGCGTGGTTATCCCGCCACCGCTTCGGCCTCGGGGGCGGTCTTGTAGGGCTTGATGGAAAGCACCCGGACGCGGCGCGGCGGAGTGTTTTCTTCCGTGGGCAGTTCGGCTTCATCGCCCACGGCTTTTCCGAAGAGCGCCTTGGCGATGCCGGAAAGGTAGGAAATGATGTGCTTCTCCGGCACGCTGTCCCAGGCGCCAAGGATGGTGTAGGTTTCCTTCGCGCCGCTTTCCAAGTCCTCGAATTCCACGATGGTGCCGATGCCCACCTTGTCGGTTGGCACGCCCACGAAATCCGTGCCGCGCGCCTGGCGCAGCTCGCGCTCGTACTTGTGCTGCAGACGCATGAGGAAGCCCTGCTGCTGGCGCGCGCTCTTGTACTCGAAGTTCTCGCGCAGGTCGCCGTACTCGCGGGCGATCTGGATGTCCTTCTTGTTCTGCGGGATCTTGTTTTTGACGAGGTCTTCCAGGTCCAGCTTGCGCTGCTCGAGGCTTTCCCAGGAAACGGTGATGGTGCTGTCGCGCGCCGCGGTGTCTTCCATCATCGACTGCATTTCCGGGCGCGCCTTGATCATGCGGCCCATGAGGGCGCGGCGCGTGAGCTCGTCAAAATAGAGCGCGCTGAGGATGCGCTTGGCAAGCGCGCGCAACTCCGCCTCATCAGCATCCATGGCGAGCTCGCTCATGACTTCCGGCTCGTCCGAAAAGGCGGAGTTGAGACGACCGGTGCGCTTGGGACCGCCGGCAATGTGGTCCGCGTGGAGCGCATCCAGCACCGCATTGGCGAAGTCCAAATCAAACACGCTCTGCGAAAGACCCGTGCGCTCCCTGCAAATCCACACCAGCAGATCGGTGCTCAGGCGGCGGTTGCGCACCGCTTTCTTGAGGTATTCGGAGAATGCGTCCAGCTCATCGTTGGCATCCAGCAGCGAAGCGAGCTCCGCCACGCCGCGACCACCGCTTTTGGTGAGATGGGCGAGCGCGTCTTCCACCCAGGCACGCTCCGGAAACGCTTCAGGAAAGGCGCGGTAAGCACGGCTCATCATCGCGGCGGGGAGACCGTTGACGGGCTCCGCAAGCTGGGGGCGCGCATTGCGGAGGAGTTCCACCAAGGTGATGGAACCTTCCGGAAGCTGGGCGCCAGGCACAGATTCCAGCAGTTCATCACGGGCCAGCACCAGATGCAGTGCATCCTTGAGGTTCATGGTCCACGCCTTGCGCACCGTGTTGCTCAGGTCCTCCAGCATCGGCTTGAGCTCGGTCGCGGCATCGGTGAAAAGATCGAGATCCTTCTGGATAGCGGCGAGGGCATTGAGCTTGTCCTTCAGTTCGCGCGCGGCGATGAAAGTCTTCACCATGGCGGCGCCAGGGCTCTCCCCTTCGTTGCGCAGGATGATGGGTTCACTGCGCTTGGCGGGCACCACGATGTGCCGCTTTTCCTTGAGCGCCTTCTTTGCGCCACTCCACCAGGACTTGTAATCGGCGGCGGCAATGATCTGCGGTGTGAGAAGCGCTTCGAGCTGGTCAACGAGCAGGCGCTTGCCGTTGCTGGCGAGCGCGAGGGAAATGAGACTGGCGGGATCTTCCTTGGACATCTTGCGCAGGCCTTCGAGGTCACCCACGCGGCGGGCGAGGAAGTGCGTCTGCGGCAGCGGCTCCAGCGAGGAGGCGGCAAAGCCGAGCTTCATGGCGTGGCCGGCCTTGGATTCGAAGTCGACCACCATCCGGTCTGCGAGGAGGTCCCATTCCTTGACCCGGCCCGCGCCCCAGCTTTTGTGCAGGCAAAAGGACCCGACGGTGAGTTTTGAAAGCTTTTCCCCGTCCTGTGGAGAGAGTTTGCCTGCTTTGACCAATTTTTCGACCTCTGGTGTCATGTGGACGGGCACATTACCGGGCCGCAGGGGCGTGGCAATGCTTTTGTGAAACTACCCCCAGCGCCCAGGTCACGGAAATGTCACGGACTGATGGGCAGCCGGTCTTCCGGGGGGCCTACGTTCACCAGGATGCGGTCGTGCTTGTACACGCGGAGCTGGAAATGGGTGGCCGTGGAAAGCACCACGCCGAGGGTGCTGAGCTTTTCCGCCACGAAGTTGGCGACTTCGTAGAGGTCCTTTCCCTCCACCATGACGGCGAGATCGTATCCCCCGCTCATGAGATAGCAGCTCCGCACCTGGTCATATTGGGCGATCCGGCGGGCGATGCGGTCGAAGCCGCCGCCGCTTTCCGGGGTGATGCGCACTTCAATGAGCGCCGTCACACCGCGAGAACCCGTCTTCTCGTCATCGACAATCGCCTGGTAACCGAGCACCACGCCGTCGGCTTCGAGCTTGGCGATGTTCTTGGCGACTTCCGCCTCACTGATCCCGAGTCGCGCTGCCAGTTCAGAATTCGTGAGCCGGGCGTTTTCGCGAAGGAGTTGAAGGAGGCGTTCCATAGCGCGCAGATGCTAGCTTCGGCCTGCGGCAGATGCGAGCGGATTTTGCGGATGCCATTAGAGATTACCCCCGGTGCAGCACTCGGAAACACCACCCCTCGTATTGATCAAGCGCTGCGCGGAGGAACGTGTGACCCCAGGTCCACTTGAACGGAAAAACGTATGCGTTGTAGAGAGGGCTCCCATAAAAGTCATGAGTAAGCGCGTATGCGTGCAACCATGGAACGCTCAGAAAATAAAGCAGAGGAATGACCAAGAAAACGCACAAGGCCCACACCACCACGTGGGACTTTCGGGATGGCTCCTCGCTCATAGCCGCAGCGACTGTAACGGTCCAGCATGCCCAAATCAATAGCTTCGTTTGGCAGCTTTCGATGGCGGAGCCATCGCGGACTTTAGCGAGGGGTTGAGCAAAGCGACACCCCTTGTAGGCGCGCGTTACCAGAGCATCGCGTAGCGATGCTATCCGGGAAAATCCGTTTCGAGGGGTGTCGCCTGCGGCTCAACCCCTCGCCACAGTCTCTCATCGCTATGCGATGACTTTCCAACGCCAGGCAACCCGCGCGAACAGGTTCTAAAGCATCTCAAATTTAGATGTGGCCAGTTTTCCCCTTGTTACTTTTGTATCGCCCTTACAGGGGCTCTGTCCCCAGATTC
>Ga0265327_10004308_pt1 | contig 12697 bp, 9 predicted proteins | sample 41621metaG_FD_202089 | JGI IMG/M metagenome (GOLD analysis project Ga0265327, IMG submission 202089) | Rhizosphere microbial communities from Carex aquatilis grown in University of Washington, Seatle, WA, United States - 4-16-21 metaG | ecosystem: Host-associated > Plants > Roots > Rhizosphere >...
GGCGCTCGCTGGCAGGGTGCATACAACCCCGAATACCAGCATCGCCCGCAGGGGGAAGTAAGACCAATCAATCAACGGCCTACCAATGGCCTACCGATGGCTAAATCAGCTTTGGCGGGGGCGGCTGTCTAGAGATAGAACTGGAAAAAACAGCGGCCAAGTCGCACTCACGACCGGCCGCTGCAAAACACAAACAGAAACAACTAACTCACCAATTACTCTCTATCCTTCAGCACCAAAAACTTGCTCGTGCCATTGCTGACCACGTTGAAAATCGCGCCGCTTTTCGCGTTAACGCCTTTTGTGGCATCGCGAAACTCGCGGAGGCTGGTCACCGGCTTGCGATTCACATCGGTAATCACATCGCCGGTTTTGAGCCCTGATTCCTCGGCGACTGATCCGGGTTCAACCGCAGTGACAACGACACCTTTTTGATTCTCTTCGACATCATATTTTGAGGCATTGTCTGAGTTCAGGTTCTCAACTGATAAGCCAAACGTCGTCGGCTCATCGCTGTTGCCATCGTTTTGAGTCGAACGCTCGTTCTTGGTCAGGTCCGACGGCAATGCTTCGGTCTTGATCTTCACCGGCACGTGTTGATTGTGATTGCGCACAACATCCAGCGTAATGGTCTGGCCGGGTTTCTTGCCGGAAACCTCTTCCTGAAGTTGACGCGGCGTGGAAACTTTTTTGCCGTCGAGCGCAACGACAACGTCACCCGCTCGCAGGTCCGACTTTTTCGCCGGACCATTGGACTGGATCGCCCTAATCACGACCCCTTCGTCGATGTCAGGGCGCAGCTTCGGATCCAAATCACGAAGGTCAGCATCGTCTTTCAAATCTTGAATGCCCACGCCAATCCATGAGCGGACGAATTTCCCTTCGCTGATGAGGTGGTCGGTGACGCGCTTGGCAAGGTTGATCGGAATCGCAAAACCGATTCCGGTGTTCATCCCGCGAATCATTGCGTTGATGCCGATGACTTCACCGTAAAGATTCACCAACGGCCCACCGCTGTTGCCTGGATTGATACTGGCATCGGTCTGGAGGAAGTCCTGGTCAGCATACCCACTCGACGCGACCGCGAGACCGGAACGGCCTTTTGCGCTGATGTGTCCGACGGTGACGCTGTATGTCAATTGGAAGGGCGCGCCGATTGCAATGGCGAATTCGCCAACACGGGTCTTGTCCGAATCGCCGAGCTTCGCCGGAATCAGGTGGCTCTTGGGTTTGATTTTGATGACCGCGACATCTGATTCAGGATCGGTGCCTTTAACCGTTGCATCGTACTCATCGCCATTCTTAAAGCGCACATGGATTTTGTCCGCCCCTTCTACAACGTGATTATTGGTCAGGATGAAGCCGTCTTCAGAGATGACGATTCCGGAACCTTCACCTTGCATTTGCGGAACCCGCTGTTGCCGGCGATTTCCACGGTTGCCGCCGTGATTACCGCGATTACCCCATTCCTCAAAGTAACGACGCAATTCCGGCGGGAGCATCTCCCAAGGTGAGGACCCGTCATCGCTACTGTCGTCCATACTGGTGCCGTGATAGTTCGCTTTCTGCGTTACGGTAATCACAACTACTGCGGGTGAGACTTTGTCGGCGACTTCCACAAAGGCCTCGTTCAGTTGCTTCGCGAGTTCAATCGCGGACGAGTCTTTTGCGAAAGCGACCGCTCCGCCGCCAATCAGGCTGCCGCTCACAATCACGGAAAGAGCTAAATTTCTAATTCGATTCATAAATACCGATATCCTTCTTTGTGGTTCGAGGTGTCATTGACACAAAATGTTCAATCTTTTTCCGGTTCGGACGTTGTTTCCTGCGCCAGTTAATGCTCAACAACTTACCACAAGTTGAAAAAGTCAATAGTCACTCGTCAGGAGGAAGCCGCGCTGAACCAACGACAGGCGACTACGGACAAAACTGACAAATGACGGACTCTGCATTGACTTGCCGGAACGCGCTGATTACCGTCTATTCCACTAGAAGCGGCATTCTCATGACTGACCAAATTGAAAAACTTCTCATTCTGCAGGACCGGGACCGTCGGATTTTTGGGGTAAAAAGCGAGTTCGCGCGAATCGAGCCCGAGCGGCGCATGTTACAGGGTAAAACTTCAGGGACCCAGGCCGCTCTCGACGCCGCCAAACTAAAGCTGAAGCAAATCGAGACCGACCGTAAAAAGCTCGAACTCGATGCCGAAGCCAAGAAGGGGCTGATCGAGAAGTATTCGCTCCAACAATTTCAGACGAAGAAAAACGAGGAATACCGCGCGCTCGGTCATGAAATCGAAATGGCGAAGGAAGCGATCACCGGGCTCGAAGATCAGCAGATCGAGTTGATGGAACAAATGGAAGTCGCGCAAAAGCACGCTGCTGCGGCCCAGAAAGACGCGGACGAAGCAAAGAAGCTCGCCGATGGTCAGTTGAAAGAACTCGCGCAACGCGAAGAGAATTTGAAGAAGGATCTGACAGAGCTGGAATCCAGCCGCGAGCAACTCACGTTGGGATTGGACGAAGATTACCTGAGTCGTTACAGCCGTTTGCTGAAACAGAAGGGGGAGAACGTCGTGGTTGGAATTCAACACGGCGTCTGTGGCGGCTGCCACATGAAGTTTCCGATGCAAATTGTGGTTGCGTGCCAAAAGGCCCAGGAACTCGTCACTTGCCCGAATTGCGGACGCATCCTCTATTACACGCGCGATATGGAAGTCGCGTTTGTCGACTGAACGGCGTTAAATTTTCAAACAAAAAAACGTTACAAGGTTTTCCCTTGTAACGTTTTTTCTAGATTGTTCGATTACCGGCCGACCAGTGTTTTCGCGGCTTTCACTAAAGCGGCAGCAGTCAGGCCATGCTTCTCGTAAAGGTATTCTGCAACGTAAGCGGATTGGCCGAATTCGCCTTGGATGCCGAGCGATTTCATCTGATGCGCGACGCCGTTTTGCGACAGCGCGTGTGAAACCTGCGCGCCCATGCCGCAAATCAATTGATGATCTTCAATCGTCACCACGCGACCGTTTGCGGCTTTCACCAGGGGAGCAATCGTGTCGAGGTCGACGCGGTTGATGAATGGATTATTGATAACGGTGGCGCTGATGCCTTGTTGCGCGAGTTGTTTTCCGGCTTCGATTGTGCGACCGAGCAGGGGCCCGCAACCAATCAGGACAACGTCTTTACCAGTGGCGAGCACCTGGGCTTTGCCCCAGGGATATTGCGCGTTTTCGACCCAGTGCAACGGATAGTTCTCGCGACCGACGAAAAACACAACGGATTCGCCGTCTTTGCCGGCCTTGCGATCATCACCGATGCGTTTGATCGCTTGATACATGAACGACTCAGCTTCGTCGGAGCACGAGCAACAAATCACTGCCGTATGTGGAATAGCGCTGACTGCCGCAATGTAAGTGGTCGCTTCGTGGGACGCGCCGTCAGCAGCGTCCTGAAAACCGACGTGTGAGAAGACAGCGATTACCGGTGCTTGCGAAAGCGCGGCCATAGTCAAAGGCAGGTTGCCTTTGGTCACGCCGAACTGGCCGAATGTGTCGACAATCGGAATAAAACCAACTTTGGCGAAACCAGCGCCGGTGCTGATCATGTTCGCTTCAGCGACACCGACTTCGGCGAACCGATCCGGGAACGTCTTTTGAAAGAACGCCATGCCAGTCGAGCCTTCGACGTCGGATGAAATGGAATAAACAGGATAACCGTCCTGAGTCGCGCGAACGGCAGCTTTGCCGAGGCCGGCTTGGATTTTGTCGGTCTTGATAGCGGGTGCAGACGGAGCGCCCGCGGTCGCAGCTTTGGCTTTCTTGGCTGCATCTTTCTGTTGCCAATCGCAAAACAAACTATTCGCCCAGTCGACAAGTTCAGCAGGAACGTTTGCCGCGCCGCCGTAAATTTCATTCACGAAATCGACAATTTTTTCACCATTCGGAAGCGGAAAACCGTGGCCGCCCGAGGCGCTCTCCATCGTCGCTTTGATGCCGTAACCCTTGATGGTTTTTGCCCAAATGCAGACAGGCGCTTTCGGATTTTTGCGCGCTTGTTCGACGGCGTTCTCGACGGCTTGATAAACCGCCTGCAAATCATTGCCGTTCGGAATTTTGATGACATTCCAGCCAAGCACAGACATCGCATCGAAGGTCGGTTGCATCGAGAACGCGTCTTTGGTGATGCGGCCGCTGAGCTTTGTGTCGTTGTCGGAAATGACGAGCACGAACGGATTCACGCGGTCCTTGTTCGCGAAACCGGGAATGGCGGCGAAAGCTTCTTTGGCTTCGCCTTCCATCGACGCGCCGTCGGACATGACGCAAACGGTCACGCGATCGTTCTTGCGGACTTTATCTCCCATCGCGAGACCTTGCGACTGAGCGACTGCCGAGCTGAGCGGCCCGTTGCTGAGCAGCACACCTTCCGGATTCAAATGCGATTCGCCGTGACCAGTCAGTTTGCTGTTGATGCCGCGGAAACCTTTCAGGTCGGCCAACTTCATGTTGTCAAAACCATAGTTGGCGCGCAGTGCGTAGATGCCGTTCTCAGCGTGTCCCGCGTCGTTGACGAAATTGTAGGCTTCGTGCCACGGACGATCTTTCACCGAGAACATCACCGCGTGAATTGCGGCATTAATTTCGGCGAACGCTGCAGGTCCACCCCAATGGCAGGCTGCGCCACCGTTGACGGCGCATGTGTCCATCAAAGCAACAAGCGCGCGGGTCGCACGAGGATCAGCGACCACGACGTCTTTCCCGGCAGAATTTTTGACCGTGACAGTAAATTTCGGCGCGCTCGCCGGAGTGCCCGCGAGCTTCGATTTCAGGTTTAAAGGTGCCAATGGCGGTGCCTGGACCGCTTTAACAACAGATTTATCTTCCGACATAGAATTCCAGTTAAAAAACGAGCGATGAGTTTAACTCACCGCTCTTGAAAGTGAAACGACCAAATTATGCGCCGAATTTGTCGAACATCTTTGCATTCGCCTGCATTAAGCGAATCAGATATTTCGATTCGAAAACGCCGAGGGAGCCGATGTTTGCGCCGGTTTCGGTGAAGCGATCGAGTTTGTCCGTGCCAGAGATCGCTGAGTTCAACAATACCGGTTGTGGATGCCATGAATGGCCTTTCACTGCGCACGGCGTCGAGTGGTCGCCAGTGATGGCGATCACATCGGGACGCTTCGCGAGGAAAATTGGAAGAGCGGCATCGAAATCTTCGATGGCTTTTTTCTTCGCTTCGAAATTTCCGTCTTCACCGTACATGTCGGTGTATTTGTAGTGGATGAAGAAATAATCGTAGTTGTTGTATTCGGCGACGTAACGCTTGAACTGGTCAGCGATGGTTTCGATGCCTTCCAATTTCTTCATGCCCACAAGTTGAGCGAGGCCTTTATACATGGGATAGACAGCCAGGCACGCGGCGCGCAGTTGATAGCGTTCGTCAAAACAGGGAATGTGTGGTTGATGAGCGATGCCACGCATCAGGAACGCGTTTGCCGGATGTTTGCCAGCGAGAATCGGCAGGGCTTGTTTGTAGAAATCAGCGATGAGTTTCGCGGCCTTTTTCTGTTTCGCGGATTTTGGATTCGTCGGCCTGGATATTGGAATTGGCAAACCTTCGCGATTCGGATCGGCGTCGGTGAGCGGGCCTTCCAGTCCTTTTCCGCGGAAGATGACGACGAAACGATGGCCTTTCCCGGGTTTAATCAACACTTCAGCGTCGCCGATTTTCTTGATGCGCTTGGAAAGCAGCGCGCAGAGGTCCTCGGTGACTTCGGTGGCAATACGGCCGGCACGACGGTCGGTCACGATTTTCTTTTCGTTCAACGAGCAGAAGTTTGCACGCGCGGCGACGTCGCCGGCTTTCAAATCGATGCCGAGACCGAGGGCTTCGATGACGCCGCGGCCGACCTGAAATTCCAGCGGGTCGTAGCCGAACAAGCCGAGGTGGCCTGGGCCGCTGCCGGGGGTGATGCCGGGCGCGACGGGAATCATGCGGCCTTGAGCCGATTGCTTGGCCAGCTTGTCGAGATTCGGAGTCGAGGCGGCTTCGAGTGGGGTTAAATAATTTTGCGAGGGCAAAGCGATGTCGCCCAAGCCATCGAGAACGATGAGAGCGAGCTTCGCGTTGGTTTTGATCGTTAGTGATCCGTAAAGGGCGTCCAGATTAATCATTTTTAGTGGAGGAATATTGTGGCCAGTTGCGCAGTCCGTCAAGGAGCGCACGCGAGTTGTAGGCGTGCTTATTCGCCCTTTAAGAAGGCCAGCAGATCGGCCATGTCCTGGCGCGACATCGTCTTTTCTAACTCTTGTGGCATCAAGGACAAGCGACTGGAGCTCATGCTGGCGATGTTGGCGCGCGGGACCTTTTGTTCGACGCCAGCGGCCTGGCGCAAGGTGATGCTTTCGGCGGAATCTGATGTCAGGAGACCGCTGTAACTCTCCCCGTCTTTGGTTTCGACGTTGTAAAGAGTGTAGATGGGCATGATTTCGTATTCGGGAATGATGATGTGCAACAGCAATGTCACTTTTGGTTGGTTGCGGATTCCGGTCAGGTCGGGGCCGACGACGTGGCCTTCGCCTTCAAAGATGTGGCATGGAGTGCAAGTCTTGGTGAAGATTTTGTGGCCGTTCTGGGAATTGCCTTTGATGTCGGCGACGGGTTTCCAATCTTCGTAGATCTTCATGCGATCATTTCCACGGAGGCTTTGGAACAAGGCAATAGCGCGTTTGTGGATCTCTTCGTTGTTGTAGTGATTGATGAAGCGGTCACGCATTGCTGGCGAGATGCCCCATGCGGGGATTTCCTGTTTCTCGATCGCGTCGAAGAGCATGGTCACCAGTTCAGGTTTTGCGAAGGTCAGATTAACAACGGCGTCGCGAACGTTGGGCGTGTAACTGTTCCAACGTGATTTGGCGATCAGGTCGCGGATCGCCTCTGCCGTCGCCGAACGGCCCAGCGCGCGGACCGCGGCGATTTGTATGTCGGTTGGTTGCGACGCATCGATCAGTTTGGTGAGGACTGCATGTGTGTCGGCTGATTGCGAATGAGCGAGCAGGCCGATAGCGACGAGGCGTTGTTGGATCGATTGCTTTTGGTCCGATGCGATTTCGCCGGAGCGTTTCAAGACTTGTTCGATGCGCTGGCTGGCGACGGTCTGGTCTTTTACGAGTTCAGCCAAATGAAATTGCTTGTGCGCCCGCTGGGTCAGGCCATCGGTGAGGCCGTTTAGGATGCTGGTTTGCCAGGCGAAATCCGTGTCGGAATTCGCGGTGCAGATTTCGTTGAGGAACGCAGTGATTTTTTCGGGTGTTTCGGTGAGACCGATCATGCGGCTAAGACGGACATACATTGCGCTGGCATCCGGGTTGTTCTTGTCGGCGAGCAAATGGTGCATGACATCACCGGCGTGATCGTGGATGGCGCTGAGGACGGCGGTTTGGGTCCAACGATCGGCAAAGTTGTGTTTCGTGATCGCCGCCAAAGCCAGAACGATTTTTGGGTCGTCAACCTGGCCGATTGTGAGTGCGCATTGGAAGCGGACGCGAGGATTTGGATCGTCGGCCAATGCGAGTGTTGGTTGGAATAGCTCGGAGTTTGCATTCAAGCGCGGTTCAGCCAGGAGCAGGGCTTGTTCGCGGACGTTTGCATCGGTGTCTTTGAGCGCGAGGAGGATGGTGGAGTCTTTCAAACTGCTGATGCTGTCGAGGCACCACAAGGCCTGGGCTCGTCCTTCAGCCGATTGTGATGAGTTGTACAGTTGCTCGAGAATGGGAGCGACGGTTTTGTCCTGTCGTTCCAAAATCAGGCGGTGTGCGGTCATGCGCCACCAGTAGTTCGGATTTTCGAGCAGGCCGCAGAGGTCCTTCGTGCTCGCTGTCGTCAGATCGAACTTGTTGGTTTTGGTTTTGTAATCGGTCGCGACGAAGCGATAGATGCGGCCCATCGTTTTGCCACTGACCCAATCCGTTGTCGGGATAACTTCTTTCGGCAGATATTGAGGGTGTTCAATCGTCTTGCGATACATGTCACACATGTAGAGCGCGCCATCGGGGCCGTTGGCGAGGTTGACGGGACGACACCAGTTGTCGGGCGAGGCGAGGAATTCCAAGTTGTCGTATTCGCGTTTGGCGGAAAAGGTGGCGTTGGATTCAACGAGAATATCGTGATGGACGAGGTTGCCGGCGGGTTCGCAGGTGAATGAATTGCCGCGATACTTCGCGGGCAAGGCGTCGCCGTCGTAAACGGTCACGCCGCAGGCTGAGGTGAAATAGCCCGCGTGCCAGGTGTCGGTGGTGATGTTGTGGCTGATGGCGTAAACGCGCGCGGCGGCGCCGTGGTCGGGTGTGTCCTGGACGGTTTCGGCGTCGAGGTGTGGATTGCGTTCCATGTAGCGGAGTTGAATCATCACCTCCTGATTGTGATTGCGATTTGAGCACACGAACTTGTGTCCGAAGGCGTCGAAGGTTTGGCCGAATTGAGCCATGCCTGCCGAGGCTTCGAATTCGTCGAGATCAGGGCGGAAACGGAAATCGGTGCGTTTGCAGAAGACTTCGGAATGATCGGGAAATTGCGGCGATTTGACTTTGGCTTCGGTTAAACCGGAGGTGAGGTAAACCCAGTTGTCGATGTTGAGTGTTGGATGGCTGACACGGAGCTGTGTGGTCGACAGATCCTGGAAACCTCTGAAGATGGTTTGTTTGATGTCGGCGACGCCGTCGTGGTTGGTGTCTTTGAAGTAATAGAGGTAGGGAGCGCAGGTGACGAATACGCCGCCTTTCCATGGCATGACGCCGTTTGGAAAGGTGAGTTGGTCGGCGAACACGGTGCGTTTGTCGTAATGACCGTCGCCTTTGGTGCTTTCCAACAAAACAATTTGGCCTTCGCCCGGTTTGCCTTTGCCGGGTCCGAGTGGATAGCCGCGATCTTCGGCGACGTAGAGCAGGCCTTTTTCATCGAAGGCGATGGCGACAGGATCGACGACCATCGGTTCAGAGGCGACGAGTTCGACGCGGATGCCGGGTTCCAATTTGAAACTAGCGATGGCCTGGTCCGGGGTGAGTGGGCCGTCGATGGTGGCGGCGTGGACGGCCAGGGACGTTAGCAATAGAGCGAATGCGAGGCGCATGGGTGGAATCAGGCTATCGAACGGGTTGGGAAAGTGAAAGGGAAAGTGATGTTGCTCGTGAGTCAGTAAGTTGGTGAGTCGGCATGTCGGATCAGAAAAGCGGGAAAAAGTTACTGCGATTAGGTGCGACTGACTGCGATTGGGTGTTACTGGGTGCGACAAATTGATGTTCAGTCGCACCTCAGTCGCACTAACGGTCGCATCTGGTCGCAGTGAAAAAAGGGGGAAAAAGTTGGTTTGACTGGGTTTGACTGACTTTGATTGGGTTTGATCAGGCTGGACGGATCGATCGTCAGTCAAACCTGAGTCAAAGTAGTGGGCCCGGTTACTTCCGTTTGGTGCCGTTTGGTCCCGGAACGGCGAAGGCGAGGGGGGGACACCCTTCCAGGGGGTTGGACCCGTTACATCGTTACAACCCTTGTAAACATTGGTGATTTTTTCACTTTGACCCGTTACAAAAGGCGTTACAGAGCCTCTGCGGAGGCGTAACAAAGCCGAACGTCGGCCTCGCGTTTGTTCACTGTCGTTGTTGGAAATCGTGTATCGACTCATGAAGCGATCTTATCGGAGCGGCGGGCGGAAAGCTTCTTAGTGGATTTGGGTTTTTATTAAGAAAGAAGTCGTCTCGCGAACCGCCGACTGGGAATCGGGGCTCGCTTCGCTCGGGGCGCAAATGACGCGAAGATGGATTGGAAATATCGTTGATTAGTTCCTGAGCGTGGCGGAACTAATGAAACAAGGAAAGAGTTTTGCATGTAACGTTTCCTTATCGGATTATCTGGAAAGAAGTGTATATATAGGCTCCATATGGCGCGCGATGATTGGTTCCGACAAACGGACTGGAACACAGAGATTGAATCCGCGTTCTTCGAGAAGCTTCGACGCGCACGGGACAAGCAGCAATATCTTAGGATTCAAGCCAGCACCATCGCGGGTCGCAAACCACGAGTGGCGTTACGACTTTTAGATGAGTATTTCACACTTGGTGATCACTTCGACGTAGCGCAAGCACATGTGGATCGTGCCTCTGCCTACTTGGCGTTAAATGAAATTGAGTCGGCCATAGGCGCATTAGAGGCTGCGCTCGCCCGCGAAGAGAAATACCCGCGGTTGCTGACGATTGCGTATCTTGATCTGCCGTTCCTCATCGCTTCACACCGAATCCAATCTCGCTACAAGCAAGCATTAGAGTTGCTTGAGCGGTACCGGTCTCGGCTAACTTTTCCGGTGGATCACTTTCGCTGGCACGCCGCATACGCCCTCATTTTGTCAGCTCAAGCTGATATGTCAGATGCACGACAACACGCCCAGCTCGCACTTGCCGCAGCAGTAAAAGATCATTCTGGCTTTCGCTATCATGCGAGCGTCGGACTTGTCGGTGCGAAGTATGTAGACATCCGGAAGCAATTATCAGTCGCCGTTGGGTTGGAACGTTAGAGTTATGAACGTTAGGATCATAACTTGCGTATGAACTCATATTCTCGAATAGCCGACCTCCGATTTGTTTTGATCTGGTTTCTCGTGGCCTTCTCCTCAGGGGCCAGTGGCGATGGCGTTTCGACGACTAATGATTTGGGGCCGGCTCTTAAGGACTGTTTTCTTGCGGTTAAAAAAGACTGCGGCTCGAGTGTCATGCCGTTTGCAATGGGGGACGTTCTTTACATGCGGATTTTGGCGCAACAGTTCAGCCTGACTGTTCCGGATTATGGGATGTATATGTGCGACCTTCAGCCGGGGCGCGGGAAATGGAATTTCGAAATCGTCGATCACATCATGGATTTCGCCAAAACCAATCATATGAAGGTCAGGGCGCATGCGTTGGTTTATGATTATCCGACGCATCGGCATCAGGAAAAATGGACGCCGACGCCGAAATGGGTTTACGAGGGACATTTTTCGCGGGATGAGATGATTCGCATCATGGACGAGCATATCGAGACGGTGATGAAACGGTATTCGAATAGCATCTCGCAATGGGTGGTCGTTAATGAAGCGGTTGGCAATGGACCGTTACACGAAATGGAGGACAACATTTGGTTGCATGCGATCGGGAAAGATTATGTGGAGCTTGCTTTCGCGTGGGCTCATCAAGTGGCGCCGGATGCTGAGTTGATGCTCAATGAGTACGGCGCTGATTTCATCGGCCAAAGCACGTCCGGACCGTTCAAGGCAAATCGGTTTTATAAGTTCGTGAAGGGGCTTCGAGAAAAAGGAGTTCCGATCAACGCGGTTGGATTGCAATTCCATTTAACGCTGGATGAAGATCGTCCGGATGTTGCGAGTATTGAAAACAATTTCGCGCGTTATGCTGGGCTCGGCGTGAAGGTGTATGTGACGGAATTGGATATTAAGGTCAAAGAGCCGGTGACGGAAAAAAAGTTGTCCGACCAGGCCGCGCTGTATGCAATGGTGATGAGCACGGCGTTGAATTCCACGAATTGTGCCGGGGTCTCGGTTTGGGATTATTCGGATAAGTATTCGTGGATTACGACTTTTCGGGCGTTTCCTGGATATACGGATGCGGATTTGTTTGATGCGGGGTTGAAGCCGAAGAAGGCGTTCCAATCCATATTGGAGTCGTGCAAGGGAGCACGGCCGGCGGTTCGAGGGCGATGAAAATGATGAAGCAGTGTCAGTGAGCTGTTAGAGAGTTTTGCCATGAAGAAAAAACAGTCAGGACAAAAATATCAGTTTGCCTGTTTCGAATGCCGCAAGGTCTTCAAACAAGACACGGGACGCGCACTGGATGTTTTGAAATGTCCCAATTGCCGCGGTACACTGACTTTGATGGGGAAGACGTTCCGAGCGCCTCGGCGTCAGGATGGCAAGCAGTGGAAAAAAGTGGAATTGCTGGCGCGTAACGGAGTCGTTTTTTGGTCGGGTGGCCATCGCCTGCCAGACACTCTAAGCGAGGCCAAACAATATGTGGCAAAGAATCGCAAGCGCACGGACGGAGAGGTTTTGGCGCAGGGGATCAAACACCGAAAAGAACAATGATGCGTTTGGAACAAATCGATCATGTTGCTTTGCGATGTGCTTCGATGGAAGCGTCGAGGGAGTGGTATGTGACGACGCTGGGGTTTGAGCATGTTTTTGTTGGGCACGGGGGCGGGGTGCCGATTGTGTTGAAGTTGGGTTCGACGTTTATCACGTTGTTTCCGGAGAAGGCGAACGAGAAGCCTGCACCGAACGGAAGGGCTTGGCATTTGGCATTTCGGGCGGCGACTTATGCGGATTTTCGGTTGGCGCAGGACGATTTGAAAGCGAAGGGGGTTTCGTTTCAGTTTCAGGATCACGAGATTTCGCATTCGATTTATTTTTCTGATCCGGATGGTTATTTGTTGGAGATCACGACGTACGACGTTGAAGAAAAGTAAGAATTAAGAAGAACGGAGAGCGGGTTCAAGTGTCGCTACGCGACACGGTATCGTTTGGATGCGATTTTCCGTGGAATGAATTCCACGGCTACCTTCAGGAACCGCTACGCGGTTCGGTGATATGCATTGGTGACGTGGGGCGGTGACGTGGGGCGGTGACGTGGGGCGGTGACGTGGGGCGGTGACGTGGG
>Ga0265327_10004309_pt1 | contig 12690 bp, 11 predicted proteins | sample 41621metaG_FD_202089 | JGI IMG/M metagenome (GOLD analysis project Ga0265327, IMG submission 202089) | Rhizosphere microbial communities from Carex aquatilis grown in University of Washington, Seatle, WA, United States - 4-16-21 metaG | ecosystem: Host-associated > Plants > Roots > Rhizosphere...
AATTTGCAGGGGAGGGTAACGGTAGGCGTGCGTTGCAAGGCGCCAGCTTCGTGGACTGTGTATGTTCAGGCGAATGTCGGCGTTATGATGGAGTATCTGGTTACCGCGGTCCCGCTGGCCGCAGGGCATGTTATCGGGTATAACGATTTGACCACGGTTACTGCCGAACAATCTCCCGTTACCGCTTATTATGTAACGGACCCGTCGCAGCTGATCGGCCGCACACTTGCGATGACCATGGCGGCGGGTACGCCTTTCCGGTTGAACTCATTGCGTAAGAACGATGTCGTTAAACAGGGGCAAACCGTCCGTGTGACGTCGGCGAGGCAAGGATTTCGTATTTCAACCTCGGGGGTGGCGCAATCCAGCGGGGTAGAAGGAGATACCGTGAGCGTGAAGCTTAAATCGGGCAAGATCGTAGCGGGGACGGCACATGAGGGTGGCGCCGTGGAGTTGTCCCAATAATTAGGCAGGGTAGTCCGTTAAAGTTTTTCTGTGTCCGGCCGATAAGACACTCAGTGCGTGGGAATGATTCGCGGAGTTGTTCCGGGAACGCTGGTTTAGGGGGATGTGATGAAAATTAACAATGAAGTAGACATAAGTTTAAAACAGCAATACTCGTTAGGAAAGGGCGAGGCGAAGTCGAGCAAGGCAGGTTCGGGAAGCGCCGCTTCTGTTTCGGGGGCAACGGAATCAGCATCTTATGTTTCCTTGTCGCCTGCATCTCAGGCAGCTTCAACGGCGAGTGCTTCCGGCGTGCACGATACTCAGGGACCTTTTGACGCAAAAAAAGTCGAACAGATCAAATCGGCTATAGCCAGCGGCCAGTTTCAGGTCAATGCAGGGAATATAGCCGATAGCCTGATTACTTCTGTACATGGCCTGCTGAGCAGCGGCGCCTGAAATGGTTGCGCTGCTTACAGAACTGCAAGGCGGGCTCAAGGCGGAGTCCGCCGCCGTGCAGGATTTACTGGAAGTGCTGGAGGCGGAGCGCGAAATTCTGTTGAAGCCGGGGGTGGATGGGCTTGATGTCGTAGTGGCGCGGAAAAATGCGATGGTAATGCAGGTTTCCGAACTGACTCGTCAACGCTACTCCTTGCTGGCCGCATCAGGCTTTTCATCCGATGAGGATGGCATGAAAGCCTGTGTGTCGGGCTTTTCCGGTGATCCCGCGTGCGACGAAGTTGAGCATGCATGGAAGGCTTTGGGGGCGATTGCCCAGAAAGTTAAAAAGTGCAATGAGTTTAATGGGCAGTTGGTGTCGCGATTACTGGCCCGCAATCAGGATTTACTGTCCGTGTTTGGCATGGCTACACAACGGGGCGGTGGGCTTTATGGTCCTAACGGTCGTGCGGGTCAGTTTATCAGTCCTATAAGGCGGGATTTTTCTACTGGTTAGGTAGGGGCGCGGGTGATCCTGGGTCTGGGGATCTGGAGTTTATAGTGCTGTCCTTGGATTCCGGGCTTTGCATGACGATAGGGCTGGTATTATGAGGCGACATGATTCCTACGGTCACGCGCCGGTTTTTTGCGCGCCCTTCTGCGGTCTCATTTGATTGCACAGGGTCGTTCGCGCTATGTCCTGTTGCGGTCAGCCGCTCATCCGCAATGCCGTTTTGAGTGAATAATCGGACCACGGCCCCTGCTCTTGCTGCGGAGAGCTCCCAGTTCGAAGGAAATACGCTGTTTTTGATCGGAACGTTATCGGTATAACCGTCTACTTGGATAGTGTAGTTTTTTTGCGCCAGAATCTGGGATGTCGCGCTTAATGCGCGTATGGATTCTTCGGTTAATTTATAGCCGCCCGGAGTAAATAATACGCTGGCGTTGATCTCTATGCGCACCCCGCGCTTTGAACGGGTAACGCTGACGCTGCCCCCTTTTATCATCGAAGCCAGCGCCGATCGAATGTCCTGAGCAACGCCGTCCATCTGCTGTTTTATCTGTTCCGATTCCTCTTCTTCCTGCTGCGCAGCGTTATTTGCCGACGGACCGCCCGGCGGTTCTGCAGGCAGCGGCGGCTGTATGGATATCAGGTTATCGCCTCCCGGCGAGGCGGACGCTCCCGGAGTGATGCTGCCTTTGCCCGTGCCGCTTTCCGGCTGAGGATTCCGGCTCAATGTTTTCGACATTTGCAGCATCACGTTTTCGGGCGCCACAACGGACGCAACCGTTTCATTAAACGTTGCTGTTGGTTCGCTGGAGGTAGCCGGAGTCAATTCCTGTTCGGGTTTCGGGATGGGGAGCGCTGCGGCGCTGGGTGGGGGAGCCTGCCCAAACGCATTCAGCACAGAGGTGGTCAAAATGCGGTATTTAAACTCGTTGACCGAAGAAACCGAGTACATAACCACGAACAATGCAAACAGCAGGGTACTGAGATCGGCATAGGGCATAACCCAGCGGTCAGGGTTGTCGTGTTCCTCTTCGTATTCCTTGCGCGCCATGATGTTATGCTCAACTATGTTTTAGATATGCGGCTATATGATCTTCCAGTACTCTGCGGTTTTCGCCTGATGCGATCGATACGAAAGCATCCAGCAGCATTTCTCGCTTGCTGATTTCAAGCCCGTTAATGGTCCTCAGTTTATTGCTGACCGGTAGCAGAAACAGGTTGGCCAGACCGACGCCGTAAACGGTCGCTACGAAAGCAATAGCGATTCCACTGCCAATTTTACTGGGATCCCCAAGCGTGCCCATGGCATGGATGAGGCCGAACACCGCCCCGAGTATGCCCATCGTGGGCGCGTAACCAGCTGCAGCCTCCCATATTTTGATGGATTGGCGTTCGAAACGTTCGAAATTGCTGAGTTCGATTTCAAGTATCTCTTTCAGTTTCGGAGGCGGCGTACCGTCGATTATCAGTTGCAGACCTCTTTGTATGAAAAGGTCATCGGTTTCCTCCAGCAGCGGCTCCAGCTTCATCAATCCATCGCGTTTGCCGGTTACGGACCAGCGCTTGATGTCTTCGATTAACGGCAGCAACTCATGTTTGGGCGGACGGAATATCCAGCGCAGCATTTTTACTCCGTGCAGGAAGGTATGAATATTGACTTGCAGTAAAACCGCGCCTATCGTCCCGCCTACGACGATGACAAAGGCTGCGGGCTGCAGCAGCATCCCCAGACTGCCGCCATGCAGCAGTTGACCGATGACTATGCTGCTGATCGCTATGGTGAGACCAATAAGGCTTGCTATGTCCATTTTAACTCCGCAAATGAGATCTGATACGCGCTACCGCCTGACTATGCATCTGGGATACGCGCGATTCGGTAACGCCCAGGACTGCGCCTGTTTCCTTCAGGTTCAGTTCCTGTTCGTAGTAGAGACCCATTAATAGTTTTTCCCGGTCGGGCAAGGCTTCTATCGCTTCGACCAGATGATCGCGAAAGTCTTCATCCAGCAACATTTGCAGCGGGTCGTCGCCGACATGCGATGCCGTATATCGGTCAAGGAAGTGCTCGCTTTCTTCATCGGTCTGAAAATCTTCATAATAGAGAAGCTGGTGTCCTGAGTTGTTGTCCAGGAATTTTTGATATTCTTCAAGAGAAATGCCCATGGTCGCGGCGATTTCGGATTCGCGCGGCGCACGTCCTAGTTTTTGCTGGGTCGCATTGATGGCTGTTTCAATTTTGCGCATGTTATCGCGCACATTGCGCGGCAGCCAGTCGTTGCTTCTCAAATCGTCAAGCATGGCGCCGCGTATGCGTTGTACTGCATAGGTTTCGAACTGCGCTCCGGTGCTTTCGTCATAACGGCTGATTGCTTCCATTAATCCGATCATTCCGGTCTGTATCAAATCGTCGACTTCCACGCTGGCCGGTAGTCTGGCTTTCAGCTGGTATGCCAGCTTCCTGACCAGCTCTGTGTGCTGGTTGAATAAATCGTTTACTTCGGGAAGTCCGCTTGATTTATACATGGTTTAGTTTGATATTAGCTGAGTGGCAATACGCTTGTAGGCTAAGGATGCTTCCGCCAGCGGAAACGCGTCGGTTATCGCTTTCCCCAGTCGGGTTGCCTGTTTCAGGTGGGGGTCGTCGGGTATGGATCCCACGCAATTAAGCGCAACGGCAAGGTGGCGTTTTGCCGCAGTTGCCAGATTTTTTGAAACGACATCGGCTTTTGTTTCGTCGGTGTTGCTGACGACGATGTCGAATTGCCGCCGCCCCAGTTGCATATGCAAACGTTTTACCAATGAATAGGCGGACGTCATGGATTCGACGGTTGCGGTCACTTGCAACAGCAGTATGCCTTCCTCCATGGCTTTGAGCGGCAGCGCGCCGTCAGCATCCGGTTCGCCGTCGACCAATATGACTTGGGCGGCTTGCTTTTGGATGCTGTTGAAAGCAGAAGCCAGTTTAAGCGATTCCTTGCGGGCGCCGCCGTTGAACAGACGCATGAAATCGAAACCTTCGCGTACGCGTTGACGGGCTTTGTCAGGCGGAGCGTTTTGGGTAACCGCGTCCTCCAGTGTGAGCGTTGATGCTTGCCAGAAATGGGTGGCGATGCCGGTATCTCCGGATCTTGCGTCAACCAGCAGCACGTCGTTGCCGGTTCGCGAGAATGATGCGGTCAAATTAACCAGCATGGCGTCTTTTTCTGTGGGGGGCAGCGTCGATACCAGGGTAATCAGGCGTGAACGCGGCTCGGAAAAAATCCGCCGCAAGCCTTCGGCCTGATCGTGCCGCAGATCCGTACTCGTAATCATGGCGTGCCAATCAGCTCAATATTTTGAGGACGCTCGCGTTTGGCGTGAGTCATCATCAGCGTTACTTCACTGTCCTTGAGCCAAAAATTGCGCGATACTTTTTTTTCGTCAAAGGCCATATCGATCAAGGTTTTTGCCTCGGCGAGAGCAAGATCTTCCGGGACGCGTTGTCCGACCGTCATGTAATAAAGCGGCAGTTTTTTTCTGATCAATACGTCGAGAACGCCGCCTATGGAGGCCGCTTCGTCGATTTTAGTAACGATGACGCCGGTAATTCCCTCTCCATACGCATCCGCAACTTCTTCCAGAGTACCCATGTGCGCGGTTGCGTTCAGACACAGCAAGCGTTTCATATCGACACCCGTACCCTTCAGCATGGCGAGCTGGCTGCTGACCTGATCATCGCGCTGACTCATTCCAACGGTATCGATCAGTACCGTGTGTTTGCTTTTGAGCTCTTCAAGCGCGATGCGCATTTCTATTTCGTCGCGCACGGTATGTACGATGACGCCCAGTAGCTTGCCGTAGGTGCGCAGTTGTTCATGTCCGGCGATACGATAACTGTCTGTAGTGATGAGCGCCAGCTTGCTCGGTCCGTGTCGCATCACAAAACGCGCGGCCAGCTTGGCGGTAGTCGTGGTTTTTCCCACTCCGGTGGGGCCGACCAAGGCATAGCAGCCGCCATTTTCCAGCAGCGTGCTGTCGTTTCGGCTCAGAAGATTCTGGGTAAGGATCGCTCGCGCCCATGCAACGGCATTTTCACTGCGATCGCCTTCTCCGACAGTATATTTTTCCGATAAATAGCGGCTGAGACCCGAACTAAAACCCGCGCCCAATACTTCACGAATAATGGCGACCTTGCGAGGGTCCTGGTTTTGCGTCGATGCCCAGGAAATATCGGCGAGCTGGGTTTCGAGCATTTCGCGCATGGAACGGATTTCACCCAGTACCTCGGCGACTTCCGGCGGCACGGAATTTTGTTGAGGTTCCGCTTGTCTGGGCGTATCTACGGCGAGCGCGGGAGTAGTGCGGGCAGGTACGGGGCGCGGTTCTGCGGCTTGCGGAGGCGCTGAACCGGTTTTCGTTATGGTTGCGGGTTTATCTTCACTCGCTTGTGTTGGCGCATTGGGGTCGTCATTGACCAGTACAATCAACTCCACGCCGCCTTCGATATTGCGGTTTGAAATCATCATGACGTCAGGGCCGAGTTCATTGCGCGCATTTCTGAGCGCCTCGCGCGAATTACTGCCGTAGAACTTTCTTACCATCATGTGCGGCCTCCGATCAGGCCGCTAACCCGAATGGTGCGCGTATCGGGTAATTCAGCGTGTGAAAGTATGTGCATTTGCGGAATCGCTCTGCGCAAAAAGCGTGAAACCAACGAGCGCAACGGGTGGGGAACGAGCAGGATGGCAGGCAGGCCCGCCTGTTCCATTTCCTCTGCTGCCTGCGCGGTCTGGCGGATGACTGAATCCGCCAGACCCGGTTCTATGCCGGTGCCTTCAGGGCCGCTGGTGTGCAGGGCGCCCATCAGCAGACGCTCGAGTTGCGGGTCCAGAACCATTACCGGAAGTTCGTCGCTGGATGGGAATATCTGCTGAATAATGGCGCGTCCCAAGGCAATGCGCACAGCAGCGGTCAGTTCGGACGGATCCTGGGTGCGGGCTGCAAATTCGGCTATGGTTTCGAGTATTGTTCTCATATCCCTGATATGTACGCCTTCTGAGAGCAGATTTTGCAGAACCTTATGTATTGCCGAAAGAGAAACCACCTTTGGCACGAGGTCTTCTACCAGTTTTGGCGATTCCAGCGCCAGATGATCCAGTAGTTGCTGTACTTCCAGGCGTCCGAGCAACTCATCCGCATGCATGGTGATCAGGTGGTTCAAATGCGTTGTTACGGCCGTGCTGGCGTCGACAACCGTGTAGCCTTTGCTCTGAGCCTGATCGCGTAATCCCGCCTCGATCCATACCGCCGGCAATCCGAATGCGGGGTCCCTGGTTGCAGTGCCCGGCAAGGGACCGCTGACCATGCCGGGGTCGATTGCCAGAAACTGCCCCACAAAAGCTTCGCCGCTGCCAATTTCAACGCCCTTCAATGTTATCCGGTAAGCCGTTGGTTTCAACTCAAGATTATCGCGGATATGAATGGGCGGCGCAAGGAAACCGATATCGCGAGCGAACTTTTTGCGTATGCCCTTAATGCGACGCAGTAATTCTCCGTTTTGCGCCTGGTCTACCAGCGGGATAAGGCGGTAGCCGACCTCGAGTCCGAGCGTATCAACCGGAACAACGTCTCTCCATGTGGCTTCTTCCATTTCGGCCGGTTGCTGCGGCTTTTCCTCAACGGGTTCAGCAGGCTGCTGCTGCTGTGCTTTTTTGTTCAGCATGTAGGCGGCTCCGCCTGCCGCCACCGATAAGAGCAAAAAAGGAACATTGGGCATGCCGGGTATCAGCCCCATCCCGCCGACTATTCCGGAAGTGATAGTCAGCACTTCCGGTTTGGCGAATAGCTGGTTGACCAACTGTCCGCCGATGTCCTGATCGCTGGCCACGCGTGAAACGACGACGCCGGCGGCAATCGAAATCATCAGCGAAGGGATTTGCGCAACCAGTCCGTCGCCTATCGCCAGCAGAGTGTAGTTTTCCATGGCTTCGGCAAAATCCATGTCATGCTGCAGCACGCCGACGAACAGTCCGCCGATGACATTGACAACGACGATGATGATGCCGGCCACCGCGTCGCCGCGCACGTATTTGCTGGCGCCGTCCATGGCCCCATAGAATTCCGCTTCCTGTGAAACTTCCGTCCGGCGCTTCCTTGCATCCTGCTCGCCGATAAGTCCGGCATTCAGATCGGCGTCAATCGCCATTTGCTTGCCGGGCATGGCGTCCAGGGTAAAGCGAGCGCCAACCTCGGCAATACGTCCCGCGCCCTTGGTTACAACGACGAAGTTGACAATGGTGAGAATGATGAAAACGACTATGCCGACCGAATAGTTGCCTCCGATCAGGAAGTGTCCGAACGCCTCGATCACTTTGCCCGCAGCGTCCGTGCCCAGATGCCCGTGCGTGAGCACTACGCGCGTTGACGCAACGTTGAGCGCCAGTCTCAGCAGGGTGCTGATCAACAGCACGATGGGAAAGGCCATGAAGTCGAGCGGTTTGACGGTATATAAGCCGGTCAACAGTACGATGATGGATAAAGCGATGTTAAAGCTGAAAAAAATATCCAGTGCAAACGCCGGCAGCGGTAAAATCATCATTGCAAGCAGCATGATGATTAGAATCGGCGCGGCCAGACCCTGGCTGCCCTTTGCGCCAAGCCATTTTGGTAGCGTTAGTCCGGCCATTTATCGTGTTGCTGGTTTAATCATTTGTATGTCCGATATGTCCGATATATTCGGATATTGTTGTAAAACATCAGCTATTTAGCTGCCGGTTACAACTAAAAAGCGCGTTGTGCCAGCAGAGCCAATCCTGAACCAGGTCAGGGGGAATACCGGAACGCGGATGCCATGGAAGGTATCAGGCCAACATCCCTGTCGTCCGGATACCTGAGCTCCCTGTCGGTACGACGGCTTCTCTCCGTACAAGGGCGATCAGGTTGAATAGTTACTGATCATAATTACTAAACTGTAATATTAACATCCGGCGGCACCTGCAGGTATTCCGGTATTTCGAAATCATCCGGCGTTTCCGGTTGCGGGCCGCCGGAAGTTTTAAACGCCTTGAGCTGGAATACGTAGGCTATCACCTCGGCGATGGCGGAGTAGAGTGCTGTCGGGATTTGATCGTCCAACTCTACATGGCGAAACAGGGTTCTGGCCAGCGCAGGCGCTTCGAGGATCGGAACCGCATTCGATATTGCAAGCTTGCGAATCTGGGCCGCCAGTTCACCTGCGCCTTTGGCGACGACATACGGCGCGTTCCCTCTCGATTGTTCATATTTTAACGCAACGGCATAGTGCGTCGGGTTGGTGATGACGACATCCGCGGTAGGCACCTGCGTCATCATGCGTCGGCGCGCCATTGCGCGCTGCTGTTGACGGATGCGGCCCTTGATTTGCGGGTTTCCCTCGCTTTCCTTGGATTCCTGTCTGACTTCTTCCTTGGTCATTTTCAGCTTGTCATGATAATGCCAGATTTGATAGGGCGCATCAATCAACGCAACAATTCCCAGCGAGCCGGCCATCGTAAAATAAGCGAACCATAACAGTTCCGCCAGATGGTCCCCGTCTTCCCTTATGGGGTCAAACAACAACCCGACGACTTCATCCTGCTGCCGTTTCAGCACCAGCCATACGACGGTCCCGACCAGCAGGGTTTTTGCAATGGCTTTGATCAACTCGATCAGCGTGTGCGTGGAAAACAGGTTGCTTACCCAGTTTATCGGGTTCATCCGCCCGAAGTTTGGGGCCAGGGAGTTGCTGCTGAAAAGCCAGCCGCCTATGGCCAGGGGCGTTGCGATTGCGCCCAGCAGCAGTATTCCGATTACCGGCATGAAGGATATAAGTACATTCAGCGCCAGCGAGGGCAGTTCAGGATTGAACAGGTGGTCGGGGTCGAATGCAAGCGCCCCGGTCAACAGTGCGTTCAACTGCCGGATTATGTTGCCGATGCTGATCCAGAGACCGGCGCCTATCATCATTAACGAAGCGAAAGTGACCAGTTCCCTTGATCGGGGAACATCGCCTTCTTCCCGCGCTTTTTCCAGTCTGCGCGACGATGCGTCTTCGGTTTTTTCCTGATCGCTGTCTTCGGCCACTCTGCTCTCCGGCGGTGTAGATGCCTAACTTAAACTGCGCATGGATAACATAAACTTCAGTCTATGTACAGGAGTTAAGTACGAAGTGGCGACAAGCGTTGCGTTTTGCAACGCCTTTGTTTGTCGTTGATATAATTTTGTAGGATAAAGTCTTATATGTTATTTAGTTGTTATCCTAGCAAACAAAAGGTGTTAGTCTTGTTTTCATCGATAACAGTGGAGCGTAGACTGCAACTCAAGCGATACAGCCGCCTTCAGGCTATCTACTTAAAAGTAAGGAGAACATCCATGAGCACAGTTTCCAGCGCAACATCCAGCACAGGTACGTCTAATTCAACCAGTTCAACGTCTTCCGTTTTTGGCGGAAGCGCAACCCAGTTGCAAAGCCAGTTTATGACCTTGCTGGTTGCGCAGTTGAAAAACCAGGATCCGAGCAATCCGATGGACAACTCGCAGATGGTAGGCCAGATGGCCCAGTTGTCGCAGTTGCAGGCCACAACCAATCTCAATACCACGATGATCTCCGGATTCGATACCAGTTCCATGTTGCAGGCTGCAGGTAAAATCGGCAGCAAGGTTTTGGCTCCGGGTTCCGTAATCAATCTTTCCGGCGGCAGCGCCAGCTTCGGCGTTAATCTTGCCGGTGCTGCGGGCAGCATGCAGGTCAGTATTGTGGATGCTTCAGGCAGTACGATTGATACCATCAACATGGGCGCCCAGAGCGCCGGGGTCATACCGCTGAGCTGGGACGGTAAAACCAGTAGCGGCACAACCGCGCCGGACGGCAATTACTCGTTCAAGGTGACGGCCACAAAAAGCGGCAACCCGGCTACCGCAACCAGCGCGGCTACGGGCGATACCACCGTTGCCGCCACCACTTTGTCGGTAGGAACCTTGCAAGCGGTCAGCAATAGCTCCGCAGGCATACAGGCCAGTGTCACCGGCATCGGCGGGCTGGACAGCCATGGCAATCCGACCAGTTCCAATGTCGCGTTGTCCACTATTCAACAGTTTCTTTAAATTTCGAGTATATTATTACCGCGTTCACTTTAGGAGGAACAGATTATGGCTACTTACGATATTGGTAGTAACCTTACTGTCGGCAGTTATCAACTTCTGGCGCAGCACAATATTAACGTTCTCGGCGACAATATTGCCAACGCCAGCACTGCCGGTTATAAACAGACCGAGTTTTCTTTCCAGTCCGCATTGGCGACCGCCAATATGGCGGTGGGGAACTCCGAGGTTTTTACTCAAGGGTCTATCACCAACAACTCGAATCCGCTGGACGTGGCGATTAACGGTCAGGGATTCTTTGTTTGCCAAACCCTGTCGGGTCAGACCGAGTACACGCGAGACGGGCAGTTCTCTCTGGATGCCAGCGGCAACCTGATGACCTCGACCGGCCAGTACGTTATCGGCACCGATGGCAAAACCATTAATCCGTCCTCGTTGGCCGCCGCCAATGCGCCGACAGGCACCAATAATGGGGTGGCGCCGACTTATACCGGCTTTACCATGACAGCCACCGGCGGCATAGCCATCACTTATTCCGACGGTAGCAGCCTGACCGTACCCGCGCCGGCCTCCCTGTCCGCTGGCGTTGCTTCCGCAGCCGAACTAGGTGCGGCGAATGTACCATTAACGACCGCCTTGGGCGTTGCGTATACTGCCCTCACGGCGCCGACATATACTGGCTTTACGCAGAACGCGACAGGTACGGTGCTGAGTTATTCTGATGGTCAGACCGTGACGATACCGCTGATCACCGCGAAGAATACGATTACGGCCGTTGCTGCGGGTACTGCCCCGGTTAATAGCCCTGCGGGTACGAACGTTCTGCAGGTTACTTTTACAGATATGAGTAGTGGTGTCGCTGTTCTCAAGAAGGTGAACATTCCCGCCCCGGCTACAGCGGGGACAGCGGCTGCTGCGTCCACCGGCCTCGCTGGATTTTCAGTCAGTGGCACCACTTTGACCTGGACCAACGGCAACGGATCGAACATTTCCAGTATTCCGGAGACCTCAGCGGGTCTGGCTATTTCATCGACGGGAGAGTTGGTTGTAACCGGAGCGCCGTCGGCTCCTGTGGCCGGCGCGTTGGGCGGCGCCCAGGGTATCGCGCTGGTGAATTTCCAGAATCCCAATGGTTTGAAGCAGCTACAGCCTGGCGTCTGGGGATGGACAGCCTCGGCGTCTCCAGCGCCCCCTGCGTTAACGAGGCCGGGCGACCCTGGCTTGGGCGTTCTGCAGGGGTCGGCGCTGGAATCGTCGAATGCGGATATTACGGCGTTGATGGTGCAATTGCTGGAAGGCCAGCGGCAGTATCAGGCGACTTCGCAGGCGCTGAAAACCCAGGATCAGGACATGCAAACCATGATCAATCTGCGATAGTTTCGATTAATGGCCGAGACCGCCTGAAATTTGTGGGCGGTTGCATGAAAGGAAACCTCCCTCCCCGTTGGGAGGGGGGTTAGGATAAATGGGTTGAATCATTGCAATGATGAAAGTTATTGAAGTTATTTGACTTTTTTATCCTAGCCCTAGCCCGGTGTTTTCAGGCTATTCCGCTAGTAATCCTGTGGACGAGCTTTAGCTCGATCGAATAGGCAGCTGACTCATTTATCCACAGGGAAGAGAGCTTATAAGGCAGGAGTACCCGTCATGAGTATGGATCGTTCCATTTATGTAGCAACCAGCGGCGTCAAACAGACCATGGACGCCATGTCGACTTCGGCAAACAATCTGGCCAACGTCTCAACCAACGGCTTTCGTGCGCAGATCGAATCGTACACTTCGGTGCCGGTAACCGGCGAGGGTTTGAATACGCGAGCGATGGCGGTCAGTTCCACCGTGAGTTCGGATTTTAAACCGGGGCCGATACAGGCGACCGACAATCCGCTGGACATTGCGATACAAGGCGACGGCTGGATAGCCGTAACCGGAAAGGACGGCAAGGAAGCTTATACCCGGAATGGCGCGCTTGTGGTCGAGCAAGGCGTTCTGAAAAACGTCCAGGGGCTGGCGGTGCGCGGCGACGGCGGGCCTATCAATATTCCCACAGATACCGCGCTGATGATCGGCGCGGACGGTACGATTTCCGGAACGCAGACCGGTGTTAACAGCAGCACGGTTCAGGTGCTGGGGCGTATCAAGCTGGTAAACCCGCCGACCAAATCCCTGGAGCGCGGCGATGATGGCTTGTTTCGCGTGAAAGG
>Ga0265327_10004310_pt1 | contig 12689 bp, 8 predicted proteins | sample 41621metaG_FD_202089 | JGI IMG/M metagenome (GOLD analysis project Ga0265327, IMG submission 202089) | Rhizosphere microbial communities from Carex aquatilis grown in University of Washington, Seatle, WA, United States - 4-16-21 metaG | ecosystem: Host-associated > Plants > Roots > Rhizosphere >...
GTAGTGCTTGTCGAGGCCGTGCTGCTGCTCGGTTTCGCCTTCCCGCTCTGGGGCGACCGTGTCGATAGCTGGCAGGACGTCCAGCGTCGTGATCCGGTCCGGGTCCGCGTCGTAGGCTTCCAGTTCGGCTGGCTGCTCCACTACCCGGGAACCGATGGCAAGTTCGGTCGCGTGGACCCGAATTTGATCTCAAGCGAAAATCCGCTGGGTCTGGATAAAAATGATCCGGATGCCGCCGATGACTTCGTCAGCACGAACGTTCTCCGCCTTCCGGTCAACAAACCGGTGGTGCTGAACATCACCAGCAAGGACGTGATCCACAACTACTCCCTGATCCCGATGCGCATCCAGCAGGACGCCATTCCCGGCAAGGAGATCCCGATGTGGTTCACCCCGGTCAAGACCCTCGAAACCTTCGTCGTCTGCGGCCAGCTCTGCGGAGAAGGCCACGGCAACATGGTCGGCTCAATGGAAATCGTCAGCCAGAAGGAGTTCGCTGAGTGGGCCAAGGCTCAAAGCGAGGCAGCTCTGAAGGCAAACGAGCCGAAAAAGTGATGGCTTCGGGTCATTTCCATGGACCATCATGGACTTGACCGGGATCGATATTGAGGACTTCCGCCGTCTCCTGTTGGAGATCGGCAGGACCCGGATGCCCTTCGGCAAGTTCGGTCCGAAGGATTATCCGCCGGCCGGAGTTCCGATCATGGACCTGCCGCCCGAATATCTCGGCTGGTTCAAGGCCAGTTCGTTTCCGAAGGGACGTCTGGGCGAGCTGATGGCCATTGTCTGCGAGATCAAGGAAACCGGCATGGATCCGGTGTTCGACCCTCTTCGCGAGGCCAATGGCGGCCGCTACCGCCTGCGTCCCTCCCGCCGCCGGGGCTTTGATTTCGAATAAGGGGCAAATTCTTCCAAGACTTCCGGCTTTCCGGTGTCTAGTCTGGAAGAACTCATGAAGACTTTCCTCATTTTCTGGCTCTTCGCCTGTACTGCCATGGGGCAGGACCTTGCCAAGGTCCGCGCGGAACGGGATGGGATGGTCACCAAAGGCCGGTGGAGCGAAGCCATGGACCTCTACGAGCAGAAACTCCTTCCTGTCAAAGACGAGGTGTCCGGCAGGGACTGGCAGATCGCCATGCAGAGCGTCCAACAGCTCGGCGAGTGGTCCACTTTCGATGCCCTCTTTGAAAAAGCAGTCGCCGCGCACCCGGATAGTCCGCAGTTTCTGCTGGCCGCTGCTTCGAGCCTCGACTCAATCCCCCATGGTGGCCGCATCCTGGCTGGTGAGTTCGAGCGCATGCAGGGTTACTACGGTCGTGGCCGCGGCAGGGGATTCTACAATCCCAACGCCGGCGACGCCAATGCCGGTGAAATGGTGGATGTCACCTACCGGGACCGGGTCCGGGAACTGCAACTGGTCAGGCAGGCGATCGATTCGGCTCACGAGGAGACGTTTCGCGTGGCCGCTTGGGACCAGATGGCGACGCTGCTCGTTTCGGCAGACGCATGGAAACTCCAGACCCTCACTCCGATTGAAAAACTGCCCGACTGGACCGATGCCGGGCCGTCCGGCGGAACCGAAGGCGCGGCGTGGGCGGGCGACAAGCCCGTCCTCTACGAAGTGCCGGAATCCTGGGAAAAGGCGAAGAATGACGGCGAGCGGTGGCGCTTCGCCCTGGCCGAACGGGCGCGCCTCGATCCTCCGAATGCACCCTACATGACCCTGCGCCGGGCCCAGTTTTCCCAATCCCAATTCGGCGTTTCCACGTTGCAGTCTTACGGCTGGTGGGGTGGGGGAGCCCGCGACCCCGATGAAAAAAAGGGCCTGCTCACTTTAGATAGCCTCGCTGATGACGAGTGCCTCGCGAAAACATCGGATGGGGTGCGTCGTTTCAAGCTGCCGGCCGACCAACATTTCATCGCTCTCTATCGGGCGGTCTTGCCGGATAAGATGATGGGTGGCGCGGCGGGGGATTCGCTGGTTCAGGAGTATCTTAATCGCCTCCAGTATGACCGGGCGGAGTCCACTCTCCGCGAGGTGATTTCCCTCCACGGCGAGGGCGGCAAGGACAAGCCCCGCAAGAGCCTCCTTGCCCAGATCACCGGTGCCTGGGGCCGCATCGAAAGCACAAAAACCGTCGCCGCCGGAACCCGGCCCAAGCTGCCGCTTGTCTTCCGGAATGCAGAGTCGATCAAGCTGACAGCGGCTCCTATCGACATGGACGCGGTCCTGCGCGACATGAAGGAATATCTCAACTCGAATCCCAAGGACCTCGATTGGGGAAAGACCCAGCCGGGAAGCATTGGACAGCGGCTGATCGAAGGGAATTCAGGGAAATATCTCCGGGAACCGGCAGCGAACTGGGAGCAACCGTTGAAGCCCCGCGACAAGCACCGCGAAACCGCCACCGACGTCGAGGTGCCCCTCGACAAGCCGGGTGCCTGGTGGATCACCGGCACGCTCGCGAATGGCAACACCGTCCACACCGTCGTCTGGATCGTCGATACGGTCATCGTGCAGCACGATACCTCGGGAGCCATCCAGGTTTGGCTGGCGGATGCCGCCACGGGTGGGCCGGTCCCATCGGCAGAGATTGAATTTTTCGGCTACCGTGCCGAGTCAGTTGACCGTGGCCAGCCGCTGGGACGGCGTTTTGAGATCAAAACCAAGACCCTCACCCGCACCAGCGATGGCGAGGGCAGGACGATCCTGAAGAGCGGCGATTTGGACACCAATTACCAATGGACCACCGTGGCCCGCAAGGAGGGCCGTGCGACTGCCTTCAGCGGATTCAATGGCTTCTATGGTTACGGCGGCGATGACGTGGTGAATCGCAATCTTTCCTACGGCGTGACCGACCGGCCCCTCTACAAGGCGGGTGATGCCGTGCATGCGAAATTCTGGCTGCGGGAAGTGGGCTATGGCGACGTCAACGAAAGCCGTTGGGCCGGGAAGACCGGACGGGCGATCTTCACGGATGGCCGCGGTCAGGAAGCCATCAAGATCGAAAATCTGAAGACCGATGCCCTCGGCGCGATCGAAGTGAATGCCGTGCTGCCGAAAGACGCGGTGCTCGGCCATTGGTCCGCACGCTTTGAGATCCCGAATCAAATGGCGGCGACGGTTGGCTTTCGATTGGAGGAATACCGCAAGCCGGAATACGAGGTCACCGTCGTGGCACCGTCCGAACCGGTCAGGCTCGGTGACAAATTCACCACGACGATCAAGGCCATGTATTTCCATGGCGCACCGGTGAGAAACGCGACGGTTGAAATCACCGTGAACCGCGAGTCTCTGGGCGACCGGTGGTTCCCGCTGTGGCGGTGGGATTGGCTCTACGGACGTGGAGCCTGGTGGTGCGGTGTGGAAGCCGATTGGCACCCGGGCTGGAAGTCGTGGGGCTGCATCCCCCCGGCGCCGCCCTGGTATCAGAACAACCGCTGGACCCCACCGGAGCTGGTAGTCAAACGCACCGTGGCAATCGGCGAAGACGGCACCGCCGTTCTTGAAATCGACACCGCCCCGGCCAAGCAGATCCATGGCGACATGGATGCCCGGTATGCGATCGAAGCCAGGGTGGTAGATGCCTCCAGGCGAGAGGAAATCGGCAAGGGCAGCGTCGTGGCCGCCCGCAAGCCGTTCGAGATCGTCATCAGCACGGATCGTGGGTATGCGCGTCCAGGTGAAGATGTCGCCGCCACGGTTTCCGCCGCCACTCTGGCGGGCAAGCCGGTCGTGAACGCGGAAGGCTCGCTGCGTCTGCTCCGTCTGTCTGCGGGGGCGAATGGAGGAATCGATGAAAAGGAAGTCTCGATCTGGCAGGTGAAGACCGATGAGGCAGGTGAAATTCACCAGAAATTCCAGGCTCCGGCTGCGGGGCAGTACCGTTTGGCCGCGACGCTCTCATTGAAGGGCGGCGAGGCCACCGAAGGAGCGATCATTTTCAACATCCACGGCTCCGAAAAGCCTGGAGCCGATTGGCACTTCGGGGCCATCGAACTGATTCCCGACCGGCTTTCATATGCCGCCGGTGATTCGGTTCACCTCCGGGTCAACAGCGATCAGCAGAATGCCAACGTCTGGTTGTTCCTGCGGGCGGACCAGGGCGGCGGCAAGGAGGCCCGGCGGATCGTCCTGGACGGTAACAGCAGTGAGGTGGAAATCCCGCTTACACGGAATGACATGCCGAACTTCTTCATCGAGGCAGTCACCGTTCATGGTGCCAGCGTGCATACCGCCGTCCGGCAGATCCTGCTGCCACCCGAAAGCCGCGTGCTGGAGGTGACGGTCGAACCGGTGAAGGCGAAAGTGAAGCCGCGCGAAAAGTCGGACCTCGCCGTGACCGTCCGGGATGCTGCCGGCAAGCCCTTCCAGGGAACCTTGACCCTGGCGATCTATGACAAGGCGCTGGAGGCGATCACCGGCGGGCCGAATGCCGCTCCCATCCGCGAGACCTTCTGGTCCTGGAAGCGGAACTACTGGGGCTATCGTAGTGTGAATTCCATTCCGATGTCTCCCGGCGGCCTCTCGAAGGACAACGAGGAAACCATGCGCGTTCTCGGCTGGCTCGGCGCGGAAGGCGACGATGCTTCGGAGAGATATGCCCTGGGGCTTTCACGCGGTGGGGCGAGCATGTTGGAGAGGCGGTCGGCGGGAATGTCGGACAAGAAGATGAAAAGCGCGGTGTCGACCTTGTCCGCCGATGCGGCCCCCGCCTCCGCTCCGGCGGAGATGGAGGCAGCTGGGGGAAATGGCCAGGGAGCCCCGGAGATCATGGTTCGCAAGGACTTCGCCGACTTGTTGAAATGGTCCGGCGAGGTCAAGACCAACGCCGAGGGAAAGGCGACCATTCCGCTGGAATACCCGGACAATCTCACCACCTGGAAAGCCCGCGTGTGGACCCTGGGCGAAGGCACCCGCGTTGGCGAGGGCTCCGCGGAAATCATCACCTCCAAGGATCTCCTCGTGCGACTGGAGGCACCGCGCTTCCTTGTCGAAAAGGACGAGGCGGTTTTGAGCGCGGTCGTTCACAATGACTACGATGCTCCCAAACAAGTCACGATTTCCCTGGATCTGGAAGGTGGCACCGTCGAGCGGATCGAAGGCGAATCCAAGACCGTCCAGATTCCAGCCAAAGGCGAAACCCGCGTGGATTGGAGAGTCAAGGCGGTCAAGGAAGGAGAGGCAATCGTGCGAATGAAGGCCGCCGCCTCCGACGACGGCGACGCGATGGAACAAAAGCTACCCGTCATCGTCCATGGCCTGCTGCGTCAGGAAGCTTGGAGCCGCGTGGTCGAACCCGGGAAAGATTCGGCCGTCATTTCCTTCAACGTGCCGGAACAACGCCGAGCCGATCAGACCAAACTCACGATCAATTTCTCGCCTACCGTGGCGGGTGCGGTGGTCGATGCGATTCCCTACCTCGCCGAGTATCCCTACGGCTGCACCGAGCAGACCTTGAACCGCTTTGTGCCGGCCGTCATCGCCCGGAAGATGCTCCAGGACCTCGGGGTGAGCCTCGATGCGATCCGTGACAAGCGGAACAACCTCAATCCACAGGAGCTGGGCGATCCGAAGGAACGCGCCGCCCGCTGGAAGCAGTGGCAGCATAATCCGGTGTTCGATGAGGCGGAGATCGCCCGCATGGAAAAGGCCGGTATCGACCGCCTGATGAACATGCAGAACTCCGATGGCGGCTGGGGCTGGTTCTCCGGCTATCGCGAATATTCATACTCACACACCACGGTCGTCGTCGTTCACGGCCTCCTGACGGCCAAGGCGAACGGCGCGAAAGTGCCGGACGTCATGCTGAATCGCGGCATCGCCTGGCTTGAGCATTCCGAGAAAAAGGAAGTCGCCGCCTTGAAGCGCTATGAGGCGCGTGTGGCCGCTGAAAAGGCAGGTCGGAAGCCCGGTTCGGATAAGCTGTATGAAAAGGCACAGGCCGATTCGACGGATGCGCTTGTGCGCATGGTGCTGGGCGAAGCCGGCAAGGACGGGGCTGACATGCTCGACTACCTGAATCGTGATCGCCTCACCCTGCCAGTATATGCCCAGTGCCTCCTCGGCCTTGAGCTGCATCGGAAGAAGGACAACGCGCGGCGTGACGACGTCATGGCTACGATTTCCCAATACATGAAGCGGGACGATGAAAATCAGACCAACTTCCTGGACCTGAAAAACTCCAGCTTCTGGTGGTACTGGTATGGCAGCGATGTGGAGGCGAACTCCTGGTATCTGAAACTGCTTTCCGCTGTGAAGCCCAAGGCTCCTGAAACGAGGGGGCTGGTGAAATACCTCGTGAACAACCGGAAGCACGCCAGCTACTGGAATTCCACCCGGGACACGGCCTACGCCGTGGAGGCGATCGCGGCCTATCTGAAGGCCAGCGGCGAGCTTGCTCCAGCCATGGAGGTCGAGGTCCTGCTGGACGGCAAGAGCCTTCGCAAGGTCTCGATCGACAAGGACAACCTCTTCGCCTTCGACGGCAGCATCGGAGTTGTTGCCGGGGATCTGGCAACCGGCCCGCATAAGATCGAGCTCCGCCGCACGGGGGACGGGTCTTTGTACGCCAATGCCTACCTCGAAGTCTTTTCGCTGGAAGATTTCCTGCGCAAGGCGGGCCTGGAGGTCAAGGTGGAGCGCCACGTTTTCAAGCTCATTCCCGAGGATGGCCAGACCGTTGTGCCGAATTCGACCGGCCTGGTGGTCACCCAGCGGGTGGAGAAATTCCGGCGCGTGGAACTCAAGGACGGTGATTCGGTTTCCAGTGGCGACCGCATCGCCGTCGAGCTCGAGCTGATCAGCAAGAACGACTATGAATACCTCCTGTTCTCCGATGCCAAGCCGGCGGGCTTCGAGGCGGTGGAAAGCCTCAGCGGCTATGTCCCGGGTGCGGTTTCCGCCTACATGGAGCCTCGGGACAAGACGGTGAATTTCTTCCTCCGCTCGCTCCCGCGCGGCACTAGCCAGGTGAGCTACCAACTGCGCGCCGAATCTCCCGGCTCGTACCACGCCCTGCCCGCCATTGCCGAGGCCATGTATGCCCCTGAGCTCCGCGCGAACTCCGATGAGATCCGGCTGAAGGTGGAGGAGCGGAAATAGTGCAATCAGCCTCTTTGAACCCCCGAAATCGCGCCGGGCGGGCACAATATGATGACCATGTGTCCCCCTGGGGTCGCGGAAGCACGGCTTCGGGGCACGCAGGGCTTGACTTGGCGGGGGAGGTCGGGCGGGATTTGGCCCCTCATGGTGAAACTCTCGATCCGCGATCTCGATGTGCAGGGTAAGGAAGTGCTGATGCGCGTGGACTTCAACGTTCCGCTCAAGGATGGCGCGATCACCGATGACACCCGCATCCAGGCCGCCGTTCCTTCCATCAAGCACCTGCTTGCCGGTGGGGCGAAGCTGGTGCTGTGTTCCCACCTCGGCCGCCCATCGGGTGGTCCGGAGGCCAAGTTCTCGCTCGCTCCGGCCGCCGTCCGACTTTCCGAAATCCTCGGCCAGGACGTGAAGCTCGCTCCCGACAGCATCGGCAGCGAAACCGCCGCCCTGCGCGCCGCCCTCCAGCCCGGCCAGGTGCTCCTGTTGGAAAACACCCGCTTCCATCCCGAAGAAGAGGCGAACGACGCCGGCTACGCGAAGGAACTCGCCGGCAGTGCTGAAATTTTCGTCAACGATGCCTTCGGCACCGCCCACCGCGCCCACGGTTCCACCGAAGGCGTGACCCACTATGTTTCCCGTAGTGCGATGGGTTTCCTGATGGAGCGCGAGCTCGAATACCTGGACGGCAAGCTCCAGAACCCGGAGCGACCCTTCCTCGTCATCATGGGTGGCGCGAAGGTGTCCGACAAGATCCAGGTGATCACGGCCCTGATGGAAAAGGCCGATGCCTTCCTCATCGGCGGCGCGATGGCCAACACTTTCCGCAAGGCCCAGGGCTACCAGACCGGCAACAGCCGCGTGGAGGCCGACAAGCTCGACCTCGCCCTCAGCATCCTCGCCATGGCGAAGGAAAAGGGCGTCGGTTTCCTGCTCCCTGCCGACACCCGCGTGACGCAGGAATTCAAGGAAGGTGCCGAGACCAAGGTCACCGATCCCTATGAAAAGGGCGGGTTCACTCCGGAAGGCTGGGAAGGCATCGACATCGGCGACGTCGCCATCGAGGAATTCTGCGCCGAAGTGGCCAAGGCGAAGACGATCATCTGGAACGGTCCGATGGGGGTGTTCGAACTCGCTTCCTTCGCCAAAGGCACGAAGGCCATTGCCGAGGCGATGGCCGCCAGCGACGGCGTGACCATCGTCGGCGGGGGAGACTCCGTCACCGCCGTGAACAAGTTCGGCCTGGAAGACAAAATGACCTTCATCTCCACCGGCGGCGGTGCCTCCCTGGAACTCCTCGAAGGCAAGGAGCTTCCCGGAGTGGCCGCCCTGTCGAATGCCTGAATTTTCCGCGGCCCTTCACGTCGAAGTTTCGCCGCCCTGAATGAACCCAGCCCGCCACCACATGAGCCGCAAGCCGATTTTCGCCGCCAACTGGAAGATGAACAAAGGACCCTCCGAAGCGGAGGACTTTATCAAGAGCATCCTTTCCAAAATCCAGAACCAGCCGTTTGCCTGCGATGTGGTGATCGCCCCGCCTTTCGTGTCTCTTCCCAAGGCCGCCGAAGCGCTGAACAACCACCACGGCATCGGCATCGCCGCCCAGAACTGCTCCCAGTTTGACTCTGGTGCCTACACTGGCGAGATCAGCGTCGTCATGCTGCGCGAGATCCTGGTCCATTACGTGATCCTCGGCCACAGCGAGCGCCGCGCCATTTTTGGTGAAACCGATGCGATGATCAACGCGAAGCTCAAAAAGGCCCGCGAGGCCAATCTCCGCCCGATCTTCTGCATTGGCGAGACTCTCGAAGAGCGCAACAGCGGCAAGCTGGAAACCGTCCTCCGCACCCAGATCACCGATGGCCTCCAAGGCCTTTCGGACCGTGACATGGTCGAGACCGTGGTTGCCTATGAGCCCGTCTGGGCCATCGGCACCGGCGTGACCGCCAGTTCGGAGCAGGCGCAGGAGGCCCACGCCTTCGTCCGCTCGGTCATCGCCGATATCTATGGCCCCGACACGGCCGCGAAAGTCCGCATCCAGTATGGCGGCAGCGTGAAACCCAACAACGCCGCCGAACTGATGGCCTGCCCGGACATCGACGGTGCCCTCATCGGTGGAGCGTCCTTGGAGGCTCAGAGCTTCCTGGACATCATTCACAACGGAACTGCCGCCAAATGAAACGCTTCCGGTCTCTCCTCGCCATCCTGGGCATCGGGACGCTTCTTTCGTCCTGTGGATCCGACATGCCGAAGAACTGGACCGGCGGCGATCCGCTCGACGGCTTTGAAAACTCACGGCCGACCGTCATGCACGGCGCGGCCGGTGCGGAGGCAGCCTCGAGCGCCGAAGTGTGGTAAAAGACGGGTTAAACGAGAGAGGTGCCTGACGCCTCTCGTTTTGACATCAAACTGATGGCGGTGTAATTTCCGCCCATGACGAGGACGCAGATTCAGCTTCCGGACGAACTCTACAAGCGGGCCAAGCGCTTCGGAGAAGAACGGGAAATCTCCCTCGCCGAAATGACGCGGCGCGGGCTGGAAATGTTCCTTGATCGTTACCCACCCTCTACTTCCAAAAAGGAGTGGAAGCTTCCGGTGTTTGATAGTGGAGGGCTCAAGGTTCCGCTGGAATCGCTTAGGGACGTAATAATCGAAGACGAGTTGTCGCGGCATTTCGAACGCTGATTCACCATGCTTTCCATCGACACGAATCTTTTGTTTCAGGCGCTGGATCGCGCCAATTCCCTTCATGCCCCTGCCGCAAATTTCCTCGCCAGCCTGAATGATCGGAATGATGTCGTGATTTCAGAGTTCGTTCTGGCCGAACTGTATCAATTGATTCGAAATCCAGTAATTTTGGAATCTCCTGTCAGCGCTGGAGCGGCTGTCAAAATTTGTGAGGAATTCCGCTGCCATCCGAATTGGCAAGTCGTCGGCTTGCCTGGCGATAGCCGGGAGTTTCACGATGCCTTCTGGCCGAAGCTCGCTGAAAAGGGATTCGCACGTCGCCGGGCCTACGATTGGCGCATCGCGCTTTCTCTCCTGCAGCAGGGTGTGACCGAATTTGCGACTGCCAACACGAAGGACTTCAAGGACTTCGGATTCAAGCGGGTTTGGAATCCGTTGGCTTGAATGCGAAGGATTGCGGCGGCGGTTGCCATTCCTCCGCTTCTCGGCTACCCAATCCCCCACGCATGACAGACGCCCCGACTGACGCCGCCGCCAAGCATCTCGACGCCATCGCTCGCGAGACCGGGATCAACATTCGTTCGGTGGCCGCCACCGCGAAGCTGCTCGCCGAGGGAGGCACCGTTCCCTTCATTTCCCGTTACCGCAAGGAGCAGACCGGCTCGCTCGATGAAGTCCAGATCACCACGATCCGCGACCGCATGCTCCAGCTCGCCGAGCTGGATTCCCGTCGGACCGCGATCCTGAAGTCCCTCGAGGAGCGCTCTCTTCTAACGCCGGAGCTGAAGAAGAAAATCGACGCGGCCGCCACCCTCACCACCCTTGAGGACATCTTCGCGCCCTTCCGCCCGAAGCGCCAGACCCGCGCCACCAAGGCCAAGGAACGCGGCCTAGAGCCGCTCGCCGATTGGATCTTCGAAAACCAGAACGGTGACCCGGACGAAGAGGCCGCCAAGTTCGTGGATACTGAAAAGGAAGTCCCCACCGCCGCCGATGCGCTCGCCGGCGCGCGCGACATCATTGCCGAACGCGTGGCCGATGATGCCGCCCTGCGTGGCCGCGTGCGCCAGCGTTACGAGGAGGAATCCACCGTCGCCTCGAAGGTGATGTATGGAAAGGAAGAGGACACCGAGGCGGCGAAATTCCGCGATTACTTCGAGTGGACCGAGTCTTTTGCAAACATTCCGTCCCACCGCATGCTGGCGATCCGCCGCGGCGAGAAGGAAGGCTTCCTGCTCATGCGCGTGGAGGTTGCGCTGGAACGCGTGACCGGTCTGGCAATGCCCGACTGGGTGCAGGGTTCCGGCAAGGCCGCCGACCAGGTGAAGCAGGCCGTGGAAGACGGCTGCAAGCGCTTGCTGATGCCGTCCATGGAGACGGAGATGCGTTTGCTCGGCAAGAAGCGCGCCGATGAGACCGCGATCAAGGTCTTCGCCGAAAATTTCCGCGAACTCCTGCTCGCCTCTCCGCTCGGTGAGAAGCGCCTGCTCGCCATCGACCCGGGCTTCCGGACCGGTTGCAAAACCGTCGTGCTTGATCGCTCCGGCAAGCTGCTGCACCACACGGTCATCCATCCGACCGCCGGTTCGAACAACCAGCTTTATGAGGCCGCGGTGGAGCTTACCGGTCTGATCAAGAAATATGACATCGAGGCCATCGCCATCGGCAACGGCACCGCCAGCCGTGAGACCGAGGCCTTCGTGAAGAAGCTCAAGCTGCCGCCCTCCATCCCGGTCGTGATGGTGAATGAAAGCGGTGCCTCGATTTACTCCGCCTCCGATGTGGCGCGCGAAGAGTTCCCGAACCATGACGTCACCGTACGCGGCGCGGTGAGCATTGGCCGTCGCCTGATGGACCCGCTCGCCGAGCTTGTGAAGATCGATGCCAAGGCGATCGGCGTGGGCCAGTATCAGCACGACGTGGACCAGCGTGCGCTCAAGGCCAGCCTTGATGACACCGTCGTCAGCTCCGTGAACGCCGTGGGAGTGGAGTTGAATACCGCCTCAAAGCAACTGCTCTCCTACGTCTCCGGCCTCAACAGCTCGCTTGCGGAAAACATCGTCGCATTCCGGAATGAAAACGGTGCCTTCACCTCCCGCGCCGCGCTGAAGAAAGTGCCGCGCCTCGGTGAAAAAGCCTTCGAACAGGCCGCCGGATTCCTGCGCGTGCGCGGTGGCGAGCATCCGCTCGATTCCTCCGCCGTGCACCCTGAACGCTATCCGCTCGTCGAGCGCATGGCCTCCGATCTCGGAGTCAAGGTCGGCGAGCTCATCGGCAACGAGGCGCTTCACAAGAAGCTCGATCTTCAGAAATACACCGACGGTGATGTCGGCCTGCCCACCCTTCGCGACATCCTCGCCGAGCTTGCCAAGCCCGGCCGCGATCCGCGCAAGGGCTTCGAGCTGTTCGAATTCGCCGCCGGCGTGGAAAAGCCTGCCGACCTCTCGCCCGGCATGAAGCTCCCCGGCATCGTGACGAACGTCACCGCCTTCGGAGCGTTCGTGGATGTCGGAGTTCACCAGGACGGCCTCGTTCACGTCAGCCAGCTTTCCGACCAGTTCGTGCGCGATGCCAGCGAGATCGTGAAGGTCGGCCAGAAGGTGAACGTGACCGTGGTGGAGGTGGACCTCGCCCGCAATCGCATTGCCCTTTCAATGAAGTCGAACCCGGACCTCGACAGCCGCCGCAGCTCCGGCAGCGACCGTGACAACAGCCGCCCCGGCGGTGCCCAGCGCTTCCAGCAGCGCGACAACCGCCAGCAGCAGGCCCCTGCGAACAACGACTGGTTCAGCCAGGCGTTGAACAACGCGAAGAAGAAGTGACAGGATGCCCGCGGGGTTGTTTCATTCCTTCAAAGCCACGTAAGGAATGAATCCCAAAGTAGATGCGTTTGTCGGCC
>Ga0265327_10004311_pt1 | contig 12688 bp, 12 predicted proteins | sample 41621metaG_FD_202089 | JGI IMG/M metagenome (GOLD analysis project Ga0265327, IMG submission 202089) | Rhizosphere microbial communities from Carex aquatilis grown in University of Washington, Seatle, WA, United States - 4-16-21 metaG | ecosystem: Host-associated > Plants > Roots > Rhizosphere...
ACGAAGGGCACGAAGCTCACGAAGGCCCGGGTCCAGCCTTCGCGTGCTTCGCGGCCTTGGCGGTAAATCATGCACTCCCGAGCCATTTTACCGCCAAGAGCGCGAAGCACGCGAAGAATGCACCGGTCCGGGCCTTCGTGAGCTTCGTGCCCTTCGTGGTGAATCCAGCTCAGCTCAGGTCGCGGATCGAGCCGAACTCGGGGTCGAACAGCCGGCGGTAGGTGTGCACGATCATGCCGTCCGTCAAGCCGGCGAGGAAGTCGCAGATCTGCCGGGCCTTTCCGGCCGGCGTCTTCTCGGCGTTGATCAGCTTGCCGACGCGGGCGGGCAGGATGTTGATGACGCGCGGCCCTTTCTCGACGTAGTTCCGCCAGCAGGAATCCCAGAGGTCGAACAGGACCCGCCGGGCCTTGTGCTCGATCTGCTGGAGCTGCGGGCTCTCGAAGATGATGTCGTTGGCCATCTTCTTGAAAAACCGCGCCTCGCGCTCCGCCTCGGGATCCACGACCAGCTCGAAGCGATAGCGGTTTGTCCGGGCGGACATGAAGTTCTTGCGCTCGCGCAGGCGGCACGCGGCGATGAAGCGGCCGATCTTCTGGGAGAACACGCCCTCCAGGCGGTCCCCGCGGATGGCGTCGAACAGCACGTCGAGGAGCACCTGCTGCGCCGCGTCGATCGGCTCGCCGGCGGCCCAGGTCTCGACCTTCTCGCGGGTGAGGAAGCCGGCCTTCACGCCGTCCACGATGTCGTTCAGCGAGTAGGCGGCGTCGTCCGCCCAGTCCATGACCTGGCACTCGACGCTCTTGAACGCGTTGAGCTTCTCGCCCGCGTGCAATTCGCGCGGGATCCGGGCGGTGCCGAAGACGAAGTCGCGCTCCGCGGCCTGCGGGTCGTAGAGAAAGTGGTTCGACGGCTGCTTCGGGAACTCGCGGTAGAGCTTCTTGTATTTCAGCACGCCGTCGAGGAGCGCGCGGGTCGGCTGCATGCCGCGCACGCTGGTCTCGTTCTGGTAGATCGTGCCGGTGAGGAGGCGCAGCGTCTGCGCGTTGCCCTCGAAGCCGCCCCACGGGCGCATCAGCTCCTGCAGGGTCCGCTCGCCGGAGTGGCCGAACGGCGGATGCCCGAGGTCGTGCGAGAGGCAGATCGCCTCGACCAGGTCGCTGTCGATGGTAAAGTCCTCCTTGAGCACGCCACCACGGGTCTGGAGGTAGTGGCAGATCGAGCGGCCGATCTGCGCGACCTCCATCGAGTGCGTGAGCCGCGTGCGGTAGAAGTCGTATTCGCCCGAGAGGAAGACCTGGGTCTTCGACTGCAGCTTCCGGAAGGCGTGCGCATGGATGATGCGGTCGCGGTCAATCTGGAACGGGCTGCGATAGTCCGGCTTTCGGCCGCCGCCAAAGGTCTCGACGTCGAACTCCGTGTAGAACCGATTCTGCATGGGAAACCCCGAGAAGGAAGGCGAACGCGCCCGCGATGCAATCCCAGAGAAGGGAAACGGCAAACCGCCAAATCCCAACGAGACCCCAACACTGGACAAATGCCGGAAATCCCTTGGACTTTCCCCGCTGGCTCGCCCCTGGAATTTCGTTGGCGTTGGGCGGCTGGCGTTTGGTCTTTCCCCATGTCCAGAACCACCTTCCCCACCCCGCTGGGTCCCTGCGCCATCGCGTGGGACGAGACCGGCCTGACCGGCTTCGAGCTCCCGGGCGCCGTGGCGCGGGCGGACGACGTGGCCCACCCGCCGGCGGAGATCGCCGCGGTCATCGGCCGCGTGCGCCAGCACCTGATGGGCAAGCTGCAGGATTTCTCCGACCTGCGCTATGATTTCGCCCGCGTGCCGGAGTTTGCACGCGAGGTGTACCGGGCGACGCTGGCCGTGAAACCCGGGCGGACCGCCAGCTACGGCGAGATCGCCGCGGCCATCGGGCAACCGTCCGCCGCCAGCCGCGCGGTCGGCTCCGCCCTCGGCGCGAACCCCTGGCCGCTGCTCGTGCCCTGCCACCGGATCGTGGGGGCCGACGGCAAGATGACAGGATTTTCCGGCCCGGGCGGGATCGCCACCAAGCTAAGGCTGCTGGTCCTGGAAGGCTCGGAACTGATTGCGGAGTGAGCCGGGAGGCCCACACTGGGTCCAAATCAATCTCCCATGCCTGCTCCCACGATGCGCGCCATTGCCAAGCTAACGCCCGGTCCCGGGCTCCAGTTGACCGAGGTGCCGGTGCCCAAGCCGGGCATCAATGACGTCCTCATCAAGATCAAGAAGACCTCCATCTGCGGCACGGACGTCCACATCTACAACTGGGACGACTGGGCCCAGAAGACGATTCCGGCCCCGATGGTCGTGGGCCACGAGTTTGTCGGCGTGATCGAGGAGGTCGGCAGCAACGTGATCGGCTTCAAGCCCGGCGACCTGGTCGACGGCGAGGGCCACATCGTCTGCGGCATCTGCCGCAACTGCCTCGCCGGCCGCCGGCACCTCTGCAAGGACACCAAGGGCGTCGGCGTCAACCGCCCGGGTGCCTTCGCCGAGTACCTCTGCATCCCGGCCAGCAACGCCGTCCATGTCGACCCGGCCATCCCGCTCGACGTGCTGTCCTGCTTCGACCCGCTCGGCAACGCCACCCACACCACTCTGCAGTACGACCTCGTGGGCGAGGACGTCCTCATCACCGGTGCCGGTCCCATCGGCTGCATGGCCGTCGCGATCGCCAAGCACGCCGGCGCGCGCAAGATCGTCGTCACCGACGTGAACCCCGCCCGCCTGGAGCTCGCGATGAAGATGGGGGCCACGCGCACCGTGGACGTCTCGAAGGAGAAGCTGCCCGACGTCCAGCGCGAGATCGGCATGAAGGAAGGCTTCGACATCGGCCTGGAGATGTCCGGCAATCCGAAGGCGCTGAACGACATGATCGACAACATGGCGCACGGCGGCCGGATCGCCCTGCTCGGCATCATGCCTGGCGCCGCCGCGGTGGACTGGAACAAGGTCGTCTTCAACATGCTCACGATCCGTGGCATCTACGGCCGCGAGATGTACGAGACCTGGTACAAGATGACCGCCATGATCCAGAGCGGCCTCGATATCTCCCCGGTCATCACGCACCGCTTCCACTACACGGAGTTCCAGCAGGGCTTCGACCTGATGCGCTCGGGCAAGAGCGGCAAGATCGTCCTCACCTGGAGCTGAGCCATTCCCAATCCTATTTTAACCACCAAGCGCACCAAGCCCACGAAGCCATCCGATCGATCGGCTTTGGCTTCGCGGCCTTCGTGTGCTTCGTGGTAAATCCATCGCCATGACTCCCGCCTATCAGGCCCACCTGCAGAAAATCCTCTCCGAGATCGAGGCCGCCGGACTCTACAAGCGCGAGCGCGTGATCACGACGCCCCAGAGCGCGCACGTCACGGTCGCGGGCCACCGCCCGGTCCTGAATTTCTGCGCCAACAACTACCTCGGGCTGGCGGACAACCCGGAGATCATCCGGGCGGCGCACGCCACGCTCGACCGCTGGGGCTACGGCCTCGCCTCGGTCCGCTTCATCTGCGGCACGCAGCAGATCCACAAGGACCTGGAGACGCGGCTGAGCTCGTTCCTCGGCACGGACGACACGATCCTCTACAGCTCGTGCTTCGACGCCAATGGGGGCGTCTTCGAGACGCTGCTCGGTGCCGAGGACGCCGTGATCAGCGACGAGCTGAACCACGCCTCCATCATCGACGGCATCCGGCTCTGCAAGGCGCAGCGGTATCGTTACAAGAACAATGACATGGCCGACCTCGAGGCGAAGCTGAAGGAGGCGGACGCCGCCAAGGCCCGCTTCAAGCTCATCGCCACCGACGGCGTGTTCTCGATGGACGGCTACATCGCCAACCTGAAGGCGGTCTGCGACCTGGCCGACAAGTACGGCGCGCTCGTGATGGTGGACGACAGCCACGCGGTCGGCTTCATGGGCCGGACCGGACGCGGCACGCACGAGCACTGCGGCGTGATGGGCCGGGTTGACCTCCTCACCGGCACGCTCGGCAAGGCCCTCGGCGGCGCCAGCGGCGGCTATGTCAGCGGGCGGAAGGAGATCGTCGACCTCCTGCGGCAGCGCTCGCGGCCCTACCTGTTCTCCAACTCGCTCGCCCCGGTCATCGCGGCGGCCTCGATCACCACGCTCGACCTGATCACGCGCTCCACGGAGCTCCGGGACAAGCTCGAGGCCAGCACCCGATATTTCCGCGAGGGGCTGACCAAGGCCGGGCTGACGCTCCGGCCCGGCACGCACCCGATCGTCCCGGTCATGCTCGGCGACGCGGCCCTCTCGCAGAAATTCGCCGCGCGCATGCTCGAGAAGGGCGTGTACGTGATCGGCTTCTTCTACCCCGTGGTGCCGCAGGGCGCCGCGCGCATCCGCACGCAGGTCAGCGCGGCGCACAGCCGGGAGGACCTCGACTTCGCGATCAACGCCTTCGCCGAGGTGAAACGCGAACTGGGGCTGTAGGCCGGTCGCGCAGGCTTTCACCACGCAGGGCACGAAGCTTGCGAAGGCTTCGCGGCCGGCCTGTGCACCCACGCTGCCCAGTCATCGCGGAAGCGCGGAGGTGCGGACGCCCGGATCCCGATTTCAGCGCCCGGTCTGTCCGCCGCTCCGCGTGTTCGCGGCCTCCCTGCAAAATCTGGCCACGAAAGGCCAGAGCCACACGAACGCGTGGGCGCTCGGCTTTGCGCGCTTCGCGGCCTTGGCGGTGGTCCGAATCGGAATCAACCGGGAAGACACGGCGAAGTCCGCCAAGCCCGCGAAGCCTTCGTGGGCTTCGTGCCCTTTGTGATAAGCCGGCGATTCTGCGCTTCGCCCGGGCGGGCATTCTGCTAGAGTCGCGGCGTGAAGATTCCCGCCCCGCTCCGCCGCCAGCTCGAGTCCGCCGCCCGCCGCGCCGCCAAGGCGTCGTACTCGCCCTATTCCAAGTTCCGCGTCGGCGCCGCCGTGCTCACGGGGTCGGGCCGCATCTACGCGGGGACCAATGTCGAAAACGCCTCGTACGGGCTCTGCAACTGCGCCGAGCGCACCGCGATCTTCACCGCCGCCGCCGCGGGCGAGCGGGTCGTCAAGGCCGTCGCAGTCTACACCCCCACCCGCGCCGCCACGGCGCCGTGCGGCGCCTGCCGCCAGGTGATCAATGAATTTGGGCCCGACGCGCTCGTCATCAGTGTTTGCGATAGCCAGGATCGCCTCGAGGCGCCGCTGAACCAGCTGCTCCCCGTCGCGTTCGGTCCCGCGCAGCTGAAGGGCCGGAAAAAGCAGTAGCTCGGGCGCGCGGCTCAACCGGCGCTGAAGAAGTCGCGCACCACCGCCTGCACGTGGGCGCGCCGGACCTCGTGCTCGGAGCGGTCCTTCATGTCGCGGATCTTCACGGTGCCCTTGGCGACCTCGTCGTCGCCGTAGATCAGGGCGAGCTTGGCGCCGGAATCGGCGGCCAGCTTGAACTGCTTGCCGAAGGCGACCTCCTTCATCGGGTAGTCCACCCGCCGGCCGGAGGCGCGCAGCGCCTGGACGTCGGCGAAGGCCGCGAGCCGGGCGGCCTCGCCGCCGATCACGCAGTAGACATCCGGCGCCTGCACGAAGGTCGGCATCAGGCCGCGCTGCTCGAGCAGCAGGGCAAAGGTCATGTCGCCGATGGCGAACCCGACCGCCGGGAGCGCCGGCCCGCCGAGCTTCTCGACAAGGTCGTCATAGCGGCCGCCGCCCGCCAGCGCGCGGAGCTCGCCCTTGCGGTCGAACGCCTCGAACACGAAGCCGGTGTAATAGGCCAGGCCGCGGACCACCCCCAGGTCCACCGCGATGAAACGGCCGAGGCCCATGGCCTCAAGCCCGCCCAGGAGCTTTTTCCAGTCGGCAATCCGGGCGGCGATCTTGTCGCTGGCCAGGGCCGCGACCGCCGCCTCCAGCGCGGCGAGCGTCTTGATCTGCAGGAAGCCCAGCACGCGCGCCTTCACGCCCTCGTCCAGCGGCCCGAATTGCTCGGCGTAGCCCTTGAAGGCCTCTTCGCCGTACTTCTCGAAGCGGTCCACCGCGCCCAGCACGGCGCGGATGCGCGGCTCGTCCAGTCCCAGCGCCTCGAGGAAATAGAACCAGAGGTTGCGGTCGCTCAGCCGCACGTAGAAGTCCTGCTCGGTCAGCCCGAAGGCGGCGAGGCACTGGACGAGCATCGCGATGAGCTCGATCTCGGCCTCGGGTCCGGGCTCGCCGAAGATGTCGGCGTTGAACTGGAAGAAGCACCGGCCGCGGCCCTTCTGCATCCGCTCGTAGCGGTAGAATTCCGCGATGCTGAACCACTTGATCGGGCGCTTGAGGGCGCTCGCCTTCGCGCCGACCAGGCGGCACACGGTGGGCGTCATCTCGGGCCGCAGCGCGACCTCCCGCCCGCCCTTGTCGGTGAAGCTGAACAGCTGGGCCTCGATCTCGTCGCCGGACTTGGCCTTGTAGAGCTCGAGCGGCTCGAGGACGGGGGCGTCGTACTCCGCAAACCCGAAGGTGTGCGCGGTGCGTCGCCAGAGGTCGAAGAGGTGCTTCCGCCGGGCCAGGTCGTCGGGATAGAACTCACGGAAGCCGGGAAGTGACTGGAACGTCGCCATCGGACCGAACATGGCAAAACGGCGGGAGGCAGCGCGATGCTATTTTTCGCGCCAAAAAAAACGGCCGGGCGCAGGGCCCGGCCGGAAAACTGTAGATGCGCGCGGCGCTCAGGTCGCCGGGGGCGGCGGCGGCGGCTGCAACTTGGCCAGATCGAGCTTCTTGAGCTGCTGCTTCAGGATCTTGCCGGACTTGAACTTCACGACCGCGCGCTGCGGGATCACGACCTCGGCCTCAGGCTTGTTCGGATTGCGGCCGATGCGGGCCTTGCGGACCTGGACTTCCAGGACGCCGAAGTTGCGCAACTCCACGTTGCGTCCGTCAGCCAAGGCCTTCTGAATGATGTCGAGCGTGAGCTGCACTGTCTCCACGACCTGCTTCTGGGGGAAGCTGGTCTTCTTATAGATCTCGAGGACGATTTCTCTTTTCGTAAGGTTAGTGGACATGAGAATTTTCCTTTCTTTCGTAAGAGCCTCTTGCAGACAGGGCTAAACTATTCCCACATCTTTAATTGCGTCAACACCTATGGTCAGGTAATTAACTCCCTGCCAAGAGCCTTCTTCCATGCCTGATCCAGCCGCAGTCAATTCCATGTTCGGGCGCATTGCCTGGCGCTATGACTTGGCCAACCACCTGTTGAGCTTCTACTTGGACATCTGGTGGCGGCGGCGGCTGGTTGCGGCGGTGCGCCGGCATTCGCCCGACGACGTGCTGGATCTGGCCACCGGCAGCGGAGATGTGGCCTTCGCATTATGCGATGGCTTGGACCCGAAAACCCGCATCGTGGGCATGGATTTTTGCCAGCCGATGCTCGACCAGGCGGAGCACAAGAAGGCCCTCCGGCCGGCCCCGCAGCAGGCGCGACTCACCTTTCTGCAGGGCGATGGGCTGGCCCTGCCGGTGCCGGATGCGAGCTACGACGCGGTGACGATCTCGTTTGGGCTGCGCAACATGGCTGACCGCCATCGCTCGCTCACGGAGATGCGCCGCGTGCTGCGGCCCGGCGGCCGGATGTACGTGCTCGAGTTCTCGCGGCCCCAGCGGTGGGTGCGGCCATTCTATTTTTTCTACCTGAGGCGGGTATTGCCGCGCATCGCCGGCCTCGTCACGGGCGACCGGGCGGCGTATGTCTATCTCAACGAGACCATCGAACAGTTCCCCGACCGCGCGGCGCTGGCCGGGGAAATCCGGGCGGCGGGCTTTGCGCAGGTCGCGGCGAGCGGGCTGACGTTCGGGACCGTGGCGCTGCACGAGGCCACGCGCTGATCGCCGGCGCGGGTCCTAGTTGAAGGACTTGCCGCAGCCGCAGGTGCTCTGGGCGTTCGGATTGCGGATCTCGAAGCCCTTGCCGTGGAGTCCGTCGTCGAAATCGATGTTCGAGCCCTTCAGGTAGGCGAGGCTCGTCGGGTCGACATAGAACTGCACGCCCTCGCTCACCAGCTCGGTGTCGCCCTCCTTGCGCTCGTCGAACGACATCCCGTACTGGAAACCCGAGCAGCCGCCGGACTCGACGAACACCCGCAGGCGCTTCGCGGGCGCAGCTGCCTCCGTCTGCAGGGTGCGGACGCGCTCGGCGGCGCGGGTGGTGAGGGTGATCATGACCGCACCGTAGAATCGCCGGCGCGGCTGTCAAATGCCGGCGCAGCAGATTTCACGCCGAATCTCGACTGCACTCTTGCCAGTGGCGCCCGCGACGTCTTTTCTAGTCCTCCGTGGCGTCCATCAAACACATTTTCAACGAGATTCACTACGAGATGATCCGCAAGCTGGCGGAAGGCGGCATGGGCGTGGTCTACGAGGCGGTGCAGCTCGGCGCGGGCAACTTCAAGAAGGTCGTCGCCGTGAAGCTCATCCGCGAGGAATTCTCCGCGATCGAGGAGTTTCAGAAGAACTTCATCGGCGAGGCCCGCCTGGTGGCGGACCTCATCCATACGAACATCGTCCAGACGTACCATCTCGGGCAGATCGGCGGCCAGTACTTCATGGTGATGGAGTTCGTCCGGGGCATGAACCTGGAGGTCTTCATCGAGAAGCACCGCGCGCTGGGGCGGAAGATCCCGGTCGAGCTCGCGGCCTTCATCATCTCCCGCATCGCCCGCGGCCTCGCCTACGCCCACCAGAAGTGCGACCGCGAGGGCCGGCACCTCAACATCGTCCACCGCGACATCGGCCCGAAGAACGTGCTGCTGGCCTACGAGGGCGACGTGAAGCTGACCGACTTCGGCATCGCGAAGGCCCTCGACCTGATGTACAACGAGGAAGGCAAGGTCATCGCGGGCAAGGACGAGTACCTCTCCCCCGAGCAGGCCAACTACGCGGTGACCGACGCCCGCGCGGACCTTTTCCCGCTGGGCATCGTCCTGACCGAGTTGCTGCTCGGCAAGAACCTGTTCCGCTCGCTCGACCGCACGCAGTCGCGCCGGAACATCCTGACGATGGCCATCCCGAAGTTCAGCACGATGCGGGACGACATCGAGCCCCGCCTCGAGGCGATCATCCAGAAGGCCCTCGTCCGCGACCGCGACCAGCGCTACCAGTCCGCGTTCGAGATGCTCACGGACCTCGAGATGTACCTCTACAGCGACCGTTACGGCCCCACCAACGAGAAGCTCGGCGTCTACATCAAGGAACTCTTCGGCATCAGTGACCCCGGCGGCACCTCGCTGTCCTCGCGCCCCCCGCTCGTCCCCAAGCTATGAGGACACCCGGCCATCCCCCAGCTCATGAGCGGGCCAGGATTTAGTCACGATCTTCGCCAGCGCCAGACCCAGTCCCTCGTTCTTGCGCCGCAGCTTCGGCATTCGCTGAAAATCCTGCAGGTCGCCGCGCTTGACCTCCGCTCGGTCATCCAGGAGGAGCTGCAAACCAACCCCACGCTCGAGGAGCAGCCGATGGACGGCGAGAGCCTCGACAAGCTCGCCGCCAGCCAGGCCGAGGACGAGACCGGGGCCGCCAACAGCGCGGACGACGCGCGGCGCGACGAGATGGATTTCACCAAGCAGTTCGAGATCCTCGGCAAGATCGACCAGGACTGGCGCGACCACATGGCGAGCGCCGGCGGCGCCCAACCCCACACCCCGGAGGACGCGGAACGTCGCCAGCATTTCTTCGACTCGCTCGTCAGCGAGACCTCCCTGCAGGAGCACCTGCTGCAGCAGGTGGCCCTCGACGCGCTCGCGCCGGCGACGCTGGCCGCGCTCCGCCACCTGGTGGGCAGCCTGGACGACCGCGGCTACCTCTCGCAGTCGCCGGCGGACATCGCGCTGCAGACCGGGCTGCCCTATGAGACCGTGCTGGAGGCGCTGAAGCTCCTGCAGGGCTTCGACCCGCCGGGCATCGGCAGCCAGACCCTCGCCGAGTGCCTCATCGCCCAGCTCCGGGCCAAGGGCCGGGGCGACTCGCTCGCCGCGCGCATGATCCGCGACCAGTTCGAGCTGCTCGCCCGCCGGCGCATCCCGGAGCTCGCCCGGAAGCTCGCCGCCCCCGCCGACGATATCCAGGCCGCCATCGAGGAGATCGGCAAACTCGACCCCGCCCCCGGCCGCCGCTTCGCCGAGGACAACAACCGGGTCGTCGTGCCGGACGTCATCGTCGAGCAGGACGGCAAGGAGTGGAAGATCGAGCTCAACAGCGACTACATCCCGCGGCTGCGCATCTCGAGCACCTACCGCGACCTCATCGCCAAGGGCACCTTGTCCAAGGAGGAGAAGGACTACCTCGCCGAGCGCATGCGCTCGGGCAAGTTCCTGATCGACTCCATCGAGCAGCGCCAGCGCACCATCGAGCGGATCACGCGGGAGATCATCAAGGCCCAGACGCCGTTCTTCGAGAAGGGCACCGCCCACCTCCAGCCGCTCACCATGACGCAGATCGCGGACATCGTGGGCGTCCACGAGACGACCGTCAGCCGCGCCATCGCGAACAAGTTCATGAAGACCCCGCACGGGATCTTCGACTTCAAGTTTTTCTTCACCACCGGCTATCGCGCCGACAGCGGCGCCTCGGTGTCCAACACCAGCGTGAAGGAGATGCTCGCCGACCTCGTCGCCATCGAGGACAAGGGCGCGCCGCTGAGCGACCAGGAGCTGGTCGTGAAGCTCCAGGACAAGGGCCTCACCCTCGCCCGCCGCACCGTCGCCAAGTACCGCGAGGAGCTGGGCATCCTGCCGAGCAACCTGCGCCGGGACTACAAATAATACCGGATTCAGGATGCTAAAGCCCCGCGCTCGGCTCCACGCGGAGATCCAGGCCGGCGGTGCGATCCGTCCCCGCCGGGTCCGCCCACGCGGCAAACGCGATCATGCCGGCGTTGTCGCCGGTGTGCCGCGGCTGGGCGGCCAGGCACTCGATCCGCTCGCGCTGCGCCAGGGCCGCCAGCGCGGCCCGGAGCGTGGCGTTGTTGGCCACGCCGCCGGAAAGTCCGATGCTGCGGTAGCCGCCCTCGCCCTGCCGCAGCGCGGCCCGCGTCTTCCGCACCAGCGCATCAATCACCGCCTGCTGGTAGCTGGCGCAGAGGTCCGGCAACCGCGCCGCCACCTCGGCGGGCGACAGCTTCTCGATCAGGTAGCGGAGGCTTGTCTTCACGCCGGAAAAGCTGAAGTCGAGCTCGTCCCGGCGCCCGATGCCGCGGGGAAAATCGTAGGCGTCCGGACGCCCGCCGGCCGCGAGCCTTTCGATCAGGGGCCCGCCGGGATAGCCGAGGCCCAGCAGCTTCGCGCCCTTGTCCAGCGCCTCGCCCGCCGCGTCGTCGCGGGTCGTCGACAGCACGCGCACGCTGTGGTCCGCGCCGAGCACAAACAGCACCGTGTTGCCGCCCGAGACGATGAGCCCGAGGTGCGGCAGCCGCGCCGCAAGGCCGTCCGCAAACTCCGCCGGCGCGGACGCATGCAGCGCGATAAAGGGCGACCAAACGTGGCCCCGCAGGTGGTTCACGCCCACGACCGGCACGCGCCGCGCCAGCGCGAGGGCCTTCGCCGCCGCGACGCCGACGGCAAGGCACGCGGCCAGGCCGGGGCCATTCGTCACCGCGACGGTTGAGACGTTACCCAGGCCGACCTCCGCCTGCGCCTGGGCCAGCAGCGGCGGAAAATTCCGGAGGTGCTCGCGCGTGGCCAGGTCGGGCACCACGCCGCCATGCCGGCCGTGCAGGGCGATCTGGCTGTGCACCCATTCGCCCGCCAGGCCGCGGGCCGGGTCGAAGAGCGCCACCGCCGTCTCGTCGCAGGAACTTTCCAGCGCCAGGATCATGGCAGCCGGGCCGAAGGCGCGGGCGCGGCCGCCGCGTCGAACAGGTTGACGCCCTTCAGCACGTCGAGCGCGGCCTGCAGCTGACGGTCCGCGATCGGGAGGAAGCCGAAGCGCTCCTTGAACTCCGCCGGATCGGACACGTCGGACCGCAGGCGCTGGAGGCGCAGCTTCGCGTCCTCGTCCGGCGTCATCACCACCTCCACCTGCGGGGCGATGCCCTTCTCATGGATGCTGACGCCGCTGGGCGTGTAGTAGCGGGCCGTGGTGAGGCGCAGGCCCTCGCCGTTCTTGAGCTTGAAGATGGATTGGACGGAGCCCTTGCCGAAGGAGCGCTCGCCGACGATGACGGCGCGGCCGGTATCCTTGAGCGCGCCGGTGACAACCTCGGCCGCGCTGGCGCTGCCGGCGTTGATCAGGATGGCCACGGGCAGCGTCAGGGGCTCCTCGTCCACGCTGGCGCGGTACTCCTCGCGGTCGGACGGCTTGCGGCCCTGGGTGTAGACGATGAGCTCGTTCTTGCGGAAGAACGGCTCGGCCACCTCGACGGCGGCATCAAGCAGCCCACCGGGATTGCCGCGCAGGTCGATGACGAGGCCGTCGATGTCCTCCTTCAGCAGCTTGTTCAGCGCCTCGATAAACTCGTCACCCGTGTGATCGGAAAACTCGGCGATCTGGATGTAGCCCGTGTGCGGCGGCAGCACGCGCGCGACGCGGACGCTGGCCTGCTTGATGAGCTCGCGCTTGAGGGTGAGCTCGAAGCTGCGGCCCGTGCCCGGACGGAGCAGGCCAACCACTACCTTCGTCCCGGGCTGGCCGCGCAGTCG
>Ga0265327_10004312_pt1 | contig 12686 bp, 11 predicted proteins | sample 41621metaG_FD_202089 | JGI IMG/M metagenome (GOLD analysis project Ga0265327, IMG submission 202089) | Rhizosphere microbial communities from Carex aquatilis grown in University of Washington, Seatle, WA, United States - 4-16-21 metaG | ecosystem: Host-associated > Plants > Roots > Rhizosphere...
CTCGCCGCCGCGACCGGGCAACGACCCGAGCCCGATGAGTGCCATGGCACCGGGGCCCGCTCCGGGACCGGCCCCCGCGCCGGCCGTACCCGCACTTCCCGCCGAAGTTGGAGGCCAGTGATGACCTGGTCGACCGATTCGAAATCGCGGTGGGCGCGTAACGCCCGCCGGGTCGGCGTCTTGGCTTCCGCGGCGCTAATCCTCAGCTCTTGCGGTTGGCGCGGTATCGCCAACGTGCCGCTGCCCGGTGGCCCGGGCACGGTGGACGGTCACTGGACGGTCTACGTGCAGATGTCGGACACGTTGGGCCTCAACGCCAACAGCCGGGTCCGGGTGGCCGACGTGTTCGTCGGCCGGGTGCGGGCGATCGCCCTGAAGAACTGGGTTCCCACCCTGACGGTGGACCTGAACCCGGGTATTCACCTGCCCCGCAACGTGTTTGCGAGGGTTGGTCAGACCAGCCTCCTGGGCTCGCAGCACGTCGAGCTGGATCAGCCGGCCCATCCCGATTCGCAGCCGCTGCGTAACGGCGACACCATCACGCTCGAGAACTCGAAGCCGTTCCCGACCATCGAGACGACGCTGGCCGGTATCTCCGGCATCCTGACCGGCGGAGGTGTGCCGAACATCGAGAAGATCCAGTCCGAGGTCTACAACATCCTCAACGGGCGCTCGGATCAGATCAAAGAGTTCCTACACCGGTTGGACACCTTCACCGACGACCTCAACCAGCAGCGCGACGACATCACGCGGGCCATCCGGTCCAGTGACACCCTGCTGAAGGTCGTGGCGGACCGCAACGACACCCTGGACCGGGTGCTGACCGAGACGCCGTCGCTGATCGAGCACTTCAACAAGACCCAGGACTTGTTCACCAATGCGGTGCTGGCTCTGGGCCGGTTGTCGAAGGCCGCCGACCGGACGCTGTCGAACAGCAATGCGAACCTGCACACCAACCTGGCGACGCTGCAACGGGCGCTCAAGCAGATCGCCAAGACGTCGCCGAACCTTGTGCCAGCTATTAAGCTAATATTGACGTTGCCGTTCCCGATCGACAACATCCCGAAGGTCATCCGCGGCGATTACATGAACATCTCGCTGCACCTCGATTTGACGCTCAGTGCTCTTGACAACGGCATCCTGACCGGCACCGGCCTGTCGGGCATGGCCCGCGCGTTGGAGCAGTCCTGGGGCCGCGATCCGGCGACGATGATCCCCGACGTCCGCTTCACCCCGAACCCGGCGACCGCGCCGGGTGGGCCGCGAGTGGAAAGGGGAGAGTGACTGATGTTGACCCGTTTTCTGAAGATGCAGTTGGTGATCTTCAGCATCCTCACGGTGGCCGGCCTGGTAGGCCTGTCCGTGATCTACCTGCAGTTGCCGACCTACCTCGGGGTGGGTATGTACCGGCTGTATGCCGACCTGCCGAACTCCGCCGGTCTGTACAAGACGGCCAACGTCACCTACCACGGCATCACCATCGGCAAAGTGCTGGCGGTGGAGCCGACCGAGACGGGCGCCCGCGTCAAGATGGACATCGACAACCACTACAAGATCCCGGTCGACACGGTGGCCAACGTCCACTCGGTGTCGGCGGTCGGTGAGCAGTTCATCGACCTGGTGTCGCCGGACAACCCCAACCAGTACTTCAAAGAAGGCCAGACCATCTCCAAGGGCACCGTGCCCAAGGAAGTCGGCCCGGCGCTCGACGCCGCCGAGCAGGGCCTGACGGCACTGCCCAAGGAAAAGATCTCGGCACTGCTCGACTACACCTCGGAAGCCATCGGCGGTCTCGGTCCGTCACTGCAGCACCTCGTCGACGGCACGCAGGCGCTGGCGGGGGACTTCAAGGACAACCTCAGTTCGGTCGACGACATCATTCAGAACTCGGCGCCGATCATCGACAGCCAGGTCAAGTCCGGTGACGCCATCTCGCGGTGGGCCCGGAACCTGAACGTGCTGGCCTCGCAGTCGGCCCAGCAGGACGCGGCGCTGCGCGGCGCCATTCAGCAGGGCGCCCCGACGGCGGACCAGTTGAACGCGGTGTTCGGCGAGGTCCGTGACGCGCTGCCGCAGTCGCTGGCCAACATCGAGATCGTTCTGGACATGCTGAAGCGGTACAACAAGGGCCTCGAGCAGGTGCTCGTGGTGCTGCCGATGGCCGGCCCGATCGTCGATTCGCTGACCGCCGTCTACGAGAAGGAACTCCCGATCAACCTGGCGCTGGGTATTAACCAGCCGCCGCCGTGCCTGACCGGCTTCCTGCCTGCGTCGCAGTGGCGGTCCCCGGCGGACACGTCCGCCGCGCCGCTGGAGTCTGGGATGTATTGCAAGATTCCGAAGGATGCCCAGAACGCGGTCCGCGGTTCGCGCAACCTGCCCTGTGTGGACAACCCGGCGAAGCGCGCAGCGAGCCCGATGGATTGCCGTGACAACAAGCCGTACGAGCCGCTGGGCACCAACCCGTGGTACGGCACGCCGGACCAGATCGTGAACTGCCCGGCTCCCGCTGCCCGCTGTGATCAGCCGGTCGACCCGGGCAAGGTGATCCCGGCGCCGTCGATCAACAACGGGATGAATCCGCTGCCCGCCAATATGCTGCCGCCGCCGGCGCGGGCGTCGGCCCCGTCCAGTGACCCGATCAGCGCACCGGGCCAGGGCACCGTTGCCTGCAGTGGACAGCAACCCAACCCGTGCATCTACACTCCGGCATCAGGACCAGAGGCCACCTACAACCCGCAGAGCGGTCAGGTGGTCGGACCGAATGGTGTGAAGTATTCGGTCAGTAACTCGAGCAACCCAGGAGACGACGGATGGAAGGAGATGCTGGCACCAGCCAGCTGAACCCCACCGATGAGCAGGACGTCACGTCGCAGGACGTGGTGACGACAGAGCCGTCTGCCGAGGAATCGATCGAGGAGCCGGGTGAAGCCGGCGAATCAGAGGGTGCGGAGCGCCCCGCCCGGATCGGGCGGGGCATCGCCCTGACGGTGTGCGTGGCGCTCGTGACCCTCGCCGCGGCCGTCGGCGTGGGTGGCTGGTTCGCGCTCGAGTCGCATCGGGAGAGCCAGGCACTCGCAGCGAACGAGACGGCCGCCATCGCGGCCGCCAAGGACTGCGTGACGGCGACCCAGGCGCCCGACACGTCGGCCATGATCGCCGCCCAGACGAAGATCATCGAATGCGCTACCGGCGCGTACGAGACGCAGGCGTCGTTCATGAGCGGCATCACCCTCGAGGCGTACAAGGCCGCCAACGTTCAGGTGCAGATCTCGCAGATGCGGGCCGCCGTGGAGAAGCACAACGACGACGGGTCCATCGACGTTCTGGTGGCGGTGCGCGTGAAGATCAGCAACAGCGCCGAGAAGGACAAGGAAGTCGGTTACCGGATGCGGGCGCAGATGGCACCAGTGGACGGGAAGTTCAAGGTGGCCAAGCTCGACCAGGTCACCTCGTGACGGTTGGTGAGGAGACCACGAGCGCCGAGTCAGTGAGCACCGAGTCTGGGCGTGCCGACGAGGCGGTCCAGGCTGCGCCTGTGCTGGCATCCTGGCCGGCGCGCGCGGGTGCCTTTGCGCTGGACGTGGTGCTGGGCGTCGCGGTCATCGCCGTCATGGCCTTGCTGGGTTATGCCGCGCGGGCCGACTGGACGCTGTGGGTGTACGCCACCGTGGCGACGCTGGCGGTGGCCGCGATCCTGGTGAACCGGTGGCTGTTGCCGTCGATCACGGGGTGGAGTCTGGGCCGCTCGCTGTTCTCGATCCGGGTGGAGCGGGTGCCCGCCGGCGTTCCCGCCGGTATGGGCCGGCTGATCCTTCGCGACGTCGCGCATCTGCTGGACACGGTCGCCGTCCTGCTGGGCTGGCTGTGGCCCCTGTGGGATCCGCGACATCGGACCTTCGCAGATCTGTTGCTGCACACCGAAGTTCGTGTCGTGCCCGCACCCGAACACGACCCTGGCCGACGGGCCGGACAGGTGCTCGCCGCCGGCGCGCTGATCTGCGTGGCGGCGGTGGGGCTGAGTTACGGCGTGCAGTTCCGGCATGACCGGGCGGTCGACGAAACGCGACACCAGATTGCCGAGCAGGGCCCCAAGATCGTCGAGCACGTCCTGAGCTATGGCATCGACACCTATCAGAACGACTTCAAGACCGCTCAGGCGCTGGTCACCGACGGCTACCGCGATCAGCTGATCAAGCAGCAAGAGGTGGCGAGCAAGAAGCCGACGACCAACCAGTACTACGCGGTGAGCAGCGCGATCCTCAGCGCCGGTACCGATCAGGCCACGATGCTGCTGGCGCTGCAGGGCCAGCGTGGCGTCGACTCCAACTCGCTGCGGTTCATCACCGCGACCCTGCGGGTCGACTTCGTGAAGTCGCATGACGGCAAGTGGCAGTTGTCGAATCTGACGGTGCTCAAGAGCCCGCGGGGAGGACGCTGATGAGCCCGCGTCGCAAGATCGATGCCGCCGAGCGCTTCGTGGCAGGTGACTACTTCAAGGCCGTGGCAGCGGCGCCCCGCCGTACGGTGCTGGCGGTCATTGCTTGTGTCGCAACCGTTTTCGTACTCCTCGCGATTGCGGCCAGTACCTATCTGCTGGTTCAGCACGAGAAGGATGTGGCGAGCCAGGCCAAGGCGGCGGCCGTGCTGGGTTACGTGGAGGAGTTCATGAAGGGCTTCACCGCGGTCGACCCGTTCCACGCCAACGCCTACGTCGAGAAGATCGCGGGGCAGGCTTCCGGAGGGTTCGCCAAGCAGTTCAAGGACAAGCACGACCAGATCCTGCTGCAGGTGGCGCGCGCGCAGCCTGCGGAAGGTGCGGTCGAGGCCGCGGGCGTGCAACGGTGGAACGACGACGGCAGCGCGGATGTGCTGATCGCGATGAAGCTGACGACGACGACGCCGGACGGCAACTCGACCGTGGAAACTGGATCGCGGTGGGTGGTTACGGCTACGCAGGAAGGGCAGCAGTGGAAGATCAGCCGCATGAATCCGGTGATGTGACCCCCGGGGAGTCTGCGGTCGATGCTCCGCAGTCGGCCGACAGCCCGCAGGGCAAGGCGGCCCGGCGCAGGCATCGTCTGCCCCGGCATCAGCCCGGCGCCGCCGCGCCTGCGGAAGACGCCGCCGTGGAAGACGCAGCTGCCGACGCCCCGGCGGGCGAGGCCGAAGAGACGTCGGAAGATGCTGCCGCGCAGGAAGATTCGGATACCGAATCGACCGACGAGGTAGCCGCGGAAGAGACTGGAGCCGAGGCGGTCACGCTGGTGCCGCACCGCCCCGCCGGGCGCAAACTGCTCGCCGCCGGTGTGGTGGCGGCGGCGCTGTTCGTCGGTGCCACGGCCTTCGCGGGTGCCGCGGTTCAGCCGTATCTGGCGGACCGGGCCTTGGTGCAGAACAAGTTCGTGGTCGCGAAGACCGCTGCTGCGGCGGTGACCACGCTGTGGTCGTACTCGCCGAACGACATGGACAAGCTGGCGGATCGCGCGCAGCAGTATCTGACCGGCGGCTTCGCCGAGGAGTACCGCAAGTTCGTCGACTCGATCGTCGCGAGCAACAAGCAGGCTCAGGTCACCAACCAGACCAAGGTCATGGGCACAGCGGTGGAAAGTATCAGCGCAAATGAGGCCACCGCGATCGTCTACACCAACTCGGTCGCGACCAGCCCGTTGACCAAGGGCATCCCGTCGCTGCGGTACCTGTCGTACCGGCTGACTTTGAAGCGTGCGGGCGCCGACTGGAAGGTCAGTCAGATGAGTGCCCTGACCAAATTGGATCTGACGCCGCAGCTCTAGCCGAGGGCGCGGGTTGGCGCGTTTGCCTGAATTGACGCGCGCTATCTGTCAGCACACTGTGAACCGCCTGTCTTCGCCGTGGCTGCGAAGTCGGTAATGTCCGTCGGCCCGCGCCGACTATGGCCTGAATCACGTTCGGACCTGCGGTGGACCCGCATCACAGTGGCGGTCGGCGTCAATATTTGCCGGGACGCGGTCTGCGGGGGTGGTCGGCTCACGGATCCGCCAGCAAACAATTTTCGTCATGCGAAAATTTGCTGACTTCATGGTGTTCACCGGGCGGTGTGAGCTCTGTTCACCCGTTTGCCAGATCTGGGAAAGCGGCTGGTCAGCCTAGGTGTTGGAGCTGCGATACATTAATGTTACCGTCCGGTTGATAACCGATTGTGGTGGCTGAGGGGACGGGGCTAATGGCAGTTACGCATCACGCTGGGCGGGTTCAAGCAAAGCGGGCGGCATTGCTGGGTGTGGCTGCTGCAACAGCCACGGCGATGACGGTGACGGCCTCGGTGCCGAACGCGCCGGCTCCGCGACCGGTCGTCGTGCCGTCGTCGCACTCGCCCGTAAACCTGTCCGCATTCACCACGCCGTTCCCGAAGCCGGGCGTCCTGCCCGACATCACGTTCGGTGTGGGCAACGCCGCGTACAACCTGGCCCAGGGCGGCATCGAGGCGCTGCTCCCGCCGCTGGTCCAGGCGCTCAGCGGCGTCGGCGGCCTGAGCGGGCTGAACCTCTCCAACCTCATCAACCAGCTGCCGAAGAATCTGCTGAGCCAGATCCTCGATGCGCTGCCCATCAAGCTGACGCCGCTGCTGAGCGCTGCGCTGGGGCCGCTCATCACCGGCGCGCTGGTCCCGCTGCTGAGCGCCCTGGGCATCATGGACGCCCAGGGCAACGTCACCCTCAGCGGCCTGCTGGACGTGCTGGGCATCAAGCTCGACAACATCCTGGACCTGAGTGGTCTGAAGATTCCGGGCGTCAACATCGTCACCGCCGGACCGGTATTCACCCTGCTGAAGATCGCCGGTCTGGACCTGGGGTGGACGCCGGGCACTGCGAACGCGATCGCGAACGAGATCAACAACACCGAGTACCTCGATGTCGGCGCCATGGGTCTGCTGGACACCGTGTTGGGCCGGGCCGGGCAACTTCCGGTGCTGGGGCCGCTGGTCACTGCCCTGCAGCTCGCTATCGACACCGTCGGCGGCGCCATCGGCCTCGACAAGCTGGACCTGATCGACGTGCGGGTGCCGCTCAGCGTCGGGTTCGGACTCGGCGCGTTCTCCATGGGGCAGGCGTATTCGAAGGTGCTGGCGGATCTGTCGAACCAGCCGGGCGGTACCACCCACAGCGGCGCCAGCCCGGTCCTCGGCAGCCTGACGGTGCTGCCGATGATTCTGCTGAACAACCTGGGCCGCGCCAACGGTGGCCTGCTGGCCCGCTTCTACCCGCTGGGCGACCTGCTGGGCATCAACCTGATCACTCCGGATGTCGCTGCGGCGCACAGCGGCGGAATTCCGTTGCTGAACACCGGGCTGGCCATCGGCGGCGCGAATCTGCTGCCGGTCAAGGTCGACGCCACCCTGGAATACCAGCCGTTCTCGGATCTGGCGGCCTGGCCCAACCCGTTCAGTCTCGCCAACAACCTGGTCGCCGGCACCTTGCCGACCTATCTGCTGCGCGGCATCTCGACGGCCACCCTGACTAACCAGCTGACCACTCAGCTGGGTGCGCTCACCGGCGGTTTGCTGACCGGAAATCCGTTGGCGGTCAACATCTATCTGACCATTCCGACCAACACGCTGCCGTTGATGGAACCGATGTACCTGACCGGTGACGTGCTCAACATGGTCAGCTTCGGCACGCTGGGCAGCCCCATTTACAAGCTGGCCAACGCCCTCGCCCCGGCCATGACCAGCTTGGTGAACCTGGGCTACACCGACGTGGTCCGCAACCCGGACGGTACCTACAGCCGCACGCTGAACGACCCCGGCACCCCGACGCCGTTCTTCTCCTTCCCGAACGTCAACTGGCAGAAGGTGCCGGCGGACATCATGAACTCGCTGGTGGCGGGCTTCAAGAAGGAGTTCTTCAGCGCCAACCCGACGGCCGCGCCGGACAACGCGGTCGAGGCACTGCTCAAGCTGCTCACCGGCGGCAAGCTCAGCGGCTTCAACCCGCTCAGCGGGCTGGCCGGCACGGTGCAGAACCTGCTCAAGGGTGTGCTGGGCACGGTGGGCGGTCTTACGCAGGGCGCGACGATCAACTCGCTGGCGGCGAAGGAGGGCGTCGTCAATTCGACTGCCGCGACGGACATTCCGTCGACCACGCCGAAGCTGCAGCCGCTGTCGGCCAGCCTCACCGGGCTCACCGGCACGAGCAAGAAGGACGGCAAGCAGGCCACTGACTCGGCGACCGACGGCAAGGAGAAGGACAAGTCCGCCGAGGACAAGACCAGCACCGAGCCTGCTGCCGAAGACACCAAGACCGACACCAAGACCGACACCAAGACCGACCCCAAGGCCGAGGACGGCAAGACCGACCCGAAGGCCGATCCCAAGGCCGGTACTGAGGCGTCCTCGGGCAAGCACGCCGCCGAGGAGGGCACCCCGCCGACGCCGGACAGCGGCAAGAAGCCGAAGCACGCCGCTGACGACTCCGACAGCACAACAACTGCTGCCGGCAAGGACAAGACGGACAAGAAGAGCGACAAGCCGGCCAAGGCCGACAAGACCGCCAAGGACAAGTCCGACAAGGCCGCCGCCGGCGACGGGACGACCAAGACGGACAGCCCGAAGACCAAGCGGCAGAAGAAGGATGGCGCCGCGAAGTCGACCTCCAGCACCGGCGGTGGTTCGGCCGCTCACGCCGGCTGACATACGGCAACAAGAACGCCCGACGTGAAGTCACGTCGGGCGTTCTTGTTTGTTACCGGGTGAGTGCGCGCGCTCGCACAGCGGTCTGGCGGCTCATTAGCGATGTGCCAGGCCGGACCAGTCGACCGGCGAAGACGACCACACCGACGAGCAGCTGCGCCACGAGCCACCCGCAGAGGGTGAGGCCGATCCCGAGGCCGACCGCCAGGCAGAAGAGCACGAGACCGATACGAACTCCGGCCCGAAAGCCGACGCGCACGCAGGCGCGGAAGCTGCGGGCGCCGCGACTGGTGCCGAGCAGTTGCCGGGTGAGCACGTGGGCGTGGACGACGAGCCGGGTCAGTTGCCGGGTGGAGGTAGCGCGCCCCAGGGCAATCGCGGCAAGCCCGCGGAGCAGTCGAAAAAGGCTGACGGCCAGACTGATTCCGGTGCCAGCGGCACCGGTGGAGAAGCTGGCTGGCGCCTGACGTCTCAAGCGAAGCCGAGCCAGCCTGGTAGCGCGCGCTCTCTCGAGTCGCACAGCACTGCCGGGGTGTCGCAGGAACCGCGCGGTGTGCCGGAGCCGGCCCAGCGGCCACCCGTGTCGCGGCGCAGCACGATGGCGGACGAGCCGCCGCCGTCCAGGAGGATGGCGGTGTCGCTGCCGAGCCCCCGGAACAGATCCTGTACTTGGTCGGGGGTGTAGCTGCCGCCCTGGAAGATGTACATCTCGTCGCGGCTGCGCACGTACGCCAGCGCGGTGCGGGCGGCGCTGGGGCCACCGTCGTTCAGCTGCCCGGTGTCGCCAGGCGCCAGCAAGCCGATGCCGCTCACCGCGACGAACCGGGCGCCCTGGTTCACGAGGTTGTTGATCGGCCCGGTGGCGGCGTTGAAATCGCTTGTGCTGCTCGGGTTTATCACGTGTGGCGGGCCATCGGACGGGATGATCATGGTGCTGAGCGCGGTCCACACCTCGTTACCGCCGGACAGACCCTGCTTGCCCGCGTATGGGATGGTGCCGGTGACCGCGGCGTTGGCGCGACCCTGGCCGCGGGTGTTGTCGACGTAGGCGCCCAGCGGTGAGCTGCATCCGGTCGAGTTCCAGGACCCACCCTGCTGGCCGCGGATGTCGAAGAAGTTGGCGTTCACCGCGATGGTGGGCCGGCCCAGCGCCTGCCAGGCCTCGAGCGGAGTGAAGACCTCCGAGGCCTGCAACAGTCCCTCGGCGGTGCGGGCGCGGGGATCGCGTTCGCACCGGGACTGGATGCCGCGGTGGGAGTCGACGAGCAGGCGCGGGTTCATGCGCTGGGAGGCAGCTTTGATGACGGTCAGGTGCCCGCCGTTGCCGGATTCGTACCAGTTGCCCGCCGCGTTGAGCAGGGGTGCCGGGTGGTCACCGCCGAAGTTGTAGACCAGGAAGCTGCCGCGGTAGTTGGTGATGGCGTTGACGAGCAGCGAGCGGCCGTCGGCGCCGTGGGCTGCCGGCACGCCGATGGTGCCGACGAGGCCGGCGGTCAGGGTCAGAAGTGTTGCGCGCCTGAGGGTTTTCCGTGCGCGACGGAAGGTGTCGCGTCGGGTAATCGGCCCGAGAAACGACATTGTGGCCCTCTCTCCGGTCCGATGCAACGACCTTCAGCGTAGCCACAGCAAACACTCTGTCAACTTTGGTCACGTCCGTATCACGAGGTGATGACGGATGAATCACCTTGGTGGACAGAGCAATTGGCCCCGCCACCGACCGGAGTCGGGGCGGGGCCGGCTGCGCTGGGTTACGAGCCGAACAGATCGGTGTGCATCTCCCACACCAGGATCTCGGCCGGCGTGGTGGCGGTGACACGCTGTCCGCCGGACGCGGTGAGCCGCACGGCGTCGCCTTCCTGCAGTGGCCCGGCGCCCTCGAGCGCCACCTCGCCGCGCGCGACGAACAGGTGCAGGTACTTCGCGGACGGCAGTTCGACGCTGTCGCCCGGCTCCAGCCGGGCGCCGTGCAGTGCGGCGTTGCGCTGACCGATGGTGATGGCGGTGTCGTTGGAATGGCCGGGCATGCCCGAGGCGATGGTGACCAGCTTGCCGCGCAGCAGCTCGTCGTCGATCTCGAGTTGCTGGTAGCCGGGTGTCTTCCCGGACTCGTCCGGCACGACCCACATCTGCACGAAATGCACGGGTTCACTGTGGGATTCGGCCCCGGTCAGGCGCCAGGAGTCGTTCTTCTCCGAGTGCAGGATGCCGCGCCCGGCGGACATCCGCTGGGCCAGGCCCGGGTAGATGACGCCGGAGTTGCCGGTCGAATCCTGGTGGACGAGCGATCCGCGCAACACCCACGTGACGATCTCCATGTCGCGGTGCGGGTGGGTCTCGAAGCCCGAGCCGGGCGCGACGCGGTCGTCGTTGTTCACGAGCAGCAGGCCGTGGTGCGTGTTGGCCGGGTCGTAGTGATCTCCGAATGAGAACGAATGCTTGGAATCCAGCCACGAGATGCGAGTGGCGTCGCGGTCGGCGGCGCGACGGATATCAATGCCGGCAGTCGGGTTTTTCGTCATTTCTACCCCTGTCGTTGTCGGTGAGCTTAGGTGTCGCTACTGGACGGCACAACATAAATGATGTGTCATATATTTCGTGTGGCTGACCGACGACCAGCAGGACCTGTGGCGCGGCTATCTGGCGATGAGCGGCGGCCTGCAGGCGGCACTCAACCGGCAGCTGCAGCGCGACCACGGGCTGTCGCTGGCGGACTACGACGTACTGGTGGCGCTCAGCGAGCGGCCCGAGTGCCGGATGGGCGAGCTCGGTGCGCATCTCGGGTGGGAGCAGAGCCGGGTGTCCCACCAGTTGGCGCGGATGCGGGCTCGCGGCCTCGTCGAGCGAGCCGGGTCCGTGGACGACCGTCGCGCGGCCGTCGTCGCCCTCACCTCGAGCGGGCAGGACGCGCTCGAAGCCGCCGCGCCCGAGCACGCCGAGTTGGTCCGTTCGGTGGTGTTCGCGGGCATGAGTCAGGCCCAGATGGACGCGTTGCGGGGGTGGACCGCGACGGTCCTGGAGCGATTGCCTGAACGGACCCTGTGAGCCGGAACGAATTCGCGGCTACAGTAGGGACCGTCGGGTTTGCGGGGGAGGATTCACGTGAAACATTCAGTCGTCGCCACCGGGGTGGCGGGCGCGCTGATCGCCGGGCTGGCGTTGTTGCCGGCGCCTCAGGCGAGTGCGGAACCCTGCGTGCCACTGGATGGCAGCCCATATGTGAAGAACCGGCACACGAGCGCGGGGCTCGGCAAAGAACTTCAGGTCAACCGGACCTACACGTACGCCGATGGCATGGTGAACTGGACCATCGAGCAGTCCGGAGGCGTCAAATACAACACCGGTTTCGGTTTCGGCGCGAAGATCAACGCGAACTACATTCCCGAACTGAACTCGAGTGGATCCACCCCGGGCGCTCCGGGCGAATACGTGAACATCGACAGCTGGCATTTCCACGAGACCGTGCTCGTCTGCCCGCAGTAGTCACCGCCCACTGCGCGACACCGTTTGCCCGCCTCCGCGCAGGTCGTCGACATTGAACGGCACCGGGTCCCGGAAGTCGAAAGGCTATGTGGGGAACGGGGATTCGTCCGCGTCGAAGGTAGGTGCGGGTAGGGCAGGCATCGGCCTGCGCTGAGCCCCTGTCTCTGACAGGTGGCCGGCAAGGTGACCCCGATTAGGGGCGTCGCCTGGGCTTTGCCAGGTCCGTCCCACTGAATGGATGGCCTCGCATACGCTGTCGGCGTGGATATCAATGGAGCTAGCGCGGTCGTCACCGGCGGCGCGTCAGGAATCGGTGCGGCTGTAGCCCGTCAGTTGGCCGCCAAGGGTGCCCGGGTCGTCATTGCGGACCTGCAGGCCGAGAAGGGCGAGGCGCTCGCCAAGGAGATCGGCGGCGTCTTCGTCACCGTCGACGTCACCAACACCGAGCAGATCATCGACGCGGTCAAGACCGCCGCTGACCTCGGCCCGCTGCGCGCCCTGGTGAACTCGGCCGGTGTCGGCTGGGCCCAGCGCA
>Ga0265327_10004313_pt1 | contig 12681 bp, 6 predicted proteins | sample 41621metaG_FD_202089 | JGI IMG/M metagenome (GOLD analysis project Ga0265327, IMG submission 202089) | Rhizosphere microbial communities from Carex aquatilis grown in University of Washington, Seatle, WA, United States - 4-16-21 metaG | ecosystem: Host-associated > Plants > Roots > Rhizosphere >...
TACGCATGGCGATTCATTCATGAGCTCCGTAGGAGCGACATTGGCCGTGGATTGGTCGGCGCTTTCTGCCGCCCCGACAGGGCGGGGATTATTCGCGGGGGCGTGTACCCAGGGCAGTCGCTCCTCGCCCGAACGGCTCGGGGCTCCAACCCTGGGCTGTATTCTCTCGGGCCTTCAGCCCGAGGCAAGGGTGGTCCAAAGCGGTGCTGAAGCACCGCACTCCAGACGCTTCGCGAAGCTCGGGGACGTTGAACTGGGTGCCGAGCGCCGTTAGGCGCGGCATATTGGTAGTTACGCGTGGCGATTTATTCATGAGCTCCGTAGGAGCGACATTGGCCGTGGATTGGTCGGCGCTTTCTGCCGCCCCGACAGGGCGGGGATTATTCGCGGGGCCGTGTACCCAGGGCAGAGCCCTGGGCTGTAATCTCTCGGGCCTTCAGCCCGAGGCAAGGGGCACTTTCCATCGTCCGTTCCGGACGAATTAATGGTGCGCATGATACCCAACACTGGCGTGTCGGGCTGATTTCCGGGGTCGCTTCGCGACAGGGGCAGGCCGCAAGGACCGCGCATTATGAAAATAATGCCGTAAAGGTGGGGCGGGCGCCGCGAGTGTGGCAAGACTGACGCAAAGCCCAAGCGGCGCGCGCGGAGCGACGCGCCCTACCTTCCCCAGTCTTAATCCGTGTCCATCAGTGGAATCCGTGTCGTTTGGTGGCTGGGTTCTTCACTCTACATTCTTAATTCGTCATTCCCCATTTGTGCCCATCTGTGTTTATCTGTGGCTTTAATGGGCAGCGGCAAAGACCATCTACCACGTATCCGTGGGCACGGCGATGCGGGCCCACTGGTTGGTGCCGACGACAATATAAATGTAGTTCGTGGTCACGGAGAAATAACCGACGGGCAGGTTCAGCGTGCTGCTGCTGCTGCTGGTCACGGGGTAGTTGGTGGCGGGAACGAAGTTCACCGGCGGGTTCGTGGCGAGCGCGGCAATGGCGTTGGCATTGCTGGTGATGTTGGCGGAGTTGTTCTGGATGCCGGTCCAGAAAAATGCGGTGTTCCAATTCAGCTTGTTGCCCCAGGTGATGAACGTATCGCCGTTGGTGGTGCCGTCTAAACTGTTCGTGCCCAAGTACAGGTTCGTGGGATAGGACAGCGCGGCGTAGAGGTTCGTGGAATAGTTGAAGTCCAGGGCCGCTGCCTTCAGGCCGGCCAGGAACATAAAAATGAGCGCGAGGGTTTTCATGGTTTTAATGGGAATTTTTGGTTTAGTTTTTCTCGGCGCGCAGCACAGCCGCCGCAGTTCTGCAAATTCGTGCCGGCCACGGCGTCCACGGCTTTGGCGATGGGTGACGCGAGGGCATGCACGACATCGCCCAGTCCGCGCCGCTTTATCTGCTTTGGTGTTATGTTGATGATGGGCATGTGACGTAGGAGTAATCGAACCGGTGGGAGTTGGTGCAGGAGATGCCACAGGCACGCAGCACAAAACCCCAGTCGGTTTCGAAGGATAAATAACTGCCATCGCCGCCGGGGTCGCAGTTGAGTCCGTTCGGGTAAAACGGCGGGGCGATCTGGTTTGACGGGGCGTATTGCAAAGTCACGCCGCCGGGCAAGGTGTCGCCGACGGGAATATTCATCGCCGCTTCCACCCATGGTGCGTGCGCGTAATATTTTATAACCGGCGTGCCGTCCTCGTCATCTGGCTCACCGCACCCATTATCGTCCGTCCAGACAAAGGTGCTGCCATCGCAATCGGGCTTGAACGGCTTCTGCCAGAACGGGTCGGGCATGGTCAGCGCCACTTGCGCCTGCCAATGCGCGCCGTAGAAATCGTCGAACGCAAACGACTCGGTCATGGGAAACAAAAACGGGCTGGTGAAGGTCTCCACGGGCACGCTCGCCGGCGGTGTGCCGGAGGGATTGGGAACACTGCCCGGCACCACGACGGGCGAGTAACCGGGCACAACGCCGGCAATTGGACATTGGCCGCTCATCTGGAACTGTTGCCGCGTGCTGCCGATGCAACCGGGAATATCCGCGTACCACGTGGGCGGACTGGTAAAACCGGCTTGCGCGGCTCGCTGATTGAATTGCCAGTCAATGTAAACGCCGGTTTGCTTTGGTGACGAATCGTACTTGGTCCAATCCACGCCGTGGCCGGTCATGTATGCCGCTGTCGGCATGGCGTCGTGTGTGAAGGTGAACGTGGTGTCGCTAACCCGAGTTATGGTTGCTCCACCAGCGATAAGACCCATGTTACTATCATAGATATCCACGACGATGGTTCCGGTGGCGGGGTCCACGCGCAGATAGGGAAGCGATGCCGAGGACGTGATGGTGACGGTGCCTTCGGCATAGGCGGTGGTTATCGCGGCGCGGCCGCAGATGCCGGGATAACTCGGCCAGCGCAACCAGCCAAGATAATCGCCGTCCGTCGTATGCGTCCAATCTGACGGCACCTCGTCAATCCAATTGCCAACGGGAATGGTGAACGTGCCATCGCCATTGTCAGTGGCCGCTCCCGTTACCGGGTAAACGCCGGGTATGCCAAATTCGCCAGTGACGATGATGTAACCCGTGGACGGGAAATCGCCGGTGGTAGTTGATGGCTTTTTGACGGTAAACGAATTTTCAGCGGCAGTTGTGACGCAGCCAATCGTGGTCTGGTCCACGGCGTATTTATCCGGCCCGCAAGGACGGCCATAGTTCACGCTTGGCCATTTCCAGTAGGGTTGAACATATTTGCCGCCTTTTAAAACTCCGCCCATTTGATGCAGCCACGACTGCGGGAAGTTGCCGGGCACTGGTATAACTGCGGGGTTGCACAAGTTTCCGTCCCATTGCGCTTCCTGGTTATTCATCCAGCGCATCGTGCAGGGCGAAAGCAACGGGTCGGGATAATCGCCGTTCGACAAATTCAACCAGGTGAATCCACTGCCATAGCCTTCATCCTCGGTGCAGGGCACGCGCTGCAATTTTTGATAGCCAAACCAAAAGAATTTTTCGCTGCCGTCCTGCGTGTGCGAAATAATCTGGCCGGTCCATAATGGGTAGATGAACCGGTTGTGACCAGCCTCGTCGGGAGCACCGGAAAAGCCGCCTGATGGGTTTTCCCATAAAAAATCTTGCGGGTCAGTCCATGAAGTTTGCGGCCAAGTAACAACATAATTATCAGAGCCCGGCGCGTTACCATAGGGGTCGGTTATTTGCGTCTGACCATAATCATTCATCGTGGCCGGCAAAAATCCTTGCACCGGGGTGGCTGGCCCAACCTCGTCGTAAATACAAAGCGGGCCGAGCGCGAGTTCTTCGTCTGTGCGCCATTTTTGCAAATTACCATCGCCCAGATTCCACGCCGCCATCGCGCCATATAAATCCTGCAATACAGCGGCGGGCGTGTAGCCGTCCGACAAGGTTTTGGAACCGCTCCAGGTGGCGTGGTTGTCCACAATCAAATTTCCGGTGTGCGTATCCGTGTCGGTAAAGTCTACTTGAAAGAACCATGAATACTTGCTGTCTGTTCTCGTCCACTTAACTGTCATGCTGAACACATAATCGGTCTGATAATCCGTTCCCACATCGTTGGACCACTTATTTCCAATGGTAGCTAAATAATTGTTGGGGTCGGCTATGGCTGGCAAAACACCATAGGGGTCGTCTGCCCCAGAATGAGCGGTGTTCCATGCGTTCACGAAGCCACTTATGGTGGTGTAGCCTGCTACCAGGAATATGGGCTTTATATACGTCAAGGGACCGGGGATAGCAATGTCTGCACAATGTAAGTCCGCGCATACAGTAGTATCAATATTGGTGGAACGGCCTGCGTTGTAACTTACGCTCACAGTAGAACCGCCAATGGGACCATTGGCAAATATTCCGTTTCCGCCAGTCTCTTCATTTTGAGTTCCTGCTCCACCGGAAAGAGCCATGGTTTGAACCCACGTAGGCGGTGTCGTACCGGTATCCCAATAATACCAGTTCTGACTGGTTACTATGCCGTTGTGCAAAATGCCAGTGTATTGATTAATGGTACGACTACCCCGGCAATGCGCGTCCATTTTGAAATCATTCTCAATGTCTCCAGGCACACTGCCCCCATCATGGCCGGTAACTGTTAGGTCTGCCGTGATGCTTTCCGTCCGATATTTTATTTGGTCTGGTGCATTATTGGGGTCGACATTATTTGGGTCAGGAGCACAAGCATCCTTGCTCGTCCAGGGGAACGCACCATGCCAGTTTTTTTTGGCAAAAACCCACAGACCACCGAACATTTTGCTCCGCATGTCCACCGTTGTGCTTTGGTCGTTGTAGAAACAATTTTTGTCATACTTTTTGTGCGTCGCATCATTGTTCGCGCACATCATGATGTCGTCCACCGTGTCCTGAATTTCCTGCGCGCTCACCGATTTCAACCCGCCCGAGCTGACCCAATAGCCACAGGTGCCGATGGCTGGAGCCGGGCTTCCGGTGCATTCATCTGAAATGGGGTGGTACCGCGGAAATGGCGCGGCGGTGTAGTGCGCCGGGCTGGTATCACTGACGGGCCTTACCTTGGTGACATTCTGCCACTTGGGAATGACCGCGCCGGAGATACAACAGCAACATTTGTTGAACTTGCCCATAACTTAACACTGAGTGTAGCTGTACCAGACGGAGGTGGAGTTATTGCCGGCCGTAGTGCATACCCATAGGTTTGGCTTGGCCGGGGTGGTATTGTCCTGATAGTAGTCGGCGGGCGGAAAGTTGAGGTCGAAAGATGCGCCGGTGCCTGAACCGCCGGTAATCGTCACCGGGCCGGTTGGGTAGGCCGTATAAACGCCCGTAGTGGAAACGTGAACTTCTATAATGACGCCATTATTATCCACGGCATCCACCGTGATTTTAGTTTGGGTGGTGGCTGTGCCGCCGGTGCAAGTCAATACGTCCCCTACTAAATAACCATCCCCGCCGTTGTTGATTGAGGCGCTGATCACAAAGCCGCTGGTGGCGGCGTTATATTTCCCGTTGCCGGCCAGCAGAGCCAAGATATGACCGTTGGTGTCGCCTGTACCTACACCATTGAAGATTCTTTGAAAACTGAGGCCGGTTTCCCCCAAGACACTGATGATCCGCGGGGCGTTGTTCACCACGGCATGCACCGGGTGCTCTTTGACGACATTCATATCAGTTCAAGTTTGAGTTGGTGGTTACCCGTGTCGGGTTCAAGGAAACCGTGCTGCTGGGGGTGCCGGGCAACGTGCCATTCGGCAGCGACGAGTAATCATACAAGGCGCGGTGTTGTTCGAGGTTCAAGCCATCCACCGTATTTGCCCCGGCAGCGGACTTGGCCATGTCCACGCTGCCGCCGCCCACCTGCGTGTTATCGGTTCGCACTGCTGGGTTGTACCAAGGGCGTCGATTCCGCCACATGTTCAACAGCTTGGTCAGGTTGCCCGCGCTGAGGATTTTCGAGACGCCAATCTGCACACTGGTTTCATGGTTGGCATAGTTTTCAGAAATCTCCTGTATCTGTGCGTTCATGTTGGCCCAAAGCGGGGAACCGTTGGTCAGGTTCAACTTGTTCCCCAAGGTCACGTATTGGCCAGACGTGGAATCCACAAAGTTGGCGCCCACCGCCGCGTAGCCGCCGTCGAATTGCAGCGCATTCAAATGCGTGTACAGGTATTGGGCGATGCCGCCATAACCCTTAATCCAAGATTCGCCCGGCGTCTGGCTGGACAAGGTGCTAAAATCAGCGTAACCGCTCGTGCCGGCCCCGGTGTTGGGTATCGCGTTCGTCAGCTCCAGATTGACATGCTGTTCACCGGTGACGAAATGCTTTGATTTATTTCCCGATCTGTCCGTGTCCTTGATGGCGGCCGTGCTCTGGCTGTCGTACTCGGCATAAGTCATGGTAACTACGGCCTTGCATTTCACCGTCAAAACACCGGCGGCCTGAGACATCCATGCTTGATAAGTTCCCCGGACGACGCGATAGGTAAAAAAGTTGTAATCGGCCACGGTGAATTCCTGCCCGGCGGAAACGGCCAGGCCGGTCGAGTCCACGCCGGCACTTGCATAATAAAGCCTGGCGTCGGGGATATACGTCTGGTTTCCGCTTTTATCATGGAACCGCACCCGGCTGTCTTCCAGCTTGGCGATCTCGCCACCGCGCTTGGACGCCCACCAATTGCGCTTGGCAGCCTGGTCATTCACGGTGCCGTAAGCATAACCGGTCTGGGCCGAGGCCATCATCAACGGCTCCAAATCCAAATGTCCCTCGACAATCGTTTTGTTGAAGCCTTGCAGGTCAATCAAATCGTTGAACACGCGCAAGCCCGCGTTCGGGTCGGTGGCGTTATTGCCGGAGCCGTCGGTATTCACATTGGGTGCGCCCGGCAAAGCGCCGAGCGTGCCGTTGCCGCTCCATTTATCGATGTCGTAGGTGATGACGTTATTGCCGTTCACCACATCGGTTATCCGGTATTTAATGATGGCTGCCCGAAGCTGCAAATCGTAGCGCGGCGTCAGGTCAATCTCCTTGTGCGAGAGCGTGCCGTCGTACTTTGGCCCGGTGAACAACGGCAGGCTGACGGCGGTCATGTTATCGACCAAATCAAAACGTATCGTCGGCAGCGGATTGCCGTGTCCGTCCGTCGTGGTGTAATCGAACCAGGTGTTGATGCGCGGCGAAAGTTCCAGGCACTTGTTCAGGGCCTGGGCCGCCTTCATCGGCTTCTCGATGAACGAGGGCAGAAACAACGAGTACAACGACGCATCAATCGACAGGCCCGCCCGCAGCGCATAATTAAACTGGTTTCCAAAGAAATTGCAATTGCCGCCCGGCGTGCCCACGCTGGCGTGCGTTGTCAAATCAATGGCCCCATTGTTCAACGCCCGTCCAATATATTGGAACGGAGCCGTCAGGCCCTGGGCATGGTACTGGTCCAATACGAATTGCAGGATGGCCTGAATCTGGTCGCCCACGGAAATCGGCAGCCAGGCGTATTCCGTGCCGTTAATATTTAGAATCTGGTTGCCGGTGAACATCACCACCTCGGGCAGATAATAGCTGCCGTTGGCACCTTTATAGACCTGCAAATAATCGCTGTTCTCCAAATCGTACCATGGCCCTTTGAATGTGTACTCAATGTTTTGACCACTCGATGAGGTCTTAACATTTTGGGCTACCCGCTTGCCGATGAACTTGATGGTTCCACCACTGTAACCACCGGCACCCCCCGCACCAGTCCGGTTCACCCGCACGATGATTTGCGCCTCGAACGGGAACAGCGGGTTATCACCCTCTTGGACCACCGTGGTGTTAACCACCGTGGCCGCGAAGGTATCAACCGATTGCAGACACTTTCGGCCCTTGATGCTTTTTAAGCTAAAACCCCAGGAGGCAAAATCCTTCTCCACGCCGGCAAAGGTTAAGGTATCGTAGGTGGTCATGTTCCCAGGGCTCCCATAATGGTATTAATCTTGTCGTCGCTCAGTTTCATGCCCTTCAATATTTGCCTTAATGCCTCCCTGATTTTTTCGTCCTTGTCCATGTGCGCCGTATGGATCAACGTCAGCAATCCGACTATGCCTTCGCCGGAGTCGCGGGCCTCTTTCTGCATGGCTGTAATGATGGCATTTTCCGCATCCAGAGTTGCACTCTGGCCTTTGATTCCCGCAACATTGTTTATGGTTCGCTTTTTTATTCCACCCAGGCCCAATCCTTCAACGCCATCCTCACCGAACACCCCTGTCTGGTGCTCAAGTGCCTCTCTGGCTTTCGCTAATGCCTTGGTGCTCTTTTCCAACTCTTCGATGTATTGTTTTTCCTCTTCGGCTCGCGCTTCAACTTGCGCTGTCGAGGCTTCAAGAAATGACAACGCTTTTTCATCTGCGTGCATGCGCGAAAAAATCGAAGCTACGTTTTCAAGGCTCTCTAAATCCGGTTTCAAATCAAAAAGTTCTTCGGCAGCGTCTACCCTGTCACTGCGAGATGACGATTTTTTATCCAGGATTGCAATATCTTCTGCAATGAGTTTCTTAACCTCTTCAATACGCGCATTTAAATCAGACTCTGATTCTTTACCAACGCTCTTCAACCCTTCTTCAGCCTCTTTTTTTGTATTTTCCAAATCGGTCTTGGTGCGATCTTCAGCCTGTCCTTTATTGGTCTTGTCGAATTCGTTAACCGCCCCATGAACATCGCCCGAATCAAGCTTCGCTTGCATCGATTTTTTGACAACCCCCAGCGGCCCCTTGTCGTCCATCGTTGCAAGGGCTCTTTTGATAGCATTCACCTTCTCGGGACTATAGTTCTCCTTTTCAAATTTGTCCTTTTCGGTGGCGATCCGCACAAAGTTCTTCCTCGCAAGCTCGAACTCTTGCTTTGCTTGCTCATCCTGAACGCCCACCTCGTCCTGCTTATTTTGTGTCTCCAACTCGGCGTAGTGCTTCTTAATGTTGGCTACGGCCTCAGCTTTTTGAATTTCGTTTAGCGAAGGATCGCTTGCGACGCGTTTGAGTTCCAAGTCCTCCTGGGCCTTTTGCTCCTGTTCTTTTTCAGACAACAACCCCCGCTGTATTGCGATATGTGACTTGATTGCCTCCGCTGCGGCATTCGCCGCCTCCGCAATGCCTTGAAAATATTTGACTATGCCACTGTTATCGAATGTATCTGCAATTAACGCTTCCTGAAGATTTTGCTTAAAGTCGGCCAGCGGCTTGGCCGCACTCTCCCCGAGTGAATCCATGAGCGCATCATTTGCCTTAATCTTCTGCATGGCGTCATCAAAGACCGCCCCCGCCCCGGCGGCTATTCCTACCGCCGGCCCACCGGCCAACCCTGCCCCCACGCCAGTAAGAACCGCACCATCTAGCGACCCGGTGTCGCTTCCCGCAGTTTTCAGCGTATCTCCAAGGGCATCCTGCGCCGCCTTGTGCTTTTCAGCTTGCGCAGCCGCAGCTTCCTGCGTCTTCATGAACCTCTGCATGGCGGCGTCCAGGTTGTCGCTGGAACTGGCCAGGGCATTTTGTCCCTCCGTGACATCGGCCTCACTGGCATTGCTATGGCCGGAATTAGGGCCCTTTTTTGAAAATTTTTTGGCAGCCATAAAGTTAAGGTGTGTTGGAAGAAAGGCTCACGCAGCCGTTGATTTTTACCGGGGCGCTGGTGAAACAAATCCAGTTGTTCGTGCCCTGGCCAAGTTCGCAGGCAATTTTAATCCGAAAATAAAACGGCGTGTTCGTGGCCGTCGTGGCCGCGGCCCATTGATTGGTGTCAAACACGTAAGGCGCGGCAAAGGCGGATTGATTGCCGCCGGCATCCTTGAACGTGACGAACAGGTTCACCGGATTGGGCAGCGTGCCCGGCAGCGCCACCGAGTTCGCCGGCGGCCAGGCCGAGCACAACCACGCCCGCTGATTCGGGTCGGCCTGGCCCGGCACCGACCACCACACGTCGAACTGCGAAACGCCATTGGCCGGGCTTGCCGGATAAATCCACGATAACGTCCAATTGGTATTGACCCCGCTAATTTCCTGCGCGCACGCAGCCAACGCAAAGCCAACGCAAAGCCAGCGCCGCCAGCTAGACCGGCCAGGCCGACGCCGCAACCCAGGTAAAAAATGCAGATGACTCGGGAGATTTTCATGGGGCGAGTTGCTTGCTATTAATGGTCGCACCATTGGTGGTCCAAAAATCCATGCGCGCTCCATTCAGATTTACATCAAGGTGATTTGTGGTTGTGTTGCCTGAGATTTGCCCAAAGAACCGGACGAAATCATTGCTGCTCGGAGCGGCGGTCCAGTTAGCGAGCGGCATCGCATAATTGTACGGCACGTCGCCATTGACGGTCGCCATAACGAGGGTGTTCGTCCGGTCAGATGCCCAAAGGTTGGCAATCGCCATTAGCGTCGCAAAGTCACCGTTGCTGTACCCTTGGGATAAAAGCAGATAAGTCGCGGTCGAGTTGGTGTTAAGTTGCGGTTTGCCGCTGGAACCTTGGTCTGTGAAAAACATTAACGCGTCGGTATGCGCGAAGGAGTATGCCGAACCGTTTACTGTGTAGCCGGTTTGGCTCGCATTGGTATACAACGTGCCTATCGCGTTCGTGAAATTTATCCCATAACTATTGGCGTTAACATTGGCCGGAGTTTGGCCATACAAGTTGAACTGGCAGGCATATATGCTGAAGCTGCCACCACCAATGAAACCCAGGTCTCCTGAATTTCCATCGCCCCAATAGGTTTCATCCGGAGTTGAGGAAACACCGCGACGTATGCCCAAAGCGATTCCGTAATTTGCGGGACTGGAGAAGAATGCGTTAGTACCAATGGAGAGCAACGGTTGCGCCCAATCACCCGCATCGTAAGGGCTTGGCTGGGGTAGCCCGCGTCCGGTCAAACCGCCGTTGGTAAACGTGAATCCGTTCGTGTAGCTGAACAGCAGTGGAAACGCCGCAGGCGTAATGAAGTTTGCTCCTGCGGTGAATTGTGAGCCGCCAACCAATGGCCAGAACGCGAGCCGCCGTGTGTTGCCATCCGGCCACAACCCGGCAGCGTGAAGCCGCTTGCCAAAGAGGGCGAGGGCCACGATTTCTGTCGTATTCGTTATTGGGTCAGCGACTAGAAATTTGGCGACGTCGTTGCCGTAACCGATATAATATTGGAGGTTGGTCGTCGTTATCATCGTCGAAGGTTGATTCAACGTGTTTTTCCAATAGCTCGTGAATGGCACCGTGGCGCTCACGGTCATGCCGAGTAAATTCATTTCCTGCATCGCCCCCCACCACGCACCGAAATCGCTCGTATGTGTCAGGTCGAAATTGATTAGTTGCGTCAAAGGCTGGTTTGCATCCGGCATAGTTTCGCCCAGCGGTGCGTATGAAGCGTTAGGGTTGTTATCACACCATATTTGATAACAAGCGTTATTTGATGCCGTGTCACCTGTCGTCATCGTGAAGCTGCTTGACGGCATGGTAGAAAATATGATGACAGCGGTATTGGTCTGCGCGAGCCCGTTTGTACCCAGGACGGCGGTCATTGCATTGGTATAAGTTTGGACTGTATTCTCCTCGGGCCAGTCCTTGGCGTTGTAGAGAATGGCGTCCGGCTTGACCAAGGCTGAAAATTCGCGGAGTAAATTTGTCCCAACGCTCGCCATTTCAGACAGCGTTGTGCTACCACCCGCTGCCATTTGGCCGTTATCGCCCAGCCAGTAAATCACAAAGCCAGTGGAGTTCGTATTGCCGAAGCCGCTGCCGATGATAATGTTGGTGCCGGTCGTGTTACCTGCGCCAGAGAAGAACCAGCGGTTGGTCGGATTGAGTGCAACGGCTATGTTCGTGCGAAACATATTTGTGCCTGCACCGTTACAATTGAGCGTTACCATCATCGGCACGTTGAAGCCGTTCAACTCGCGGCTCGGCAGCGGAAATTCCTGCCAGTTCATGGTCCCACCGAAGGGCTGCTGCACCCAAAACAGGGTCGCTTGGTTGGCGGGATGCGCCTCGGTGATGAAATACGGATCACCAGATTGCTGGGCCTGCTGATAGCTCACGCCCATATTGCCCGCATCGCTCGCTTGCGTGGAAAAGGCCGAGACGCCAAACCAAAAATTTGTCACATAACGGTTGGTTGATTCAACATAGCCCGAGCCATAAGGCATGAAACAATAATCGCCCGCCCAGCCGTAGTTGTATTGCATCATCGCGGCGAGCCATTTTGCAATCGATGTGTAAACGCCGTAGCCGGACATGGAATCGCCGAGAATGATGATGACAGCCTGGTTCGTCTGGGCCTTGGCCAAGACCGGCGCGAATGCTTCCGCAGGGTGTTTGGATCGATTATTCACCATGAAGCCCTCGGTCGAAACGACGAGGCCAGTGGTGTTCAGGTATTGGCCAATATTCACCGGTGGCGCGGTTGCAGAGCCAATGACATTGCCGGAAATTATATTGCTCGAGTTATTTAACGAAATCGCACGCGTATCGTTCGTTTGCAGGGCGCTGCCGGTGCCTGTGGCATTAATGGCGTTCGGGGCGGTCATCGCCATAATGGCTAGGTTGGCCAGTTGCGCGCTGGTGGCGCTGGCAATGATGCCGGTAATGCTCGTGGCCGGAATGTTGGTGAGGCCCGCGCCGTTGCCAGTGGGCACATTCGTATTCACCACGCTTTGTGCCTCGGCCAGCGCGAGCGCGTTAACCTGGTTTGTCGCATTGCCGGTTAAATTAGTAGCGACACCTCCCACATAAACGTAAAAATTTGGAGTTGGCGTCAGCACGATGACGTTGCTCGACAGGTCGGAGGCGAAGTAGGTGCTGGTGCTGACGGGTACGGCCATGGTCATGGGGCGCGGGAAGCCTTGCACTTGCACGGTGTACGCGCCGGCACTGAGTGGCAGCCAGAGTTGCGGGGTGCCGGCGGCGTTATTGGTCCAACCCCACCAATTGGTGTTGCCATACGCGTCCACGGCCAGCCCATTGGTGGGCCAGGGGTACGTGGCCATGCCGCTGAGGACGAGTGTGTTCGTTTGCCAGAGCGGCACGGAGTTGGGCGTGACCGATACCGTGGGCGTGCTCGCCTGGCCGAACGGCGTTTGATATTGGAACACCACCGTGGCGGGCCGGGCCGGCCGGGCCAGCAGCGCGGCTGCAATCAAGCTGCAGAGTGACAATTTTGAAATGCGTTTCATCATAA
>Ga0265327_10004314_pt1 | contig 12681 bp, 15 predicted proteins | sample 41621metaG_FD_202089 | JGI IMG/M metagenome (GOLD analysis project Ga0265327, IMG submission 202089) | Rhizosphere microbial communities from Carex aquatilis grown in University of Washington, Seatle, WA, United States - 4-16-21 metaG | ecosystem: Host-associated > Plants > Roots > Rhizosphere...
CGCCCGTCGATGAGATTGCCCGCGGCCATTACGGCAATTCGATGCTTTCGACTTCGACAATTGGAGTGCTCTTCCAACGCACATCGAGAACTTCGGGGCCAGTTACCAACACGCGCACGCCGAGATAAGGCTTGAGTGTTTTGTCGGCCGTGGCGGACATCAAATACTCGATGGTCTCGCCGGTGCGTGCGTCGCGCAGTTCGTAATCGGTCGGAGATTGGATGTTGAGCGCTTTGTGCACGGTGCCTTCGCGAGTGACGACGCGTTTCGGCGGCGGCTCATTTGAAACTTCAGGAGCAGCGGCAGCGGGCGGCGCGGTGGGCGCGGCTTCAGCAGGATTCGCGGGAGCCGTAGCGGCCGCGGCGTCGGTTGGATTAGCGGCAACCGGCGCGCTATCTGGTTTCACAGTGATTGCTTCAGGAGCTGGAGTTGTTGTGGCCGCTGCTTCTGGAGCGGGTGTCGTGGCGGCAATGGCCGGTGCTGTTGCAGGTTGGATGTTCAGGAAATCGGCCGCGACGAATCCGAATGCATTGGTGGGCGTTTCAATTTCGATCCAGCCTTTGTTTTTGCGAATTTCTTTAATCGGCGTCCCTTTATCAACGCGGGCGACGACGCTGTAATTTTCACCAGGACCGCCGCGCACGTTCAGGCGTGATTTAGCGGTCATGGACGCGGCATCCACAAAATCGCCACTGACCCAAACCGGCGTATTCGTCGGCATCAGAATTTTGGCCCACTTGGCGGGTTCATCTTTCTTCGGCTTCTTGAGCGTAATTTCTTCAAGGACGGTGACCGTTTCGCCCTTATGTAAATGGGTGATGACTTCGCCGACGAACGAGGATTGTCCGCGAACGTTGACGGCTTCTTGTTTCACCGATGCCGTGGCCGGCGGGTTGTAAACGAGATTGCCGGCACTTGCGGATTCCTTCGCTTTGGTGGCTGTCTTAGCGGACTTCGCCGGCTTCTTCTTTTTCGCAGCTTTCGGTTTCACTTCAGGCGCCGCGGGCGTTACCGGTTGTGTCGGGGTGGCATTCGCGGGCGCGGTCGGGGCGGCTGGTTGCGGTGCTGTGTTGTCTTGCGCGATGACGGCGCCAGCGGCCAGCGCGGAGATCAGCGTAATCAGGTAAATCTTCGATTTCATATGTTGTCGGGTGACGGAAATTTTCACTCCCGAAAGTTTATGTCGAGCCCAGTAGAGATTTTATTTCCGGTTCTGTCAACGCTCGCCATTTACCCTCCGGCAGTTCACCGAGTTTAATGCGTCCAATCTGCGTCCGTTGCAATCGCAAAACGCGAAAGTTCTGGCTCTCAAACAACCGGCGCACCTCGCGATTTTTGCCTTCGCCGAGGGTCAATTCCACAATCGTGCTCGCATTGCTGACGCGCAGGATCTTGGCGCGCTCGGCTCGCAGCGTTTCGCCTTCGTAGGTGACGCCTTCGGTAATCTTCTTCAACGTCTCGCCTTCGAGACGACCTTCGACCTGCGCCATATAAATCTTGCGAACGCCGTAGCGCGGGTGAGTCAGCTTCAGGCAAAAATCACCGTCATTCGTCAAAAAAATCAAACCATCGCTGTCATAGTCCAGGCGCCCGACGGTGACGAGGTCCGACCATTCGCGCGGGAGCAGTTCGTTCACCTTGGGGCGATCGTCATCGACCGCCTTTGTGCACATAAAGCCGCGCGGTTTGTTTAGCGCGATGTAGAGCTTTTTCTTCGCGCGAATCGTTTTGCCGTCGACTGCTACCTTGTCGTGGAGCGGATCGACCTTCGTGCCGAGCTCTTTGACCGTCTTGCCATTTACAGCCACGCGCCCCTCGAGAATGATGCGTTCACTGGCGCGACGCGATGCGATGCCGGCTTCGGCAAGATATTTTTGCAAACGAACCATAGATGACGTTACATCGAAAACCCCGCGAAACACTACTGCGATTTAGCGCGAGGTGAGGATGATCGCGCCGTGCCGCCCACAAACTGTCGCAAGGCTGCCCCGATTTGGTTGAGATGACCGCCTGGGCCGTGAATAAATTCTTTTTTGTGAAGGTTCATTTCGACTCATATTGGCTCATTTCGGCTCATATCGGTTCATAATCCATGAGGCGACCATGAGGTTGGAATGCGGTTTGGGCGGGAAAGGTCCGAGATCCGAAATCCGAAGCAAGGAACGGAGCCTGAAATCTGTACAGGGGAGAGCGCTCTGGAATGGAGGGCGACATTGTCTCGCATAGCTGGCCTTTCTTTATTGCGATAAGCGTGATTGCACATCGCTCCGATCTAGTTATCGGACGAGGGTGAGCATACGTGAAGTGAATGAACTGTCAAAAACTGTAGGGACAGGAGGGAAACCAGGGAAAGGAGGGAAAGAAATGACACTTTTTTATGACGAAAAGTGCTAAATAGAGGAGGCTGGCATGGAAGTTGAATCGGGTTTTCGACGCGAAGGCGCGGAGAATTCAAAATGCGAACGTCCAATGTCGGGCTTGCGGCTATACGGACTATCTGCCAACTGCATGCTGCTCGCCGTGTTGCATGGGGTGGGCTCCCTTCATGTCATCCCTGCGGGATTTCGGAGTGTGCCCGTCCGTCGTTCAACGCGACCGAAGGCAACCAGTCGTTCGTTACCTTGACAGTTGGTGATGCACTTCGTTTCATTATCAAAACTTGGGTGATTCGGGTTAAATCTGAAACGACGGTGGCTAGTGGACGATATGAAATTGAGGCGGGCATTTACGCTGATCGAGTTGCTGGTGGTCATCGCCATTATTGCGATCCTCGCCTCCTTGCTGCTGCCAGTGCTGAGCCGGGCCAAAAAAAGGGCGCAACTGGCGCAGTGCACCAGTAACCAACATCAGATCGGCTTGGGCTGGGTGATGTACGTTAGCGATAACAATGATTCTTACCCAACGATTCGTGGTTGGGCGGCGGCGGGAGGGCAACGGGGCGCGCCTACTCTTGATTCGGGTGTCGCCGCTGCTTTCGGCACAACCAACGAATTTACCAACCGGGTTTTGAATAGATATGTCCCGGCCGCGACGGCCTGGCGGTGTCCCTCGGACAGGGGCGAAGCCAGATACCAGGTGGATAATTGTTTCGTGTCTTATGGAAATAGTTACTGCCCGCAACACGACGTGGACGACTGGATGGTTCAACACGTCACCGCGGACTCAGACCCGTCTTATGCCAATGGGGCCGTGCCGATCAAAGCCAGTGAGATTGCGAGTAGTCCGGGAAATAAAATTATCCAGGGAGATTGGGACTGGGAACTGCCCTCGAACGACGTTAGCACGGATTCAAGCACGTGCTGGCATAACGACAAAGGGCAACGGCGTTTCGACATGCTCTTTGGCGATGGGCATGTTGCATTTTTTGCTTTTCCACCTGTGCTTGGGGACAATCCATCGGACTACCCGGCGCCTAGTCGGACTAATTTGTATTGGTAGGGAAATTGGGTTTAATACAATGGAGAATCTGCCGCTCCTGCGAGGTGACAAGGAGTTTATGCGATGAGAGTAGGAAGGCTTCTTAGTGGAACAGCTTTATTTAAGTGCGTTTTCGTGAATCTACTGATCAGCCGCTTACATTGTTATAAATCACAATTTGTATTGTAATGGCGGTCAGACGTCAGCACTCACATCATCGTTAAATGTTTGAATCGATCTGCATTCGTGAGAAGGAAAACGGACTTTTGGATTTAGGGTTTTTGGCCGAATCCATGCTTTTCTATCAAGAGGTCCGCGTAATCGTCCGCGTTGCTGCCCTAAAGCAGGTAGTCGCGGCGTTCGGGCCTGATCGTCTTCTCGAAACCATTCAGTCCGGTCGGTTAAAGCTTAGCTATATGGATACGATGGGCGCAGTTCAGACGTTGAATTTTGGTACCTTCAATGAACTTCACGCTCCAATTTCCGTATCAGCCGTTCGACACAAGCTACAGGATGTCGCGCCGGAGATATTCATCAGCGCAATCGGAAAATCTGGAGCTGGAAGACGAAAGGCAAATCGTCTTGTACCGATGGTTGATGTCCTGCCCTTCGACAAGGCGATTCTGACGGCAGCGCGTGCTGATTTTCTATCAACGGATTTTTTAAACCGAGCCTTTCGGGCGGTGCTTGCTGAAGTCGTGCCTGATTACACGTTATCTGATGTCATTATCCATAGCACGGATGACGTGAACGGTAGTATTCGCGTGACTACCAACATAGACTACGCTTTGGCTACAGCACTTTTTCGCCGGCGCAATCCAACGTCGGATACAAAACTGTCCACGGCATATCTATTGGGTCAGATTTTAAATGCAGTATTGGACTTGAACATTGCAGCGAATTGCAACTCAGAGCTCGCAACAACTCACGCTTCAAGTGTAACCATGCAACTCAAGGTTCGGGATGTTTTTGGAAAACGAAATCGAAGCGAGTCGCAACTTACGTCTTTCCAAGATTTGGTATTCAGCGAGGCGAAAGCGGTGAGGGAGGTGATTAATTCTGGCGAGAAGACGTTCGGCGAGCTTCTTGATTTATTGACCAAGGCAGAAAAATTTCGTGTTTGGACGAAGGGACACGAGCCAAACGCCGAACTGTGCAAGGAGTATTACCGCGCAATCACGAATGATAGCTGGATCGACAAGCTCCCGGGGAAGACGTCTCGATGGGTTATTTTTACTGGTGCAGGTCTCGGAGTAGATGCTTTGGGTGCAGGCGGCTTAGGCACGGCTGTCGGTGTAGCGTTGAGCGCCGTCGACCAGTTTATGTTGGACAAGTTAGTCAAGGGATGGAAACCGAGCCAGTTTATTGAGGGTTCACTTCGCCGTTTTGTCGGTCGCTAACTCGAATTTAACCCGGCACTTGGTTTTGATGTGCGATTCGCGGCCGATTTGTTAGTGTTTCGGGTATGATGCCGGTTTCTGCCAAAGCGCTACTCAACATGGCCGAAAGTGACACGCTCGACTTCAAGTCGATGCAATACCGATTTTATGGTGGCTCCGACGAAGAAAAAGCCGAATTGCTCAAGGATATCGTCGCGTTCGCAAATGCATGGAAAATGTCCGACGCTTTCATCGTAATCGGTGTATCTGAAGTTAATGGGCGCAAAGATCAGGTACTAGGCGTGACGGAGGTACTAAAGGACAATGATATTCAGCAGTTCGTTAATTCGAAGACGACTCGCCCCGTTCGCTTTCACATTTATTGCGACGAAATCGACGGCAAAACTCTAAACATTATCCAAGTGGAACAGCGTCAAGATCGGCCCATTTATTTGAAAAACGGATTCGGCAAACTACGATCTCCAGATGTTTTCGTGCGAATTGGTAGCAGCACTACTGTTGCCTCGCCGGACGAGATTATAGAAATGGGAAGGAGTGGCGATCGCGAACGGGTTGCACAGGCAAGGTTGGATTTGGAGTGGGTTGATGGCGATCGAATTCAAGAGCGCCTCGGTAAGCATGCTTCTATTCACTGCGCCAATTTCTTGGCCCAACAGAGTTCTCCAAAAGCGGACAAACTCGACATACTCGTACGTACTACGAATTCGACGGATTTGGAGCGACGGCTATCGTTTTTTCGTGGTGCATCTGCAGAAGACCTTCTGCGAATTGCCAAGGAGAGAGCTTCTTACTCAGGTTTAAAATTCTGGGTTAAAAACTGCGGATCGAGGAATGCATCATCAATCACGGTAAAAATTCCAATTCCTCGTCTTGACGGCCTCCGTGTAATCGACTATTGCGAGCTTCCAAACCGGCCACGAGGCCCGTTGCATCTTCCCGATTATACAGCCAGCCTTCTCGATACTCAGGTTACGAGCGGCTCTACCCACTGGGACATCGAAGCACACGTTAAGACAATCCGACCGCAGGACGAGTTTTGGACAAATGACTGCGCTTACTTCTCCTCGAACACCGATCAAACGATTGAGACAACCGCGAAAATTTTTGCCGACGACCTTGCGAATCCGATCGAAATCCCGTTGAAACTCACTATCCAAATAGCCGAACGCAATCTTACACGGGCCGATTTCGGTATCGAGGAGTAGGCAAGGTCCTGCTGCCGTCTGTTTTCCGGGAATAGTGGCCGGAGATGTGACATCCTTGAGCGGTTGCGAGTTTTCTTAAAAGATACTGCAGCCAGGGGAACATGCGTATCCGCCAGGTCTGATGATGACATCATTAACTCCTTCGTCGCGCTGTCGTGAAACTTCGTTTGGAACGCTCGGCCCCCCCGTTGAAACGCGGGGCTATTTTCAGTCATCCCTTCGGGATTTTGGATATGTAGTAGGACGAAGCTGCATGCGGCTCAAGCGGGCGAACGCTTGCGCGGGTTGTGGGGATTTGACAGGCTTGGTTGATATGAGGTTTAGCGTTGGCAACTTGTCGGAGACGCAATGGTGGACGGTTCGGTGGATTGGCTTTGGGCTGTTTCTAATTTCTTTTGTTGTTCCGGCACGAGTCGATGAGTTGCAGTTTTTTGCCGGGTCGATCGTGTTTGTGCAGGCACCGGTTATGGCGATCAATTTTTTCGGCGAGAAGGATTACGTATTGGCGGCGGTGACCTTGGCAGCGTGGTTGGCGAATTTGAGTGTAGCGGTGCCGCGACGGAAATGGGTTGCCGCATCGGCGATCCTGGCTGTGTGGGTGGCGTATGGATGTTTTTTTGAGATTTTGCGGGGGTTTATTCCATTTTATCCCTGGGGAATTGGGATCACGTTTGTGCAAGTTGCGAATTTGTTGAGGAGAGAATCGAACGGGGCGGCCTCAGTGGGACGAATTGAGGGTTGTTAGCTCCTTTGTCGCGCTGTCGTGAAACTTCGTTCGGGTTACTTGTAACCGGCGTTAAACGCCGGGCTAGTTTCGGTCATCCCTTCGGGATTTTGGAGGGTGCTTTACGGACTTGCACGGACTTGCACTGCGATCGCGCGACTGTATTTAAACGCGTCTGTTTTACTTCGGGATTGACGCGATTAATTTACACAGCAGCATTTCTATATGGGATGGTTTGGATCAATTCATGTGCGCATGCAGTCGGTGGAACAGGTCGCCGCCGCGCTCCGATTGCTCAAGCAGGAAGATTGTTATGTCGGTAAGTCCGGTGCCGATTGGGTGGGCGTGTACGATAAGCGCAATGAGGATCAAGGCGGCGCGAAGTTAGCAGAGTTGTCGCGGGGCTTATCATTGGCGTTAAGCGATGTCTATGTATTGGGATTTTCGCAGGCCGAAGATGGCTTCAGCTACTGGCTCTACCGGGACGGCCTGCAATTGGACGCTCATCCGTGCAGCATCAAAGGTTTACTTTTCGTGCGCCGCGCCATTCTGGATTTATGCCCGATTAATCATGACAGGGATCGGGTCTTTGCGCTGCTCGAGCCCAGAACAGTTGCCACTCCAGTTGATTTTGGAATGACTGAGGAGGAATTAAGGATCGAGATAAAACGAAATAAATCTAAAGGTCGGGCCATGTCGGCTGAGCAACGGATCAAAATGACCGAGCAGAGAAAAATCTTTCATACGGATAGGTATGCGGTTGAGGTCATCAGCAAGATTTTGGGGATCGAATATTTCTGGCTACTTTATTCGGACTTTTCGCCATATGACCTGCCCCCGACATTCGTGCACGTAAATTACCTTTTGCCGTGAATCGGAGGCGGCGAGAAAATTATGGTTTCTTGAGGATTTTTTCGAATTCTTCGTCGGGCTCGATTTCGATCCGGTCGGATAAAGCCGGTGCTGATCCGGAGGAGGGCTTCTGTGGCACGGGAGGGTGGGCGGGTTCTTCGGGCTTTGTTTTTGCGGCGCGGATATTTGGTAATGCGATTTCGGGTTCGATTGACTCGGGTTCTTCGGATTCGACGGCGGCGGTCGGGATGTGGAAATTGGTGCGTTTCTCGAGCCAGGTGCGGTAGCGGGCGAAGGTCCACATGCCATGTTCTGCGCCGGTTTCCAAAACAGTTTGGATTTTGAAAAAGTCGCGGTTGCGGATGAAGTTTTTCACGGGATGGCTCGAAAGGAGGATTTCACATTCGGGCACGACGATGTTTTGGCTCTGACGGAATTGGAGTCGTTGGGAGACAACGCCGATGAGGCAATCGGCGAGTTGCGCGGCGACGTTGTTTTGGATTTCAGCAGGAAACGCACTGACGACGCGTTGCAAAGCTTCGGCGCAGGTGGAGGAATGGACGGTGGCGAAAACGAGATGGCCGGTTTCGGCGGCGTTGAGGGTCAAACGCATGGTTTCGGGATCGCGCATTTCTCCGACCATCAGGACATCGGGATCTTCGCGCAAGCTGTCGAGCAACGCTTGCTCGAAGCTTGGTGTGTCGCGGCCGACTTCGCGCTGGCGGATGAAGGCGCGTCGCGGGCGAAAGGAATATTCGATCGGGCTCTCAACGGTGACGATGTGTTTGGCTTCCGCGCCGAGGTTGATGGTTTGGATCAGCGCGGCGAGGGTAGAAGTTTTGCCGCTGCCGGTCGGACCGCTGATGAGAACGAGTCCGTTGGAATGGTCTACGAGTTTTTTTAGATCAGGATGCAGGTTAAGGGTGTCGAGCGTGGCTTGAAACGCGGGCAGTAATCGAATGGCGAAACCGACGCCGCGTGATGTTTGGAGAATGTTGATGCGACAACGCGCGCCGCGGATAGTTTTCGAGAGGTCGTAAGAGCGACGTTCGAGAAACGCAGGCCAATGGTGTTGGCCAATGATTTCTTTGGCGGCAGCGAGAAGGGTTTCGGCAGGGATGGGATCGCTGAAAAGTCGTAATGCGCCACGGACGCGAATGGCCGGCGGCATGCCGGCTTCAAGGTGCAAATCGCTTGCGCCGTTTTCGTGAGCGGTGGCGATAAGGTTTTGCAGCGTCATACCAGGTAAACAGCATCGGGCCGGGAAAGTTCCGCGTCAATAGAATGGAGGGAGGGACCGAGGCTTAAATGTCATCAGGATGCCGTAGAAAGTTAGAGCCTCCTCACGTGGGCTGCGACGAGTGAACGATTTTTATTTCGCGGGATGCAAAGTGGTTGCAGTTCGTTTGCCGAAACGTTTTTTGAACCAGACAGTCAGGAGCGGCGAGAACCACGAAATGGTGACCATGACGGCGAAGAACGAGTAGACGTGCCGGAAGAAGAAGCTTTGCTCGAAGAATTCGCGCGCGGCATCGTCGTTGGCGTGCGCAGCGATTCCCCAGCCGCCTATGGCAAAATCGTGCGCGATGGGAGCACCGCCGGAGGCAGCAAGCCATGCCAGCGCGCAACCGCCCCAAGCCATGTATCCGATCGCGCCGCCGCCAACGGCAGCGTAACCAAGAGCAATGCCGCCGAACGCAAGTATTCCGACCCCGACGCCGCCGAGACCCACGATGCCAATGGCGAGCGGTCCCCAGGCGATTGGGGCGACAGCAAACACGCCGGACGCGATAAGAACTCCGTAGGCGCGCGTGCCAATGGCAATCCAACCTTTGGCGGCAGTCTTGTCTTTGAACTCGTTATTGAAACGAACGTGAACGAGCGGGATGCCGAAAAGTTCCTGGCGGCTGCGCCATTCGAACGGTTGACCGGTGCCGAGGAGGCCCGGATCGGTGGTCGTGCCGGCTACTTCCATGCGGATGCGGCGTTGCGCGTGCTGGCCGAAGTAGAACATCACTCCCATGCCGATCAGGTATGGAATCATCGAAAAGGTGAGGGTCAGGGTCAATGCTTTGTGGTGATGCTTCCAATCGCCGTAAGTTTGCAACACGATCCAGAACGCAGCCCAAACGATATTGTAGAACAGATAGACGGCCGCGGCTTTGGCGGCGTATTTTCGTTCGCGGGACGAGTTGGGAAATTTGACGACCATCGCCCAAAAGCCGGCGATCATGCCGAGCAGCCAGATGAACGGGACGAGAAAGGCTTTGACTCCAATGGCGGCGGAGGATTTGGCGACGGTTAGGGCGGCTGTGGTGGTGGCGATTTGCGGGAGAGCGATCATTACGCCAGCGGTGAAGGTTTGGTCGGGTGCTGTTTGTGCGAGTGCGCCTTCGACGAAAGCGACGACGCGCTCGTGGAGAAGTTTGCGGCCGCGCGAGAGGCGTTGGCGCGCGGCTTCTTCGGTGAGGTCGAGCGTTTCGGCGACGCGTTGGATGGATTGGTGTTCGCGATAGAAAAGGACCAGCGGCTCGCGGTAGGGTTCCGGGATATGTTCGAGCGCCTGCCAAAGGATGGCTTGTTCTTCTTTGGTGATGGCGTGTTCGGTTGGGTTGGCGGCGGGAGCCGTGCTGGTCAAGTTTTCATCGAGCTCGTGCGAGGCGGCAAGCGGATTGCGGATTTGTTTTCGCGCGGAATTGTTGATGAGGTTGCGCGCGATGCCGAAGAGCCAGCTTTTGAATTTGGCGGGTTCTTTAAGGTCGCGGAGTTTGCGCCAGGCGATGATAAATGTTTCCTGGGCAAGGTCTTCGCTCCGGCTGATGTCGCCACAACCGCTGTAGGCGAAGGCGGCGATGGGGTTCTGGTATTTGGCGACGAGCTGGGCGAAAGCATCGCGGTCGCCAGCGAGGACGGATTCCACGAGGCGCGCGTCGTCGGTTATGGCCGGTGCCGAGATGATGTTTGAAATCATAGTCGGCTAGTAAGTGTCGTGGAATGAGAAAGTGTGACAGGAAAACGGAAAACTTGAGAAATTGGGGCAGGGTTGGCCTTGAAGCCGGATTCGCCTCTCAGGTTTCTCAGGGAAGATGGCATTACCATTTCAGCATTAACTCTCCTTTGACGGGGCGGCGTCGGGACTGGATAGAAGGGGTATGAGTGGTTTTAAAAAATTCTTGCTGCGCGGGAATGTGGTTGATTTGGCTATCGCGGTGGTCATCGGGGCTGCATTCGGCGCGGTCGTGACGGCGTTGGTGAAAGATATTATCACGCCGATCATCGGGATGTTTGGTGGGTTGCCGGACTTTTCCGCCTGGGCGATCACGGTGAACGGGTCGAAGTTTATGATCGGCGATTTCGTCAACGCGTTGCTCGCGTTCGTTGTATTGGCGGCGGTGGTTTATTTCATGGTGGTGTTGCCGGTGCAGAAGTTTATGGACCACTCCAAACCGCAACAGGAACCAAAACCGGAAACGCGCGAGTGTCCACATTGCTTGAGCAAGATTCCGAAAGCGGCCAGTCGCTGTGCGTTTTGCACCGCGGACCTCGATGTGCCTAAAGAGGAGATGGTTGCGCCGAAGCGAGGGATTACTCCGGCGCGGTGATGCTTTTTTGGCCCAACGGCTAAAACAATTCGAGTCATTTCGGCACCTCGATCCATTCCGAGAGAGGATCAGTTTTTTCTTCCAGACTGGTGTGCCACCGTTCATCAATTTTCTCCAGCCACGTCTTAGGCAAAAAAAACAATGCCCTGAACACATAAAAGCTTCGCCGTTCAGCCGCGAGGTCGCGCAAAACTCCACGCATCCGAAATCGTGACGGCGCATTGGTCAGCGCCAAAGTATTCGTGATGCTCGTATTGGCGTTTAAAAAAATCTTAAGCTGGTTCCTTGGCCTGTTCGCCCAACGCTTGTCCGCGCCCCAATCCAAAATCATTGCGGGATTACCGTCCACGGCGTCGACCACGTTAAGAACGTCAGAAGTGCCGTTTGTCAGGACCACCGTCACTGTTATCGTCCCGTTTGTCGCCGAGCTGCAGGTCGGCACTAGAACTTTGACCCTCCCTCCATCATGAAGCCCGATCAAAAGCGTAGCTGCCATCGCTGCGATAAACATCGCCCCTAGTGGAATCTTTTTTCGTCGGCTCATATCTGGTGGACATTGAATAGTTAGTCGACGCCGCAGCGGTTGTCAGGGTTATTCGCGGGAATGGCGAACGGCAGACCCCAATGGTTTATCATTCGCACCCCAACACCCTTGATCTTCGAAATTATAGCTTCTAAATTTCTCCCCTGTTATCGTCCTTTCGAATGGCCACAACCAACGAGGTTGAAAACGACATGCCTTATTTGGTTGGAGTTGATTTCAACACCGCTCACGGCCGAAAACTTCACCTCGGTAAATCCTTTGTCGGATACGTCGCGACCGAATCAAAACGCGCCGGCATTATTTATAAGAGAAAGACCGTGCTCTACGCCGGAGATAATTTCCGATTCAACTTGCCCATCGCTGAACCGGTCTTCGATGTTTTCGTCTTGTTTTTGGTTGGATTGTTTGTGATTGGCGTAGGCATTGCGGCGAAATCCGTCGTCACCCGCAGGCGCGTGCCGTCTTCCTCCAGTCATTAATCAGCGCGATGAGCCGAAGCGAGGGAATACTCCGGCGAGGTGATGCGGAATCGGAACGGGCCCGTTATGGTACGGACGCGGCTTTGTGAGCTTCTCCGCCCTCTGGTCCATAAAAAATCACCCACACAGCAAAGTCCGCTGAAAAATCTTCAAAGCGGTGTACCTGGCCAGTCGGGACAAAGACAACTGAACCAGTCGTCACGATATGGCGTGTTTTGCCATCGAAGAAAAATCCGGTGCCGCGCGTAATAAAGTAAACTTCATCTCTCGTGTGTGGCTTCTGCGGGTCACGTCCAACCGGTGTATAAAGCTCAACGACCAGCGAGCCATGCGAAAAGATGGAAACGGCAAGATTGCCGGCAGGTGGTGGACCTTTTTTGAGGGCGTCAGCCAGGGCGAAGATTTGTATTGTTGAATTCATAGAAGACGATTTTGCAAATAGCTCTAAGGCAAACCGG
>Ga0265327_10004315_pt1 | contig 12681 bp, 11 predicted proteins | sample 41621metaG_FD_202089 | JGI IMG/M metagenome (GOLD analysis project Ga0265327, IMG submission 202089) | Rhizosphere microbial communities from Carex aquatilis grown in University of Washington, Seatle, WA, United States - 4-16-21 metaG | ecosystem: Host-associated > Plants > Roots > Rhizosphere...
TGCATCGCGGGAGCATTGACCCGTCCGGAATACGAAGCCGCCCTTACCGCCGCCGGATTGACGGGAATCGAGATCAACGAGACGCACCGGGTCCATGAGAAGGCCGGGTCGGCGATCATCCGCGCCCATAAGCCGGGCGGGGCATGACCGAGGCCTCGGCAATCCACCTCCACGATCCCCAGACGCTCTACCGCCACTGGGAGGAGAGCCAGTGGAACCCCTGGGAGATCGACCTTTCGGCGGATGTGGAGCAGTGGGCCGGCCTGGAGGATCGGGGGCTGCTGGCGTTCGTCCTGGGCTCGCTGATGGTCGCCGAGGAGCGGATCACCACCAAGTTCTCCGGCCTCGTGGGCGCTGACGCGAGCGAGGAGGAGGTGGCCTATCTGAGCACCCAGCAGGTCGACGAGGCCCGTCACATGCAGTTCTACGCCCGCTACCAGGACGAGGTCGTCTCCGAGCCGGGGCTCATCGCGGCCCATGTCGAGCGGGCTCGAGCTCAGGTCTCGCCGGCCTTCAGAACGATCTTCGACGAGAAGCTCGTCAGGGCACATGAGAGGCTGGTGGCGAACCCCGGTGACGCAGCCGCAAAGGTCGCCTTCGTGACGATCTACCACCTGGTTCTCGAGGCGACCCTGGGGTTGACGACCTTCGAGTTCTCGACGCGCTTCATGAACCGCGAGGGCCTGCTGCCGGGATTCGTCGAGGGTTACTCGAAGATCCATCAGGACGAGCACCGTCACATCGGCTACGGCGTCTGGTACCTCCGCGAAGCCGTCGCGGGCGAGCCTTCGCTGGGCGACGTGGTCCGCTCCACCCTCCGCGATCTGCTGCCGGCCGTGGCGGAGTCGCTGACACCGCCCGCAGGAGCCGACTCGGCATCTCTCGGGGCATCGGCCGAGGAGTTGCGGGGGTTCGCCCTGGACGGGCTCACCAGGCGGCTGGCGATCATCGGCGTACCCCTCGAGACCCTGTGAGCGACGCGCCCAATCTCACGCGGCGGGCAACCGCGGAGGCGCTGGGGGCGTTCGCCCTGGTCTTCGCCGGCTGCGGGGCGATCATCACGAACGCGGAACGCTCAGGCGCTCTCGGTGCCATTGGCGTCAGCCTCGTCTTCGGCCTCGTGATCCTCGCCGGGATCGCAGCCTTCGGGCACATCTCCGGAGCACACTTCAATCCGGCAGTCACGACCAGCTTCTTCCTCACCCGCCACCTCCCCGCCCGTGATGCCGGCGTCTACATCGGGGCGCAGCTGCTCGGCGCGACGGCCGGGGCCCTGCTGCTCTGGGCTGTCTGGCCGGGAAAGCCGGCGGCCCTCGGCGCGACCGTGCCGTCGATCGCCGTCGGGCGCGCCGTGATCGTGGAGGGCGTGATGAGTGCCCTCCTGATGCTCGTGATCCTCAGCGTCGCGACCGACACACGTGCCGCCGGCGCCCCCGCGGCGATCGCGATCGGCTCGGTCATCGCCCTCGACGCACTGTTCGGAGGCCCGCTCACAGGAGCCTCCATGAATCCGGCGCGTTCGTTCGCCCCGGCGCTCGTCGCCGGCGAATGGCGTGACTTCTGGGTCTATCTGGCGGGGCCGCTGATCGGAGCACCGCTGGGTGCCCTTGCCTACCAGTTCGCCCGGGGCGAGCATCCCGGCGAACTGCCAGCAGAGGCCCGGCCCTAGATGGCCAAGGTCCTATTCGTCTGCCTCCACAATGCCGGGCGCTCGCAGATGAGCCAGGCGCTGTTCGAACGCGCCGCCGAGGGCCGGCATTCGGCTCTGTCGGCCGGCACGACTCCCGCGGAGCGGCTTCACCCCGAGGTTCTCGAGGTGATGGCCGAGCTCGGGATCGACCTCTCGGAGCGCCGGCCCCGGCTGCTCACCGACGAGCTGGCCGCACAGGCCGACGTCGTGGTGACGATGGGCTGCGGAGACAGCTGCCCCGTCATTCCCGGCAAGCGCTACCTGGATTGGGACCTTCCCGACCCGAAGGGAAAGCCCCAGGCGGAGGTTCGCCGTATCCGGGATGAGATCGAGAGTCGCGTCAGTGGGCTCATCGACTCGCTGGACGGCCCAGCACCGACCTGATCTCGCCGCCGCCGATCGGTGATACTCGCGTCGATGGGAGTCACCTGCTCGGCCTGTGCGACTGACAATCCGGAGGGAGCCAGATTCTGCATGTCCTGCGGGGCGGCGCTCGAGCGCCGCTGCGCATCATGTGCCGAGCCGCTGAGCGAGGGCGCCAGGTTCTGCGTCGCCTGCGGAACGCCTGTGGCGACAGCACCATCCCCCCCTGCCGAGGCGGCACCCGGACCCACCGAGGCCTCCCCCCTCCCCACGCCATCATCGGCGCCGCCGTCGCTCGACGAGCGAAGGACGGTGACGGTGCTGTTCGCCGACCTCTCCGGCTACACCTCGGTGGCCGAGCGCCTCGACCCGGAGTCCGTCAAGCGCCAGCTCGAGCGGATCCTGGGGCGCCTGGGTGAGGAGGTCTCAAGGCACGGGGGCCACGTCGACAAGTTCATCGGGGACAACGTCATGGCCATCTTCGGCGCCCCCGTGGCCTACGGCGACGACGCCGTCAGGGCGGTCCGGGCGGGCCTGGCGATGCAGGCGGCCATGGACGAGCTGAACGAGCCCCTGGCCGTCCAGCACGATGTCTCCTTCGAGCTCTGCGTCGGGATCAACACGGGCGAGGTCCTGGCCGGCCACGTGGGCGAGAGCTACACGGTGATCGGCGACACCGTGAACGTCGCCGCCAGGCTCCAGGCGGCCGCCAGGCCGGGAAGCGTCACCGTCGGCGAGCCCACCTACCGGGCGACTCGCGCCCTGATCGACTTCGCGGCCCTGGAGGAGCCGCTGAGACTCAAGGGCAAGTCAAAGCCCGTTGCCGCCTGGGAGGCACTGGGCACCGAGGGCCAGCCGGCTGCCTCGGCCTCCTCCGCCAACCCGGCCATGGCCCCTCTGGTGGGGCGTTCGAACGAGCTCTCCCAGCTGCATGACCTGCTGGCCCGCGCCGAGCGCCGGCGGGGCCCGCACCTGGCTACGGTGATCGGCGAACCGGGAGTGGGAAAGTCCCGCCTGCTGCGCCAGTTCGAGCAGGAGCTGAGCGCCCATCCCTCCGACCCGCTCGTCCGCCTCGGCCGCTGCCTCCCCTACGGCTCGGGGATCGTCTACTGGCCGCTGGGCGAGGTCATACGTGCCGAGTCGGGAATCCTCGACGGCGATCCTCCCGGACCGGCCTGGGCAAAGCTATCGGCCCGGATGCGCGAGCTCCTGGACGATCCTGAGGGCGACAACCGGACGATCGACTCCAAGACGGCAACGATCGGGCGCCTGCTCGGGATCGACGCGCCCGGCCAGAGCGCGGAGGCCGACGAGGCGCAGCAGTCGCGGGAAGTCTTCTTCGCTGCCGTCCGGGCCTGCGTGGAAGGCCTCGCCAAGGAGCGGCCCCTGGTGCTCGTATGGGAGGACATCCACTGGGCCGATGAGGGCATGCTCGACCTGATCGAGTACTTGGCACAGTGGGTCCGGGCGCCCGTGCTCCAGGTCTGCCTCACCCGCGAAGAACTCCTGGAACGCCGCATCGGCTGGGGCGGGGTGCGCAGGGACTCGACCTCGATGTTCCTCGAGCCGCTCGGCGAGGAGGAGACCCGCGAGCTGATCGCCTCCCTGATCCGCGCCGCCGGCGTCAGCGACACGGTCGTCACCGAGGTCGCTGAGCGTGCCGAGGGCAATCCCCTCTTTGCCGAGGAGATGGTCCGCCGCCTCTCCGAGGATGAGGACGCCAGTGCCGCCGAGCTCCCGTCGACAGTCCAGGCCCTGCTGGCGGCCCGGCTCGATTCGCTGGATCCCTTTCATCGCCGTGTCCTGGCCCACGCCTCGGTGATCGGGCGAACATTCTGGGAGGGTGCGCTCATCCCCGTCGCGGAAGCCGAGGGAGGAGACCTCGCTGATGCGCTCGAAGTCCTGCGCGCCAAGGAGATCATCGTCACCGGCGAGGGAACGGCCGTGGCGGGCGAGCCGGAGCTGGCCTTCAAGCACGCCCTGATCCGCGATGCGGCCTACGAGATGCTGCCCAAGGCCGTCCGGGCCCAGAAGCACTTCGAAGTGGCCCGCTCGATCGAGCTGCGGGCCGGCGAGCGGGTCGAGGAGGTCGTCGCGCTGCTCGCCGAGCACTACGGCCGGGCCGCCGAGCTCGGCGCCGAGCTCGGGTTGGCCTCCGAGGATGTCTCTCCCTACCGGGCGAAGGCCCTCGTCTACATGGAGGCCGCCGGAGATGCCGCGACGGCCCTCTACTCAAACAGCGATGCCTTCGCCGACTTCGAGACGGCAATAGGGCTGGCTGGGGATGATCCCGATACGGTCGCGCGCCTGCTCGAGAAGCAGGGCGATGTGGCACTGCGACTTGGCCGGGTCGATGCCGCCATCGCCGTCTGGGAAAGGGCCCTCGAGCACCATTCGAGCCGCGAGCAGCTGGAGCACGTCGCGGAGCTCCATCGCAAGATCGGCGCCGGCCTGGCCCACAAGGGGGAGCGCAAGCAGGCCATCGAGCACCACCAGCGGGGAATCAACCTGATCAAGGACGGCGAGCCCTCGCTGGCCCTCGTCCGCCTCTACGAGGAGGCCGCCTGGCTCTACATGCAGACGGGCGACAACATGCTGGCCATCTACGCCTCCGAGAAGGCCTTGCGCCTGGCCGAGCGGCTCGGCGAGACGGCTGCGGCGAGCCGGGCCCACGGGATATTCGGGCGCGTCTTCGGCCGCATCGGCGACACGGTCAAGGCGCGCGAGAACCTCGAGCGGGCCGTCGAGCTGGCGAGAGGATCCGACGCCCATGAGACCGTCCTCGCCCTGATGGCCCTGGGGCATCACCTCGAGAGCTCCGACGGTGACTATCGAGGGGCCGGGGTCGCCTACGACGAGGCGCTGGCCCTGGCCCAGCAGGTGGGCGACGTGCCGGCCGAGATCGAGCTCCACGCCGCAGCGGCGCAGCTGGCCCTCTACGCCTGCGACTGGGATCGGGTCGTCGCCTCCAGCGATGCCTCGGCCGAGCTCTCCGAGCGCGAGGGGCTGATCGGCAAGCTGTGTCTCCCATACGCCCTCCGCGGTCGCCTTCTATGGCGGGCCGGCAAGTGGCAGGAGTCAGAGAGCATCTACCGCCGGGCGCACGAGCTGGCCGAGCAGATCGGCTGGTCGGAGGTCTGCTTCGACGCGCTCTACGGCCTCTCCAACACCCTGCGCGACCAGGGCGATCCGAGCGGCGCCGAGGACGCCCTGCTGCGGGCGCTCGAAGTCTGCGACCGGGCCGGCCTGATCGTGCAGGCGATCCAGGCCAACTCGGCCCATGCCCTGCTTCATCAGCTCGCCGGCGAGCAGGAGAAGGCGGCCGCCGCGGCTGCGCTGGCGGTCGAATTGTCCGAGCGGGTCCGTTATCCCGTCGGCGAAGCGGCGGCGATCGAAGCCTCTGGGACGGTCGGAGAGCTGCCCGGCGCGCTGGCCGACCTGCTCCGGGCACGGGATGCCTGGCTTGCGCTGGAGCGCCCGCTCGAGGCGGCCCGCTGCGAACTTCTCCATGGACAGCGCCAACTCGAGGTCGACCCCGGCCAGGCCGCCGCATCGTTGCAGCGGGCCGCAGAGGAGTACGAGGCGCTCGGAGTGATGCACCTGGCCGCCCGCGCCCGCGAGCTCTCGCCTACTTGATGTGCATGCCCGAGATCGCCCTTGCGATCACCAGCTGCTGAATCTCTGCGGTGCCCTCGAAGATGTCGTAGATCTTGGCGTCCCGGTGCCAGCGCTCGACGGGGAACTCCCTGGTGTAGCCGTTGCCGCCCAGGATCTGGATCGCCCGCTCGGTCACCCAGACGGCGACCTCGCCGGCCTTGAGCTTCGACATCGAGCCCTCGGCGTTCTCGAAGGGGACCTGGTTGCGGCCCATCCATGAGGCACGCCAGACGAGCAGGCGGGCCGCGTCGATCTCCATCTTCATCCGCGCCAGGGTGAAGGCGATCGCCTGGTTCTCGATGATCTTGCGCCCGAACTGCTCGCGCTCCTTTGCGTACTCGAGTGAGTACTCGTAGGCCGCCCGGGCAATCCCCAGCGCCTGGGCTCCGACCGTCGGACGCGAGGACTCGAATGTCGCCATCGCGGCCTGGGAGTTGCTTTTCTTGCCCTCCCTCACGCGTGCCAGGCGCTCGTCGAGTTTCTCCTTGCCGCCCAGCACGTAGGAGGCCGGGATGCGGCAATCGTCGAGGAAGACGTCGGCCGTGTGGGATGCGCGCAGTCCGTGCTTGGAGACCTTGCTCCCCTGGGATATCCCCTTGGCTTCGCTCATCGGCACGACGAAGGCGGCGTGACCTTTGGAGCCCAGCTCGCGGTCGACCGAGGCGATCACGACGTGGACGTCGGCGATCCCGCCGTTCGTAGCCCACGCCTTCTGGCCGTTGATGACCCACTCGTCGGTGGACTCGTCGAACTTGGCAACGGTGCGAACGCCTGAGACGTCGGAGCCTGCGTTGGGCTCAGAGGCACAGAACGCCGCCACCTTGATGTCATCGACGGTTCCGAAGCAGCGTGGGATCCACTCGCCGATCTGCTCGCCCGAGCCCTGCCCGAAGATCGCGGCGACTGCCAGGACGGTGCCCATGATCGACATGCCGATCCCCGCGTCGCCCCAGAACAGCTCCTCGTTGACCAGCGGCAGGCTGAGCCCCGAGGGATCGGCGAAGAACTGGGCAAGGCCCTCAAACCCGTAGAGGCCGATCTTGGCGGCCTCCTGGATGATCGGCCAGGGCGTCTCCTCGCGCTCGTCCCACTCGTGGGCCGCCGGGCGGACCACGTCCGCGGCAAAGCCGTGAACCCAGTCGCGGATGTCCTTCTGATCCTGCGTCAGGCTCAGCGAGAAGGTCGTCTCCTGCTCTGCGGCGGCCTCCGCGAGCGTCTCGGCAGAAACGGTGGACGTTGGGGCTGACATCGGGGTGGTCTCCTTTTGCTGAGGATGCGCCTGCGCGGCGCGGAAGCTTGGCCTGGAGCCAAGAAGAACCCGAGAGGGCCGATCCCTGGCTGCAATAGCGTAGCTGACAGATACCCGCCAGATGTCAGCGATACGCCCCGGATAGGGCATCCGTGTCCAATGTCACTGTCCCGCGGGCCCTCAAAAAGCTCCGCGGCGCAAGCGGCGCAACTACACCGGAGCCGGAGGGTTCAACCGAACACCCTGATCTCCGATAGCCTTTTGCCCACATAGCCTGCCATTCCAATGTTGTCCACGTAGAAAGTGACCATGCGCAAACGCACAGCCGCCCTCGCCCTGATCCTGATCGCCACCGCCGCCGGCCTCTCCGCCTGCGGCTCCTCGAGCGGAGGAAGCAGCAAGTCGGTATCGCTGGTTGCCTACTCGACCCCCCAGGGCGCCTACGAAAAGCTCATCCCCGCCTTCCAGGCCACGTCCGCCGGCAAGGGCGTCGGCTTCTCCCAGTCATACGGCCCCTCGGGCGAACAGAGCCGCGCGGTCGTCAACGGCCTCCACGCCGACGTCGTCAACTTCTCGCTGGAACCCGATGTCGAACGACTGGTCAAGGCGGGCCAGGTCTCCCCCACCTGGAACCAGAACGCGACCAAGGGCATGGTCACCAAGTCGGTCGCCGTGATCATCGTCCGCAAGGGCAACCCCAAGAACATCAAGACCTGGTCGGACCTGGTCAAGCCCGGCGTCCAGGTGCTGACGCCCAACCCCTTCACCTCGGGCAGCGCCCGTTGGAACGTGATGGCCGCCTATGGCGCCGCGCTCAAGGAAGGCAAGACCCCCGCGGAAGCGCAGGAATACCTGAAGTCGCTGTTCCACAACGTGGTCAGCCAGGACTCCTCGGCCCGCAACGCCCTGCAGACGTTCCTGGCCGGGCGCGGCGACGCGCTGATCGACTACGAGAACGAGGCGATCGCCGACGAAAAGAAGGGCGCCGCAATCGAATACGTGATCCCTCCGGCCACGATCCTGATTGAAAACCCCCTCGCGGTCGTCGGCTCCAGCGAAAGCGGCAAGAAGTTCGCCGAATACCTCATCTCGCCTGCAGGCCAGGCGATCTGGGTCGAAAAGGGCTACCGCCCGGTGATCCCCGGTGTTCCCGGCGCCTCGAAGTTCCCGACTCCGACGACCATGTTCACGATCGACTCGCTCGGTGGCTGGAAGAAGGTCACCAAGGAATTCTTCGAACCCGAAACCGGGATCGTGACGAAGATCGAGCAGTCGCTTGGCGTCTCAACCTCAAAATAGCCCCGGCACCGTCGCGCTGAAGAGGCCCCGCTCGCCGTTCGGCGCGCGGGGCCTCGGCGCGCGCGGGTTGACCTCGATCGGGAAGGGCCTGCTTGTCCTCTACCTCACGGTCCTCGTCCTGCTGCCGATCGCCGCGGTCATCTCCAAGGCGGGGACCGGCGGCATGGACGCGTTCCTGCGCGAGGTCAAAAACCCGGAGGCCGTGGCGGCGATAAAGCTGACCCTGACCATCTCGGTGATCGTCGTCCTGATCAACGCCGTCTTCGGGACGATCCTCGCCTGGGTGCTGGTGCGCGATGACTTTCGCGGGAAGCCCGTGATCAATGCGGTCATCGACCTGCCCTTCGCACTGCCGACGATCGTCGCCGGCATCGTCCTGCTGTCGCTCTACGGCAAGAACAGCCCGATCGGCATCGACGTGACGTTCACCCGGGGGGCCGTCGCGCTGGCGCTGTTGTTCGTGACGCTGCCCTTCGTCGTGCGCTCGGTTCAGCCGGTGCTGCTCGAACTGGACACCTCGATGGAGGAAGCGGCCGCCTCGCTCGGCGCAGCACCGATGACGGTGCTGCGCAGGATCGTTCTGCCGACGCTCGCCCCGGCGATCATCTCGGGCGTCGCGCTCAGCTTCGCCCGGGCCGTGGGCGAGTTCGGCTCTCTTGTCCTGATCACGGGCGACCTGCCCTTCAAGACGGAGGCCGGGTCGGTCTACATCTTCAGCCAGATCCAGAACGAAAACCTGCCGGCCGCCGCAGCCGTGTCGGTCGTGCTGCTGGGCGCGGCGCTGATCGTCCTGACCGCCCTCAACCTCGGCCTGCGCTGGAGGACGAAGCATGCCCGCTAGCGCTCAGGGCGCCGTGGGGATCCCCTCCTCGGCAGCCAGCGGGACGACACCCCGACGGCCGGGCGGGGCGAAGAGCGGGCTGCGCTCCCCCCGCGCCAAGAAACTCGCGCTGCGGACGGTCGCCCTCGGCTACCTGGGCCTTCTCCTGCTGGCGCCCGTCCTGATGATCTTCTACCGCACCTTCGAACACGGCCTGGCCCCGGTCTGGGAAGCGATCACGGCCCCCCATGCGATGCACGCCTTCTGGCTGTCGCTCGAGATAGTCGCGATCGCCGTGCCGCTCAACACCCTGTTCGGCGTCGGCATGGCGCTCCTGCTCGAGCGGGGCAGCTTCCCCGCCAAGTGGATCCTGGGACTTCTCATCGACCTTCCCTTTGCGATCTCGCCGGTGGTCGTCGGCCTGGCGCTGGTTCTCGTCTACGGGAAAACGGGATGGTTCGGCGACTGGCTGGCGGAACAGGGAATCCAGGTCATCTTCTCGGTTCCCGGCATGGTCATCGCGACGGCCATCGTCTCGCTTCCCTTCGTCGTGCGCGAGACATTGCCCGTCCTGCACGAGATGGGGACCGACGCCGAGCAGGCCGCCGAGACGCTGGGCGCCGGCCCCTGGCAGACGTTCTGGAGGATCACCCTCCCGGGCATCCGCTGGGGAGTCGTCTACGGGGTCGTGCTGACGACGGCGCGGGCGCTCGGCGAGTTCGGAGCGGTCAGCATCGTCTCGGGACGCATCGAGGGCCAGACCCAGACCCTTCCGCTCTACGTCCAGGACCGCTTTGAGAACTTCGACACCACAGGCGCCTACACGGCGGCGGTGGTCCTCGCGCTGCTCGCACTCGCTACGTTGGTCGTGATGAACCTGCTGACACGCCGAGCTCACGGAAGGATGGCCGACTGATGGCAATCGAGGTCAAGCACGTGAGCAAGAACTTCGGCGACTTCGCGGCGCTGGAGGACGTCAGCCTGACCGTCGGCGACGGCGCCCTGACCGCCCTGCTCGGCCCGAGCGGGAGTGGGAAGTCGACGCTGCTGCGGATCATCGCGGGCCTCGAGACACCCGACAGCGGCGAGGTGATCATCGGCGAGGAGGACGTGACGCTCGCCCCCGCCCGGACCCGGGGGGTCGGCTTCGTCTTCCAGCACTACGCCCCCTTCAAGCACATGACCGTCCATGACAACGTCGCCTTCGGCCTGAGCGTGCGCAAGCGGCCCAAGGAGGAGATCTCGGCGAGGGTCGCCGAACTGCTCGGGCTGGTTCGCCTGGACGGGCTCGCCGGGCGCTACCCCTCCCAGCTCTCGGGCGGTCAGCTGCAGCGGATGGCGCTCGCCCGCGCGCTGGCGGTCCAGCCCCAGGTCCTGCTCCTCGATGAGCCCTTCGGCGCGCTCGACGCGCAGGTTCGGGCCGAGCTTCGCGAATGGCTGCGCCGGCTCCATGAGGAGATCCACGTGACCACGATCTTCGTGACGCACGACCAGGAGGAGGCGATGGAAGTCGCCGAGCAGATCGTCGTGATGAACAAGGGCAGGATCGAGCAGGCCGGCGCCCCCCGCGACCTTTATGAGACCCCGGCGAACGAGTTCGTCATGTCCTTCGTCGGACCGGTCAACAGGATCGGTGACGCCTTCGTCCGTCCGCACGACATTCAGATCCTCCCCGACGCGGACGCCACCGGCACAGAGGCACTGGTGGAGCGCGTGGTGCACCTCGGCTTCGAGGTTCGGGTCGAGCTGAAGCTCGAGGACGGCCGCGAGATATGGGCCCAGGTGACTCGCGAGAAGGCCCACGAGCTCGAGCTGCACGACGGGCAGATCCTCTCTGTGCGCCTCCCCGAGCCCCGCGTCTTCACGGAGCAGAGCTCCTGACCCGGGGGCCCGCCGGGGCCCCGGGCCGCTAGCGGGTCTGCCAGGCCTCCTCGCCCTTCGTCAGGGCGATCACGTCCTTGGGCAGCTTCCCACCCGCGACGTCCGCGACGGTGACCTCCTCGAGCACAGCTCGCAGGTTGGCCCGCACGGCGATCCAGACCTGCTGCAGCGCCTCGGCCGAGCCGGCGTACTCGATCTCCTCGGGCCGCTGCCCGCGAACACCGACCAGCGGCCCCTCGACCGCTCTGATGATCTGTGCGAGGTTGACGTCCTCCGGCGCATGGGCGAGCCAGTAGCCGCCCTCGGGGCCGCGCTGGCTTCGGACCACGCCCGAAGAGCGCAGCTGAGTCAGGATGTTCTCGAGAAACGAGACGGGGATCGACTGCGACTGGGCGATGTCTTCGACCTTGCGCGGTGATGCCTGGCTGCTGTCGGAGAGCTCGACCACTGCCCTGACGGCGTAGTCGGCCTTTGCGGTGACGTGCATTCGGGGGATTCTCACCTATCGGGCGGCGATTGGTCGAGCCATGTGGAATTAGGCAACCCTAATTGCTGTGCTACGTTTCGAAAAAGGTATCCCGACCCGCCAACTCGGAATTAGCCGGATGAGCCGCACCAAGCCAACCCTCCTAGCCCCCCTCCTGATCGCGCTCGCGCTGATGCTGAGCGCGTGTGGCGGCTCGTCCAACGACCTCGTCCTCTACAGCGGGCAGCACGAACAGACGACCGTCCTGCTGGTCAAAGCGTTCGAAAAGCAGTCCGGGATCAAGGTTCAGATCCGCTCGGCCGACGAGGCGTCGCTGGGCAATCAGATCGAGCAGGAGGGCTCGAACTCCCCGGCTGACGTCTTCTACGCGGAGAACACCCCCGTTCTCGAAGCGCTTGCCGCAAAGAGCATCCTCTCGCCCGTCGCACCCTCGACGCTCAGTGCCGTGCCTGCTCGCTTCAGCTCGGCAACCGGCCACTGGGTGGGGGTCTCGGCGCGCGTCTCGGCGCTCGTCTACAACACCGCCAAACTCCAGCCGTCGGCGCTTCCCGGATCGATCCTCGAACTGGCATCCCCGCGCTGGAAGGGCAAGGTCGGGTTCGCTCCCTCGGAGACCGACTTTCAGCCGCTCGTGACGGCGATCATCAAGCTCAAGGGCAAGACCGCCGCCGAAACCTGGCTCAAGGGCCTCCAGGCCGGCGGAACGGTCTACTCGGACAACGAGTCCGTCGTCACCCAGGTGAACAACGGCCAGAGCTGGATCGGGCCGGTCAACCACTACTACTGGTACCGGCTCCAGAAGGAGCAGGGCGCCGGCGGCACGCACTCGGCGCTCCACTATTTCGACGCCGGTGACCCCGGCGACCTCGTCGACGTCTCGGGCGCGGCAATCCTCAAGTCGAGCTCGCACCAGGCGGAGGCCCAGAAGCTGCTGGCATTCCTGGTGAGCAAGGAAGGCCAGGAAATCCTGGCCCACAGCGACAGCTACGAGTATCCCCTGCGCCCCGGGGTCAGCCCGGCGGCCGGCCTCACGCCCCTCGCCCGTTTCAAGGCGAACTCCCTGACCCCGGCCGAGCTCGGCGACGGCAGCGAAGCCCTCGCGATGGAGCAGCGGCTGGGATTGCTCTAGGTCCCGCCGTGAGCACGTTCGCCCCCACACAGCAGATTTCCCGTCGCCTCAGCCACACGTGGTCCGGACGCCGCCGGTGGCCCCTCGTCAGCGCCGCCGGGGGAGC
>Ga0265327_10004316_pt1 | contig 12681 bp, 18 predicted proteins | sample 41621metaG_FD_202089 | JGI IMG/M metagenome (GOLD analysis project Ga0265327, IMG submission 202089) | Rhizosphere microbial communities from Carex aquatilis grown in University of Washington, Seatle, WA, United States - 4-16-21 metaG | ecosystem: Host-associated > Plants > Roots > Rhizosphere...
TTAGACAAAGTCACCAAAATGAACGGTTACAATATTACCTTTGTAACTACAGCCAATACTGACGAAGAAGGCTATGCGCTGCTTAAGAATTTTGGGTTACCTTTCAAGAACGCTAAAAAGAATTAATTGATATGGCTAAAGAATCATTAAAAGCCCGCGAGGTAAAACGCGCAAAGCTTGTTGAAAGGTATGCTGAGAAAAGAGCCCGTCTTAAGGCTGAAGGAGATTACATCGGAATGAGCCAGTTGCCACGCAACTCCTCTGCCACCCGTATGCATAATCGCTGTAAGTTGACAGGTCGTCCTAAAGGATATATGCGCCAGTTTGGCGTTTCGCGTATTCAATTCCGCGAAATGGCATCTGCCGGTCTAATTCCCGGAATTAAAAAAGCTAGTTGGTAATCGTTTAAATTTTTTACAAAGATGACGGATCCTATTGCAGATTATCTAACCAGACTACGTAATGCCATTAAGGCAAAACATAAAGTCGTGGAAATACCTGCGTCGAACATTAAAAAAGAGATTACCAAAATTCTGAAGGAAAAAGGGTATATTCTGAATTATAAATTCGACGAAGAGGTAAACTATCAGGGAAGTATTAAAATCGCCCTGAAATATCATCCTGCCGATGGTACCTCAGCGATCAAATCGCTGACACGTGCGTCAAAACCTGGTCTTCGCAAATATTGCGATACAGACAAAATCCCACGTGTACTAAACGGCCTTGGTGTGGCTATTATCTCAACTTCCAAAGGTGTAATCACCGATAAAGAAGCCAAAGATTTGAATGTAGGTGGAGAAGTTTTATGTTATGTTTATTAATTAAGGAGGAATTACAATGTCAAGGATAGGAAAACTACCAATTGAAGTCCCTGCTGGTGTTACAATAAACGTAACCAAGGAAAACGTGGTCACTGTTAAAGGTCCACTTGGAACACTCTCTCAGAAGGTTGATCCGGATCTTGAAGTTGCAGTTGAAGCAACCCAGATGGTGGTCAAAAGACCTACAGAACAGAAACGTCACCGTGCCATGCACGGGTTGTACCGTTCACTCCTGAACAACATGGTTGTCGGTGTGTCTAAAGGTTATGAAGTTAAACTTGAACTCGTTGGAGTAGGTTATCGTGCTGAATCTCAGGGACAGATCCTCGATCTTGTACTTGGTTTCTCTCACCATACCTATTTACAGATTCCAAATGAAGTTAAAGTTTTAGCTGTTACGGACAAACGTGCCAATCCGATCATTACACTCAACAGTGCCGACAAGCAATTGATAGGCCATGTTGCAGCCAAGATCAGGTCATTCCGTTTACCCGAGCCGTATAAAGGGAAAGGTGTTAAATTTGTTGGCGAGAAACTTCGTCGTAAAGCTGGTAAGACGGCTTCTAAAAAATAATTGACTTTATAAGTTATGGCTCTCACAAAATTAGAAAGAAGAGAAAGAATCCGCAAACGAATCAGAAAAGTAGTTTCCGGTACGAACGGGGTTCCCCGCTTAAGCGTATATCGCAGCAATACACAGGTTTATGTGCAGTTTGTTGATGATGTAGCGGGAAAAACCTTAATGTCAGTATCTTCATTGAATAAGGAGATTGTTGCTGTTGCAGGGACTAAAACCGAAAAAGCTGCCCTTGTTGGTAAGCTGGCTGCGGAAAAGGCACTTGCAGCCGGTATCAGTGTTGTTAAATTTGACCGTGGCGGTTATTTATATCATGGGCGTGTGAAGGCAGTTGCTGAAGCAGCACGTGAAGGAGGTTTAAAATTCTAAGCATTATGGCGAAAAATATTAAAAAAGTTAAAACCAGCGATCTCGAGCTTAAAGATAGGTTAGTAGCAATTAACCGCGTCACAAAAGTCACCAAAGGTGGTAGAACATTCAGCTTTTCAGCTATCGTCGTTGTAGGCAACGAAGACGGAATTGTAGGCTGGGGTCTTGGTAAAGCCAGTGAAGTAACGGCAGCTATCGCCAAGGGCGTCGACGCTGCCAAGAAAAACCTCGTAAAGGTACCCGTAATTAACGGAACAATCCCTCATACACAGGAGGCCAAATTCGGCGGAGCTAACGTTCTGCTTAAACCCGCTTCTTCAGGAACAGGAGTAAAGGCAGGGGGTGCTATGCGCGCCGTGCTTGAAAGTGTTGGTGTACATGATATCCTGGCCAAATCAAAAGGTTCGTCTAACCCACATAACCTTGTAAAAGCTACATTTGCTGCATTGCTCGAATTACGCGATGCCTATACAGTAGCTGAACATCGTGGTGTTGCGCTGGATAAAGTGTTTAACGGATAATTTAAAAGAAAAATGGCAAAGATTCGTATTACACAATGGAAGAGTGCAATAGGCGCTACTAAGGCTCAGAAAAAAATTATTGTAGCTCTCGGGTTAGGCAAGTTAAACCGTCCGGTTGAACATCAGGCTGTCCCCGAAGTTTTAGGTATGGTAAGAAAACTACAACACCTTTTAAGGGTTGAAGAAGTTAACGAATAATATTCTTTAGATATGGAATTGCATAATTTAAAACCTGCAGAGGGTTCCACCAAGAAAGAGAAACGTATCGGACGTGGACAGGGTTCCGGACACGGCGGTACTTCTACTCGTGGTCACAAGGGAGCTAAATCCAGGTCGGGTTATAAATCGAAACGGAGCTTCCAGGGCGGTCAGATGCCACTGCAACGTACCGTACCAAAATTCGGTTTTAAAAATGTGAACAGGGTTGAATATAAAGGTGTAAATCTTAGCTCTTTACAATTATTGGCTGAAGAACACAGCCTGACCACTATCGATTTCCAGTCCTTACAGGATGCCGGTTTCGCCGGGAAAAACGATAAAGTTAAAATTCTTGGCAAAGGGGAACTGAAATTGAAACTGAATGTAACAGCTCATGCTTTTTCTAAAAGCGCCAAAGAGGCTATAGAAAAACTTGAAGGAACTACAGAAATACTTTAAACCGGATGAAAAAACTAATCGAGACTCTTAAGAACATCTATAAAATTGAGGATTTAAGGTCACGGCTTGGATTGACACTGCTGCTCCTTGCGGTTTACCGTTTTGGCTCATTTGTTATCCTTCCCGGGATTGATCCAAATCCTGCAAATTTTGAATCGTTAAGAAGTCAGACTTCAGACGGGATTCTTGGATTATTAAACATGTTCTCAGGTGGTGCTTTTTCCAATGCCTCTATTTTTGCATTGGGAATTATGCCCTACATCAGCGCCTCGATCGTAATCCAGCTTCTGGGTTTTGCGGTACCTTATATTCAGCGTCTTCAAAAAGAGGGTGAATCAGGACGCCGCAAAATTAACCAGATGACCCGTTACCTAACGGTTATTATTCTGGTTTTCCAGGGATGGGCCTACCTTGCGAATTTACGCTTCCAGCTTCCTGAATCTGCCTTTGTAATGGGAACTTTCTCATTTAACGTTAGTTCGACTATCGTGTTGGCTGCAGGATCCATGTTTATCATGTGGTTGGGCGAGCGCATTACTGATAAAGGAATTGGAAACGGAATCTCCATGATCATCATGATCGGGATTATTGCCCGCCTTCCACACTCCCTTGTTCAGGAATTTGCAAGCAGATTGGCTGAACAGGGTAAGGGTTTTATCATGATCATTATCGAATTGGTAATCTTCCTTTTTGTGATCGCTGCAACCATTCTCCTGGTTCAGGGAACACGTAAGGTGCCTGTTCAATATGCCAAGAGAATTGTTGGAAATCGTCAGTATGGCGGCGTTCGTCAGTACATACCTTTAAAGGTTAACGCTGCCGGGGTTATGCCGATCATCTTTGCACAGGCCATTATGTTTGTGCCAATCAGCCTTGCCGGCTTATTTGGTTCAGAAACAATGAGCCGCATGATGTCATCATTCAGCGATTATACCGGATTTGCCTATAACATTACGATGTTTTTGATGGTTATTATCTTCACCTATTTCTACACGGCTATTACGGTTAATCCAAACCAGATGTCGGATGATATGAAAAAGAACGGAGGTTTTATCCCGGGAATTAAACCTGGTAAGAGAACATCTGAATATTTGGACACGGTGATGTCAAGAATTACATTGCCTGGTTCAATCTTCCTGGGTCTGATCACAATTCTTCCCGCCTTTGCAATGATGCTTGGAGTAAATTCAGGTTTTGCCCATTTCTTCGGGGGAACTTCATTGTTGATTCTTGTTGGGGTAATCCTTGATACACTTCAACAGGTGGAAAGTCATTTGCTGATGCGTCATTACGATGGATTGTTGAAATCAGGTCGGATCAAAGGTCGTACAGGGGCTTAAGTGGATCATCCCTGAAAGGGGAAATCTGTTAGCCGTGTCGGTTGCTAGTTAGCTGAAAAGCATTATATAATCAGTAGTAATTCAAATCAAAAGAATTATTCTGGTACGTTCTGTGAAAGATTTTTGAGAATCAACGTTTTAAGATGTTCTCTGTTTCTATTTTAACTTATTCTTCAGGTAATCCGGAAGAATAAGTTAAAAAGAGATTGTTTCGTTATGATTGTTTGCCATTTATCTGCTGGCAAAACAAGCGCGGCAAAGCGAAACCTGCAGTTTACTGCCGTTTGTACCTCTTAATAACAGGTTATTTCCGGATAACCGATATTTCATTAATTTTGTGGACGTTTTTTGAATCGCCCGTTGGGCGGAAAGTGAGAGTTTACAGGTCTTCAACAGATACAAAATTTTGGAGAAGTAATAAGTTTCTATGTCAAAACAAGCATTTATAGAACAAGACGGAACCATAATTGAAGCATTGTCTAATGCAATGTTCAGGGTGGAATTACAGAATGGTCATGTCATCACGGCCCATATCTCGGGCAAGATGCGTATGCACTATATCAAGATTCTCCCCGGTGACAAGGTAAAAGTTGAAATGTCTCCTTACGACTTGAGCAAAGGGAGGATATCTTTCAGATACAAAAATTAAAACGTAGGAATATGAAAGTAAGGGCATCTATTAAAAAACGTAGTGCAGATTGTAAGATTGTCAGCCGTAAGGGGCGTCTCTACGTTATCAACAAAAAAAATCCTAAGTTTAAACAACGTCAGGGATAATATGTTAATTTTGTAAGATTTTTAATTCGTATAAGAATATGGCTCGTATAGTTGGCGTAGATATACCAAATAATAAGAGAGGCGAGATCGCTTTAACTTATATTTATGGGGTAGGCCGTAGCCGCTCACAATTGATTTTTGAGAAAGCTGGCGTTGATAAAAATATCAAGGTTAGTGATTGGAATGATGAGCAGCTAGGGGCAATTCGTAAAGTTATTACGGAAAGTTACAAGGTGGAAGGCGAATTACGGTCTGAATATCAGATTTCTATTAAGAGATTAATGGATATCGGTTGCTACCGTGGTATTCGTCATCGTATCGGTTTACCGGTTCGTGGGCAGAGTACTAAAAACAACGCCAGGACACGTAAAGGTCGCAAGAAAACAGTTGCAAATAAGAAAAAAGCCACTAAATAATTGTAAGTAACAATGGCAAAAAAGACTGGAGTATCAAAGAAAAGAGTAGTTAATATTGAACCTGTTGGACAGGCTCATGTATCTTCCTCTTTTAATAATATCATCATTTCGATGACCAATAATAACGGAGAGGTTATTTCCTGGTCATCAGCTGGAAAAAAAGGTTTTAGAGGATCAAAAAAGAATACTCCGTATGCTGCTCAAACAGCATCTGAGGAGTGTGCAAAAACAGCTTTTGACCTGGGTTTGCGTAAAGTTAAGGTTTTCGTTAAAGGACCGGGAAATGGACGTGAGTCTGCTATTCGTGCAATGGCTAATGTTGGGATTCAGGTAACTGAAATCGTTGATGTTACTCCATTGCCACATAATGGATGCCGTCCTCCTAAACGTCGTCGTGTTTAATTAATAGGTACTTTTAAACGTAAAATCACATGGCAAGATATATTGGTCCAAAATCCAAAATTTCACGAAAATTCGGCGAGCCTATTTATGGCCCCGATAAAGCTTTTGAGCATAAAAATTTCCCTCCGGGTATGCATGGAAACAGCAAACGCCGGAAAAAAGTTTCAGAATATGGAACTCAGCTGAAAGAAAAACAAAAAGCTAAATACATGTATGGTGTATTGGAACGTCAATTCCGCAATCTCTTCGAAAAAGCACATTCGCACAAAGGGGTTACCGGGACTGTTCTTTTACAACTTCTGGAAAGCCGTCTCGACAATGTTGTCTATCGTCTTGGTATTGCACCTAGCCGCGCCGCTGCCCGCCAGTTGGTTTCACATAAACACATTGTTATAAACGGATCAGTTGTTAATATCCCATCTTATACACTTCGCCCGGGTGAAGTAGTAAGTGTCCGCGAGAAATCAAAATCACTTGTGGCAATTACAGATGCATTGGCAACACACCGTCATAATAAATATCCATGGCTGGAATGGGATGGCGAATCCAAATCCGGTAAGTTTCTGAATGTTCCTAACCGCGAAGAGATTCCCGAGAATATCAAGGAACAATTAATCGTCGAATTATATTCGAAATAATATAAATATTTAGGTTTATGGCAATTTTAGCTTTCCAGAAGCCGGATAAGGTGATAATGATCGAGTCGGACAATCGGATTGGAAAATTCGAATTTCGTCCACTTGAGCCTGGGTATGGTATTACTATTGGTAATGCCCTTCGCAGGATCTTGTTGTCATCGTTAGAAGGGTACGCAATCACAACGATCAAAATAGAAGGGGTAGAGCATGAATTCTCTACAATCCCCGGTGTAATCGAGGATGTAACCGAGATGATCCTTAACTTGAAACAGATTCGTTTTAAAAAGGTAGTTGATGACTTTGACAGTGAGAAAGTTTCTGTGACTATTTTTGGTCAGGAGACCTTCAAAGCCGGAGATATCAATAACTTCATCACAGGTTTTAGGGTTTTAAATCCTGAATTATTGATCTGTAATATGGAACCTGATGTGAAACTTCAGATTGAACTTTCAATCGAAAAAGGTCGCGGCTATGTTCCTGGGGTAGAAAATAAACCATCAGAAGAAGAGTTTGGAGTTATACCAATTGACTCTATTTTCACCCCAATCAAAAATGTCAAATATGATATCGAAAACTATCGCGTTGAACAGAAAACTGACTACGAGAAATTGTTGATCGAGATCACAACTGACGGATCGATCTATCCTAAGGATGCCTTGAAGGAAGCAGCCAAGATTTTGATATATCATTTTATGCTCTTCTCCGACGAGAAAATTACCCTCGATTCTGATGAGAAATTCGCTAACGAAGAGTTCGATGAAGAAATCCTTCATATGCGTCAGCTGCTTAAGAATCGTCTGGTTGATCTGGATCTATCTGTAAGGGCGCTAAACTGCCTTAAAGCAGCCGATGTTGATACCTTAGGCGAATTAGTAACTTATAATCGTAACGACTTATTGAAATTCCGCAATTTTGGAAAAAAATCATTAACAGAACTTGACGATTTATTGGTTAACCTCGGTTTAAGTTTTGGCATGGATATCAGTAAGTATAAATTAGACAAGGAATAATAGAAATGAGACATAAAAAAAGTTTTAACCACTTAGGCAGAACAAGTTCTCATCGTCATGCGATGTTGGCTAATATGGCAAATTCCCTGATCCTCCATAAAAGGATCAGTACTACACTGGCCAAAGCTAAAGCATTGCGGGTTTATGTGGAACCGTTACTTACCCGCGCAAAAAATGATACCACTCACAATCGCCGCGAAGTGTTTAGTTTGCTTCAGAGTAAAACTGTAGTTACTGAACTTTTCAGGGATATCGTTATTAAAATCGGTGATCGTCCGGGTGGCTATACCAGAATCTTAAAAACAGGTAACCGTCTTGGGGATAACGCCGAAATGTGTATAATCGAATTAGTCGATTACAACGAGAATATGTTATCGACTGGCAAAAAAGAGGTTAGTAAAAAACGCAGATCAAGAAAAAAATCAGATAGCACAGCAGCTGAAACAACTAAAAAACAGACAGCAGCTCCACTGGTAGATACAGTATTACCTGAAACTCCACAAGCAGAGTCGCATACAGATGATAGCGCTGAGTAATCTATACCAAATCAATTAAAGGGCAACAATCGTTGCCTTTTTTTTTGCACTTTTTTCTTATTTATTTAACTTTTTTCTTTTCTATTTGTTAAAATATGAACATTAGTCTATCTTAGACTATTTATTTACAAATAATATATATATTTGGACAAACTATTTGAAACTTAGATGGACTACATTAAGAAGAAACTTCTGGAAAAAGGGGTGCAAGAACGGGCAGTTGTTAAAAGGTTAATCAGTGAATTTGGAAACATCGTAGTTGAAGATGTTAACATAGATCAGATACTAACCGGTATGAAGGGGATGACCAGTTTATTAACGGTCACATCGAAACTTGATCCTGAAAATGGAATCAGATACCGTGGGTATTCTATTGGAGAGTTACATAATTTATTGCCAAAGATAAAACCCGAAGGGGAACCTTTGCCTGAAGGACTTTTTTATCTGATGTTACTCGGTGAATTGCCAACTCAACAAGATGCTGAATTTTTAAGTAAAGAATGGTATAACCGGAGTCATGTTCCATATCATGTTATAAAAGTCCTGGAGGCGATGCCTACAACAGCTAAACCGATGACTCAGTTTAGTACGGGTATAATCTCAATGGCTACAGATTCAATCTTTCAGAAGGCTCATAGATCAGGTATTAGTAAAAATGACTACTGGGATACCACCTACGAGGATGTAATGAATCTCATTGCCCGCCTTCCGGTTATCGCTGCCTATATCTATCGTCGCAGCTTTAAGGATGGCAGTTTTATCGAACCCGATCGTGACCTTGACTGGGCAGCTAATTTTGCTCACATGATGGGTTATGATAACGAAGAAGTTTATCGCCTGTTCAGAATGTATATGAATATACACGCTGATCATGAAGGAGGTAATGTTTCAGCTCATGCAACTCACCTTGTGGGTTCTGCATTAAGTAATCCATACTATTCTTATGCCGCTGGTATGCTTGGACTTGCTGGTCCTTTGCATGGTTATGCAAACCAGGAAGTTATGTTTTGGATTTATGAAATGATCAAAGTCATTGGTGAAGATGATCAGGACGAAAGGGTTATTCGTCAAAAAATTGAAGAGTATGTTCGCAAAACAATCTCGGAGGGAAAAGTTATTCCCGGATATGGTCATGCTGTATTACGCGTAACTGATCCAAGATTTACTGCTCAACAGCAATTTGCTGAAAAATATGTGAAGGACGACAAGCTTATCAATATTGTCAATATGCTTTACGATATCGTACCTCCTATTCTAAAATCCTTGGGAAAAGTTAAAAACCCATGGCCTAATGTGGATGCTTTTTCAGGCGCTCTTCTGCAACATTATGGTATTGATGAATATTTCTTCTATACGGTTATGTTTGGAGTAAGCCGTTCTTTGGGCGTTTTATCACAATTGATCTGGGACAGGATGTATAATCTTCCGCTTGAAAGACCTTCCTCTGAAACTTTAGAGTGGTTTAAAGAAAAAGCTGGAATTTAATTCACGTTAAATTCATTCTAATAGGGGATCTTAGATCTCCTATTTTTTTGTGCTTTTTTCAAAAGATATAAATGTTTTTAAATCGGGTTATCAATTGAAAATTGCCTAACTTTAATCATTGTATTTATCAAGATTTGCATAGATCTTTATGATCATATAAATCTTAATTCACTTTAATTTTTTGTACGATGAAAAGTATTAAAGGATCCAGAACCGAGCAGAATTTACTTAAAGCTTTCGCTGGTGAATCTCAGGCCCGAATGAGATATGACTATTTTGCAAAACAAGCAAAAAAAGAGGGACTGGAACAAATTGCCGCAATTTTTGACGAAACAGCCCTGAATGAGCGGGAACATGCTAAACGTTTTTTCAAATTTCTGGAAGGAGGCCCTGTGGAAATTACAGCCACTTACCCTGCTGGTATTATTGGAACGACTCTTGAGAATCTCAAGGCAGCTGCTGAAGGTGAAAATGAAGAGTGGACTGAATTATATCCCGAATTCTCAAGGATCGCTGCAGAAGAGGGATATCATGAGGTTGCCGCAGCTTTTAAATTGATTGCTAAAGTTGAGAAAGCCCATGAAGAGAGATATAATACCCTTTACTCGAATCTTGAGAATGGTTTGGTATTTGAGCGCGAAGGTAAAGTTGTTTGGAAATGCCGCAATTGCGGTTATCTGCATGAAGGGACTAAACCACCATTAAATTGTCCTGCATGTCTCCATCCTCAATCCTATTTTGAGATTAAGGAATCAAATTATTGAAATATTTCTTCTCTTTTAATCCTCCTGTTGATGCTTGTTTTGAAAGTATTGACAGGAGGATTTTTTTGTCAATTTATTGATTATGAATTTAGATGAGAAGGATGGAACACATTTTGCCGATTTATAGCATCCGGGATAATCTGTCATATCAGAATCATCGGTATTCCGATTTTTGCATTTACATCAAATATGCTGGATTTCTTCAGCGCCACCAACAATTCTTAATTATTCAATAACGCGAATTTTAAACATTTACAGATTTTATTCCAATGGGACTATACGCACATGTGGATACTGTATAGTTGAGCTTTGGCAGTATGTTCCTTCGCATTAAGATCGCAGAGAACGCAACTTATTTTTTAACATTTACTATTTAAAGCCTTCTTAAATACCTGTCAATATTCTTTAGAATCATTCTATTTATCAAATAAATGATTATTTCGTTCAAAAATTCATAAAATATTGATTATCAAATAAAACACTTGGAGATTAGTTAATAATATTTATATTTGCCCCATAAATAGTTATTCATATAAACTATACTTTACATACTATCTTTCACGAGTAGTTTAAGTTAATCTACAACCCTTTCCGGAGTGAGACGTGTTTCATTTTTCAACTAAAATATATTCTTATGAAGAAGTTATTTGTTTTTACAGGAATTCTATTGTTTGTCAATCAGGCCTTTGGAGGAGGGCTTTTGACAAATGGTAACCAAAGCGCTCAATATCTACGGATGCTCTCACGCAATGCTTCCACGTCTGTCGATGCAGTCTATTTTAATCCTGCTGGTCTTATGATGATGGATAACGGTTTTTATTTCGCAATTCAGAATCAAAGTTTGTATCAGACTAAATCGGTTCAAAGTGGATTTCCTTTACTTAATAACGGAAAATATGACGGATCATTAACAGCCCCTATATTTCCGACAGCTTATGCAGTCTATAAAAAGGATAAGGTCGCATTCTCCCTGGGCTTTGGTCCTAACAGCGGAGGAGGTAGCGCTGATTTCGGAAGAGGATTACCTTCCTTTGAGAAACAGATCGCTACGTTAGTTCCAAAATTCTCAGGCCTGAGCGCTCTTGGCATGAACGTAAAAGGTTATAGCGCCGACATTAGTTTCAATGGTAAATCAGTTTATTGGGGAATTCAGGGAGGTGTATCAGTTAAGGTTAATAAGGTCTTCTCTGTATACGGAGGATTGCGTTATGTTCCTGCTGCAAACAAATATACCGGTTACCTGAAAAATATTTCTGTAAACGTAAATGGAACAGTTAAAAATGCCGCCTCATTTCTTACAGGTGATGTAACGACTGTTTTAAATGGTCTGGCTTCTCAGGCAACAGGAGCTGCAGCAAGCGTTCAGCCTTTGATTGCTGCCGGGGCTGGTTCTTATACCCTTGGTGTGATTGAAGGAGCTGGTTATATTAGTACTGCACAACGTACTCAGATAGAACAGGGATTAATTCAGCTTACAGGGTTATCACAGGCTCAGGTGAATCAAATGAATGTGACCCAGATTCAGGGAGCTTTCATTGCCGGCGCCGGCGCCTTAAACGGTCAGGCTGTTGTAATGGCAGAAAATGCTGCTCAATTGCACGATAAACAGGTTAATGTTACTCAAACAGGCGCAGGAGTAACACCCATTTTAGGGGTTAATATTTCACCTGTTAAGAATCTGAACATTGGATTGAAATATGAGTTTAAGACAAAACTGACACTCACAAATAGTACCTCAGTTGATGGAACCGGTCTTTTTCCTGACAAACAGCAATCCGGAAGCGACCTTCCTTCTCTGTTCTCGTTTGGTGCCGACTATAAAATTTCCAAATTTACTTTCTCTACTTCCTTCAATGCCTATAATGATAAAGGTGTTGACTGGGGAATGAATATCTATGGTGAACCACGCGTAATTGACCACAATACCTGGGAAGTTTCCTTTGGTACCCAATACCAGTTAACGAAGAAATTGGCTGTAAGTGCCGGATATCTTCGCACCGAGATGGGAGTCTATCCTCAGTTTAATAGTGATTTCAGCTACTACAACAGTTCTGCAAATACTTTTGGTGGTGGTCTGGAATATAAGCTGAATAAAAAACTAACGATTGATTTAGGAATGCTCTATACAAAATATAAAGATGCTCAAAAACCTTTTGTTGATGCAACTTTTGGCAATTATTCCGAAACATATTCCAAACACAATATGGGTTATGCAATAGGTTTGGCTTACCATTTTGGTGGAATCTAAGGTAATAGGTATTAGAATTCCTCTCTAAGAGTTTAGTATTTATTAAATAAAAGAAGCGCATTCAAATTTGAGTGCGCTTCTTTTTAATAGGATTGTAAATAATTTGTTCCAATTATGCCT
>Ga0265327_10004317_pt1 | contig 12679 bp, 10 predicted proteins | sample 41621metaG_FD_202089 | JGI IMG/M metagenome (GOLD analysis project Ga0265327, IMG submission 202089) | Rhizosphere microbial communities from Carex aquatilis grown in University of Washington, Seatle, WA, United States - 4-16-21 metaG | ecosystem: Host-associated > Plants > Roots > Rhizosphere...
TCCCGGTGCCGGTGGCCTACCACACCTTCGGCGGCTGGAAGCGCAGCGCCTTCGGCGACGCCAACCAGCACGGCATGGAGGGGGTGCGCTTCTACACCAAGGTCAAGACGGTGACGGCCCGCTGGCCGGAAGGCGACGTTTCCGCCGACTCCAGCTTCGTCATCCCGACCATGCGGTAGGCAGGCCATGGCCTTCGACCTCACCGAGGACCAGCAGGCGATCTGGGACGCGGCCAGCGCCTTCAGCGCCGCGGAGCTCGCCCCGCACTCGGCGCGCTGGGACGAGGACAAGCACTTCCCGGTGGACGTGCTGCGCCAGGCCGCGTCCCTGGGCTTCGCCGGCATCTATGTGCGCGAGGACGTGGGCGGCTCGGGGCTGGGGCGGCTGGATGCGTCGCTGATCTTCGAGGCGCTGAGCCACGGCGACGTCTCCACGGCGGCCTTCATCTCGATCCACAACATGGCCTCGTGGATGATCGACCGGTTCGGCTCGGACGACCTGCGCCAGCGCTACCTGCCGCGCCTGACGACCATGGAGCTGATCGCCTCCTACTGCCTGACCGAGCCGGGGGCGGGGTCGGACGCGGCGTCGCTGGCCACCACGGCCCGGCGCGACGGCGGCGACTATGTGCTGAACGGGGCCAAGGCCTTCATCTCCGGGGCCGGGACCTCGGACATCTATGTGGTCATGGCGCGCACGGGCGACGCCGGGGCGCGGGGCGTCTCGACCTTCGTGGTCGAGAACGGTTCGCCGGGCCTCTCGTTCGGGGCCCAGGAGCGCAAGATGGGCTGGGCCAGCCAGCCCACGGCCATGGTGCATTTCGACGGCGTGCGCGTGCCGGCCGCCAACCGGGTGGGCGACGAGGGCCAGGGCTTCCGTTTCGCCATGGCGGGCCTCGACGGCGGGCGGCTGAACATCGCCTCCTGCTCGCTGGGCGGCGCCCGCCTGGCGCTGGAGACGGCGCAGGCCCACCTGACCACCCGCAAGCAGTTCGGCCGGCCCCTGGCCGACTTCCAGGCGCTGCAGTTCCGCCTGGCCGACATGGCCACCGAGCTGGAGGCGGCCCGCCTGATGGTCCGCCGCGCCGCCACCGCCATGGACGCCGGCGATCCCAACGCCACCAGGTACTGCGCCATGGCCAAGCGCTTCGCCACCGACGCCGGCTTCGAGGTCGCCAACCAGGCCCTGCAGCTGCACGGCGGCTATGGCTACCTGAAGGACTATCCGCTGGAGCGGATCGTCCGTGACCTGAGGGTTCACCAGATCCTGGAGGGGACCAACGAGATCATGCGCGTGATCATCGCCCGGGAGATGCTCAAGGGATGAGTGAAGAGCCTGAGGTCATCGTCTCCCGCGAGGGGGCCCTGGGGCGGCTGAGCCTCAACCGGCCCAAGGCGCTGGGGGCGCTGAACATCGCCGTCTGCGAGGGCATGACGGCGGCGCTGCTGGCCTGGCGGGACGATCCGGGCGTCCATGCTGTGATGATCGACCACGCTGGCGACCGCGGCTTCTGCGCCGGCGGCGACATCCGCTTCCTGGCCGACAGCGCCGCGGGCGACGGATCGGGCGCGCGGCGCTTCTTCTTCATCGAGTACCGGCTGAACGCCCTGATGGCGTCCTATCCCAAGCCGATCGTCACCATCATGGACGGAGTGACCATGGGCGGCGGGGTCGGCCTGTCGTGGACGGCGCGCTACCGCGTGGCCACCGAGCGCACCACCCTGGCCATGCCCGAGACCGGCATCGGCCTCTTCCCAGACGTCGGCGGCGGCTGGCACCTGCCGCGGCTGCCGGGGCGGAGCGGGCTCTACCTCGCCCTCACCGGCGCGCGGATCAAGGCGGCGGACGGCCTGGCCCTGGGCGTCGCCACCCATCACGTCGCCTCGGCCGACCTCGCGGCGCTGAAGGAGACCCTGGCGGCCGATGCCGAGCAGGTGGAGCAGGTGCTGCAGAGCTTTCACGCCGACCCCGGACCCGCGCCGATCGGCGCCCTGCGCCACGAGATCGACCGGCTGTTCGCCCACGACCGGGTGGAGGAGGTGATGGCCGCCCTGGCCACCGATCCTTCCCAATGGGCCAAGGACCAGGCGCGGCTGCTGACCACCAAGTCGCCCACCAGCATGAAGGTCTCCGCCCGCCTGCTGGCGGATGGGCTGAAGGCCACGACCTTCGCCGAGGAGATGGTCACCGAATACCGCGTCGCCTGCCGGGTCGGAACCAGCGCCGAGTTCCGCGAGGGGGTGCGCGCCGTAATCGTCGACAAGGACAACGCCCCGCGCTGGAACCCGCCGGACCTGGCCGGGGTCAGCGACGCGGACATCGACGCCATCTTCGCCCCGCTCGCAGACGAGTGGTCGCCCCTTCAGTCAGGAACGACAGCATGACCATCGCCTTCATCGGCCTCGGCAACATGGGCGGCGGCATGGCGGCCAACCTGGTCAAGGCCGGCCACGCCGTCATCGCCTTCGACCTGGTCGCCACCGCCCTGGACAAGGCCAAGGCCAACGGCTGCCGGGTCGCCGCCAGCGCCGCCGAGGCGGTGGCGGAGGCCGACACCGTGATCACCATGCTGCCGGCCGGGACCCACGTGCGCGAGGTCTGGGCCCGGGACGTGATCCCCGCCGCCCGCCAGGGGACCCTGCTGATCGACTGCTCCACCATCGACGTGGACAGCGCCCGCGCGGTGGCCGAGCAGGCCGCGGCCGCGGGCCTGCGCGCCGCCGACGCCCCGGTGTCCGGCGGCATCATGGCGGCCGACGCCGGGACGCTGGCCTTCATGGTCGGTTGCGACGACGCCCTCTTCGCCGAGGTCGAGGCGGTGCTGACGCCCATGGCCCGCGCGGTCATCCACGCCGGCGGGGCCGGGGCGGGGCAGGCGGCCAAGATCTGCAACAACATGGTGCTGGGCATCTCGATGCTGGGCGTCTGCGAAGGCTTCGCCCTGGCCGAGAAGCTGGGCCTGGACCCTGAGCGGTTCTTCGACATCGCGTCGAAGTCGTCCGGCCAATGCTGGAGCCTGACCAGCTATTGCCCCTGGCCGGGCCCGGTGCCGACGGCGCCGTCGAACCGGGGCTATGAGGGCGGCTTCCTGGCCAACCTGATGCTGAAGGACCTGAAGCTGGCGCAGTCGGCCGCGGCGGCGTCCGGGGCCTCGACGCCGCTGGGCGCCCAGGCCGAGGCGCTCTACGCCCTGTTCGCCGGCCTCGGCCACGGCGGCAAGGACTTCTCCGCCGTGCTGCAGATGCTGCGGGGCAGGCTGGACGAGCTGGCCTAGAGCCTATTCAACGGGTCAGATGGAGTCATCTGACCCGTTGAAAAGGTTCTGAATCTAAGGGTTTAGAGCATGTTCGGGCGGCGAAGCCGCTCACACTTTCGCCTAACATGCTTTAGCCCAGCAGGCGGTCGTGGATCGTCTCGCGCATCGCCCCGTCGACGCCCAGCGCCTGTTCCAGATAGCCATCGATGGAGCCATGGCGCGCCTCGATCACCTCGAAGGCGGCGGCCAGGTAGTCCGGGTGCACGGAGACGGCCACGCGCAGGGCCTCTGGGCTGGCGTGGGCGCCGGCCTGGGTCTGCATCCAGGGGCCCAGGAAGTCCATCTTGCGCTGGATGCGGGCCTCGTCGTTGGTCAGCATGTAGTCGGCCATCATGTCGTCACGGTGGACGCCGGCCAGGTGGTGGGTCAGGGCGCAGATCAGGCCGGTGCGGTCCTTGCCGGCGGCGCAGTGCACGACGATCGGCCCCTCGCCGCGGGCCAGCTCCTGGAAATAGCGGCGGAAGAGGTCGATGTGCCGGGCCTCGAAGGGGCTGAGCCGGTACATGTTCAGGCTGTCTTCGTAGAACCAGGCGGGGGTGACCTCGTCGAGCGTGCGCAGCACATCCAGCCAGTCGTGGTGCTCGGAGACGATATCGTTCTCGATCACCCGGGCCTCGAAGCCGGGCCAGCGGCGCGCCGGTTCGCGGCGACGCTCTTCCGGCCGGCGCAGGTCGATGATCGCCGCCAGACCCATGTCGGCCATCCGCCCGAGGTCCGCGTCGGTGGCGTGGGCGTGGTAGCCGGAGCGGTAGAGATGGCCGGCCTTGAGCCCTCGCCCGCACGCCGTGCCATAGCCGCCGAAGTCGCGGAAGTTCTCGATGCCCTCGAAGTCGATGTGCCGGTTCATGGGCGAAGACTAGCCCGATCCCGCAACCTGGACGAGGGCGCCCGCCAAGCCTGCTGACATGCGCTGGACGGCCCGCCCGCTTGCCTCTAAGCGCCTAGCCAGGATTGAAAGGACACCGCATGGCCTACGAGACCCTGATCGTCGAGACGCCCGAGCCGGGGGTCGCCCTGATCCGCCTCAACCGTCCGCAGGCGCTGAACGCCCTCAACGGCCAACTGATGGACGAGCTGACGGCGGCGCTGGACGCGGCGGAGGCCGATGCGGCGGTGGGCTGCATCGTGCTGACCGGCTCGGACCGGGCCTTCGCGGCCGGCGCCGACATCAAGGAGATGGCTTCCAAGTCCTATGCGGACGTCTATGGCGAGGACTTCATCACCCGCAACTGGGAGCGGGTCACCCGCTGCCGCAAGCCTGTGATCGCGGCCGTGGCCGGCTTCGCCCTGGGCGGCGGCTGCGAGCTGGCGATGATGTGCGACTTCATCATCGCCGCCGACAACGCCAAGTTCGGCCAGCCCGAGATCAACCTGGGCGTCTCGCCGGGGGCCGGCGGCACCCAGCGCCTGACCCGGTTCATCGGCAAGTCCAAGGCCATGGACATGATCCTGACGGCCCGGATGATGGACGCCGCCGAGGCCGAGCGCTGCGCCCTGGTGAGCCGCGTGGTGCCCTTGGCGGACCTGCTGCCCACGGCCCTGGAGGCGGCCAGGAAGATCGCCGGCCTGTCGCCCAACACCGTCAAGCTGACCAAGGAAATGGTCAACGCCGCCTATGAGACGCCGCTGAGCCAAGGCGTGATGCTGGAACGCCGGCTGTTCCACTCTCTGTTCGCCTTCGACGACCAGAAGGAAGGCATGGCCGCGTTCATCGAAAAGCGTCCCGCCAAGTTCACCGGCAGGTAGTCGCCGCGCCGAAATCCCGCCGTTATGCGAATAGGCTGGTCAGGCTCGCCGGGATCAGTAGGTTGCGCGGCGAGGAACTGTCCCAGGGCCGGTTCGGGCATCGCCATGATTTGACCGTCAAGCTGCCGCATCGAGGCGGCGCCGGACTGGCGAACAGGGTTCGATGACGCCGCCGGCCCGAGCTGAAGAAGAAAGGTTTTCCTGAATGCGCTTCGTTATCTCCGCCGCTTTGGCCCTCGGCCTCGCCGCGCCGTCCCTCGCCGCCGCGCAGGGCGCGCCGAACGCGAACGCCCTGGGCGGGGCCGCGATTCCCGGCCTGTGCATGATCAACACCCAGGCGGTGGCGGGCAATTCCAAGGTGGGCCAGTCCGCGACCGCCCGCCTGCAGGAGCTGCAGCGTGACGCCCAGACCGAGGTGAACGCCGAGAAGACCCCGCTGGACGCCGAGATCAAGGCCCTGTCGAGCCAGAAGGCGACCCTCAAGCCCGCGGACTACCAGGCCAAGGAACAGTCCCTGGCCCGGCGCGCCCAGGCCCTGCAGCAGAAGGCCAACGCCCGCTCGGCCCAGATCGAGATCACCCGCGAGAAGGCCCTGGGCCGCATTTCGTCCGAGGCGCAGTCGGTGATCGCCGCGGTCTACAAGGCGCACGGCTGCGGCCTGCTGATCGATCGCAACTCGGTGCTGGGCGGCAATCTGTCCAACGACCTGACGCCGGGCGTGATCCAGGGCCTGGACGCCAAGATCAGCAGCATCACCTTTGATCTTGAGCCCCTGCCGGCGCCTCAGGGGCGCTAGTTGGACGGAAGGCGACTGGTTCGCCTTCCACAACTTTTGAAAGAGCGACGTTCTTCAACGAGTCGGCAACTCGGCCAGTGCTAACTGGCTGGCGAGCCGCCCCGAAGCGTGGGCTTTTTCAAGGACGGGCTGTTGGCCGAGGACGCCAGCCAGAGACGATCCGGCTGGCCGGCCAGCGGCGCCGAGGCCTATTTCCACCAGCTGGCCGAGGCCAGTCCGGACTGCATGTGGGTGCTGGATCGCGTCGGACGCATCCGGTTCATGAACGCCCGCGCCCGGCAGGTGCTGTGCGGTCCGGATCATGACCCCGACAGCCCGAACCTGGTGGGCGCCTGGCCCGCGGACAGCAGAGCCTCCCTGGAGCGCGCGCTTCAGGAAGCGGCCGGGGGGCGTGAACAGCGTTTCCGCGCCTTCTGCCGCGACGCCGGGATCTATTGGGACACCCTCGTCTCGCCGGTCTACGGGCCCGACGGCGAGGTCAGCGAGCTACTGGCGGTCTCGCGCGACGTCACCGCCGCCGTGGAGACCCAGGCCTTCCTGGAAACGGTGATCCAGCTCCTGCCGGCGCCGCTGACGGTCAAGGACGTCCATAGCCGCCGCTATCTGGTGATGAACCGGGCGGTGGAGGAGCTGATGGGGATCGAGGGCGGCGAGGGGATCGGCCGGCTGGCCGAGGACATCCTGCCCGCCGACCGCGCCACGCGAATCCGCGAGGCCGACGAGGCGGTGCTGCGCGAAGGGCGCATGACGCGCCTCGACCACATCGCCTTCCCGTCGCCGGGCGAAGCGCCGCGCTATTTCAACTTCAAGGTCCTGGCCACCCACGACGACGCCGGTCCCCGGCATCTGGTGACCATTGGCGACGATGTCACCGAGCGCCTGGCCGCCGCCCAATCCCTGCGCGAGGCGTTGAACGCCGCCGAACAGGCCAGCCGGGCCAAGAGCGCGTTCATCGCCAACATGAGCCACGAGATCCGCACGCCGCTGAACGGGATCATGGCCAGCGCCGAGCTGCTGACGCACGAGCCGTTGTCCGAGCGCGGGCGCGAGCTGGCGGGCATGGTGCAGGCGTCGGGGCGGGCGCTGGAACGCCTGGTCTCGAACATCCTCGACATCGTCCGCGCCGACTCCGGCGATCTGGTCCTGGAGCATGCTCCGTTCGATCTGGCCGAAGTCCTGGCGGCGGCCATGGACGAGATCGCCCCGGCGGCGGAGCGCAAGGGCCTGGCCCTGGAGCTGTCGGTCGAGGACGGATTGGGCGGGCCGGTGATCGGCGACGCCCGGCGGCTGCGTCAGGTCCTGGGTCATCTGCTGGGCAACGCCGAGAAATTCACCGAACGCGGCGCCATCCGCCTGACGGTGGCCCGCGCGCGGGCCGCCACGGCGACGGGGCCGAGGCTGCGATTCTCGGTCCGCGACACCGGCGTCGGCATCGACCCGGCCGAGGCCGAGCGCCTCTTCGAGCGGTTCCACCAGGCCGACCAGAGCTTCACCCGTCGCTTCGACGGCTCGGGCCTGGGGCTGGCGATCTGCCGCGAGCTGGTGACGCGCATGGGCGGCGTCCTGGGCGCAGAGGGGCGGCCTGGCGAGGGCGCGACCTTCTGGTTCGAGGCGACCCTGCCGCCCCAGCATGACGCGGAGGTGCCGCCCCCGGCGCGTGACGCCGCGCCGCGCGGAAACCTGCGCATCCTGGTCGCCGACGATCATCCCACCAACCGCCGGGTGGTGCAGCTCATGCTGGCTTCGGTGGGCGACACCGTCAGCGTCGAGAACGGCGCCGAAGCCGTGGACGCCTTCCGCCGGGCTCGTTTTCACGCGGTGCTGATGGACATGCAGATGCCGGTGATGGACGGCCTCACCGCGGTCGAGGAAATCCGGCGGATCGAAGCCGAGACCGGCGCCGCCCGCACGCCGATCATCATGCTGACCGCCAACGCCATGGCCGAGCATCGCGAGGCGAGCGCCCGCGCCGGCGCCGACCTGCACCTTGGCAAGCCGATCACCGCCGACGGTCTGCTGTCAGCCCTGACCACGGCCCTGGCCGCCGAAGACGAAGCCGTGGACGCGCCCCTGGCCGGCGCGCAGGCAGGCTCGGGCCGTTGAGGAATTCCATGTCAGCCGCCGCAGTCCAATCCTCCTACCTCGAGCCCCTGGCCGCCGCCCAGGGTGCGCCGCCCGGGGCCGTCGCCGACCGGCTCGACAGCGCCCGGCGCGCGGTCGAGGGCCGCTTCCTGGAGGCCGGCGAAGTGCTGGGCGGCGCGGTCGAGGGCCTGGGCGCCCTGATCGCCTCATTGGAGACCCTGGCGGCCGCTGTCGACGCCGGCGCGGTGGCGGAGACCACCGCCGAACTGAGCGCCGCCGCGGCCGGCCTGATGGCGCTGCCGGCCCGCCGGGCGCGCCGTCGCGACGGAATCGATCGAATGGTCGCCGCGGGCAAGCGGCTGGGCGGCGGCATCGAGGAGATGCGGCGCAACCTCGCCTACCTGCGGGCCTTCGCCATCAACATCAAGATCACCGCCGGCGGCATCCGCGAGGCGGGTCGCGAGTTCGGCGACTTCGCCCAGGAAATCTGCGACTGCATCGCGCAGGGCCGCGAGGACCTGGAGGCGTTCGACCGGGACCTGCGCGCGCTGGACGGAGTGTTCCAGTCGGCCTGGACACATGAGGACGCCCTGGCCGAGCAGTGCGCCGGCCTGCTGCCCGCCGTGCCGGACGGCCTGAAGGCCAGCGCCGCGGCCATGGTCGCCCAGCGCCAGAGGATCAGCCAGGCCGCCGTGGGCGTCACCCACCTGGCCCGCAACGTCCAGCGCAAGGTCGGCCAGGCGTTGGGGGCGCTGCAGATCGGCGACATCACCCGCCAGCGCATCGAGCACGTGAGCGAGGGCCTGGCCATGCTGGGCCAGGTCCGAGATGTGACCGCCGACCAGCGCGAGCGGATGGCGGCCTATGTCCACGGACTGCTGGCGGCCCAGCTCCGCGCCGCCTCGACCGACTTCCACAGCGACGTGGGCCGCATCGGCTCGGCCATGGCCGGCCTGGCCGCGGACGCCGGCGAGATCCAGCGTCTGCGCGAGCTCGCCTTCGGCGGCGGCGAGGACGGACCGGGCTTCCTGCGCCAGCTCGAAGACCATGTGGGCCGGGCCCTGGCGCTGGTGGACGACATGGCCAGGGCGGACCAGGAGGCGGTGGCGGTCGGCGCCTCGGCGGCGGCGGCCGCGGAGGGGCTGGGCCGCCGGATCGTCGGCCTGCGGGACATGAAGACCGACGTCCAGCAGATGGCGCTGAACACCACCTTGAAATGCAGCCGCATCGGCGAGCCGGGCAAGCCGCTGGCGGTGATCGCCATCGAGCTTCGCCTGCACGCCGGCCACATGGAGACTTCGGCGGCCGACGCCCTGGCGGCGGTGGAGGGCCTCTCCGGCGGCGCGCGGATGCTGTCGGGCGACGCCGGCGGCGAGGCGGTCGAGGGCGGCGAAGTGGCCGACATCGGCGCCACCCTCAGCGACGCGGCGCAGCGGTTGCGGCAGGCCGGCGACGCCGTGGAATCCGACCTGGCGGGCCTGGCGCTGCAGGGCGAGGCGGTGGCGGGCGCCTTGCGCGCGGCGGTCGGGCGGCTGGATTTCCAGGGCGAGATCGGCGCGGCCATCGACGCCGCGGCGGCGGCCTTCGCGGGCCGAGGCGCCGAAGCCCTGGCGCCGATCGACGACCTTGCCGAACCGCTGGGCGATCTGCTGGAGCGGCTGGCCAAGCGCTACACCATGGCCCAGGAGCGGGCGACGCATCAGGCCTATACCGCCGGCCTGGTCTTCGGCGCGGCGGTGGTGGAAGCCGCCCCGCAGGCGGCGGACGGGGACCTGGATGTCCTGTTCTAGCGCCCGCTAGAGCCTGCCGCGTTTTGATGGAACCATCCAAACGCGATCAGCAGGCTCGCCTCTTTAGTTTGCGAGCACGATTCAGCCTTTTGTCGATTCCGACAAAAGCCATCGTGCTCTAACGCGAGGCGGCGGCCCGCAGGATCTCCGGCGCGATCTGCGACAGGGCCACCACGCGGTCGACGCAGCCCAGGGCGATGGCTTCCTTGGGCATGCCGAACACCACCGAGGTGGCTTCGTCCTGGGCGATGGTCCGGGCGCCGGCCTGCTTCATCTCGTTCAGCCCTCGCGCGCCGTCGTCGCCCATGCCGGTCATGATCACGCCGATGGCGTTGGACCCGGCCGAGCGTGCGGCGGAGCGGAACAGGACGTCCACGGATGGGCGGTGGCGCGAGACCAGGGGCCCGGGCTTCACCGACACGCGGTAGTTGGCGCCGCTGCGCTCGATCATGGTGTGCAGGTTGCCGGGCGCGATCAGCACCCGCCCGCGCAGCACGGCGTCGCCGTCTTCGGCCTCCTTCACGTCGACCTGGCAAAGGCTGTCCAGGCGCCGGGCGAAGGAGGTGGTGAACTTCTCGGGCATGTGCTGGACGATGACGATGCCCGGCGCCGCCGAGGGCAGGGCCTCCAGCACCTCGCGCAGGGATTCCGTGCCGCCGGTGGAGGCGCCGATGCAGACGATGGTCTCGGTGGTGCGCGCCATGGCCCGGCCGCTGGGGGGCGGCAGCATGGCGTCGGCGCTGAGCTTCTTTTCCGGCTCGCGAACCTGGGCGTGAGCGGTCACCACGGGCGGGGCCGAGCGGCGGCCCTGGATGCGGGCGCCGGCGGCGGCCTTGACGGCGTCGCAGATGCGGATGCGCGACTCCGCCAGGTGTTCGGCGACGCCGATCTTGGGCTTGAGGATGATGTCGACAGCGCCGGCCTCCAGCGCCTGCATCAGGGTCTCGGAGCCGGCCTCGGTGAGGGACGAGCACATCACCACAGGGATCGGATGCTGCGCCATCAGCTTGCGCAGGAAGGTGATGCCGTCCATGCGCGGCATCTCGACGTCCAGGGTGATGACGTCGGGGATCTCGTCGCGGATGCGGCGGGCGGCCACGAAGGGGTCGGAGGCGACGCCCAGCACTTCGATCTGGGGATCGCTCGCCAGGACGTCGGCCAGGGTCTGGCGGACGGTGGCGGAGTCGTCGACGATCAGGACTCGGATCTTGCGGGGCGGCACGGCTCTAGCGGCGCTGGAACACGGTGTTGGCGATCTGCGTCACGGGCAGGTCGATGCCGACGATGGATTCCGAATGCCCCAGGAACAAGTAGCCGCCGGGCCGCAGGTGGGAGCACAGGCGCGTGAGGACGCCGGCCTGGGTCGCCTTGTCGAAATAGATCAGGATGTTGCGGCAGAAGATCAGGTCCATGTCGCGATCGACCGGGTACTGATCGTCCATCAGGTTCAGCCGCGCGAAACTCAGGCGCGAGCGCAGGTCCGGCGCGATGCGCACCTCGTTTCGGCGCGGGTCCCTGGCGCGCATCAGGTAGCGCCGGCGAAGCTCCATCGCCACCGGCTGGACCATGGCCTCGGAGAAGACGCCGGCCACCGCCTGGCCCAGCACTTCGGTGCACAGGTCGGTGCAGAGGATGGAATAGTCCTGCCTCGCGCCGGCGCGGATGTGTTCCTCCAGCACCATGGCCAGGGTGTAGGGCTCGGCCCCGGTGGAACAGGCCGCGCTCCAGGCCTTGATCGACCGCCGCCCGGTGCGGGCCAGCGCCGGCAGGGCGGTGGATTCCAGGAAGCGGAAATGGGCCGGCTCGCGGAAGAACTCGGTCTTGTTGGTGGTCACCGCGTCGATCAGGTGGATGATCTCGGCGTCCATGCCGCCCTCGTCGAAGAGGTAGCGGCAATAGGCGTTGAGGCTGTCGATCCGCGTGGCGCGCATCCGCCGGCGCAGGCGCCCCTCCAGCATGGTGCGCTTGGTGGCGGGCATCTTGATGCCGCTGTAGCCGTGGATGAACTCGGCCAGGCGCCTGAAGTTCTTGCCGCTGAGCTGGTCGATGCGGGAGCCCGCGGCGGCGGACCCGCGCCGGGCGCGGCCGGTGTCGCTGTCGGGGACGATCTCGGCGAGGCTCATCGGGACGTTCCGCCGGCGCGGTTCGTCGCGGCCATCAGGCGTATTCCCTGAAGTCGGCGTCGTCGGCGTCTGGACCGCCCTGGGCGAGGTCGAGGGCGAAGCCCTTGGCGCGGGCCTGCTGGGCGGCGACGGGGGGCTTGGGCTGGGCCTTGCGGACGGGCTGGGCCTTGGCGGCGGGAGCCTGGGGCCGGCGGGCCGGGGCCGGACGGCGGGTCGTGGCGCCGGCGCTGTCGGTGCGGAAGTAGGCGATGGAGGCCTGCAGCTCCTCGGCCTGGGCGGCCAGCTCCTCGGAGGTGGCGCTCATCTCCTCGGAGGCCGAGGCGTTCTGCTGGGTGACCTTGTCGAGCTGCTGGATGGCCTCGTTGATCTGGCTGGCGCCGATGTCCTGCTCGCGGCAGGCGGCGGAGATCTCGGCCACCAGCTCGGCGGTCTTGCGGATGTCGGGGACCAGGCTGGAGAGCATCTCGCCGGCGGACTGGGCGGCCTTGACGGTCTCGGAGGAGACCGCGCCGATCTCGGTGGCGGCGGTCTGGGAGCGCTCGGCCAGCTTGCGCACCTCGGAGGCGACGACGGCGAAGCCCTTGCCGTGCTCGCCGGCGCGGGCGGCCTCGACGGCGGCGTTGAGGGCCAGGAGGTCGGTCTGGCGGGCGATCTCCTGCACGATGGTGATCTTCTCGGCGATGGTCTGCATGGCGCCGACGGCGCGGGCCACCGCCTCACCCGACACCTCGGCGTCCTTGGCGGACTGGCGGGCGATCTTCTCGGTCTGGGCGGCGTTGTCGGCGTTCTGCTTGATGTTGGCCGCCATCTGCTCCATCGACGCCGA
>Ga0265327_10004318_pt1 | contig 12673 bp, 12 predicted proteins | sample 41621metaG_FD_202089 | JGI IMG/M metagenome (GOLD analysis project Ga0265327, IMG submission 202089) | Rhizosphere microbial communities from Carex aquatilis grown in University of Washington, Seatle, WA, United States - 4-16-21 metaG | ecosystem: Host-associated > Plants > Roots > Rhizosphere...
AATTTTGTTTTGAAAAACTCAGCAAGGATTCATTAAAATCTATTAAAGGAGGTTTAATTTATAATTATTTTACACACTCCGAAATAATCGGAGTGGGAGATTCTATTTTTATATCGTAATATATTATAGTGGATGTCGAAAAACTTAAGAGTAGACCTTACATTTAATTTAAATTTTTATGAAAAAAGTAAAATTAATTAAATTGCCAAAACTTTCGAGAGAAGAGTTACGCAAAATTAAAGGTGGTCAGATAGCACCGGGATGTCCTTGCGATTGCACTTGTAGTAGCACGGCTAGTAACGGTTGTGTCGATGGGCCTGGTACGTTAAAAAGTGGCTCTTAATAGAATTTTTCAGAGGCTGTCTCAAAACCAATTAGTTATTTTATTTAGCTTAAATCAATACATTTTAAGTCATAGAAATAAATTTGCTATAATTTGAGATAGCCTCTTTCCTTAAATTTTAAAACTAAATTAAATGGATAAAAATTATTTTTTCTCAAAAAAAATTGATAATGACGCATATTTAATTTATAATTCCACAATACATCTACCTGCAATTTTTAATAAACAAGGGAAAAGTTATTTGGAACTGATTTCAAAGAATAAAAACATCGATGAATGTCTTAAATCAATCAAATTATCAGAACATGAACAATTTCGTGAATTTTATGATAATATAGAGGATATTGGATTTTTAGCAATGAGTAATGCAACAAATTATGATGAATATGTTGAAAAAATGCCAATAGCTGAAAAAAAGCGCTTTTATTTCCATTTAACAGATAGGTGTAATTTGAACTGCAATTACTGTTATAACGTAGAAAAAAGAAAAAATTTCAACGACTTATCTATTGAAGATTGGAAAAAAATTATAGATAAAATTGCTTCAGATTTGGGAACGATTACAATTACTGGGGGAGAACCATTTTTATACAAAGATTTTGATATATTATTGGAATATTTAAGAAAAAAAAGGAATGATATTCGCATTGAATGTATTTCAAATGGGAATATTGATTATTCAAAAAATGAAAAATTTGTAACAATATTCAAATTACTTGATAAAATAACTATCAGTTGTGATAATATTCTAAATGATGACCAAAATAGAAAAGGGTTTTGCATTGATTTATTTAAAAAAAATATAGACTGGATTAACGAACATGGTTTTGAAAATAAAACTTGTATTAATTCTGTAATTGCACGCAATAAATTAGATGAAGTTAAAAAAGTAAAAGAATTTACAAAATCCCGTAATTTAAAGTTTTCTTATGCATTAAGATTACCCAATAAAAACTCAGATAAAAAATATTTACCCACTATAAATGAATATAAAGATATTATATTGAATAGGCAATTAACAACAGATGACCTTATTTTAAAAGATAAAATTCCGCTTACTTTAAAATGTAGTGCTGCTGGCAGTACTATTAGTATTGATAGTCAAGGAAATTGTTTCCCTTGTCAAAATTTTCATTATCCGGAATTTAATATGGGCAATTTACTACATAGTGATTTTACAGCAATTCTTTCGTCAAATATCGCTCAAAAAATCAGAAAACATCATGTATTGAAAATTGAAAAATGTAATAAATGTAATTTAAAATTCGTTTGTACAGGTGGTTGTATTGCAGATATATATAAATTGTATGGAGATATAACAAAACATCCTAAGATTCTATGTTCGTATTATAAAATTGGCTCTATAAATAGATTAATTAATGCTGAATATGAAGAAGATTAGTATTTTAATATCCTTAACATTTCTCTCTGTTTCAATTAAAGCTCAATCTAATTTTGTAGATTCTGCTATCATTATTTTTAATAATGTTCGTACAATTTGCGAACAGGATAATGGAAAACTTTGGGGACATACTTTGTGGAAACCAGTCAAAATTTTTAATCCGGAAACGCATCAAGTTGTATCAAACGTAGATATAAGTTCATTTAATTTAAAAAAGAAAGGGAATTATTTTGTCGGTATTGAGCCACAAAATATTAATAAAGACAGTCTTAAAATAATTAACAAAAAAATAACATTTATAAGATACGCTTATTCGAAAGATATTACTGAATTGAGTGAGGTTATTTTGCATGATTCCTACCATTCAGTGCAGCGAGAATTTAATTTGGCTGGTATTTGCTATCAAGCTATTCATTTAACCAATACATCAGCCCGCATATTTTTACGATTAGAATGGAATTATTTATGGAATGCTTATAACGAAAAAACAAAAGAAAAAAAAAAAAATTTAATTGATACAGCCATCTTTTTAAGAAATTATAGGCGTTCCTTATATTCAGGTTCGGATACCATAGAAAATAGATTTGAAATCTTAGAGGGTATGGCGGAATTCACTGGAATTTATCTTGCTACTTTAAAGTCGGATAGCTTAATTAAACAAAAAATCGAAGTTTTTAAAAAAACTGTTGAAAAGCTTCAGGATTATTCAAGAAATTATGGTTACTTAACTGGATTGCTTTATGGTTCAGTATTATCACAATTTTCAAAATTATGGACAAAAGATATAAATAAGGACTCGGATTTGGGTTTATTATTGGCTAAGTATTCTAATAGTAAACCAATCGTTAATTTAGATTTAATAAGAGTTCAGGCTAACATAAATTATAAGTATATTGAAAAAGAAGAAAAAAATATTGAAGAAATTAAGAAAAAAGAAAAAACAGATATTGCTGCAAGATTTAAAAATTCTTCAAAATTAACTTTGTCATTAAAAAATGCAAATTATTCATACAATCCATCAACCTTTCTATATATTGATTCATTAGGTACTTATTGTCCCTATTTTACTATTTCGGCTGACTGGGGACGTTTAGTTGTAACTCAAAATGGAGGTATTTTTTCAAAGGATTGGAAAACATTATTCATTTCTGTTTCGAGCATTACAATAAATGATAAAGTAATAATTGATTCTGAGAATTGGAAACTGATATTGTCAGAAAAATGGTCAATTCAAAAAGAATCTGAAAATTATATTATCAAAAATATGGTTAACTAATTAAGTTTAATTTCTATGCTCGGAAAAAAGAGATTGGTAGAATTTATAAAAATTACTAACAGTAAATTTGAAATTTCTAATATAAAAAAAATAATTATAGCTGATGATCTTGAGAAACAAGGTATAGGAGATATATGTGTGTATTTACATAGATTGCGCCAGAAATTAATTTATCTTAACAATCCTACTTTTTCTATTTTATGTAGAAATAATGCAAAAATAGATTTAATAAAACAAATCACAAAAAATATTGATTTTTGGAACATTCAATTTATTGACAATTGGAATCATACAAATTTTGCAATTTATGATTTGCTTTTAATAAATGGTAATGTAATTGATGAAATGATTAATTATTTGTACAAAAATTATTATACTTTATTTTTGAATGAACAATTTAAAGCTTCTATTTTTATCAATGTTGTTACTCTCAAAAATGTATCACAAATTTCGGATAAAAAAAATATTGAAAGAATAATGGAGGAAATTAATTTTGAATTTATTGATTCGATTTTAGAAAGGAATGGTTTTCCTGTTTTATCACAAAATGCTAGCTCCAGAGCATTAGTAGTAAACGAAGAAGAAAGAAGTTGGGCTAATTTATGGCTTGAAAAGACAGGAATTAGTACAAATACATCTTTAATAATATTGTTAGATATTACTCAGAGAAGAGAAAAGATGTTAACAAAAAAAAATTTCGCTAAGTTAATTTCATGGTTCTGTTCTTTTGATGATACGAAAGTATTATTATTTGATGAAACTTCATCAAATAGGTTTTCTTATATTTTTAAAAATCAGGTTACAGATTTATCATCAAAAATTATTGTTGCTGAAGGATTAAGCATTCGTGAAACAATGTGTTTAATTGCCAGCAAATACACAAAAGCTGTCATCGGTCCATGCACTGGATTAATGCATTTGACAAATGATATTTATACTCACTACCTAAATAGAAAAATTATTGAAGAAGATGAATTGCCTTTTTTATTGGTTTATACTGGATACCAAAATAAATATTACAATCCATGGCATTGGTGGGATGAAACGTTAGTGAGTACCATTGCTTTAGTCAAATCACGGGGCAAGAAAAAAGTAATAAACTTAAATGAGTGTCCAAATAATCAAAAATTATTAAAAATTACCCTGCCAGTAAAAGAATTAGAAGCTAAAATGTTAATTGATTTTATTTCTGAAAAATAAGTTTGTACTTTATTTATTCTCATAAATTGCTCATATTTGATTTATTTACTACACTCGCAATTGCATCAAAAATATTTCGCTTGTGCCAACCGACAATTCGTATTTTGTGGAGGTTGCCATGAGCAACACGCTGAAAACAAATTACGGTCGCTACTTACCCACCCACGAAGAAATGACCGGCACCGCTGATATTATTACACACAATCTTTCCATTTTCCAACGGTTTATTAATCCGGTGAAATATGCGGTGAAGAATTGATGAATTTTTAAATGTCAATTGTTCAAATTTCTCATAAGTTCGTCCACAACGCTTGGAAGCTCGTCCGCATAGCTCGGAAGCTCGGCTCAGAACCAAACGGAATCAATACTTAGTCCAAATTTCAATAAATCCATATAAAACACTATTTCTTCACTTCTTTTGGCGTATCGTCAACCGGTTGTTGTACTTTTATTTTGTCGGTCTTTTTCAGTCCGTCCAAAATTTCTATATTAATACCGTCAGACAAACCTGTTTTAATCAGTTTTTTTGTATAAACATTCGGTTTCGTTTCTATTTCGACAAAAGCAGAATCGTGGCTAAGTATCAGCAAACTTTCTTCCAGCGCAAGTACACTGTCACGACGCGATAAAACAATGTCGGCATTTGCACTGTAACCGGCACGAATAAAAAATCCCGGTGTCAAATTAATTGCCGCTTTTATTTCGAACTGTATTGCGCCATTTTCCAACGTTCCTTTTGGTGCGACATACTCAAGTTTTGCTTTAAAAGTTTCATTTTGAATGGCGCCAATATATAAAAGCAAATTCATTCCTTCTTTCAGTTTGCCAACTTCCGATTCGTCAACTTTGCCTTTAAAAATCATTTCGCCCATATCTGCAACCAATGCTATTGTTGTGCCGGCGTTAAATGTATTACTTTCTATAACAGAATTACCAACTTCCACCGGAACATCTAAAACCATACCTTCGATTGTCGATGTTATCAAAGTGTTAGTTGCCTGACCGGAACGTTTTACAACACCTTCTTTTATCAAGTCGAGGTTATCTTCTGATGTCTGGAGTTCTTCTTTTGCTGTTTTGTATTGCGTCTGACTGTTTTGAAACTCCGATTCCGGTATAACTTTCTGATCATATAATTGTTTTTGACGGTCATAATTTTTCTTGACATCATCTAAACTTATTTTTGCTTTATTGACGCGCGATTCGGCATTGTTCAGATTTATCATGTCGGGTATGATTTTGATTTTCGCAATCAAATCGCCTTTCTTTATTTTCTTACCGGGCTCGACGTACATTTCTTCAATAATACCAGACACCTTTGGTTTTATTTCAATTTCTTTACGTGGTACAATTGAACCGGTCGCCACTGTCTTTTTTATGACGTTTGTAATGAAAGGCGTTTTGGTTTCGAATACTATCGGTTTTGGTTGAGATTTTTTATACAGAAAAAAAATAGTCCAGACAAAAGATATTGCGATAATAATCAAAAAAGCTATTTTTAATACACGTTTCATTGTTTGATTTTTTTTATAGTTAATTTTAATTGATTTTTATTCGTATCGTAATGCGTCAATTGGCTTAATGCTGATTGCTTTTCTCGCCGGTATCATTCCTGCAAACGCTCCGGCAACAACAAGAATAGTCAATGATATTATTGCAATTGTAAAATCGACTTCGGGATTCTTAATACTGCCATCGCCGCCTTTTGTAGCCATATTAGCCAACTCCACCAAACCAACGCCGACAACCAATCCAAAATATCCGGCAACTGATGTCAAAAAAACAGATTCGGTAATAATCTGGCTGACAATTTTCACAGGCGACGCTCCCAACGCGCGTTGAATTCCGATTTCTTTTGTACGCTCTTTGACAATAACCAGCATAATATTACTCACACCAATTACACCCGCAAGCAAAGTTCCGATACCAACAATCCATATAAGTCCTTTGATTCCGGTAAAAAGTCCAGTCATCTTTTCAAATTGCTTTTGAAGATTAAAATGTCCAAACGCCGGTTCGTCGTCTGGCGAAACATTGTGGCGATTTGCAAGAAATTTTAAACATTTATTTTCGACAATCGATACCGGAACGTCAGTTCTGGCTGTTACAGAAAAATAATGCACAACATCGCCATAATTATATGTTTTCTGTAAGGTTGTAAATGGCAAAGTAATTGTTTGTTCTTTGTCGCCACCAAAACTTATATTTGGGTTTTTTGGTTTTGCTACTCCAATAACCTGAAAATAGACGCCTTTTATACGAATTGATTTGCCAATAGGATCTTCGTTTTTATCGAACAATACTTCAGCAACCCGCGTACCGATTACACAAACTTTTCTTACTTCTTGAATGTCAAAATTATCAATAAATCTTCCTTTTACGATTACAGATGGATCAATCAGATTTATTTGTGGATAATCGCCATTAATACTAAATGCTCCGGTCTTTAATCCGCGCACAACATTGTTATCGCCTTGCGAATCTCCGCCACCTTGAAGTCTTGGCGCCAATAAATCTATTTCCGGAATTTGATTTTGTAATGCTACCATATCGGCATTGTTGAGCATAAATGACCGTCCACGTTTAAATCCTTTAAATGGAATTGTTGTGGTTCGTGTCCAAACAAAAGCGCTATTTGTTGCAAAATCTTTAAATCCATCTAACACGCCATGTTCCAAACCTTTTCCGGCTCCAAGCATTATCATTAACATCAGGATTCCCCAGAATACGCCAAAAGCAGTTAAAGCTGTTCGTATTTTGTTTTTCCTTAGCGCCGTTATAATTTCATTCCATTTATCTACGTCAAACATTTTTGTTATTTGTTTATTGTTTTTAGACGTTGGCAGGTCTTGCAGACGCTGCCAAGTCATAATTTATAATTATTCGTCGCGCAAAGCTTCTATTGGTTTGATGGCAGCGGCTTTTCTTGCCGGAACAAATCCTGCGATAGCTCCTGCTAATATTAAAATAAAAGTAGCTCCGATGGCAACATTAAAGTTCGCCTCGGGTTGTCTGAAAAAATCTATTGCCGGCATATATTTATTTACAAGCTCTAACAATCCAACTCCCAACACAAGTCCAATATATCCGGCGAAACCTGTTATTAATAATGATTCCTGAATAACCAGACTGATAATAGAAAAAGGTGTTGCCCCTAACGCTTTGCGGATACCAATTTCTTTTGTGCGCTCTTTAACAACAATCATCATAATATTACTGACGCCAACAATTCCTGCTATGATGGTACCGATACCGACTATCCAAATAAAAATTCTGATTCCGGTAAAAACAGATTGTGTCTGCGCATAATTTTCTGAGGCATTCCACATAAAAACAGCACGGTCGTCATTAATATCAAAATTATGTGCTTTCGCTAAATCTTTTTTAAAATTTTCCTGAATTTTTTTTGTTTCTTCGACGCTTGCCGTGCCTGTTGTAAAAACTAAACTGTGAATGCGGTTTCCGCCGACAAAAACTTTTTGACAAGTTGTAATTGGCAAATAAACAGCACGATTATTACGGTCGCGATTTTCTTTATCGTGGAAAACACCCACAACCTGAAAAGGAATTCCATTTACTTTAATATATTCATTCAATGCTTTTGCTCCGTTTTTAAACAGTGCAGCTTTAATAACTTCGCTTATTACCGCAATTTTGCGCATCTGTTTAATATCGGTTTCGTTAATAAATCTGCCTTCTGTTATAATAGCAAATTCAATGTCTTTATAGTCAGGATGCACATTGCGTATATCAAAAACACCAAATTCGGTTTTGTAAGATATTTGTCCGTTTCCCCAGATAGTGTATCGCGATGAAATTTTATCTACTGCTTTATATTTTCGTTTCACATCAGCATAATCGTCGTTGTTTAACTGGACTTCGCGACCGGGTTGCATTCCTTTGTACGGTTTGCTGGTTTGTCCGCCCCAAACCCAAATTGAATTAGTTGCAGACGAACTGAATTGGTGTTCTACACCGTTTTGCAAACCTTTGCCCGAACCCAATAAAACAATCAACATAAAAATACCCCACGCAACACTAAATCCGGTTAGGAATGTGCGCAGTTTATTTTTTTGTATGGTACTGAAAATTTCTTGCCAGATATCGATGTCAAACATTTTGTAATTTTTTAATTGACAATAATATCTTGAATCATTCCGTCTTTTAGCTTGATAATTTTTTGTGTCATTGCTGCAATGTCGTGTTCGTGTGTAACTATAATCATGGTTACGCCGTCATTATTTATTTCGCGTAAAATCTGCATCACTTCGACTGAAGTTTGAGAATCCAGCGCACCGGTTGGTTCGTCAGCCAGAATAACTTTGGGTTTTGCAATTAACGCACGCGCAATGGCAACGCGCTGCTTTTGTCCGCCAGACATTTCGTTTGGCAAATGATGCGCCCAATCTGTCAATCCCATTTTTTCGAGATATTCCATTGCTATTTTGTTTCTTTTGCGACGCGGAATTCCTTGATAATACAATGGCAATGCAACATTTTCCATCGCATTTTTAAATGATACCAAATTAAATGACTGAAAAACAAAACCAATATATTTGTTGCGGTATTGTGCGGCTTTGGTTTCGTTTAAATCGCGGATTGGAATTTTATTGAGCAAATATTGTCCGGTATCGTAATTGTCGAGAATGCCAATAATATTGAGCAAGGTAGATTTACCGGAGCCGGATGCGCCCATAATCGAAACCATTTCGCCCTCTCCTATTTCTATATCAATTCCTTTTAAAACGTGCAATGGTTTTTCGCCATTGAAATACGATTTATTTATATTTGACAGTCTAATCATACCTGAATTTTTTAACGTTTAATCGCGAAATGGGTATTATAAATTAGCATCATTTATGCCAATATGTTTAAGTAATTGTTTTGTAAATTTTTGTATTTATGAAACCAAAGAATTTTAGCGAACAATATGTACGAAATTAAAAAATTGTGTTCGTTTTTGAACATTTCTTAAACTTTATAACCGGTGTTTTTATTGCGTCGCGAAATAATCAAAAAAATAATTCAGAAATAATGCTGTCCGAAATAAATTTTCCTTCTGTTGATAAAATCAATGTAGAATTGCTATAAATTAAGTGGTTCGATTTTATATATTTTGATGCGTTTTCTAAAAGTCTATTTTTAATACTGACGTCATAAAGACGTTCAACTTCATTCAAATCCAATCCCCACATTGTTCGCAACGATGTCATTATAAATTCATTCAATTTTGTTGTTGGGTTGAGATATTCAATTTCGAAAGGAATTACATTTTGATGAATCGAATCAATATATTTATCCAGATTTTTTATATTCCATTGACGAGACTGTCCATTAAACGAATGTGCGCTTGGTCCGACGCCCAGATATGGTTTTTGCTTCCAATAATTTGTGTTATGTTTCGAATAACAATCTGGTTTTGCAAAATTTGATATTTCGTAATGTTGATAACCATTTTGTTCGAGTAATCCGATAAGCGTTTTAAATTGCAAAAAACTTTGCTCCTCTCCGACTCTACTGATCTTTTTTTCTTTCACCCATTTGTGAAAAATAGTGTTCGGTTCAATCGTCAAATCGTAAGCCGAAATATGATTTACATTTAATTGAACGGCTTGTTGAATATTTTCTGTCAACCTTTCAACATTGCTATTTGGCAAACCAAAAATAATGTCAATACTAATATTATTAAAACCAAAATCTTGCAAAAGTTTAACAGCTTCAATTGCCTGTTTTGCACTGTGCCGGCGGTTCATCAATTTTAATTCATCATCATGGAATGACTGAATTCCAAGACTTATACGATTTATGGGAAGTTGCTTTAGTTCGCTAAGATATTCTTTTGTAATGTCATCAGGATTTGCTTCAATTGTAATTTCTGGTTTATTAATTACCGGAAATAACAAATATATTTGATTTAAGATTTTGCTTACATAATTTATCTCCAACAACGAAGGTGTTCCACCACCAAAATAAATTGTTTCGATATTCTCGCCGATCAGATATTTTTCTTGCAGCTTTAATTCAATCAATAAAGCGTTTACAAAATCAGGAATTCGTTGAATTGACTTCGTTCTGAAAAAATCGCAATAATGGCAAATCTTTTTACAAAATGGAATGTGTATGTAAACGCCAGCCATTTAGAAAATTAAAATTTCAAAAGTACATCCAACTGCGAAACATCTTCGGTTATTTTACCCAGATTATGATTTTTAAAAAGATTCATAATTCCTAATCTTGTAGCATCGGCTGTTGGATGCAGCGGACAAATTTTTTGTTTTTCTGAATCGTCTTTGCAAACCTGCATACCAATCAAACAGTCATAAAACATTTCTTTTCCATCAATAATTTCAACAATATCATAAAGCGAAATATCGTACGCATTTTTTCCCAATGAAAAACCGCCGTTCGGACCTTTTGAAGAATGAAGCAATTTGTATTTCGCCAGTTGCTGCAAAATTTTCCCTAAGAAAGGTCTTGGAATACTTAAATCCGAAGATATTTGTTTAATTCCAATTTTATTGTCCTTATCCTGATTTATTGCCAGATATAAAACAGCTCTTAAAGCATATTTACATGTGTTTGATAACATATCCTTTAGATTTTATTAATATTTTTAGAATTTTCAATAAATTGTTTAGAGAATGATTTTTCAATTGTTGGAAAAGTGCGGTTTTTACCCCATGCTTTACTTCCAAATTTATTCGCAATAAAGTTACGCAAACCAGAAAAACCGATGTCGAACAAAGAACGTCTCAATAAAGCTCTTTTCAGATTTTTCATCATTTGTTTTTCGATAAACGGTGTAAAGCCTTTTGCAACGGCTTGTCTGCGAATTTCCAAAAGCATTTTATGCAACGGAATTTTTGACGTACAAATTTCTGTACATTTTCCGCATAAAGAACAAGCATAAGACAAATGATAAAACTTATCCATTCCATTAAAAACCTGCGATATCACCGAACCGATTGGACCAGAATAAACAGCATTATAACTGTGCCCACCAATGTTTTTATAAACCGGACAAACATTCAAACAAGCGCCGCAACGCACACAGGTCAGCGATTGCCAAAGTTCATCGTCTTCCAAAACTTCTGTGCGACCATTATCTAATAATATAATGTAGAGTTTTTCGGGACCAAAATTTTCGCCTTCTTGACGCGGACCAAAAATAATTGTATTATATGCGCTTATTTGTTGACCGGTCCCTTGCGCGGCAAGCAATGGAAGTGTTTTGCTTAAGTCGTTGAATGTTGGAATTATTTTTTCGATACCAACAATTGCAATATGTATTTTTGGCATTGACATTGACAAAACACCATTTCCTTCGTTTTCGGTAATTGAGATTGCGCCGGTATCTGCTACTAAGAAATTAGCGCCTGTAATTCCAATATCAGCAGCTATAAATTTCTCGCGCAAAAACGTTCGAACCCAATCAGCTACAAACTCAGGACTGCTATTAGTTGGAGTTTTAAATTTTTCTTCAAATAACTGCGACACATCGGCTTTGGACTTGTGCATTGCCGGTGTTAATAAATGATAAGGCTTTTCGCCTGCCACCTGCACAATAAATTCGCCCAAATCGGTTTCGAGTACTTCAATATTTTGCGATTCAAGAAATTGATTTAATTCAATTTCTTCGGTAACCATCGATTTACTTTTTACCACTAACTTCGGATGGGTTTCCTGAATAATATTTTTGATCAAGTTTATTGCTTCGTGATGCGTTGTTGCCCAAAGAACTTCAGCGCCTCGTTTTGTAATATTCTTTTCGAAAGTTAAAAGCAAATTATCTAAGTTATTAATTGCATCTGTTTTAAAAAATGCGACTCTCTGTTTTGCTAATTCGAAGTTAGAATAACGAAGTTTGCATCGCTCGACGGCTTGATCGTATTTCGAAATATTATATTTCAAAGTGGCGCGGTGTTTCAAATCAAACGCTTTCGATTCCGCCTTTTCTAAAAATGTTTTGTATTGCAAATGCATCTTGTATATATTTCAAATTACCGGTATTTTGTTTATTCGCGCAATATGTCTGCCGCCTTCAAAATCAGTCGTAAGAAAAACATTCACAATTTCGATAGCTTCATTGTTTCCAACATAGCGACCGGGTATTGCGCACACATTGGCATTATTATGTTGACGTGCAAGCTTTGCTATTTCAGCTTTCCAACATAAAGCTGACCGAATTGCCTGATGTTTATTGGCAGCCATGTTTATACCGTTTCCACTTCCGCAAATTGTAATTCCAAAATCACATTGTTTACTTTCAACAGCTAAAGCCAATGGATGTGCAAAGTCTGGATAATCACAACTTTCGGATGAATTTGTTCCGAAATCTTTTATGTCGTAGTTTTGATTTATCAGGTACTCGACAATAATTTTTTTTATTTCGAAACCTGCGTGGTCACAAGCTAAAGCAATTTTTAGTGCTTTCATTTATTAATTCTATTTG
>Ga0265327_10004319_pt1 | contig 12672 bp, 11 predicted proteins | sample 41621metaG_FD_202089 | JGI IMG/M metagenome (GOLD analysis project Ga0265327, IMG submission 202089) | Rhizosphere microbial communities from Carex aquatilis grown in University of Washington, Seatle, WA, United States - 4-16-21 metaG | ecosystem: Host-associated > Plants > Roots > Rhizosphere...
GACCAAGGAAGAATACATGGCGACGGTGGGTGACAAGCTGACCAAGAATGCAGACAGCATCTACAAGTACCTCAACTTCAATCAGATGCCGGAGTACACCAAGAAGATCATTCCGATTGCGGAAGTCGTGTAGGGAATGGAAATTCACTATGTTTGATATAGAACAAATATTTTTTGAAATCTTATATCTTATATAAGACTTAAAGTGGTAGACTATTCACATGTTGGTTAATCACAGGAAAAATCATGAATAAAGTCATGACAACACCTAGCTTTAAGCCCTTATACGAACAGATTAAAGAGTTGCTCACACAGAGCCTGATTGCAGGCGAGTGGAGCCCGGGCGAAAGTATCCCCAGTGAAATGGAGTTGGCGGTTAGATATAACGTTAGCCAAGGCACGGTGCGTAAAGCGATTGATGCTTTAGCTGCTGAGAACATTGTTGTACGTCGCCAAGGCAAGGGTACATTTGTTGCCACGCATAATGAAGAGCAGATCAAGCTGCGCTTTCTGCGGCTGACATCGGCAGAAGGTAAAAAAGAATCGCTGGAGAACCAGCTTCTGGAATGTAATCGTCAGCAAGTGAATGCAGAGATCGCCAGTTTGCTAGGTTTGAAAACTGGCACCTCAGTGATCGAGATCAAACGCCTACTCAGCTTCTCGCAGCGCCCTGTGATTTTTGATCATGTGATTGTGCCTGCCAGCCCGTTCAAAGGCTTGAATGCTAGCAAGGTGCAGGAATACAACGGCTCGCTTTACCGCATGTATGAAACTTTGTATGGCATCCGCATGATACGTGCATCGGAACGTCTGACAGCAGTAGCTGCTACCCCTGAGCTCGCCAAATACCTGAACGTAAAAGAAGGTTTTCCACTGTTGCGTATAGAGCGCATCTCTTATACCTATGGTGACAAGCCCATGGAATGGCGCTTGGGATTGTGCGTGACCGATGACCACCACTACACCGCTGAACTCGAATAACGCTCAAACAAAGGAATGCATCATGCAAGACTTAAAACAACGAGCACTTGATTATCACCAGTTTCCGCGCCCCGGCAAACTCTCTGTTGAGTCCTCCAAGCCATGCTCAACAGCTGATGAGCTCTCCCTTGCTTACACGCCTGGGGTTGCGGAACCCGTTAGGGCGATTCATGCTGACCCACAAGCGGCATACAAATACACCAACAAGGGCAACCTGGTTGCCGTGATTACGGATGGCACTGCAGTGCTTGGCTTAGGCAATGTAGGTGCGTTGGCTGGCAAGCCTGTGATGGAAGGTAAAGCAGTCTTGTTTAAGCGCTTCGCAGGGATTGATGTATTTGATATTGAAATTACTGCCCCCAACATTGAAGCCTTTATTGAGACCGTAGTGAATATCGCGCCCACTTTTGGCGGTATCAATTTGGAGGATATTGCCGCACCTCACTGCTTCCGTATCGAGCGTGAGTTGCGTCAGCGACTAAACATCCCTGTTTTTCATGATGACCAGCATGGTACAGCTGCGATTATTGGGGCTGCCCTGATTAATGCCCTTGAGCTACAAGGCAAGCAACTGGATAAAGCCAAGATTGTATTTCTTGGTGCCGGAGCTGCTGGTATGGCTACCGCCAGACTCCTAAAAACCATGGGGGCAACTGACATAACACTGTGCGATAAAACCGGTGCTTTGCACATGGGGCGTGGTGATATCGGCGAATATGGTCGCGATTTACTGCGTGATACAGATGCCAGAACACTGGATGACCTGATGCCAGGTGCTGATGTGTTTATAGGGGTGTCAGCTGCTAATGCATTGAACCCTGAACTATTAAAACAAATGGCACCCAAGCCAGTAGTTTTTGCGCTGGCGAACCCTGATCCAGAAATCCTGCCTTCCGTTGCCCATGCTATTCGCGACGATTTGGTGATGGCAACAGGACGCTCTGATTTCCCGAACCAGGTGAATAATGCACTGTGCTTTCCCTATTTATTCCGTGGTGCGTTGGATGCGCAGGCACCACAAATCACCGTAGAAATGCAGATTGCCGCCGCACATGCTTTGGCAGCTCTTGCGCGTGAAGAAGTACCAGATGAAGTACTGAAAGCCTACAACCGCACAGAGCTGTCTTTCGGCAAGAATTACATTATTCCTACACCATTTGATCCACGCCTCTTGGAGCGTGTATCAGGGGCTGTAGCAGCTGCCGCTGGAGGTAAGAAGTGAATCCACCCAATCCTGTGAAATATCAGCAGGGTAAGGCCGCGCAACGGCCAAAGAATCTGAATCTGTTGACGATTCGGTTACCGGTGCCTGCACTGGTTTCGATACTGCACAGAGCCAGTGGTTTTGTATTGTATTTGTTAATTCCTGTGTTACTGCTTGCATTGCAAACGTTGCTTGCATCCGCGGCTGGATTTGAACAGGTAAAAGCGGTGTTCACTGGTTGGGGAGTGAAGATTATCTTGCTGCCAGTGTTATGGGCCTTCTGGCATCACTTTTGTGCCGGTTTACGTCATCTGGCGATGGATTTTCACTGGGGGATGGCGCTCAAGCAAGCTCGCCTGACCAGTAAGCTGGTATTGGGTTTGAGCCTGATTCTTACATTAGCGAGTATGTGGTTGATATGTTAACGAGGATTTTCAGTTTCACTTACCATCACCTGCGCGACTGGCTGTTGCAGCGCATCACGGCAGCAGTCATGGCGCTTTACAGCATGATGTGGCTGATCCTGATCATGGTTAAGCCCTTGAACAGCTATACCGCATGGCAAGAGTTATTTGCCTGTGGCTGGATGAAAGCCGCCAGCTTGATATTTATTGTCAGCCTGCTTTATCACGCTTGGCTGGGTGTGCGCGATATCAGTATGGATTACATCCCCGCATTGGGGTTGCGTAAGGCGTTTCAAGTATTGGTAATTGCTTCCTTGCTGGTTTATACCGGCTGGAGCCTGTTTATTTTGTGGAGTATCTGATGAGTTTGAACACAATGACCTTTGATGCAGTGGTAATTGGTGGTGGTGGTGCCGGCTTGCGTGCTGCGCTGCAACTCTCAGAAGCTGGTTTGCAAGTGGCAGTGATATCCAAAGTATTCCCAACCCGTTCACATACAGTAGCTGCTCAGGGTGGTATCGCTGCCTCACTTGGTAACGCCGGTGATGACAACTGGCTTTGGCATATGTACGACACCATCAAAGGCTCGGACTATCTGGGTGACCAAGATGCGATTGAATTCATGTGTAAGAACGCAGCTGCTGCCATCTATGAACTTGAGCACTTTGGCATGCCGTTCGATCGTATGGCAGATGGCAAGATTTACCAACGCCCATTTGGCGGCATGACACAGAATTTTGGTGAGAAGTCAGTCTCACGTACCTGTGCGGTGGCTGATAGAACCGGCCATGCAATGCTACACACGCTGTATCAGCGCAATATAGCTAACAAGACCCGTTTCTTTATTGAGTGGTTTGCGCTCGATCTGGTACGCGATGCTGAAGGTGATGTCGTTGGTGTGATCGTCATGGAGATTGAGACTGGCGAGATATCCGTGATTAATGCCAAAACCACCATGCTGGCTACAGGCGGAGCTGGGCGTATTTATCAGGCCAGCACCAATGCCTACATCAACACTGGCGATGGTCTTGGTATGGCTGTGCGAGCTGGTATTCCCCTTGAAGACATGGAGTTCTGGCAATTCCATCCGACAGGTGTGGCAGGTGCCGGCGTGCTGATCTCTGAAGGTGTTCGCGGTGAGGGCGGTTATTTAGTGAATAGCGAAGGCGAGCGCTTTATGCAGCGCTACGCACCGAATGCACTCGATCTGGCAAGCCGCGACGTGGTGTCGCGTGCGATTGCGACTGAGATCAAGGAAGGCCGAGGAGTTGGCCCGAACAAGGACCGAGTACTACTCAAGGTTGATCACCTTGGTGAGGATGTCATCAAAAGCAGGTTGCCTGGTATCCGTGAGATCGCCAAGAATTTTGCCAACGTTGACCCAGTGGTTGACCCGATTCCCGTCGTACCTACCTGCCATTACATGATGGGTGGCGTACCGACCAATATCCATGGACAGGTTGTTGATAACGCTGAGAACCGTGTTGTAAACGGCTTATATGCTGTAGGCGAGTGTGCCTGTGTATCTGTGCATGGTGCCAACCGTCTAGGTTCCAACTCATTGCTGGATTTGATGGTGTTTGGCCGAGCAGCCGGAGAGCACATGGCTGCTTATGCCAAGCTGCAATCCGCACCTAAAGCTTTGCCTGCCAACTATGCAGATCAAACACTGGCTAGAGTCGCCAGACTAGAAGATGGCCCTGGCGAATCTGTAGCAGAAGTCGGCGATGCCATGCGCAAAACTATGCAAACCTACTGTGGCGTGTTCCGTTTCCCTGATCTGATGAACCAAGGGGTTGCCGAGATCGTAGCTGTGGCAGAACGCCAGAAAAATATCCGCATCAAGGACAAAAACAAGATATTCAATACAGCCCGTGTTGAGGCGTTGGAACTGGATAACCTGATTGAGGTGGCACAAGCGACCATGATCTCTGCGCAAGCCCGCCAGGAGAGCCGTGGTGCTCATTGCCGCGAGGATTTTCCGCAGCGTGACGACCAAAACTGGCACAAACATACCCTTTATTACAGCGACAGAAGGCGTTTGCATTACAAACCTGTTGTCACCAAACCATTGACCGTAGAGCCATTCCCGCTCAAGCCTAGAGTTTATTAGGAGTTAAGCATGCGTATTTCAATTTATCGCTTCAATCCGGATACCGACACCGAGCCACACATGCAGGATTACGATGTGGAAGTCTTGCCAGAAGATCATATGTTGCTGGATCTGCTGATGCGACTCAAGGTGATGGATGACACGCTGACGATGCGTAAATCCTGCAGAGAAGGTGTTTGTGGATCCGATGCAATGAATATCAATGGCAAAAATGGTCTGGCTTGTGTTACCAAGATCAGCTCACTGGGGGATACCGTTGTTTTGAGGCCTTTGCCCGGCATGCCGGTGATTCGGGATCTGGTGGTCGATATGACGCAGTTCTTCAAGCATTACGAATCAGTGAAGCCTTATTTGATCAACAACGATCCGATGCCGGAGAAAGAGCGCCTGCAAACACCTGATCAGCGTGCCGAGCTCGATGGTTTGTATGAGTGCATCCTGTGTGGCGCCTGTACGGCGTCCTGCCCATCTTTTTGGTGGAACCCTGACAAGTTTGTTGGCCCGGCGGGTCTGCTGCAATCCTACCGCTTTATTGCCGATAGCCGCGATCAGGCAACCCAAGAGCGTCTGGATGATTTTGAAGACCCATATCGCCTCTATCGTTGTCATAACATCATGAACTGCGTAGACGTTTGCCCCAAGGGTCTGAGCCCATCTAGAGCAATCGGCAAGATCAAAGAGTTGAAACTGAAACGCCTGTAATCATGGATACAGATTTAATCCCTAAAGATCAGGCTGCCAGATTGTCATGGCGTTGCCGCCGTGGTTTGCTGGAGCTGGATATCATGCTGGGACGTTTTATCAAGAATAACTATGAAGCGCTCAATGTGGGACAAATGAAAGCGCTCGATCAGTTGCTGGTATTACCTGATAACCAGTTTCTGGATTTGTTGCTAGAACGCGAACACAGTCAGGACATGGCAATCAACCGGTTGCTAAATGAGATAAGAATTTCCCAGTCATCAACGGCTGGGTAATAGGAGGAGGGCTTATGGGTGATACAAAAGGGCATTATGTCGAACCAAATGCGAATGCAGATTTCTGCCGCGTGTTCGACACCAAGGTGCTCGGCGACTACTGGCCTGGTATCCAGCTTTATTATCCGCCAGTCAAATATTCGCCTCAGCAGGGCATTTATGAAGATTTGGAGGCTGCGTCACAGCGCATGAAGCGCCATGCTCACCAAACCAATGCACATACCCTGATTTTCGATTTGGAAGACGGTTGCCGTCAGAAAGCGATGAGCCGCACGCTTTTGCGTCAGGAACTGCCGATTCTGCGTCAGCATAACAAGCATGTCACCGTGGCTATTCGTGTTAACCCATTCCGTACAGCTGAATATGAACTGGATATGGAGATGGTGCGTGACATGGCGGATTACATCGATGCCATCATGCTGGCCAAGGCGGGTGAGGCTTATGGTGCTGCCGAGGTGCGTGACCTGTCGAACATTCTGGTTGGTCTGAATAATAAGATCACCATACAGCCGATTATCGAGCATCCAAAGTCGCTAAAGATTGCGCCAGACCTGATGCAATACAGCACGGTCAAGCACGTTGTGTTCGGTATCCATGACTTCTCTAAAGCTATGGGTATTCACATTACCCCTGAGCATTGGACAGAAGAGCTGAAGTATTTCCTCAACCAGATCATGTTTGAAGCGCGTATCGCCGGTAAGGGGGTTATAGGCGGGGTGGAAACGCTGATTGGTTCTTCCAGCATGCCGGAGAAATTCGTTGAGCCTAACGATGTGCGCCGCTGGCTGGATTTGCATGGCGAGAGCGAGTCACGCATCGTCTACAAACATGCATGTCAGGAATCAGCCATGGGTCTGACTGGCAAGCAGGTGATACATCCTAGCCATATTCATCTTTGCAAGGTTGCCTATACACCTTCACCAACTGAAGTGGCACAAAAGATCAGTATTCTCAAGGCGGCGATTGAGGCCGATGCCTTGCTTGGTGGTGCGATACGCTTTGAAGGCGAGATGCTGGACCCCCCAATGTTTGGGAAAGCCCTGCAGACCTTGCTTAGAGCAAACGCTTTGCATGCCCTGAATGAAGATGACAGGCAGTTCGCTATGAAAGTGTTGCAACTGATGCCGACACAGGTGATACGTGAAAACTGGCCATATGGAGTTCTACTATGAGTAAATTTACCCCCTTTCCTGAGTGGCAATGGCAGATACCTGAGCATTTCAATATTGGCTCAGCCTGCTCCGATCGCCATTTGGGTACGCAAGTCGAAAAGACCATCGCCATGATTGTGGAGGATGATCAACTAGGCACTGATCAGATTACATTTGCCAATTTGTCGTTCCGCACTAGCCAATTTGCACAATTGCTACGTAATCTTGGTGTGGGCGTGGGTGAGCGAGTTTTGATTCGTCTACCAAATTGTCTGGATTACCCAATCGCCTTTCTCGGGGCGATGAAGCGTGGTGCAATTTCAGTACCTACGTCTACCTTGCTGACTATAGAAGAAGTACTTTATCTTGCACGAGACTCGTCTGCCGAGGTGCTAGTGACGGACAAGGCCATGTGGAGCAAGCTGGCTTCGCAGATACATGACTGCCCCAAACTCAAATATATATTGCTGTCTGGGCAGGGTGAATGTACTCCAGCCAACGATAAGAATATTCAAGTGCTTGATTTGTCTCAGGCGCTCTTTCAGATTGAGGATTGGGAAGCGCCACATCAGACTAAATCTGAAGATCCTGCTTATCTGGTCTATACCTCAGGTACCACAGGGTATCCAAAAGGCGTGCTACATGCGCATCGTGCATTGCTTGGTCGCACACCTGCCTCTACTTACTGGTTCGATTTCTCTGAAACTAGTCAGGACCGCATCATGCATTCCGGTAAATTCAACTGGACCTATGTGTTGGGTACAGGGTTGATGGATCCACTGTATTTAGGCAAGACAGTAATCGTACACGAAGGCAAAAATGACGCGACGACATGGCCTAGGCTGATTGCCAAGCATAACGCCACGATATTCATTGGTGTGCCCACCATCTACAGACAGATATTGCAGAAGACGACATTTAATAAAGAAGAAGTGCCTAGCCTGCGTTATTGCATGAGTGCTGGTGAACACCTTTCTGATGAAGTACTCGCCTTATGGCGTGAACGCTTTGATATTGATATCTATGAAGCAGTTGGTATGTCTGAGTTCTCTTACTACCTTTGCGAAACTAAGTCGCGCCCGATACGCCCAGGTTCTGCCGGCTTCCCGCAGCCTGGACACAATATTCAGTTACTGAATCCAGATACCTTGCAGCCAGTCGCAGTCGGTGAAGAGGGTATGATCTGCGTGCCGGATGATGATCCAGGCTTGTTTCTGGAGTATTGGAACTTGCCAGAGGAAACAGCTAAGCTCAAGCATGATGGCTGGTTCTTTACCGGTGATTACGCACGATATGATGAGGATGGCTATATCTGGTTCCTTGGCCGTAAGGATGACATCATCAAGAGCTTTGGCTATCGCGTCTCACCTTATGAGATCGAGCGTGTACTGAAGTCTCATCCAGCTGTAGCTGATTGCGCTGCGGTAGGTGAAGAGATCGAGAAGGATAAGGTGCTCGTGGTCGCTTATGTGATTCTACAACCAGATCAATCCGTGACGCCTGATGAGTTGCAGTCATTCGGCAAACAACATTTGGCCGCCTATAAAGCGCCCAAGGTCGTCTATCTGGCAAAAGACTTTCCACGTACGAAAAACGGTAAAATACTTCGTCGCGAGGTAAGCCCCGCTATTTCGATTGCCAGATCTGCTTCATGAGCCTGATTAAACAAACTGATTTCGTACAAAGCATCGCTGATGCCTTGCAGTACATCTCTTACTATCACCCGCTGGACTATATCCAGGCGCTGGGGGACGCCTATGAACGCGAGCAATCGCCTGCTGCCAAGGATGCTATTGCTCAGATTCTGACCAACTCCCGGATGTGCGCAGAAGGCAAGCGCCCGATTTGTCAGGATACTGGCATTGTGGTGGCTTTCGTTGATGTAGGCATGCAAGTGCAGTGGCAGGCAGATATTGATGCGAAGCTTGATTTGGAAGCCTTGGTGAATATGGGCGTCAAACAAGCCTATCTCCATCCAGATAATACTTTACGTGCATCTGTGGTGAGTGATCCATTAGGCACTAGAAAGAACACTAAAGATAACACACCTGCTGTCGTTCACATCAATCTGGTTGCTGGCAATAAGGTTGATGTCAGTATCGCGGCCAAAGGTGGCGGCTCTGAGAATAAAGCCAAGTTCGTCATGCTGAACCCATCTGACAGTATCGTTGATTGGGTGTTGAAGACAGTGCCGACCATGGGTGCCGGCTGGTGCCCACCTGGCATGCTTGGCATAGGAGTGGGTGGTACGGCAGAGAAAGCCATGCTCCTAGCCAAGAAGTCTTTGATGGAACCAATCAATATCCAGCAACTGAAAGAAAAGGGTGCCAATAACAAGGCTGAGGAATTACGCCTAGAGCTTTATGAGAAAGTAAATGCTCTCGGTATAGGTGCACAGGGCTTAGGCGGCTTGAGCACTGTGTTAGATGTAAAAATACTAGATTACCCAACCCATGCTGCCTCATTGCCAGTAGCGATGATCCCCAATTGTGCTGCTACACGCCATATCCATTTTGAACTTGATGGCAGCGGTCCCGTCAAGTTGGAAGCGCCTGATCTGGATGCTTGGCCTAACGTCAATTGGCAGCCTAGTGCCGATGCCAGACGCATTAATCTTGATAGCGTGACCCAAGAAGATATCAAGCAGTGGAAGCCAGGTGAAACCTTGTTGCTGAACGGCAAGTTGCTGACAGGCCGTGATGCCGCACATAAACGCATTGCAGAGTTATTCGCCAAAGGTGAAGGCTTGCCAGATGGCGTAGATTTTACTAATCGTTTCATCTATTACGTTGGCCCGGTAGATCCTGTCCGTGACGAAGTCGTCGGCCCAGCAGGCCCAACGACTGCCACACGTATGGATAAATTCACCGACATGATGCTCGATAAGACTGGACTTCTCGGCATGATAGGCAAGGCAGAGCGCGGCGCGGCAACTGTGGCGAGCATCAAGCAGCATCAAGCTGTGTACCTCATGGCAGTGGGGGGTGCAGCTTATTTGGTCTCTAAAGCCATTAAATCATCTCGTGTTGTCGCGTTTGCTGATTTGGGCATGGAAGCGATCTACGAATTTGAAGTCAAAGATATGCCAGTCACAGTGGCGGTCGACAGCCAAGGCGTCTCAGTGCATGAATCTGGCCCTAAACACTGGCAGCAACAAATCGCTATCGTCAATCGTGTATAATGCGCGCCTGCCACTCAAAAGTGGCCTGATTGATAATTCTTAAGGACGTTAAATGAGCCAAATTACTGTAGAACACAATCCTAGCGAAGAAAAGCTGAAGCAACTGGGTGTTGCTAGCTGGTCTATCTGGGAGAAGGAAGTTTCAAAATTCCCACTCGATTTCGGCATGACCGAAAGTGCTTACCTGCTTGAAGGTGAAATCCACGTGACCCCACAAGGTGGCGAAAAGGTTGTTATCAAGGCTGGTGATTTTGTTGTATTCCCTAAAGGCCTGAAGACCAACTGGGAAGTTGTTAAGCCACTGCGCAAGCATTACAAGCATAGCTAAATTTCAGCCGCATCAAAAAAGCCTCTGATGATTCGTCTCAGAGGCTTTTTTATTTTTTCAAATCAAATCTATACTGCATGTACCTCATGCCGTTGGTCGCTCAATACCTTCCGCCAGTCGGTTAGGTAACTGCAGCGTCCATATAATTCATATACACTTAACTTTAATAGGCATTCTATAAATAACTTTTCCCATCAATCCCTATATGGATTATGATGTTACAAGACTTTCTTTATTTCTAACTTTATGTTTAATTTGTCCTGCACTAATTTGATTAAAGGGGATTACTACCATGGCTAAATACACTTCAACCGTTGCTAACGATACTTTTACTGGAGCGCTTGGCAACGACATTGCTGTATTTCATGGCGACTTGTCAGGATATTTTCTTGACGTCAGTAATGACATATTTACTGTTGCAGATACCGTTGCTGGCGATACCGGTGGCGATGATGGCATGGACTCCCTATCGGGGATTGAAAAGCTGATTTTCACAGGCAATAACAAACAGTTACTGATGTCACAGGAAGCCATTGTCAATATCGGTACCGCTGGCGACCAGACTGAAACAGCGATGCTGGCTAAGAATGGTGGAGGTTTTTACAGTTTTTGGCAGAGTTCGGGTGATCCATCGATTACAGATGGGGATGACGGGAAAGGCTACTATTTTAGAACTTTCGGGGCTGATGGAGTCGGGACTGGTGCAGATGTACGGCTACTAAGTGATGTGGCGACAGGGGTCAAGCAGGCAGTTTTTTCTGATAATAGTTTCGTCTTGGTTTGGACAGAATCGGACTCAAGCGGATCTGGCGTCTATACCCAAAAGTTTGATTCAACCGGGAAAGCACTGAATGATAAGTTTCGTGTAAATGACACGATTACTGATGATCAGGCGAGCCCTTCAGTTGCAGTTACCACTAGTGGTGGTTATGTTGTTGCCTGGGCATCTGCAAATCAAGGTGATTCTCTAAATGATGGTATTCCAATGGGCGATACACCCAATCAAACAGGTGTTTTTGCCCAATTGTTTGATGCAAACTCCAATCCACTAGGATGGGAAACAAAAGTCAGCCCATCTGGCGGCGGTACTCCAACCGTAGCAGCTACTCAAGATGGTGGTTTTGTCGTGAGTTATGAGGCTATTGTCGGGTCAGCGAAGTTAATGAAAGTATTCGCAGACCTTTTTGACTCTGATGGTAATAGAGTTACACCCTTGATAGATGCGGATGATATATATGTTAATCAAATTGTAGAAATTGACACTGGACCAGCTACCAACGAGTTAAGAACTGAAACCAAGCTCCCTGTTATTACACAGTTGACAGGAGGGGATATTCTCGTCGTTTGGCAATCACCTGTTGATACATATGGCGTGACTGCGGGTATAGATTACGACAGAAGTATTATGTACCGGATGTATGACAGTTCTGGATTCGCTATCAACTTACCTGGTAGCAACAATATAGAAATCAAAGCAAACACTGATAATGGCTTTGACTTTGGGACAGGTAATAACGTTGCTCGCTATGAGCAATCTGATCCTGCTGTAGCAGCATTGGCTGGTGGCGGTTTTGTTATTGCATGGCAATCCATGCTTCAGGACCAAAGCTACTGGGGGGTTTATGCCCAGATGTTCAATAGCGATGGATCTAAAAATGGTAGTGAGTTCTTAGTAAATACAAAGACCGCAGATTCACAAAAAAATCCTAGTGTCACTGGCTTGTCCGATGGCAGCTTTGTCATTTCATGGGAAGCCGAGCACCAGGATGGTATTCAGCAAGGCTTGTTCCAGGAAGGAACTGCAGGTACTGAGATCGTCATGCAACGATATGATGCTAGCGGCAATAAGCTAGGCGCTTCATTTGCTGGAACTGCATCTGCAGATAATTTAAAAATCACGGGGACTGATGCGGTCGAGCTTGATGGCGCTGCAGGTAATGATGTTTTGAGCACCTCTTCGGGCAATGACACGATACGTGGTGGGTTAGGTGATGACTCAATATCTGGCGCGTCGGGTAACGACATTCTAATTGGCGGTGATGGCAAAGATACTATTGTTGGTGGCGTAGGTAACGATACTGTATTCGGTGGTGATGGATCAGACCGATTCGTGCTAACGGGCAATTATGATGATTACACGATTATTGGTGGGAATGGCACATACACTATTACAGACGAACGTGTTAGTGGAATTGTTGACGGTGTGGATGTTGTTTCAGGCATTGAGGTATTGGGTTTTGCTGATAAGGATTTCAGTATTGGTAGTTCTACATCGGGTGGCACTACTGGTGAAATGTTGACTGGTTCTATTACTGTCGCAGATACACTGAATG
>Ga0265327_10004320_pt1 | contig 12670 bp, 11 predicted proteins | sample 41621metaG_FD_202089 | JGI IMG/M metagenome (GOLD analysis project Ga0265327, IMG submission 202089) | Rhizosphere microbial communities from Carex aquatilis grown in University of Washington, Seatle, WA, United States - 4-16-21 metaG | ecosystem: Host-associated > Plants > Roots > Rhizosphere...
GCGGTGTTGCCGCGTACCTGCTCTCGGCTCAGCTTCTCTTCGCGCGTGTGCTGGCATTCCCACTGCCCACTGTCGCAGCACTACAAGGCCATACTTACGCCGCGGGCGCGATATTTGCGATGGCACACGATGCACGAGTGATGCGAACGGACAGAGGTTTCTTCTGTCTGCCGGAGATAAATCTCGGGCTGGCGCTTCCCGATGGGCTGATAATCCCCGGGGGTATGGCAGAACTCTTGCTTGCTCGCCTTCCTGGTCAAACGGCGCACCAGGCAATTCTTGCGGGCCGTCGCTACGGCGGACCGGAGGCACGGGACGCGGGAATAGTGGATGTAGCGGTCGGTTGTGACGACGTTTTGCCCGTCGCTGTTGAACGTGCTGCCGCGGTCGCCCAAACACGCGGGCCGGCGCTCGGAACCATGAAGAAATGGATCTATCGCGACATCATCAAGGCACTTGAATCACTCAACTAAGAAGAGCGGACACTATGTGCCGCACTAGATCAACGACGGCTAACGCATATATCTGATGTTGAATTTGCGTTCTGATTTCAACGAACCAGCGGGTGTGCGGATGAAGATGCAAGTAGTTCTGCATATCTCATTGGTTGTTGCGATCGGCGATAGCAGCGGGCCGGGATCTGTTGAAAACCTTGTTTACACAGATCCTCACAGTCGCGGTTGGGTGCGCCGGAACGTGTGTCGCGAGATTCCGGAACGTCTCCCGCTCCGCCCAAGCTGACAGCCAGGACTTAGCGTCGTCGCTGCGCTAGGCCCGAACCTACCTGCGGCGCGGCACTGACGTTGCGACTTCGGGTGCGTTTAGCCTGACAGAGCGCTTCATCGGCTCGCCGGCGCAAGATATCGAAGTCGAAGTCGTTGTCGCCGGTGGATTGCCATGCCGAGCCAACACTGACACTGGCATTGTGCGACCCGATACCCGAGTTATTGGCCGTCACCCGATCAACGAATCTGGCCGCGTCATCGACATTGTCATGGAAGGCAACGACCATGAACTCATCGCCACCGACCCGGGCCGTGATATCACTTGCCCGGGCAGCCGCCGCAAGCATCCGGCCAACGGACGAGATCGACTCGTCCCCAGCCTCATGACCCAGCGTGTCGTTCAGCACCTTCAGAAAGTCCACATCAATAAGCACCACCGCAACGATTCGCGGCGTAGGGCGGCCGTAAAGCATTGTACTCAAAGCTAATTGGACACCGCGCCGGTTCAGCAGCCCGGTCAGCGGATCCTGGTGCGCCGCCAACGTGATGGCCTTGAGTCCCCTTCGGCCGCCCTCGATCACCGTCTGAATGATGATCGGCAACAACACCACCGACGACAACGCGGGCGCATTGTAGATGTATTGCTCAAACCAGGTGGCATCGCCCAGGTAGACGTTCCATGCCGTCATGGCGGCGATGACACAGGTCGCGAACACGCAGTGCGCGGCCAGCACCTGCCAGCCCAGCAGGAATGCCGCAAAAACCCCGATCAACCCCATATGCGATGTAGCCCCCAGCCGCGAAGCGGGCGCCGAGCACAAGAAGGCACCCACGGCAATCGACACATCCGCCCAACAGACGAATGCAATCGCCGTACGACGTTTTGGCCAGGGCAACACAATCCAACACACGCCCACCACAAATGACGACGCCACCGCCGTGCCGTGAATGATGCGCGGCCACAGGCCCTGCGGACCGAGCGGATGGAACTGGACGAGTACACCCAGAACCGCCATCGACATGCACAGCATCCCGATGGCGGTCTTGAGCCGAACCAGGTTACGAGTGACCTTCAGACCGCGCGTCGCGAACGCATACTCCATCCCGTACGTCATCCGGTTCCCGTCAGGCACGAATGTGATTATGCAGCTGCAACATCAAGAAAGGATGTGAAGTACAGATATAGACAGTCCACACCAGCGACACTGCACTTGTTCCAAACGCGCCGAGCTCCCGCCTTACGGGACGTGGCGACAAGCGCGGCTGCGGGTTTGATCACTGTCAACGCCGTGAATACCGCCGGAAACCTCATCAATGTTCCCGTCAGACCCATCGTGGCCAACGGCGTCGTCGCACTGCGGCCGAGGGATCCTATTCGTATTCCCGGGGCATCCGTACCTACCCTGCCCCTGCCCCTGGACCTCATGTCCAAAGAGGTGGGCACGACCCCACTGCATTTCCGTGTTCAAGAGATCGCAGTAACTGATAGTGGTGTGACGGTTCGGCTCTCCGTCACCGACCAACCGATCACGGTCAGCGGTGACCGTTGCTTGCAACGCATGTTCCCCTACGGCGCCGGCCGGTAGGAGAAGACAACTTCTGTCGGTCGGCCGATAGTGGCGCCGGTGTCTGGGGTGATTGGGGTGGGCGTCAAAACGTTTCGCTTAGTCCGTGGTACGGGCTAGACCGTTTCTGAGAGGGTGGGATGCATGACCGAGCCTGACTTCTTGCGCCGCGGGCAGCGACGGATATGACCGCACCTCGATAACAAACCCGTCGATCGGGTGATGCTCTAGTCGCGCTTACTCTGACGAGGTGCCCGTCGAGAGGCTTACCAGGGTCGACAGGACAGTGCTGCGAACGGTGGTGGCTACCACCTGGAGCTGCCGCTACCGGGAGGTGAGTCCGCGCGAGAATCCCAGGTTCGCCGTGAAGAGCAATCAATTGGTTCGAGATCTTGAATCTGGAGACCTTTACGCCGAAGACCTCAACCTTACGTCGCGACCCACCGAGAACAACTCGGCGCGCGCGCCCTCAGTCTGAAGATGCTCGACGGAGCACTGCTCCAAATGAGTAATGTATTCACAAAAACAACACTCACCGGCGGCACGTTTAGCGCTTCTACCTTCACCGGATCTCACCGAGTACCAAAATGACCCTGAGCTGTGGACTCGACGTTTCGACTTTGACCCCACCAACCATGTCGAGATACACCACGCGAGCTCGCATCTAACTCTCGGTATGTGCAAGAACTGTCGTTTCGCTGCCACTGCTCGTCCGACTCTCGGCCAGTTCATCGACTCCATCTTGCGTAGCTTCTACAACACCGCTTTGCGATCCATCCGGACGGTCTGCCTCAGCGAGAGCACCGATTCGGCCCCTGCATTACTCAGCTTAAGACAACAGCTCATCCACATAGGTCTTCCACCAAATCAGGTATACGAGTGCAAATGAGCAGCTGCGGCAGGTGATATTGGTCGGCCCAGAATGGTTCTGGGATCAGAGGCGTTCGATGATGGTGACGTTGGCGGTGCCGCCGCCCTCACACATCGTCTGCAGGCCGTACTTGCCTCCGGTGCGCTCCAGCTCGTTGAGCATGGTGGCGAACAGCTTGGCGCCGGTGGCTCCCAGTGGGTGACCCAGCGCGATTGCGCCGCCGTTGGGGTTGACCTTCTTCAGGTCGACATCGAGTTCCTTGGCCCATGCCAACACCACGGGGGCGAAGGCCTCGTTGATCTCGACGACGTCGATATCGTCCATCGTCAGACCGGTCTTGGCCAGCGCGTACTTGGTGGCGGGGATGGGGCCGGTCAGCATGAACACCGGGTCATCACCGCGGGCACTGATGTGATGGATACGCGCACGCGGCTTGAGGCCGTGTGCCTTCACCGCGCCTTCCGAGGCGACCAGGGTGGCGCTGCCACCGTCGGAGATCTGCGAAGCCAGGGCCGCGGTGAGACGCCCACCCTCGACGAGGGTCTTGAGCCCAGCCATCTTCTCCAGCGTGCTCTCGCGCGGACCCTCGTCGACACGGAAGTCGCCGACCGGGATTATCTCGTTGTCGAAGTGTCCGTTGCGAATCGCGGCAAATGCCCGCTCATGGCTGGAGAGTGCGAACTGCTCCATCTCCTCGCGGCTGATGTCCCACTTCTCGGCGATCATCTCGGCACCGCGGAACTGGGAGATTTCCTGGTCACCGTAACGATGCAACCAGCCCTCGGATTCGGCTGTGGGCGAAGTGAATCCGTACTCCTTGCCGACGAGCATCGCCGCCGAGATCGGAATCTGGCTCATGTTCTGGAAACCACCGGCCACGATCAGGTCGGCGGTGCCGGACATAACAGCCTGCGCGGCAAAGGAAATGGCCTGCTGGCTCGATCCACACTGACGGTCAACGGTGCAGCCCGGCACCTCCTCCGGGTATCCACCGGCCAGCCACGCCAGGCGTCCGGCATTGCCTGCCTGCCCGCCGATGGCGTCCAGCACACCCATGATCACGTCATCGATGGCATCGGGGTCGACGTCGACGCGATCGAAGAGTCCCTTGAAGGTGGCCGCACCCAGATCCAGCGGGCGCACCGTGGACAGCGATCCGTTGCGCTTACCGACAGCGGTACGCACAGCGTCGATGATGTACGCCTCAGGCATGGTGAATCTCCTTTGTCTTAGGTGAATTGGAGTGTTATATGCGTTCGATGATGGTGCCGGTGGATAGCGCGCCACCCGCGCACATGGTGATCAAAGCCGTTGACTTATCGGTCCGTTCGAGCTCGTAGAGCGCCGTGGTGATCAGGCGGCTACCGGTACTACCTGCCGGGTGGCCCAGTGCGATCGCGCCACCATTGACGTTCACGCGGTCGAAGTCCGGCTTATGAACGGAAGCCCAGGACAGCACCACCGAGGCGAAAGCCTCATTGATCTCGACAACATCGATATCGCCGATCTTCATGCCGGCACGGTCCAGCACGCGCTGTGTGGACTGCACCGGGCCGTCCAGGTGGTAATAGGGCTCGGCGCCGACGAGGGCCTGAGACACGATGCGAGCGCGGGGCTTCAGGCCCAGGGCGCGGGCCTTGTCCTCGTCCATGAGCAGCACCGCGGCGGCACCGTCAGAAATCTGCGAGGAGGTACCGGCTGTGTGGATACCCCCCGGCATAACGGGTTTCAGGTTTCCCAGGGACTCCAGGGTGGTGTCGCGCAGACCTTGATCCTTGCTGATGCTCACGGTCTCGCCGGTGGGATTGCCTTCCTTGTCCACCTCAGGGGCGTCCAGCGCGGTGATCTCACGGTCGAAGCGACCCTCGGCCCAAGCCTGTTTGGCCAGCGCCTGGGAGCGCACCCCAAGGCCGTCGACGTCGGTGCGAGTGATCCCGCGGCGCTTGGCAATCCGCTCGGCGGCCTCGAATTGGTTGGGCATATCGATATCCCAGGAAGCGGGGCGCGGAATCCCGGTGCCGCCGACGTTGGCGCCGAGTGGGACGCGGCTCATCGATTCGATACCGCAGGCGATACCGGTGTCGATGGCACCCGAGTAGATCAGGCCGGCGATCAGGTGGTTCGCCTGCTGGGCGCTGCCGCACTGGCAGTCGATGGTGGTCGCGCCGGCAGCCTCGGGCAGTCCGGCGTGCAGCCATGCCTGCCGGGTGATGTGTCCACCCTGCTCGCCGAACTGGGTGACGCAGCCACCGATGACCTGCTCGACCTCGTGGGGATCGAGGCCGGCTCGGGCGATCACCGACTTCTGGATGCTGCCGAGAAGCTCGGCGGGATGTAGCCCCGCGAGCCATCCACCGCGTTTGCCGATGGCGCTGCGCGTCGCTTCGACGATGACCGGATTACCCATGGAGCTGCTCCTTTGCGCTCTGAACGTTGTTGGGGTGTATTACCATTCACGTTGATAGGCCGCGATGAGGGGCTCGGCCATCTGCCTGCCTTGCGCAGTGATGATCAGCCACCACCGGTACTGCCATCCGAACACGTCAAAGTTGTCGACATAGTCGGTGCGGACCTCGCGTAGCGCACCCTCGGGATCGTCGGCGGGCACAAATCCGTGTGCGTTTGGCGCCATAGTGCCCAGCTCGAACAGGCCGTCGCGGAGAAGGGAGCGGATTATCCCCAGTGTGGTAACCCGGATCCTCGGTAGGTACGCCTGCCTATCGGCCTCCTGGACGTGCCAGTGCACAGCCAGCAGGCATACTCCGCCCCCAAGGCCCTCCATGAGGATCTTCGCGTGCGCCGAGTCATTGGCGTAGCTCACCGTTGCGGCCTTTCCGCCTACAAGGCATCGTCGAGCAGTCTCATACCGGGCTTGCATGTTTTAGCGCTGCAGTTTCCAGACCACGAACACGGTTGCGCTCATGAGCGTGATAAGTACGGCGATGGATATCCACGAGTGCATGCGGGGCTTTCCTGTCCGGTGTGTGTGGGGTGGGTGCCGCCGACATGGGTGCGGGCGTGAGCGATAGCCTCCTCAAGGGTATCGATGAGGTGGTTTTCGTGGCGTAGGGAGTCGATGACGCCGACGTTGGTGAGGAGCTTAAGATGCTCGGGCCGTACACCTTTGATGATGACGGTGATGCCGCGGGCCTCCAGATCTTCGGAGATCTGGGCCAGCGTGTGCGCGCCGGTGGCATCAAGCATGCCCAGTTGGGACATGCGGATGATCACGACATTGACGTCGGGATGGTCGGCGACGGTGATGGTATTCGAGATGCGTTCAGCCGCACCAAAAAACATCGACCCATCCAGGCGCAGCAGCGCGATCCTCTCATCGCCCGGCTCCGGAGGGCCAGGTAGTTCTTCGCGGGTGACACTGCTGCGTCGAGCCACGACACGCAGGGCGAAGAGGGCGGCCACCACGATGCCGATTTCCACCGCTTCGATCAGATCGAAACAGATGGTGACAACGGCGGTGAGAACAAAGGTCAGGGCATCGGAGCGAGTTGAGCGCAGGATCGTGACCGCGGTGCGCGCCGAAATCATCCGAAAGGAGGTAACCATCAGGACCGCCGACAGCGCGGCCAACGGGACGGCGCCCACCGGCCCGCTGGCCAGGTACACCACCGCCAACAGCAGGCTTGAATGAGTGATCGCCGCAACACGGGTGCGCGCACCGGAGCGGACATTGACGGCGGTGCGGGCGATCGCCCCGGTGGCCGGCATCCCGCCGAATACTCCTGAGGCCACCGAGGCCAGACCTTGCCCCAGCAGTTCGCGGTTGGGATCGTAGGGGCCGGTGGGCGACATGGTCGCCGCCACCCGCGCCGACAGCAGTGATTCGATCGCAGCCAAGGCGGCGATCGCCACCGCCGCGCCCAGAAGGGCTTGCAGGGCGGCCAAATTGGCGTGTGGCAGCAGCGGCGCCGATAGCCGCGCTGGCAATTCGCCGATACGGGCCACCGACAATCCTGCTGCGGTCACCAGCACGGTTACGGCCACGACTGCTGTCAATGATTCGGGGATGGCCCGGTGCAGCCGCGGCAGAACTACCATCAGTGCCGCCACCAATGCCACCACCAACAATGGCGGAGCGGCCACGCTCCAACGGGTATGTGTCAGAACGTGGATGGCTGCGGCCAGAGGGGGGTGGCCCTGCGGAGCAGGCACGCCGACTGCGGCGGGGACTTGCTGCAAGAAGATGATCGCGGCGATCCCCAAGGTGAAGCCTTCGATGACCGGCCACGGGATGAACGTGACCGCACGACCCAACCCGGTGATGCCGGCGGCCACCACAATGATTCCGGCCAGCATGGTGACCAAAGCCAAACTACCAGAGCCATATTGAGCCACGATCGGTGCCAACACGACCGCCATAGCCCCGGTGGGGCCGGACACTTGCACATGCGAGCCACCGAACACCGCGGCCACCACACCGGCGATCACCGCAGTAATCAGGCCCGCAGCGGCCCCGGCGCCCGAGCTGATGCCGAACGCTAAAGCCAACGGCAGCGCAACCACCCCGACGGTGATCCCGGCCAGGATGTCGCGACGCCACGACCGACCCAGGCCGGCATAATCCATGCGCTGCGGCAGCAGCCGCGCCACCGCGACGCCAACTGCACCCATCACGGTGTCCAGTGATCGATGAGGCCACGCCACGCCGCGAATACCTCAAATACGTTGATTGTCAATGCGATTCGGAATCTGTGCCGAGGCATCCCTGCCGGGCTTCGACCAATCGCGTCCTCAGGGCGCCCAGCTCGGTGCGCAGTTCGTCAGGCAGTCGGTTGCCGCCGATGCTGGCATACCAGTAATCGATCGACTCGGCTTCGGCGATCCATTCGTCGATGTTGACCGACAGCGCCTCTTCGAGGTCCTGGTCGCTGATGTCCAGCCCGGTGCGATCGAGCGCATCGCTGGTGGGTAGGTAGCCGATCGGGGTTGCGACCGCATCGGCTTCGGCATCGAGGCGCTCCAGCGCCCATTTGAGGACGCGGGCGTTGTCCCCGAAGCCGGGCCATAGGAACTTGCCATCGGCGTCGCGGCGGAACCAGTTGACATAGAAGATCTTCGGCAGCAGATCCGGGTCGCTGCGGGTACCGATGTTGAGCCAGTGCGCAAAGTAGTCACCCACGTGATAGCCCAGGAAGGGGCGCATCGCCATCGGGTCGCGGCGCAATACCCCGACTTCACCGGCAGCAGCGGCGGTCGTTTCCGAGGATAACGTGGAGGCCAGGAACACCCCGTGACGCCAGTTGCGGGATTCGGTGATCAGCGGCACTGTGCTGGCGCGCCGGCCGCCGAAGAAGATCGCCGAGATCGGTACCCCCGTGGGGTCATCCCATTCGGGGGCCACCGTCGGGCACTGCGCGATCGGGGTGCAGTACCGCGAATTCGGGTGCGCGGCAGGCTCAGCGGAGGCAGGTGTCCAGTGCCGGCCGCGCCAGTCGGTCAAGTGTTCGGGCGGGGTGTCGGTCGCACCTTCCCACCACACGTCTCCGTCGTTGGTCAGGGCGGTGTTGGTGAAGATCGAGTTGCCCAGCTCGATAGTGTCCATCGCGTGCGGATTGGTGGCCCGCCCGGTACCCGGCGCGACCCCGAAGAACCCGGCCTCGGGGTTGACCGCGTACAGGCGACCGTCGGCACCGATCCGCATCCAGGCGATGTCATCGCCGATCGTTTCGGCGGTCCAGCCCGGCAATGCGGGTTGCAGCATCGCCATGTTGGTTTTGCCGCACGAGGACGGGAACGCTGCGGCCACATATTTCACAACACCTTGCGGGGAGGTGAGTTTGAGGATCAGCATGTGTTCGGCCAGCCAGCCCTCATCGCGGGCCATCACTGAGGCGATCCGTAACGCGAAACACTTCTTGCCCAATAGTGCGTTACCGCCGTAGCCCGAGCCGTAGCTCCAGATGGTGCGGGTGGCCGGGAAATGTGAAATGTATTTGGTCTCATCACAGGGCCACGGCACGTCTGCCTGCCGCGGCGCCAGTGGGGCGCCCACCGAGTGCACGCATTTGACGAACCGGCCGCGCAGCCCCAGCCGGTCCCACACCGGGGCACCGGAGCGGGTCATGATTTGCATCGAGGCCGCGACGTATTCCGAATCAGTGACCTGCACACCGAACTTCGGGTCATCAGAGCCCAGCGGGCCCATGCAGAATGCGATCACGTACATGGTGCGCCCGGCCATCGCGCCCCGATATTCCTCGGTCATGATCGTGGTCATATCGACCGGGTCCATCCAGTTGTTGGTCGGACCCGCATCGGCCGCGTTCTCCGAGCAGATAAACGTGCGGTCCTCCACCCGCGCCACATCCGCCGGATCCGACACAGCCCAAAACGAATTCGGCTTACCTCGCAGCGGCACAAACGTGCCCTTAGCCACCAGCTGCTTAGTCAGGCGATCCCACTCGGCGCGCGACCCGTCACACCACAGCACCCGATCCGGGCCCAACAACTCGGCCATCTCCGAGACCCACAACAGCACACCCGCATGGGTGGTCGGTGCGGGCGCCAACCCCTGCACCGCTTGCGCCGCACCCACTGCATCCACCGAACTCACCAGACCACTCCTCACCAGCTCTTCAGAACCTGACTATCAACAAAGCATGCTAATTAAGAAAACAAGCAACTAGAGGGCACTAGCCGAAGGTAACGGCCCTACCTCCGGCTAGCGCCGGGCCCGCGACGCCTCCGCGGGCCCCACAGGGACCGGGGCGGCACCATCAAGCCATTCGGCTTGATCGGCATTCACCCCGGTCAAAATCCGCCGCGCGGTGGCCAGCAGCTCAGCCACCTGCGGGGAAGCCAACGTGTACAGCACCGAGAGCCCTTCACGGCGCGCCGTCACCAAACCCGCCCTGCGCAGCACCGCCAACTGCTGCGACAAATTCGCCGGCTCGATCCCAACTTCCGGGAGCATCTCCGAGACAGCCTGATCTCGCTCACTAAGTAACTCCAGCACCCGTATCCGCACCGGATGACCCAGCGTCTTAAAGAAATCCGCCTTCATCCGGTACAGCGGCTGACGTGCATCCACCACAAGCCCACCTCACCAAAACAATCAACATGCAAACATTAGCAACCCGGCAACAAGGCTGGATAGGGGCCCGTCTATAGTTCGTCTTGGCTCTCACCGGGGCTACCTTGTACTCATCAGAACTGCCTGATGCCCGCTTCCGGTGAGAGCCACCCTCCAATACTCAGACCCGGGGCAGCTCGCCCGAGCAGGCGCACCGGAAGTGGACACCCAGGAGTTGTCGATGGCCACCGACCGCCCCACCCGATGGCAATACATCGCCTATTGCTATGGCAAGCGCCTACCCGAGGGCATGAGCGATTGGGTCGCCAATGATCTGGCAGGCCCCGGGGCCGTCCGGCGGCACATGATCCGCTACGTGATCCCGCCGCACTTCATCTTGGCCCCATTCTGGCTGCTGCCGGGCGGGCTGCTGCTGCACACCGCGATCACCCTGCCCATCTACGTCTGGGCAATCCTGATGACCCACGCCCTCAACAAGATCTGGCGCCGCCACCGCCTGGCCACACACGGCCTGAACCCCAAACTCGCCGACAACGTCAACCGCGAAAAAAACGCACGCAAACACCAGGCATACGCCCAACGCTACGGCGCGCGCCCACAAACAACAGACAGCTACTCCAGCAGCGACCCCATCTAAGACCATGGGGGCGCCGACGAATCGGAGGGCGCTGCTGCTGGCAGGACTCACCGTCGTGGCATCCGCCGCGTGTAAGCAAACCACTGCAACGCCGATCGGCACCTCCTCGCCGCTCGAGCACAGCGATCCGCTCGAAGTCCTCAAGGCGGGCAACGCCCGCTTCACCAGCGAACAGATGACCCCCCATCAATCCCCGCAACGGCGTCAAGACCTGGCTGGTGGCCAGGATCCTGTCGCAATCGTGTTCAGCTGCATCGACTCTCGGGTTCCACCGGAGATCGTCTTCGGCCAAGGCCTTGGCGATCTATTCGTCGTACGCACCGGCGCACAGGACTACGACGCCCTCATCGAGGGCAGCATCGAATACGGCGCCGTCACGGACCACACTCCGCTCATCGTGGTTCTGGGTCACCAACGCTGCGGTGCAGTGACCGCGGCCGTGAAATCCCTTGAGCAACGCACACCCGCGCCCGCACATCTCGCCGAAGTGGTCGAATCGCTCAAACCCGCCTACCTTCAGGCCAAACAGACCCCGTCGAAATCCCTCGATGACCTCATTTCAACAACCATTCGCGCCCAGATTCGATTGACGGTCACTGCTTTATGCGCCATCCACCGCTGGCGGCGGGCACCAAGAACCGAGAACTGCGCATCGTCGGCGCGTACTACACGCTCGACACCGGCATTTTCGCCTGGCTGAACCAATAGGCAGCTGGGAAGTCTTTCCCGGGCGATTCCGCAACATCAACGCGCGGAAACCCTGCTCTCTAGTAGGTCGGTACGCCGTCAGCAGACGGTCATGATGCTTAGTTAGCGGTGTTGAACGCGTCGATAACCCCAGCCGGGATACGACCACGCGACGATATGGGGTGCCCGTTCTTGCCCGCCCACTGGCGGATCGCGGCGCTCTGCGCCGGGTCGATGCTTGGCGGCTTCCGACCTGAGCCCGAACGGCCAGGGCTGCGGGGACCACTGACCCGGCGAGCATGCTCAACCCAGGTGGACAGTTGTTTACGCAATTTCTCAGCGTTTTTGGACGAGAGATCGATCTCGTAAGAGAGACCGTCAATGCCAAATTCAACGGATTCATCGGCAGCTGCTTCGCCGTCAACATCGTCAACGAGCGTCACGGTGACCTTCGTAGCCATTAGAATATCCCTCTGCATGAAAATTGCTGGCTGGTATCGATATTTCAGGATAGCGGCAGGACTCAACTGGCAGCCGTCTTATACCCCGATTCGGCATTTTCCTCCGTCATGCAAGTGCGTTCGTACTTCCCTGTGTCTCTATCCGAAAGACACCGCAACGAAAAGCGTGCAATTGCAGAGTCACGGACCTCATGGAATTGTTCCGCAGGCCCGTTTTGGGCTCATTGCAGATCAGCATGTAGTCGCAGGCTTACACTTTTGACGTCACTGCCACGAATTTCAGGCACGGCCTCACCTCTAATCTGGACGCGACAAGATATGCGTGCGGTTCGGGTCAGCCTGCTGTCACTGGGCGAACAGCGGAGCTCTGGGATACCCTTACGGGGTGCAGGCATTGACGAGAGTTCGCGGGACGGTCACCGTCCTTGCCATGCTCTTGTGTGTTCTCGGGGCAGTCGTTCATGCGCCCGGGTCACCGACGGTGACGTCGGGGTCGTCGACCGCTGCGGCGACGTGGTCGCCCGCTGTGCAGGCCCACGAAAAGGTTGTCAAGCTTCCGCGTCACCTGGCGGTGCGCGCAATCCACGCAGTGAAAGTTGTTGCGCTGCTCGACTACACGCACACGTTGGCTGGGCTGCGGGAAACCTCGGTGGAGGGCAGAACGGCTGTGCTG
>Ga0265327_10004321_pt1 | contig 12669 bp, 11 predicted proteins | sample 41621metaG_FD_202089 | JGI IMG/M metagenome (GOLD analysis project Ga0265327, IMG submission 202089) | Rhizosphere microbial communities from Carex aquatilis grown in University of Washington, Seatle, WA, United States - 4-16-21 metaG | ecosystem: Host-associated > Plants > Roots > Rhizosphere...
GACACGGCTGAGGCTCCCGAGGCCGAGGACGCAGACAAGAAGGAATGACCTTTGGTCACACCTGAGAACCAGCCCGCTACCGGAGACGGTGGCGGGCTGGTTCGTTTATGGCTCGATATTGCCTATGACGGAACCGATTTCGCGGGATGGGCCACTCAAGTCAACCAACGCACGGTCGCCGGGGTGCTGGGTGCGGCATTCACGACGATCGTGGGCGAGCCGGTCTCGCTGTACGCCGCCGGGCGCACCGACGCGGGCGTACATGCCACGGGTCAGGTAGCGCATCTCGACATCCCGCATGCTCGGCTCCCAGAAATCCTCGGTAGATCCCGCTCCGCGGATGCGCCTGAGTTCGGCAGGCTGATCCGGCGGCTGTCGCGTTTCCTGCCCAAAGACGTGCGCGTGCTCGATATACGGCGTGCCCCCGAGCATTTCGACGCGCGGTTCTCGGCCCTGCGGCGGCACTACGAATACCGGTTCTCCACGGCGCCGTTCGGAGTGCTGCCTCTAGAGCGGCACGATGTCGTCGGATGGCATCGCCCGCTGGACGTCGGGGCCATGGCCGAGGCTTCGCAGAAACTATTGGGGCTGAATGATTTCGCGGCCTTCTGCCGCCATCGTGACGGCGCCACAACGATCCGTGAATTGCAGCGGTTCGACTGGACGGTCGATGGACATCAGGTGTCCGCGCACGTGAGCGCCGACGCGTTCTGCTGGTCGATGGTGCGGTCGTTGGTGGGTGCGGTGCTGGTAGTGGGGGAGGGCAGGCGGCCGGCGCAGTGGTGCGCGGACCTGCTCAAGAAGGAAAGGCGTTCAAGCGATTTCGCGGCTGCACCGGCGCGTGGTCTGACACTGGTCGGTGTGGACTATCCGCCCGATGACGAGATGGCGGCTCGCGTGTTGATCACGCGTGATGTTCGAGTCCGGAAGGACTGACTACTCGCTGGGCTCGGCTTCGCCGTGGCGGTTGAGTTTCGAGGCAACGAACGCCGCGGCCTCGGCGGGAAGTCCGGTGCGTTCATACGAGGTGTGGGCGTCCCAGCTGTTGTTGGGACCGGCCATGCAGATCGGGTCTCCTTGATTGCAGAGATCGATTGCCCGCGAGCCGAATACGCCGGCGATACCGCTCAGCGGGCCGCCCGTACGGTGGGTGGCGTTGCCGAACGTCGCGATAGCCGCGATGCGGTCGCCCACTGCGGGAGGTAGGGGGCGGTTGAACCCGATGCCCACGTTCGGAACACCGATGATCGTGTCGATTACCTCCGCACCCATCGAGTACCCGCCGATGACGAGCTTGGTCCGTGGGCAACTGGCTGCCACAGCTTGCAGGTGATTGCTCAGATCATTGGCCCCGCCGCCGGCCGAAAAGATGCCGGCGTCGTAGTTGACGGGGTAGACGTTCATGCTGGCCCCGGTTGCCTCGATGCGCGGGGTCAGGGAGTCCACGAACTCACCGCCCACGCGGCCCAACCCGACTGGCTCCTTGCGACCCCGTGCAAATGAGACGTCTACGTCCGAACACGGATCTGCCGACGCGTGAGGCACCGCATAGACAAGCCCGACAACATTCACCGCCGACAGCGCGAACACCGTCAGGGCGACAAGATAACTCAGGACAACGCCGACCCTCGTGCCCCGCTGATGCGTGGTCACACCACGATGCTACTGGTCAGCGAGGTCTTGTGTGCCCTTTCTCTAGAGCTTGCCCGCCACGAAAGACGCAGCTTGAGCGGGCAGATTTGTCTGCTCGTAGGTCTGGTGCGCGGTCCACGAGCGGCCGCCCTCCTGGCAGACCGGGTCGCCGGGATTGCACTGATCGATCCACCGTCCGGCGAGGGGACCGGTCATGCCACCGCCGCGCCGGTCGATGTTTCCGAAGGTCGCGATTCCCCTGATCCGGCCGGCGACGTCCGGCGGCGGGTTGTTGGCGACGTCGTCCACGACGGTCGCGCCCATCGAGTATCCGCCGATCACCAGCTTGGTGTTCGGGCAGGATGATGCGACGTCGCTGAGGTGTGTGCGCAGGTCATCGGCGCCTTCTCCAGTGGAGAGCAGTCCGGCGCTGTAGTTGACGGGGTAGACGTTCATGCTGCCAACCTTGGGGCCGAGGGTGTCAACGAATGCCTGACCCACGCGGCCGAGGCCGGGCGGCTCATCACGGCCGCGAGCGAAGGAGACGTCCACGGCGGCGCACGGGTCGGCGGTCGCGGTCACCGGCTGCGAGATGGTCACCAGGCTGATGAACATGAGCAGAGCGGCGAGCGGAAATCCCCACCGGCGGACGTGCGCGATTGCAGGTGAAACAGCACTGTACGTCGTCACACGGGAATGCTACGGGTAAGTCAATCTAGTTGTCATATCGGTGCGGTATGGGCCATGTCACCTGGGCGGAAGCGACCCCAGGAACTTAATCATCGCGGTGTTGACCGCGTCAGGCCGCTCCATCTGCACGAAGTGTCCGGCCCCCTCGACGATCAGCACCGACCGCAAACCGGGAACGAGATCGGCCATGGCCGTCATGGGGTCGCGGCCGAGCATTTCCAGGACCGGATCAGCCGATCCGGCGATGAAGGTCACCGGTACGCCGATGGGTCTGTCGTGCAGGTGCTCATTCTGGGACCACACCAGATCCTCGGCCCGGTACCAGTTGAGGCCACCAGTGAATCCCGTGCGCGTGAATTCGGCCGCGTAGTAGTCGAGATCCTGCTCGGAAAGCCAATTCCATGGCAGGGGAGGGGGACTCGGAAGGACATCTAGGTAGCCGTTACGTTTGTCGCCCACGCGTGCCGGGTGGTCCCAACAATCCAGATAGCGATTGGCCCCGCTGAGAGCGTGGAACAGCGTGGCCAGGAATGTCTTTGGCTGCGCATCCAGCTCGGACTCGGCCACGCCCGGCTCCTGGAAGTACTCCAGATGTGTGAAGTGCTGAGAGGCAAGGTAATTGAATCCAACGCTCGGTGTTACCGGGAGTCGCCGGGTGCGCGGTACCGACAGCTGGATCAGTGCGCGAACTCGATCGCCCGCCCAGGCGGGCATGTCCCACACCAGATGTGCCCCGAAATCGTGTCCGGAGAACACCGCATCGTGCAGATCGAGCGCGTCCAACAGGCCGACGAGGTCGTTGACCGTGGTGCTGCGGTCATAAGCGGTTACGTCCCGCGGCGCCGCGGTGCGTCCATATCCGCGCATATCCGGCGCGATGGCCCGATATCCGGCTGCAGACAGCGCGGCCAGCTGGTGGCGCCAGGTGTACCAAAGCCCGGGAAAGCCATGGCACAGAACAACCGCCGGGCCTTCGCCCTGTTCGGCGACGTGCATGTCGATTCCATTGACCGACAGCTGACGGTGGGTGATCTGGGAAACAGTCACCCAGGCGAGGCTAGTTCACCCGGGCGGCGGCGAAGTCCGCAGCCTGCGCAAAGAGTGCCGGCGGGTATGTGGTGTGGGACTTCCAGCTCTCGTTGTCGCCCGCCATGCAGACCGGGTCGCCGTCATTGCACAGGTCAAGGACGCGATCGGAGTAGGCGCCCGCGAGGTTCTGGATCGGGGCGAAGCGGTTGACGATGTTGCCGAAGGTGACGATCGCCCGAATGCGGTCACCGACCTCCGGGGGCACCGGATTGGTGAAGTTGAAGAAGTCCCCGATCGAGACGGGACCCTGGAAACCCAGCGCGGTGTCGACGACACCGGCGCCGAGGGAGTAACCGCCCACCACCAGCTTGGTGTTGGGGCATGAGTTGGCCACCGATTGCAGGTGGGCGCTCAGGTCGTTCGCTCCTCCGCTGACGTCAGTGTTGGCGTCGTACCGGACCGCGTACACACCAACGTCTTTGACGCGGTTGCGCAGCGCGCTGATGAATCCGTCGCCGATGTTTCCGACGCCTGGCGGCTGGGAACGCCCGCGGGCGAAGGAAACCTCGACGTTGGGACAGGCCGCCGAAGCGGTGGCGGGGAGGATGACCGCGAGACCCGTGGTCATCATGATTGCCGCAACCGAAACAACCGCCGCGCGTGCGGCGGCGGCGAACAACTTACTGGCTGGGCGTGGATTCGGCTCTAGCGTCACACACTGAGGTTACGGATAATTCGCTGTCACTGCCATGTGATTTCAATCCCGCAGGTAAAGAAGCCGAGAGCCCGGCTGCGCTGGATTCGGCATCCGCCGAGGTATCCGCGCCCTGATGTGCCAGAACCAGACCCGCGAGAATGACCGCGGCGCCCACGTACTGGATGGGTGCGATGGTTTCCCCGAGCAGCACCCACCCCGCGATTACCGCGCACAGTACTTCGGTGAGCGCGATCAACGACGCATAGCTTGGCTTGAGTCGGGCGATGGCGGCGATGCCGGTGAGATAGGCGATCGCGGTGGTGACCACTCCGAGAATGAGGATGGGCACGTAGACCGGTGTATGCCAGCCCGCGACCTGCACATCCTGAGTGGAAAAGGTCATCGGCATGATCCCGGTGAGCCCGAAGCCGCCGACCGCGATGGTGCCGACGAGTAGCCCGCTGGTGGTCAGCGTGATCGGTTGCAGCCCTTGCGCCTTGCCGCCCGCGCGGTGTGACGAGATGAAGTAGTACGCAGCGCACACCGCCGCGCCCAATCCCCACAGCACCCCCACCGGCTCTACGCGGGATCCGCTGAAGATGTTTAGTACCAACAGCATTCCAACTAGCGCGAGAGCCGCGCCGGCAAGTACCCGGGTGTGTGGACGGTGCCGGGTGGACAGCCAGGTCCAGGCGATAACCAGGATGGGGCTCAGGAACTCCAGGAGCATCGCCACGCCGACCGACATGTGCCGGACGGCGCCGAAGTAGCAGAACTGGGCACCCGCCACGGGAATGATCCCGTACAGCACAACGACTTTGGTGTGGCGCCTAGCTTCGGAGAGCCATCCGGGTGCCGCGATGCAGGCGGCCACGACCATGACCGCGGCGCCGGTGGCCAGGCGAGCGGTGACGACGGCCGTCAGAGACCAGCCTGCCGCCATGAGTGACTTGGCGAAGGGGCCGGAAAATCCGAAGGTGGCGGCTGAGGCGAGGGCGAGGATCACGCCCGCCCGGAAAGTGGCCCTGTCGTTCACCGCACCTCCCGCGTGTCATGAGTAAAATCGAATACGGTCATGACGGTATAAGTGAAGGATGTCAGGTGTCAAATGCTTTTCACTCATGACACGGAGCAGGGGCTGAAATCTGCGGCTGAGCTGATCAACACCGCCCGCAACGATCGGGAACTGCTCCCTGATCCGGACGCTCTGCCGCCGCTGTTGGATCGGTACGGCTGGACCGGCAGGCGTGACGGCGACGAGGCCGAGCTGCAGGCCGTGAAGACGCTACGGACCCGATTGGGCGATATCTGGGCGCATATCAATGACGAGGAATACGTGGTTCGGCAGGTCAACGCGTTGCTGGCCGATACCCACGCCTCGCCGTGGCTCACCCGGCATGTCGAGGAACCCGATTGGCACCTGCACATGGCGGCCAGCGACGCACCGCTCGCGGACCGCCTCGGTGCCGAGACCGCCATGGTGTTCGCGGACCTGGTGCGCACCGGAGAACAGCGGCGTTTGAAGACCTGTGCCGCCCCGGATTGTGATGCCGTCCTGATCGACCTGTCGCGCAACAGATCCAGGATGTTCTGTGACACCGGAAACTGCGGTAACCGGCAGCATGTGGCCGCCTACCGGGAGCGCATGCGCGACGAGCCCTGAAGCCGCGAACTTCTACTGTGCGAAAGCCTGTATCGGCCGGCCCAGGTAGGCCAACTCATCGCTGACCGTCACGAGGCGGACCTGGATGGTCTCGCCACCGGCGGTCAAGAGGATGTGGTCGCCGTAGCCATTGGGCTGGTCGATGATGACATCCGGCCGGGCCGGAAGTGCGTCGTACTCACTGCTGATGATGTGTAGTGCCGTGCAGTTGCTGGGAAGCGCGGTCGGCTGCATGCCGTCCACCACGGCCAGCGTGCATCGAGGGTCGATAAAGCCCGGGCCACTGGCGAATTGGATGCGGTTGGCGTCGCCGATCGAGGTCACCATGACATCCCACATGTGGGGACGGTCGGTGTAGACGACCACAAGTGCTCCGATCGCCACCGCTCTGAGCACCACCTGTTGGCATACGTAGAGTTCGGCGCGGACCACCACGGTGTGAACGCCCTGGCCGGACAATCGTGCGGCGATCGCGCGGCCGGACATATCCGAGCCGATCAATTGTCCGCAGCCCGATGTCGGCAGATGAATGCCGTCGAGTTCCTCGTTGCTCATCTCGATGCTGCGGGTCAGGTACTCCAACCCGATGGCCCCCACGGGAAGTCCGGCGAAGAACGCGTCGCGCTGACTCCCGTTCAGTGAGGTCATGCCCGTGGAATGGCGTATCGGAAGTTGTTCGTCGGTTGCCCACCGCACCAGTGCGCCAACCGATGTGCGGCCCTTCGCGGCCGGGCGCAGCCGAACCGTCACGGTGGTCTCCAGCGTGGGCCGCGCCCACAGTCCCGTGAGGGTGGCATCGGTGATGTACCACGGGTCAATTCCCATCGCGACGTTGTAGGAGTCGATGAGCATGAGCCCGCCCCACTCCTCGTGCATGGGTGCGCCCGCGTACTGCCGGAGCATTTCGGCGCTGATCCGGTGAATCTGGCCCGCCTGCAGGATGGTGCTGGCGCAGTGGGCCGCCGCTAATGCCCGGCGGACCCGTGCGGTGGCGATGACGGCACATCGTTCCGCGCCACGCCGGCTGCCTCCGCGGCGGAAGACCGCGTCGACGTTCGCGCCGGGGTCGAATCTCAGTACCACCCAGACGGTGCGGATGGCGACGGCAGGTAGCGGGCCCACCAGCCGGTCGTACCCGCCGCGCAGGACCGTGCCCTGTGCGGTGCGTTGGCCGTTGCTGATGACGTCGATGCTCTCCAGCTCGATGTCGTTCTGATGCATGCACTCCCGCAGCACGCGCAGGGGCACCAGTGAGTCGGTGGCGCAGTGGTCCGGGGTGATGACGGAGGGGTGGCGTTGGGTTGCGCTGACTTCCAGCACCGTGATGAGTTTGCCGTTCTCCCAGCGAGTTCCGGTCCAGCTGTCCTGGCTGCTGGGGGTGTCGGCAATGCTGCCCGAGCTTCGGTAAGTGCGGCCCGTCAGATACTTGAATCCGGTAACTGCCCAATGCCTGACCGTCTGACCGCCCCAACGGCCGAGGACGAGCGCCAAGGCCACGATCGCGATCAACAACGCGGCCCACCACGGCCAGCCGAACAGCAAGGAAACCAGGACTGCGGCGAGGATCAGCAGCTGCGAGATCACCATGATCTGGATGGGCATCGTGGCCCGACGCACCTGTTCCGGAGCCGCCCCGCTCGAGGTCACCGTTCCCCCTTCTGTCCCACCGTCATGCCGCGCCGACCCGACTCGGGCATCGCGGTTGCCACCCGCAACCTATCGTGGTTGCCCAGTATTGCAATAGGCTGCATGGCCGTGTGGCCGGTACGTAGGATCTGACAAGATCCGGGGGCAGGCCTAGAGGCATCGTTAGGTCGTAGATCCGAGTTTCGCAGATTTCCTGGAGGGGGGACGATGGCGCGACAACCGACAACCCGGCTGCAGGTCAGCGGGTACCGGTTCCTGGTGCGACGTATGGAGCACGCACTGGTTCGCCGTGACGTCCGAATGATCCACGACCCGATGCGGTCGCAGTCCAGTTCGCTCATGGTCGGCATCGTGCTGGCCACCGTTGTTGTTGCCGGTTGTGCGATCTTGGCGTTCTTTCGGCCCAACATGCCGCTGGGCGACCAGCCCATCGTCATGGCCAAGGACACCGGTGCCGTCTACGTCCGGATCCAGGACACGCTTCACCCCGCGCTCAATTTGGCATCGGCCCGGCTGATCTCCGGGAACAACGAGAATCCCAAGCCGGTCAAGGACTCGGAGCTGGCCAAGGCGCGTCGCGGCCCGCTGGTGGGGATTCCCGGTGCGCCGGCCTCCATTCCGGGTCCGTTGACCGGGGACGACACCATCTGGACGGTGTGCGATGTCGCGACGCCCCCGCCGAGTTCCACCGTCACCTCCACGGTGATCGCGGGCAAGGTGACCCTCGAGAACGGCAACCAGGAGATGCCGAAGGACAGGTACGCCCTGGTGACCGTGAACAGCCAGATGTATCTGCTCTACGACGGCAAGCGCGCCGCGGTGGATCTGACGAACCCCGCGGTGACCCGCGCGCTGCGTCTCGAAGGTGTGACACCCCGGCCGATATCGATGAACGTGCTCAACGCCATTCCCGAGGTTCCGGCCATCGCTCCGCCGCCCATCCCCGACGCCGGAGGGCCTTCGCCCATCACCACCAGTGGTGTTCGCGTGGGGTCGGTCATCAAGATGAGCCGGGCGGACTCTGCCGAGTACTACGTGGTGCTCTCGGGCGGGGTGCAACGCGTCAACGAGGTCACCGCCGATTTGATCCGGTTCTCCGACTCCCAGGGCGCACAAGACATCGTCTCCGTCGCTCCGGATGTGATCTCGGGACACCAGAGCCTCAATGTGCTTGCCGTACAGACATTTCCGGACCGTGCCGGAAAAATTGTGGATGTCCCGGAGAAGTCGGTGCTGTGCAGCAGCTGGAAGCCCGGGCAGGAGAAGACGCAGGAGCACGCCTCGACCAAGCTTTTGATGGGTAACTCGCTGCCGTTGAAGACCGATCAGGTACCGGTGGTGCTGGCGCAGGCCGACAAGGAGGGGCCCAACCTCGACACCGCCTACATTCCGCCCGCGCGTAGCGCATTCGTGCGGTCCACCGGCCTGGGTGGCGATACCGGGCGTGCCGAGTCTCTCTATCTCATCCTCGATACCGGCGTGCGTTTCGGCATCGGGAATCTGGAGGCCGCCAAATCTTTGGGGCTCACGGTTGAACCCGTTCCGGCCCCGTGGCCGGTCGTCGGGCTGCTGCCGCCGGGGCCTCGACTGAGCAAGGAAGACGCACTCGTCGTGCACGACGGAATGCCGCCGGACAAGACAGGTTTGGCGATCAATCCGTCCACATCGAGCACACCGCCTGCTTAAAAGAGCGTGTTACCGCCGCTATTCGGTGGAGTTGTCGCGGCCCTGCCGCAACTTGCGAACCGGTGCGAGCATCGCCAATGCCGCGGCGAGAAATGCCGCGCAGACCGCTATTCCGATCAGAGCGACACGGCGTGGCCGTGGGTCGGGCGGCGCGGGTGCGGGCGGCAGCTGCAGCTTCTTGGCCGCGTTGGCCCGGGCGAGGTCGCTGGTGGTACCCAGGTCGTCGCTGACGGCGGCGAGCGCGTCCACCACGCCGTAGCCCAGATAAGGGTCCCAGCCGCCGGGCGGGCGGTGTGCCGTGTTCTTGATGCGGTCCATCACTTCGCGCGCGCTGAGCTGAGGGAAGCGTGAACGCACCAGCGCGACAACGCCACTGACCACCGGCGCGGAGAAGCTGGTGCCCTGAATGGGTACCGGGCCCTGCTCGCCCATGTAGGCGTTGGTCAGCGCATCGCGATTGGGGTCCAGCGACACGATGTCTTCACCGGGCGCCGAGACATCGACCCAGGGGCCGCCGAGACTGAACTTCGAGGGTTGCCCATCCGGGCCGATCGAGCCCACTGTCAGGACGAGGTCGTTGTACCAAGCCGGACTCACCGTTTCCAGGACGGCATCCCAGTCCGGGGTGTTGGGCCGCGCCGGATCCGGTGGTGGGTTCTGGTTCTTGCACTGGCCGTCGCCGACATTTCCCGCGGCGACGACCACCACGACGTTCTTGACGTCCACCGCGTACTGCAGGGCGGCGCCCAGCGGTCGGTCATCCAGGAATTGTTTGGCGGAGGCGCACGCCACCTCGGAGATGTTGATGACGGTGGCGCCCAGGTCGGCCGCGGTGCGCACCGCCATGGCCAGGGTGTCGACGTTTCCGACGCCACTGATCTTCGAGGGATCGTCCCTGTCGCCCCCGCCGCCCTTGTTCTTCACCGCGAACTTGGCGCTGGACTGGCGAATGGTGATGAGGCTGACGTCGGGTGCGATACCGCTGAACGCGCTCGCCCCCGTGGGATCCGGTGCAGCGGCGATGATTCCGGCCACGATGGTGCCGTGCGCATCGCAGTCCTGGGTGCCGTTGCCGCCTTCGAAGACGTAGTCGCCGCCCGGGATCAGTGGTGGCAGCCGCGGGCTGCGCGCCACACCGGTATCGATCACCGCGACCGTCTGGCCCGCGCCGCGCGATAGCTGCCATACCAACGGCAGATCCAGCCCGCGCTGCTGCGTGGGCACCTTGTTGAGGTCGCGCTTGGGGTCGATGCCGGGGAATCGGCACAATTCCTTTTGCTCCGTGGGCTCGATGGGAGCGGCCGGACGCGGGCCGGGAAGCATGCTGGGATCGACGGGAAGTGGTGCGAAGGCGCGTGCGGTCGCCAGTATGTGCATCGAACCGGTCGCCAGCTGCGATGCCATCGCCAACATCACAACGGCTGCAGCGGTGGCGACGCGGCGGGCCACGCCCAGGTTCATGGCAGGTTCAATCCCCGCACGGCGCTGTACACGCCACACACCCAGACAGCGATCGGAACGATCAGCGATAGCGCGATGTATTCGATGATCTCCACCGTGCGGCGGGCCACCGGTGAGTACTTGCGGGCCGATACCAGGAAGCCGAGGGCGATGGCCGATCCGGCCGCGATCGCCGTAAACACAGTGGTGAACACCGCCGCCGTCGGGTACGCGACCGCGATGAATGCGAATGCCGCGGCCGGAATGGCCAAGCCGCCCAGGTTGATCGCCACCGTCTGCGCGAGGTCGGCGTGCGAGCGTGCCCGCAGCATCATCGCCAGCGCGATCAATCCGGCGAGCACCACACCACTGAACCGGTGCGCACCGGTGGGGTGATGATCACCGGCTCCGGGGAAGGTCAGCGCCGCCAGCATGGCGCCCACCGCGGTGACGGCAGATGTCCCGCACACCAATCCGGTCAGTACGGCGTGTGCCCGCAGCGCCTTCTCACGAAGATCGGGCAGCGGCGGCAGTGCCGTGGCGTCCTCGACGTCATCGCCCTCGGTATCGAGTCCGTCGAGACCTTCGATAGCTTCGATAGGTGCCGTCGAATGTTCAGGACGTGAGGGTGCGCCCTGCGTGGGCACCGGGGGAAGCGGTAGTCGGGCGAGCGCCATGGCCACGCGCGGGGACAGTGCCACCGCGCAGATGCCGACCGAGCCGAGCACGGCGCCGAGGCTGTAGATTGGAGGCTCGAAAAGTACATAACCCAGGGCCGCTCCGAACCCGAGCAGCGATGCCGAAGCGACCGCGACAAGGGACATCGTTCCGGTGCCGGTCGCACGCATGGCGAGGATGGATACGACCATCGCCACCATGAGCGCCAGCATCACGTGTGGGGCGCCGTACTTTCCCGGTACGAACAGCGCTCCGGCCACCGCCGAGAAGCCGACAGCGCAATGGCTCAGCATCACCGAGGCCAGGGAATCGTCATAGACCCGGTTCGCGAACACCGCGGCGGTGATGGCCACCAATGCGATCGCTACGGCGATGATGGGAAGAAGCAGGCCGGGATTCGTGGCTCCGGCGCGTAACAGCGCCGTCGCACCGAGCACCGCGGCCAGGCCGCACGCGGAGGCGCCGAGTATCCGGGCGGCGGTCCGGCTCCACGGATGCGCCGACACGGTCCGGAAGGTAGAGACAGCAAGGAAGACGTCGTCGAACAGCGGATCCGGTGCGGCCACATCGGACGCGGTCAGAATCAGTTGATCACCGTCGCGGACCTCCAGCTCCCCAAGGGTGCTGGACATCTGCAGCGGTGGCTGACCGGGCCGGGACAAACGCCAGTGCGTTTCCACGGCGTCCTCCGGGCTGGTCAGCTCGGGGACGCCTACATGTTGGTTGATGATGTCGACGATCGAGCCGACCAAAAGGGCCAGCGGAACACTCGTCGGCAGCGCCAGGTCGACCTGGGTGCGCTCAGCCTGGATGGAAACGCGGCACAGTTCGAGTACCGCCGAACGTTGCTCGGCGCCCGACTGCGCATGTGTCATGCTGTGCCCCCTACCTGCCCCCACGGTCATTGATCTTTGCGCATGCACACTAGCCGAACGCTGCTGAGCGCCGCCAGCGGTTCGATGCATCCGGGCGAACGCCATCCACGCGACCAGCGGCTGCAGCGATCTTGTGAGCGAATTCGTTGCGGCACCGGATATAACGGCCCTATCCTGTAGCCCGCCGTGGGCTGGGCGGTAGCGTGGGTGCCACAGATTGCCACGAGATGTGACGCGGGGGAACCGGAGGGCCAGGGTGAGCACGGGGTGAACACCACAATATTCATTCGTCGGCCTCGGCTTGCGGTGCCTCGTGTCCCGGGCGGCGAGGTCAATGTGCAGCCGCCGCCGGAGATTCCGCGGCCGGTCCCGTCGCCGATCATCGCGAAGATCATGCCGCTGGTCATGGTCGTGGCAATGGTGGGCATGATCGCCTTCTTCGTCACCTCGGGAAGCTTCGGTGGTGGGGCAGGCGGCGGGATGATGCGCAGCCCGATGTTCATGCTGTTCCCGATCATGATGATGGTCTCGATGGTCAGCATGGTGTCCAACAGCGGCGGCAAGGGAGCCAAGACCAGCGAGATCAACGAGGATCGCAAGGATTACCTGCGGTACCTCGAAGTGGTGCGCAA
>Ga0265327_10004322_pt1 | contig 12668 bp, 7 predicted proteins | sample 41621metaG_FD_202089 | JGI IMG/M metagenome (GOLD analysis project Ga0265327, IMG submission 202089) | Rhizosphere microbial communities from Carex aquatilis grown in University of Washington, Seatle, WA, United States - 4-16-21 metaG | ecosystem: Host-associated > Plants > Roots > Rhizosphere >...
ACCTTGCCTCGCCGCCGGCCGCCGGGATTTCCGATCTTTGTCGCCGGCGTCCTCTGGACCCGGGATCACCTCGGCCTTTCGATGCCCGACGAGCGCGCGGTCGTTCTGGCCCATGGTGTGTTGATGAGCCTCGGTTCGCTGGCCGTCTACGGATACTTCGTCCGGCGTCGATCGGTCGTGGAGGCGGTCGCCCTGGGTTGCCTGTTCTCCTTCCATCCGGTGGTCCTGATCATCGCCACGAGCATAAGCTATCCCCTGCTCCACCTTGTGCTCGTCCTGGTGGCGACCATCGCCCTCGCGACGGCCCTCCGGGCCCGCCCGCGCCCGGCCGGCTGGACCCTGGTGGCGGGCCTGCTCTGGGGCGCCGCCACGCTGGCCCGGCCGCTTTCACTCATCCTTCCACCTTTCATTGTCCTGTTGGCGCTGTGGGAACTCGGCTGGAAATCATGGCGGCCGGCCTTGCGCTTCAGTGCAGTGTTCGTGCTGGGCATGGCCCTAATCATCGGACCGTATGCCTGGCGGAACTACCTCCTGAGCGGCCGGCTGGTCGCGGTGAATGCCCAGGCCGGCTTCAGCTTCTGGGGTGTTTCGGTGGAAAAGACCGCACCCGACGCCGACTTTCCGGCCTGGCGCCCCATCTGGCGGGAGCATGGCATGCCGATCTTCACGCGTTTGACAGGGGCGACCTCCTACAACCTCGATGCTCACTATGGTCACGTGCTCGACTTGAATGATGCCTTTGCCCAGGAGGCGCGCAGGAATATCGCGGCCAATCCCGGGATCTACCTCCACAACGTGCTCAAGACCTTCCGGGTGTTCAACACCGAGACGTCGGCCTGGTGGATCTACCGGTTTCGCGTCGAGCCGCGGAATGAGGATCCGGTCCGGCCGCCCCGGACGAGCCCGGCCGAGGTGTTCACCGTCATCGTCTCTTTCCTGGCCCTGGCCGGCCTGATCCGGGGACTGCGCCGCGGCGACCCACTGGCGCGGACACTCCTGGTGATCTACGCGATGTTCTGCATCGCCACCTGCATCGGCTTTCCGACGGCGCGTTACATCTACCCGCGCCTCGCCCTGATGGTGCTGGCCATTCCCCTGGTTTGTCCCGAAGGCGCGCGGCTGCCGTGGCGCCGACCTTCCCCGCCAGGCGAAGAGGCCGCTTCGCCCTTCTACCTCCGCCTCAGCGTCGCGTTCGCCGTGGTCTTCGCCGCCCTGGGGGCGGTCACCGTCTTCGTGGCGGTTTAGGCCGGCCTCCGGCCGCCTGCCCGGTTCGGGTGCTCGAGCACGACATTGATGCTGGAATGCTCGGGCAGGTGGGCGGCAAAGTATTCGCTATCGAGCGGAATCTCCCGCCGCGAATTCAGGAGGCGCATGCGATAACCCTGGTCCCGGAAGATCGACCAGAATTCCCGGATGTCCTCGCCGTTTTCCTTGAATATGTACAGCGCCACCTCCGTCAGGATGACCGGCTGGTCGCGCGCCAGGATTTTGCGGGCGCCCCTGAGCACGGAAACCTCGCTGCCGTCAACGTCGAGCTTGATGAAATCGACCCGGGGCAGACGGTTTCGTTCGACATAGTCGTCGAGAATCTCGAGGCGGGGCGAGCCCACCGGATGCAGCCGGCCCAAATGCGCCGCGTGCAGGCCCGCCGCCGAGCCGGTCAGCGGCCAACTGGCATAGACCGCCTCCGGAATCGTTCGCCCAATCCGATCGGTGCAGAAGGCGTGGTTGATCACGATGCGGCTCGCCAATTCTGGATTCAGCGCGCAGTTCACGCGCAGCTTGTCGATGGCCGGCTGGGCCGGATCGAAGGCATGCACGCGCCCCTGGGCCCCGACGAGCCGGGCGAAACGCAGGGAGTGCGCGCCAATGTTCGCCCCGATGTCGAACACCACGTCACCGGGAGCGATCAGCTTTTCGTAAGCCCGGACGGTGGATGGCTCAAAAGCGCCCGCCAGGTAGATCATCAGGTCAATCCCTTCGCTCAAATCAAGTTGCCATCGGATTCCCCGCCGGGTGAAAGGCCCGCACATCGGGCGCCCGGTCACGAGGTGGCCAACCCGCACCAAGCGGTGCAACACCTTCGCAATGGCAATCTTGCTTCTTGTGGACAGCATCGCGTTCTCAGGCGGAACCCATCATCGCGAACCGCCCGACCCGAGGCCGGCCCACATTGACAGGCGAGGAAACGTCGCGCGCATCCTGTCCCGCCAGTGGCGGATTTCCGTCCTTGGCTCGCTGATCCACGGGTGGGACCCCATGGTGTCGCTCCAAGGGAATAGGCATCGTTTCGCAGTCTTAAATGGCTCCCCGGAATTTGGAAACAAATATTTCCGGTCAGCCTGCGCCCGGCGCGCTGCCCAAGACTCGCCCGGGCGCGGAGTCCACCTGGCGGCGAGGCTTGACCCACCTGCGCCGCGCCCCCTCGTTGCAACATCCCTCCCCGATAACGAGGCCTTGCGATGCCGCGGAGCATCGCCCAATTCCGACGCACCGGAGACCCCCTCCGTCCCCGGGTTCGACGTGCGCCAATGTATTCACCGCCGACGGCCCGGTCATCCCCGATCCGCCCGGGAGTCATCGCTTGATACCGGCGTACTTGACTGCACCGGAAAGACCTTTAGCCAACCATGGACAGTCTGATGTCTCTCTCGCTTCCAGTTTTCTATTGCTTTCCCCGTTCAGGGGGAACGCTCCTGAACCAATGCCTGCTCTGCAGCAAATCCACGGTCGTGCTGTCCGAGGTCAATCCGGCCGGGAGCTTTCTGGCGATTGAACGGCAGGCCGGAGAATGGTTTGGACTGATTACCGAGAAGGAGGTTGGCCAGCTGGGCGCCCGGACCTACCTGGAGAAAATCGCCCTCGTGGCCCGGCGGTGCCGGGACCGGCAGCAGCAGCTGTGCATCCGCGATTGGGTGGCCATCAATTTCATCCCGAAGCTGACCCCCCTCGCCCCGGCGTGCAGCGGGACGCTGGAACAGCGCGCCTATCTCCGGGCCGCGGGCTATGACCTGAGGGAAATCGTCCTCCTCCGACGCAGCGGGGAGGTCCTCCATTCCCTCCGGAAACACATGCCCGGATTCACGGACTATCCGCTGGACAGGTTCGCCGGGCAATACCGGGCGTTCCTGAGGGCGGTCGAGGGGTGTCCGAAATTTTACCTGGAAGAATTCACCCGTGATCCCGATGCCGTCCTGCGCCGGATTTGCGCGGCGCTCTCTCTCGAGTTTCCCCCCGGCTTCGCCACCGAATTTCATGGCCAGACCCACGTGACTGGCAACACCACCCTGCAGAAGCCGCCGCCTTCGGCGACGTCGGCGCGGATCACCTCGCTCCCACGCTCCGCTCGACCCCGGGAACGCCTGCCGGCGGGCAGCCGCGACGTCCTCGCCGCCTTGGACGCGCTGGCGGGTTACCCCCCGGAGGCCCGCGAATGAGCACGGAAACCAAGGAACTCTGGCGCATCATCCAGGCGCGCGAGAAGAGCCTGGTGGCGACCCGGCTTTTCTTCGAGGACTGGATCCGCCAGGAGGAGACCAAGCGTCGTTCGGTCGAGGCCGACGCCGAAACCCGGGGCACCCGCCTGCAGGAGCTGGAACAACGTTTCACCGCTGAATTTGCCAGCCGCCAGCATTGGGAGCAGCTTTTCCACGAGGCCGCCAAGCAGCGCGACGATTTGAAGCGTCTCTGGGAACTGGAGGCGGCGGAAAACGCGAAGACCTTCAAGGCGCTCCGCCTGGAACTCGCCGCCCACCATCATTGGGAGGAACTTTACCGCGCCGCCGAGACTCAGCGGGATCAGGAGCGCGCGGCGCGCGCCCAGGACGCGGAGGCCCGCGCGAAAGCTATCGAATGGGCCCAGGCCGCCGAGGCCGCCAAGGCCCGCTGGGAACAGCTCTTCAAGGAGGCGGACCAGCAGCGCGAGGAATTGAGACTGATTTGGGAACGGGAGGCCGCCGAACGAGCCCGGGTAAGCGAACTTCTCGGTCTTGAGGTCGCGGCTCACCGCCACTGGGAGCAGCTTTATCGCGAGGCTGAGACCCAGCGCGACCAGGAGCGCACCGGACGCGAGTTGGAGGCTGACGCCCACCGTCACTGGGAGCAGCTTTACCGCGACGCCGAGGCCCAGCGCGACCGGGAGCGCACCGGGCGCGAGTTGGAAGCCGCCGAGCGAGCCCGGGTAAGCGAACTTCTCGGCCTGGAGGTGGCGGCCCACCGCCACTGGGAGCAGCTTTACCGCGAGGCTGAAACCCAGCGCGACCAGGAGCGCACCGGACGCGAGTTGGAGGCAACGAGCCGGCGGCAGGCCGTTGAAATGGCCGGGGCCGCCGAGGCCGCCAAGGCCCATTGGGAAGGCCTGTTCCGTGAAGCCGAAAAGCAACGCAACGACCTGGCCCTCGCCCTGGAAGCCGCGGGTGCCGCCCGGGACGGCGCCCTCGACCTGGCTCGCCGCGAGGGCGAAGCCCGTCAACATTGGGAGAGGCTGTTCGGCGAGGCCGAGGCCCAACGCGACGGGGAGCGGGTCCTCCTGGAAAAAGAGGCCGCCGCCCGACGGGACGCGCTCGAATGGGCCGGAGCCGCCGAGGCCGCCAAGGCCCATTGGGAAAGCCTGTTCCACGCGGCCGAACGGAGTCGCCACGACCTGGCTCGAAATTTGGAGGCCGCCGGTGCCGCCCAGGCCAACGCCCTTGACCTGGCTCGCCGCGAGGGCGAAGCCCGTCGACACTGGGAGGAACTGTTCCGCGAGGCGGAGGCCCAACGCGACGGGGAACGGGCCCTCCGGGAAAAAGAGGCCGCCGCCCGCCAGGACGCGCTCGAATGGGCCCGGGCGGCCGAGGCCGCCAAGGCCCATTGGGAAAGCCTGTTCCACGCGGCGGAAAAACAGCGCGACGAGTTGCTCCAGATCCGCCAACAAGAGGCCGGGGAGAAACTCCGGGTGCTCGAATTGCTCCGCCTTGAGGAGACCGCCCGCCGCCATTGGGAGCAGCGTTGCCTCGAGGAACAGGCCAGGCGGGTCCGCGCCGACGAGGCGCTTGCCGCCCTCCAGGGCAGGGTCGAATTGCTTGATTCGCAGGCCGAAAAGATTCGCACCGAACTCAGCCACACCGCGGCGACCTGCGCCCGGCAGGCCGACGAGCTGGCCCGGCTGCGGGCGGAACAGGCGCAGGCGACCGCGGCCGCAACCGAGCTCGCCCGCCAGCTGTACCAGGCTGTGTTTTCCCGCGATCTGGCCGTCGAACAGGCGCGGGTCGACCGCTCGCGACGCACGCTCTTCGGACGCTGGCTCGCCGCCCGCAACCGGATCGCCCGGTGGATCCGCCAGGTCTATTGCCTGGTCCGGTGGAAACCGCTCGTGCCAAGGGCGGCGCCAGCCGGACCGCGCATCGTTCAGGTCAACACCCACGACATCATCGGCGGCGCGGAGCGGACCTCGTACGATCTCCACGTCAGCTACCGCCAACGGGGCCTCCAGCCGACCCTGGTCGTCGGCGGAAAATATGGCACGGACGCCGACGTTTTCAAGGTGCCCTTCCGCGACGCCGACTGGAAACCCGCGCGGACCTGGCGCGACCGGTGGGGCCTCACCGAGATCCTCTATCCGACGCCCGTCCTCGGATGCTTCGAATGGCCCCACCTGCGTCACGCCGACGTCGTGCACATTCACAACATGCACGGGCACTACTGGAACAGCGCGACCCTGGTGCCGTTGGGCCTGCAGCATCCGGTCGTGCTGACGCTGCACGACGAGTACACGCTCAGCGGAGACTGCTGCTATACCTACGGGTGCGAGCGGTGGATGAACAGCTGCGGAAGCTGTCCGCAGATCGGCCTCGAGCGGTCGGCCCGCTATGCCCTGGGAGGCCGGGATCTCACCCGACTGAACGTCCAGATCAAACGGGCGATCTTCCACACGCCGCGCGCCTACCCGCTCGTCGTGGTCGCGCCGTCCCGGTGGCTGGCCGAACGCGCCCGGCGCTCCCCCAACTTGCGGCACCTGCCGGTCCTCTGCATCAACTATGGCATCGATCTCGACTACTGGCAGCCGCTGCCGCAGGAGCAGGCCCGCCGAGCTCTCGGCCTCCCCCTCGGGAAAACCATCGGCCTGCTGGTGGCGACCCACTTGTCCGATCGCCGCAAGGGTTTCGACTGCGCGCTCGAGGCGATCCGACTGCTGCCCGAAAACACCAACCTGCTCTTCGTGATCGTGGGGCACATCACGGAGGAGGCCAAGGCCCGGCTGGCCGGGCTCCCCGTCATCGCCACGGGATTTGTCAGCGAGAAGATCAAGATGCTGAACCTCTTTTCCGCCGCCGATTTCACCTTCGCCCTCTCGCGGGTCGACAACCTGCCGTACATGTGCATCGAGTCGCTGGCTTGCGGTCGGCCCGTCCTGGGCTCCGCGGTCGGCGGCATCCCGGAAATCGTCGACGATCCCCTGCTGGGCTGGCTCACGCCCCTGCCGTTCGAATACCGGCCAATCGCCGACCTGCTCGAGCAGATCGATCGGGAGCCGCCGGAGGTCCGCCAGGGACGCTTCGCCGCCTGCCGCCGGTCCGCCCTCGCGCGTTTTTCCCTGCCGCTGATGGTGGAACGCCATGTCGCCCTTTATGGCGAACTCCTCGCCGCCTCCCGGCAGGGCCGCGCCCCGGATTTCCGCAAACTCGAAGCCGGCCAAAACCCACCACCTTGAGAATCGCCCTGATCACCCGCGAATTCCCCCCCGACACCGCCTGGGGCGGAATCTCCTCGTTCTACGAGCACTTTGCCCACGGCCTGTGCGCGCGCGGGCATGACGTCGAGGTCTTCACCCAGGGGCTCTTCCGCGAGCACAGCGAAAAAGTCGGCGGGCTCCTGGTGCACCGCGTCCTGGCCCGCCGGGGAATCGTCGGCGAACCCGTCCCCGGCGACCGGGGCGGCAACGCCGATCTGGGCGATTTCGCCTTCTCCCTCGCGCAGGAACTCCTGCGGGCGTTTCTCACCCGCCAGCAGGAGGCGCCCTTCGACCTGGTCGAGGGACATGAGCACCTCGGGGTCAATGCCCTCATCAATCAATACGCGCCGGATTCGGTGGTCACCGTGACCCGATACCACACGGCGTACCACAGTCTGGTGAAGCGGGGCTTGGTCGACTGGCCGGTTTCGCCGCGGATCGCCAGCCTGGAGCGCCTGAGCCTGACCGCCGCCGATCATCGCATCGCCACGTCGGGATTCATCGACCTGATCACCCGCGAGGATTTTGACCTGGCCGCGCCCGCCCCGGTGCTGGCCAACTTCACGACCCCGCCGCCGCCGGCGCCGGCGGCGGCGCCCGCGCGCGAAAACCTCATCGTCTTCGCCGGGCGCCTCGTGCTGGCGCACAAGCGGCCGGACCTGGCGGCGCAGGCCTTCGCCCGCTTGGCGGGCGAATTCCCCGACTGGCGGATCGAGTTCGCCGGCCCGGACATGGACCTGCCGGACGGCCGGACGACCTGGCAGGTCTGCGCCGGGCACCTCGCGGCGTGCCCGCCGGACCGTTTCCACTATCACGGCGTTCTGGCCGGCCCCGCGATGGACCTGCTCTACCGGCGCGCGCGACTCCTGATCGTGCCGTCCCGGTTCGAGTCGTTTGGCATGGTCGCCATCGAGGCCATGCACCGCGGCTGCGTGCCAGTCGTGGCGGACCAGACTGCCTTGATCGACGTCGTCGACGATGCCGCGCTGATTTTTCACAACGGCGCGGTCGACGACCTGGTGGGGCACTTGCGCCCGTTGATGGCCGACGCCGTCCGGTGGCAGGAAAAAAGCGCGGCCTGCCAGCTCCGCGCCGCCCGCGACTTCGATCCGGATTACCTTTTCAAACAGAACCTCTACCACTTCGAAAGCCTGCGCCAGGCCCGGCGCGACCGGATCCAGCCGCCGCCCGCCGCGTCGAGCGCCCCGGGGCGCCCGCTCATCTCCGTCGTCACGCCGTCATTCAACCAGGGGCGCTATATCGAGGAGACGATCGTCTCGATTCTCGATCAGGATTATCCCCGCTTCGAACACCTCGTCATGGACGGCGGTTCCACCGATGAGACCCTGAGAATCCTGCAAAAGTACCCCCACCTCCGCTGGGTCTCGGAAAGGGACCTCGGCCAGACCCACGCGATCAACAAGGGTCTGCTGCAGGCGCGCGGCGAGATTGTCGCCTATTTGAATAGCGACGATGTCTACCGGGCCGGAACCTTCCATGCGGTCGCGGACTTTTTTCGGGACCATCCCGAGACCCAGATCGTCGTCGGAAATTGCGACATCATTGGAGTCGATTCGCGCGTCACCGGCCACTGGAAGGCCCGGGCGGGGGGCGTCGCGGAGCTGGTCCAGTATTGGCGCTGGGGCAGCCTGCATTGCACGCCACAGCAGAGCGTGTTTTTCCGGCGGTCACTGCTGGCTGAGATCGGCTTGTTCGATCCGCGGTTCCACATGGTGATGGACTACAATTTCTGGCTGCGCACCGCCCGCCGGCACCGGTTCGAGGCAATCGACCGGACCCTCGCGGCCTTTCGGGTCGTGCCAACCACCAAGACGGGTGGCCGCGCGGACGAAATGTATCTCGAGGAATACGCGGCCAGCCGCGAGTTCTGGCCGGACCTGCCCCTCGGCCGGCGCCTCGGGGTTGCCGCCGGGGCCCGGCGCCAGGTCGCCCGCAAGATGCTCGATTTGGCCGAGCATTTCCTGCTGCGGACCACGCAGGGCCGGCGCCCGCTGCGTTTTCTCCGCACCGCGTGGACGTACTGGCCGCCCGTCATGTTCGATCCCCGGTTTGTCCTCACCTTTTGCGGAGCGGTCGCCAAGGGAAGCGATCCGGTGTTTGGCCGGCTCAGCAAGGTGCATCTCTGGTACCTGCAAAAACGCTGGCAAAGAATGCAGAAAGCCTGAGTATCCGTCGCCGCCCGTCCCCTCTTCCTCCCTCTAGCCGTCCCCAGACCCCGGCGCCGGTTGGCCGCCACGATTCAAAATCGAGCATTTTCATTTCATGCCCTACACCCGCGAAGAGCTTCAAGCCGAGATCACCCGCCGCGCCCCGTGGTACCAGTGCATCGAGTTTCCCGAGCAGGGGATTACGACCACGGATGATCCGGCGAACGCCATGCTCGATGCCGCCTGGGACAACAAGACGGACGACATCACGCTCGCCGAGGCGGCCCGGCTGCGGCCGCGACCCAAATGGAACGCCATCAAGGAATATCTTCCGTCCGTCCGGGGCCTCGACGTACTGGAGATCGGCAGCAATTGCGGTTTTTTCTCATTTGAATTCGCCCGGGCCGGGGCGCGCACCGTCACCGGGCTGGATGTCGCCCCCAAGTGGCTGGAAAATGCCGAATGGGTCCGCTCGGTCCTTGGCCACCAGAATGTCCGGTTCCAGAATTGTGACTTTATGCGCTATGACGGCACGCCGGGGACACCGGCCGGCCTGCTGTCCGGCCGGGACGCCACGATCCCCCTCCCCAACCGCCTTTACGATGTCGTGTTCATGAGCACGGTCCTCGACCATCTGTTTTTCCCGCTCTTCTCGATCTACAAGATGTGCCGGATCTCGCGCCAATGGGTGGTGATCGACTCGCCGGTCGCGCCGGGCATCGATCCGGCCCGGTCCCTGGCCCATCTCGCGGTCGCGCCCGACAATTCCCACCACGGCTTTGTCTTCAGCGAGACTTTCCTCCGGAATTATCTCGGGCGGCTGGGCGTGCCGGCGGCCAGCCTCCAGGTGCACCATCACAACCAGGGCCGCAACATCACCTACGTCATCGATGTCCGGCAGTTCACCGGCAGCCTGCACGGAGCCTGAGGAAATCCGCCCCCACCGCCATGATCACGCCCGAGGAAATTGAAAATTTCGCCCGCGACCCCGCCAATCACGACGCCTTTGCGGGTGTCCTCACGCGCGTCCTGCCCGCCTACACCCGCTTTCTCTGGGGCCAACCGGCCGCGTACAAGCGGCATTTTCTCCAATGGCAGGAGGCGGGCTTCACCCTCTACCCCAACCATTATTACAGCCCGGTTCCTGACCTGACCCGACTCCCGGCGGACTGCTTCTCCCGCCGCGCCGGCATGGCAGGAATCACCGTCGATCTGCCGGCCATGCTGCGCCTCGCGGCCTCGTTTCAGGACCGGTTCGGCCGCGAGTATGCCGAGTTTTCCCGCACCGCCCCGAATGGGGAGGGCCGGTTCTATTTCAAGAATGGTGTCTTCGAACGGGTCGACGCCGAGGTGCTGCACTCGATGGTCCGCCATCACCGCCCGCGCCGGATCATCGAGATCGGCAGCGGCTTCAGCTCACTCATCACCGCCGCGGCCTGCGAATTGAACCGGCAGGAAGGTGCGCCGGCCGACTTTACGCTGATCGAACCCTATCCCAACGACCTTTTTCTTCGCACCATCCCGGGCGTCAGCCGCCTGCTGCGACAGGGCGTCGAGGAGTGTCCGCTCACGATGTTCGAGGAACTGTCGGCCGGCGACATCCTCTTCATCGATTCATCCCACGTAATCCGCGCCGGCAACGACGTGGAGTATGAGTACTTCGAGATCCTTCCGCGCCTCCGGCCCGGCGTGCTCATTCACGTCCACGACATCTTCCTGCCCTATCGGTATCCCGAGAGCTGGGTGCGGAAGGAGCTGATCTTTTGGAACGAACAGTACCTGGTCGAGGCGTTGTTGACCCATAACCGCGCCTTCGAGGTCCTGTGGGCGGGCAGCTGCCTGCACGCCGACCATCCGGACCGCCTCGCCGCCTTGTTCCCCGGTTATTCGCCGGCCCATTCGCTGCCGGGAAGCTTCTGGATGGTCCGACGCTAGGCGTCGTGCAAGTCGGGTGCGCCCGAAAAAGCCGAACGCCCTCGGGCCCGGACATCCGCCGGAGCCGGCGGGCCGCACCGATGGGACAAGGTGCCCTCCCGTCCGGGCCGAGAAAGTTCTACACTTTTCCGCTGCTTTCAGCGAAGCTCCCGCCACGCGGTGCTCCCGCGAAACCGTTGTCCAACGCCGCCAATAGACTCCTCCATCATGTCGACCAGCCGGTCTCCTGGATGCTGGAGTCGCCGCAGGTCATCGTCCGCGGTTGGTGCTTTGACCCCGCGGGCCCGCCGATTTGCGCCGTCCGCCTCATCGCCGGTCCCGTGACCCTCGCCGGCAACGTCGGCCTACCGCGACCGGACGTGCCGGCCGCGCTTCCAGCGGTCGTTGATGAAAATACCGGCTTCGAGATTCGCGGCACGTTGCCCGCCGGCCAGCACGCGATGGTACTCGAGGCGCAGACTCACGACGGCGTGTGGCAGGTCCTGCAGAACGGCCGGGTCCGGGTCAGGCGACAACTCCGACCGGCCTGGCTGGGAGGCGGCACCGCCGCCGGGTTGCTCGCCTTCCAGATGCCCGCGCACGTGGCCTATCCGCCCCGGCCGTTGCGCCCGGACTCGTTTCCCGCCTCCCGGCTCCGGCGCCCCCGGCCGACATTCTCAATCGTCACGCCGTCCTTTCAGCAGGCGCGCTACCTCGGGGAAACGATGCGGAGCGTGCTCTCCCAGACCGGCATCGAATGCGAATATGTCGTCCAGGATGGCGGGTCGACCGACGGCAGCGTCGAGATCATCCGGGGTTTCGCGGATGCCCCGATGCCCGGAAGCAACTCCCCCGAGGTGGAGCGCAGCCTCCGGGCGCACTCTGCAATTTCAAATCTCGATCCCCAATTGCCGCCCCCAGCACCGTCCGGCCCAGTCCCGGATCCCGAATCCCAAACCAAGGCAGCGCCGTCCGCCATCGACTCCTCTTCCGGGATTTCAAATCTCAAATCGCCAATCCCGGCAACGTCAGGCGCCGATTCTGGCGCCCCGTCCTCGTCCCTCAACGCTCGGCTCCCCACCCGTCGTCCCATGCTCACCGCCTGGGCATCCGCTCCCGACCGCGGCCAGGCCGACGCCATCGTCCGCGGTTTTGCCCGCACAGCCGGCGGACCCGACGACCTGATGGCGTGGCTCAACTCCGACGATTTCTACCTGCCCGGATCGCTGTCGTTCGTCGCGGATTTTTTCGCCCGCTATCCGGACGTCGACGCCATCTACGGCCACCGGATCGTCGTGGACGAGGCATCGCGGGAGATCGCCCGCTGGTTCTTGCCGGCCCACGATGACGCCGTCCTTCGGTTGAACGATTTCGTGCCGCAGGAGACGCTATTCTGGCGTCGCCGCATCTGGGATAAAATCGGAGGCGTCGATGCCTCGTTCCAGTTTGCAATGGACTGGGACCTGCTTCTCCGCTTCCAGGCCGCGGGAGCGAGAATCGTCCGCGTGCCCCGATTTCTTGCCTGCTTCCGCGTCCATTCCGCGCAGAAAACCTCGACCGCGATGCGCACCACCGGCCAGCGGGAAATCGACGCCCTGCGCACCCGCGCCAACGGCCGCGAAATTTTGCCCTCCGAAATCGAGCGGCACCCCCGACTCCTCCGCTACCTCCGCCGCAGCGCGTTCATCCAGTTCCTCTGGCGCCTCGGTCTCCGGGCGCCGTAGCGCCGACATCGGGCGGCGGGGATTGGCGGGGCGCCCTCCTGCAAAAGTGAGTTCGCCTCACCCCTTCCGCCGGACCAGCGCGAGGGCCCGGATCATGGTGGTGCGGTTGCGGGTGCGGCCGTCGTCGGAAACGTATTCAAGGTTGCCGCC
>Ga0265327_10004323_pt1 | contig 12667 bp, 6 predicted proteins | sample 41621metaG_FD_202089 | JGI IMG/M metagenome (GOLD analysis project Ga0265327, IMG submission 202089) | Rhizosphere microbial communities from Carex aquatilis grown in University of Washington, Seatle, WA, United States - 4-16-21 metaG | ecosystem: Host-associated > Plants > Roots > Rhizosphere >...
CTGGAAAAAGGGCTGGAACTTCCCCACGCCCCTCAAAGAAGCACTGGGGACGCCGGACACCGTCGGCTGCGTCACCCGCGATGCGCAGGGCCGCTTCGCCGCCGCCATCAGCACCGGCGGAACCACCGTCACTTTCTACGGGCGCGTGGGCGATGTGCCCATGTTTGGCGCAGGCATCTACGCCGGAGCAAAAGGAGCCGTGGCCTGTACTGGCAACGGCGAGGACATCGTCAAGCGCCTGATCGCCAAGGCCACCTACGACCTGCTGGCGAAGGGGTATCCGGCCCAGAAAGCCGTGGACCGCATCCTCGCCACCTTCCCCGCACGCATCGACCTCGGCCTTGTGGCCATCGGCCCCACCAGCACCGGTGGCGGCTGCAACTTCTCCGCCGAGACAAAGCAGTTCGTGACGGACTACCGCCACCAGATGGCCTGGAGCGAGGCGCACTGAACCTGAGGACGAACTGTCAGGGACGCGGCGCAGGCTTCGCCTTCTCCTGGACCTTCGGCGCCGTCTTCGGCGCAGGCTTCGCATCGAGCCCCTTCGACATGGCTGTCACCGTGTCCTCGCTGATGGTACCGACCACGCCCGTTCCCGGCGCGGCCACGGCTTTGGGTGTGGCCTCCTCGGGCCTCATCGGCGGTGGCGCGCCGATGGGCTTGGCTTCACGCGACCAGCGGGACTGCGTGGACAGGGCCCAGGCCAATCCCGCCAGCAGAGCCCCCCAAAGCAGGCCGAGAAACAGCTTGTCCCGCCGACGCATGAAGGCTCCTGGTCATTCCGTCAGAGTATCCAGACCCTGCTAGCGGATCATCTGCGCGATGAGGAAGGCCATCTCCAGGCTCTGGCTCCGGTTCAGGCGGGGGTCGCAGCCACTGCGGTAGGCGCGCTGGAGGCCCGCTTCGTCCAGACCTTCCATGCCACCGATGCACTCCGTCACGGGCTCGCCCGTGAGCTCGAAGTGCACGGCGCCCATGCGTGAGCCATGGGCACGGTGCAGGGCGGCGACCTCCTGCAGCTCCTGGAGGATGTCCGAGAACGCCCTTGTCTTCATGCCGCCGGCCGTGGTGCGTCCGTTGCCGTGCATGGGATCGCAGCTCCAGAGCACGGGGTGCCCTTCGGACCGGGCCACCTCGATGAGGGCCGGAAGCACAGCTTCGGCCTTGCCTGCCCCGAACCGCGTGATGAGGGTGAGGCGTCCGGGCTGGTGGTCCGGATCCAGCTTGGCCAGCACCTTCCGCAGCGTCTCCGGCGCCATGGAGGCACCCACTTTCAGGCCGATGGGATTTGCAATGCCGCGGATGTACTCCAGGTGGGCGCCGTCCAGCTGCCGTGTGCGCTCACCGATCCACAGGAAGTGGGCGCCCAGGTTGTAGTGCCGACCAGCCTCCGGCACCCAGCGGGTGAGGGCCGTCTCATATGGAAGGTGCAGCGCCTCGTGGCTGGTGAACAGCTCACCGGTGCGCAGGTGCTCCGGCAGGCCGCCCAGCCGCTGCACGAAATCGAGAGAGTTCCGCACCTGGTCGAGGGTCTCCAGGTAGTGGCCCGCATCCTCGCGGCTCCAGGAGAGGTCCCAGTGTTCGGGATGGTGGAGGTCCGCGAAGCCGCCATCCACCAGGGCCCGCAGGTGGTTCAGCGTGGCCGCAGCGCGGTGATAGGCCTCCTGCAGGCGGCGCGGATCCGCATCACGCTGATCCAGGGCCAGGCCGTTGATGAGGTCACCGCGGTAGACCGGTACTTCCTGGCCATTGACCCGCTCCGTGTCGCCACTGCGGGGCTTGGCGTACTGGCCGGCGATGCGGCCCAGGTGGATGACGCCAGTGCGCCCGCCGTGCGTGATGAGCACGGACATCTGCAGAAGCACGCGCAGCTTGTCCTGGATGATGGCACCCCGGCAATCCGCGAAGGCTTCCGCGCAGTCGCCCCCCTGCAGGAGGAAGCGCTTGCCTTCAGCGGCCTCGGCCAGCAGCCGCTGCAGGTGGTCGACCTCCTCGGCCACCACCAGCGGGGGCAGTTCTCGCAACTCTGATAAGACCGCTTCGACGGCCTCAGCATCGCGATAGACCGGCTGCTGGGCCGCGGACAGGCCCTTCCAGGAATCGGGCGACCAGGCCTTGTGCTCGACGACGCTCATCGCGCACCTTCCACGGCCTGGGGGTAGCTGCCCAGCACCTTCAGGGAGGCGCAGGCGCTCTGCAGCTCCACGAGGGCCTCCGCCATCAGGGGGTCCTCGGCGTGGCCTTCCACATCGAGGAAGAAGGCGTACTCCCAGAGTTTCCGCCGCGTGGGACGGCTCTGGATCCGGCTGAGGTTGAGGCCCCGCCGGGCCAGGGGTTCCAGCAGCCGCAGCAACGCGCCGGGCCCATCCTGGGCCATGGCCAGGATGGTCGTGCGGTCACGCCCCGTCGGTTCGGCGAGCTTCGGCCCCAGCACCAGGAAGCGCGTGGCGTTGGCGGCAAGATCCTGGATGCGCGTCTCCGCCACGCGCAGGCCGAAGAGCTCTGCCGCCAACTCCGACGCCACCGCCGCGCCTTCACCATCCTCGCGGGCCAGGCGGGCCGCCTCGGAGGTGGATGGCGCCTCGATGCGATCCGCCTGCGGGAGGTGCGCCTCCAGCCAGCGCCGGCACTGCCCCAGGGCCTGGGGATGGGAATAGACGCGGCGCACCGCGCCCAAGTCCAGCCCAGGACGCATCAGGAGGGCCTGGTCCACCGGCAGCAGGATCTCCGCGCAGATGCGCAGGGGGCTGTCGAGGAAGGCGTCCAGCGTGGTGTCCACAGCGCCCTCCGTGGCGTTCTCCACGGGCACCACCCCGTAGTCGGCGCGGCTCCGCTCCACCGCCTGGAACACAGCCTGGATGGTGCCCTGGGGCAGCGCCTGGCTCGAGCCGCCGAACTGATGCCGGGCCGCGAGATGCGTGAAGGTTCCCTCGGGCCCCAGGAAGGCCACGCGCAGCGGCTTCTCCAGGCTGAGGCACGCGCTCATGATCTCCTGGAAAATCGTGCGCACAGCCGCATCCGGGAAGGGTCCAGCATTCGCCGCCTCCAGGCGCGACAAAATCTCCCGTTCGCGCTTGGGCGCGTGGAAAAGGGCCTCCGGCGCCACCTCGGATTTCAGGCGCCCCACCTCGGCGGCGAGCCCCGCGCGGCGGTTGAGCAGGGCCAACACCTGGTCATCCACGGCGTCAATGGCCTGGCGCAGGCTGGTGAGGGATTGGGGATCGGGCTGGGACATGGCACCTCCTGAAATGCGAAAACCCCCGAGCCGTGAGGTCTCGGGGGCGATGGCAGAAGCGGTTTGGTTCTAGACGCCGCCTGGCCTCGCACCCAAGGTGCGAAAGCTAAAGGCGAAAAAGCGGCGGTTGGTCAACATGGCAGTGATGCCACCATGCCTGAACCGGCGGCGATCCGCAAGGCCTCAGGCGCCCAGGTACGTGAGGACTTCCGCCAGGCAGGCCGCCCAGGTCTCGTCCGGCGTCTCCTCCAGGAAGAACTCCACCGCATGACCGCAGGGTCGCGATTCGGGGTGCAGGGACCAGGCCTCGAACAGCGCATCCAGCGGCGCCGAGTTCAAGGGGTTGTGCCGGAACTTGTGCGCCTTGCGGATGCGGTCGGGCTCGGGCCCGCGCAGGCAGACACCTTCGCGCTTGGTGGCAACGAAGGTGAAGGCCTGCACCCACTTGCCATCCATGAGCTGGTTGAAGTGCAGGAACGCGCCGTGGTGGCTCCGGGAATAGTCGAAGAGCCGATGCTTCCCCTTCCACTTGGTAGTCCACAGGGTGAGGAGGGTCTCAAGGCGGGCCCGCTCCGAAGGATGCTTCAGACAGCTCTGGGCGTAGGGCAGGAATTCGTCGAGCAGTTCCAAAGCGTGGCCTCCGGCATCCCTCACCCTACCGCAGGGGGAATATCCCGGCACCCCCTTGGCCGTCAACGCATGTCTCAAAGACCGCTACCATGAAGCCACGCCCGAGCCCCGCATGTCTCTTTTCTCCGATCCATCCGTCCAAGCACCCGTCAATCCGCGCCGGCCCTGGGGGCTGACGCTGGCTGTGCTGTTGCTGAGCCTGAGCATCACCATGATGGCCTGGCTGACCGCCCGGCAGAATCAGGTCCAGCGGGATCATGGCCGTCTGAATCGGTTTGTGGGCCGCACCGAGCAGAGCCTGCGGAACCGCCTGGGCCGCTATGAGGACATCGCCCGCGGAGCCCAGGGCTTCTTTTCGGACGACACGCCCCTGCTCTCCTGCGAGAAGTGGCGGGCCTACGTCGAATCATTGGACCTCCCCAAACGGCACCCCGGCTTGACCAGCCTGGCGTTCATCTCGCGGGTTCCCGCAGCCGACCTGGATGCCTTTTTCAAGGTCCGTCCCCAGCTGACGGGACGCTACCACCGGCCCCTGTCGGATCCGGTTTCCCTGCACGAGCCGGAGGCCGGGGAAGCCCACCTGATCCTCGAGCTCTGCGAACCCGGCGAGCGGGCGGCCCAGGGGCGCGGCCTCGACGTGGGCATCAGCCATACCCAGCGCGTGGCGGCAGAGCGGGCCCAGGACACGGGTCAGCCCGCCCTGTCCGGGCTGATCCAATTCACTCCCACCACCGGTCCCGAGGATGCGGTGATCCTCACCGTACCCGTCTACCGGGGCAACCCCGACAGCACCGAAATGCGGCGGGAGCAGATCCGTGGCTGGATCTCGGCGGGCATTCTCATCAAGCCCCTCATCGAAGACATCCTTCATGGCGAAGACCAGGGCGTGGCCCTGGAAGTCGTGGACGCCTTCGCATCTCAAGGACCCCAGTGGCTCTACGCCACGCCGGATTGGCCCAAGGACCGCAAGCCCGATGTCATTCGCATGCTCGACATCGCGGGACGTGGCTGGCAGGTCCGCTACGCCATCAAGCCCGGCTTCTACCAGGCTGGGGGCCGCAGCCAGCCCACCTACCTGTTCCTGGGAGGCCTGGTCATCAGCTTCTGCCTCGCTGCGGTCATCTGGTCCCTGGCTGGCACGCGCCGGCGCGCCCTGGAACTGGCCCACCGCATGAACGCCTCCCTGCACGAAGCCCTGCAGCGGAACCGCAGCCACCTTGCCTACACCCCGCTGGCCGTCATCGAAACCGATTCCCGCTTCCAGATCACCGAGTGGAACGCCGCCGCCGAGCGCATCTTCGGCTACACGCGGGAAGCGGCGCTGGGCCAGGATCCCCGCATGCTCATCCCGCCCGACGGGCAGGACGAGGTGACGCCCCGACGCGCCGGCCTCCTGGAGAGCGGCAGCGGCACGCGTGTCAGCATGGAGAACCTCACCCGCACCGGGCAGCGGATCCAGTGCGACTGGTACAACGCCGCCATCCGAGATGAAGGGGGCCGCTTCATCGGCGCCATCTTCCTCGCGGACGACATCACCGACCGGCGCCGGGTCGAGGGCGCCCTGCGCCAGGCCCAGAAACTGGAGAGCCTCGGTGTGCTGGCCGGCGGCATCGCCCACGACTTCAACAACCTGCTCACCGCCATCCTCGGCAACACCGAGGTGGCCCTGGACCACATCTCCGACGACCCCACCCTGCGCGGCGCCATCCAGCGCATCGAAGCCACCACCCAGCGGGGCTCGGACCTCGCACGGCAGCTCCTGGCCTACGCGGGGAAGGCGCACTTCGCAGTGCAGCCGCTGGACCTGAACGCCATCATCATCGAAATGGGCGACCTGCTCTCCGTGTCCATCTCCAAGAAGGTTGGCATCCGCATGGATCTCCAGCAGGGGCTGCCCCCAGTGGACGCCGACAGCGCCCAGTTCCAGCAGGTGGTGATGAACCTGGTCATCAACGCCTCAGAAGCCATCGGCGACCAGACCGGCGTCGTGACCCTCCGGACCCGCAGCATCACCTACAACCGGCAGGAGCTCTCCACCACCTTCCCGGGCCAGGTGCTCGAGCCCGGCCCCTACGTGCGTCTGGAAGTTGAAGACGATGGCTGCGGCATGGATGCCGAGACCATCGGCCGCATCTTCGATCCCTTCTTCACCACCAAGTTCACCGGTCGGGGCCTGGGCCTTTCCGCCATGCTCGGCATCGTGCGCGGCCACCGCGCCGGCATCCGCGTGGAAAGCACGCCAGGCGAAGGCACCACCTTCATCCTGCTGTTCCCGGCCTCTGAATCCACGGTCATCCTGCCCAAGGCCGACCCCTCGCCCCAGCAGCCCATGTCCGGAACGGTGCTGGTGGTGGACGATGAGGGCATCATCCGCGACCTGGCCCGGAATGCCCTGGAGAACGCCGGATTCAAGGTGCTGGAGGCCCGGGATGGCCTGGAGGCGGTGGAGCGCATTGCCGAACGGCCTGACAGCATCGACCTGGTCCTGCTCGACATGACCATGCCTCGCATGGGCGGCGCCGAGGCCTTCCGCCGGATCCGTGGCCTCTCCCCCAAGGTGCGGGTCCTGCTCACCAGCGGGTATACCCAGAAGGAATCCCTGGAGTCCCTGGCCGACCTGCCACCGGATGGATTCCTGCAGAAGCCCTTCCGGGTGCGCGAGCTGATCAACCGGGTGCGCGACCTGCTCCGGGATTCGGGCTCGAATTTCACTATTAAATAACCATTTAGAAATATTAAAATCGAGACCTAAGTCCTTGCGATAACAGCGTCCTGTGCCATGGATCACAAGTGTTCCCATTTAGGTTTTTAGACACAGAATTCAAGCGCTGAACATCGCATGCTGATCGGATCTGGAGGGATCCATGTCCGACTCGGCCACTCAGCTGATCAGCTCTGGCAATCTGCCTACGCCCAACTGGCACGCCACCCATGAAGAAGCCCAGACCCGGTTGACCCAGCTGGCCGAGGCTTTGGGTGCCGGCGACTGGCCGGAGGTGGACCGTGGCGCGAAGTGGATCTATGAGGTCCTCCGCCCCCACAACGAGGCCGAGGAGCGCGAGCTGTTCCCCCTGCTGGAAGAGCTGGGTGCCGAATCCCTCCATCAGCGCCTGCATGATGACCACCGCCAGATGTGGGATCTCACCCTCCAGCTGCTCACCGAGATCAGCGAGGGCCACGTGCGGGCCCCGCGCTCGCTGACCCTGCTGGGCCAGCGCCTGGTGGACCTCATCCGCGATCACATCGAGGCGGAAGAGCACCTCATGCTGCCCCTGCTCAAGGGCAAGTCGCTGTACGCCTCGGACGCCGAGACGCAGGATGGCTACCTCATCCTCGAGAAGAAACTCATCGCCCCCGAGACCTGGTCCTTCATCGTGCAGGCGCCCCAGGTGGCGCGCGGCCGGAAGCCGGGCCAGTTCTTCATGGTGGCGCCCTTCCCCGAGAGCGAGCGCATCCCCCTTACGCTCGCAGGCGGTGATGCCCGCCGCGGTTACATCCACTTCATCATGCAGGAGGTGGGCTCCACCACTCAGGCCATGGGCAAGCTCAGCGCGGGTGACCGCCTGTACGCCGTGGCCGGCCCCATGGGCACCCCCACCGAACTGGTGGAGGAAGGCACCATCGTGCTGATGGCCGGCGGCTACGGCAGCGCCGCCATCCTGCCTGCCGCGCAGGAACTCCACGCCAAGGGCCGGCGCGTCCTCACCATCCTGGGCGGCCGCAGCAAGGAGCGGGTGCTGCTGGCGGACGAGCTGGGCGCAGCTTCGGCCGAGCTGATCGTTACCACCGATGACGGCAGCCTGGGCCGCAAGGGCCTGGTCACCGACGCCCTGAAGGACATCATCGCCCGCGAGACGGTCGCCGAGGTGGTGGCTGTGGGTCCGCTGCCCATGATGCGCGCGGTCTCCGACCTGACGAAGCCCCACGGCATCTTCACCCTGGTGAGCCTCAACGCACTCATGGTGGATGGCACCGGCATGTGCGGTGGCTGCCGCGTCACCGTGGGCGGAGAAACCAAGTTCGCCTGCTTCGATGGCCCGGATTTCGACGGCCACAAGGTGGACTTCAACATGCTCCGCAACCGCCAGGACTGGTACAAGGCGGAGGAGCAGTGCGATCCCAACGACTGCAAGATCGGCCGCGTGGCCGCCACGGGCCCCGTGGACTACTCCAAGTACCTGAACGCCCCCGTCACTGACCTGGACTGGAAGAACCTGGACCTTGGCACCATCAAGCCCAGCCAGAAGATGAAGATCCCCCGCCAGGAGATGGCCTGTCAGCCGCCCGAACTGCGCGTGTGCAACTTCGATGAGGTGAGCCTGGGCCTCTCGCCCGAGCAGGCCAAGCTGGAAGCGGCGCGCTGCATCATGTGCAAGCACCCCGCCTGCATCGAGGGTTGTCCGGTGAGCATCAACATCCCGGCCTTCCTCCAGCAGATCGTCAACGACGATCCCAAGGCCGCCGCCCGTGTCATCAAGGAGAGTTCCTCCCTCGGATCTGTCTGCGGCCGCGTCTGCCCGCAGGAGAAGCAGTGTGAGATCAAGTGCGTGGTGGGCATCAAGGGGCTGCCTGTCTCCATCGGCCGCCTTGAGCGGTTCGCCAGCGACTCGATGCTGGGCTCCGATGAGCTGCCTCCCGTGGAAGCACCCACCGGCAAGAAGGTCGCCGTCATCGGCGCCGGCCCCGCCGGTCTCACGGTCGCCGGCGAGTTGGTCAAGAAGGGCCACCAGGTCACCGTCTACGACGCCTTCCACAAGCCCGGCGGCGTGATGCTCTATGGCATTCCTGAATTCCGCCTGCCCAATGCCATCGTGGATCAGGAAGTCTCCACCCTGCGCGGCCTGGGCGTGAAATTCGTCATGAACACCCTGGTGGGCCGCAGCATGACCCTTGAGGATCTGCGCAAGGAGAACGACGCCATCTTCATGGGCACCGGCGCGGGCCTGCCCAAGATGATGGGCATCCCGGGCGAGGAGTACAAGGGCGTCTACACCGCCAACGAGTTCCTTACCCGCATCAACCTCATGCGCGCCGACCTCTTCCCGGCCTACGGCACGCCCGTCACCGTCGGCAAGAACGTCATCATCGTCGGGGCCGGCAACACCGCCATGGACGCCGCCCGCGCCGCCCGCCGCATGGGCGCCGAGAAGGTGACGGTGGTCTACCGCCGCACCATCAAGGAATCCACGGCCCGCAAGGAGGAGCTGGAGCACGCCATGGAAGAGGGTGTGGAGTTCAAGTTCCTCTGCACGCCCGTGCAGCTCCACGGCAACGAGAAGGGCTGGATGACCCACGCCGAGTGCGCGGTGATGGAGCTGGGCGAACCCGGCCCCGATGGCCGCCGCAGCCCCAAGATGACCGACGAGCGGATCATGATCCCCTGCGAGACCCTGGTGGTCGCCCTTGGCTTCGACGTGAACCCCCTCATCGCCATGACCGACAAGGGCCTCAAGACCCTCAAGGGCGGGGTTGTTGTGGTCGACAACGAAACCGGTGAGACCTCCATCCCTGGAGTATTCGCCGGCGGCGACGTCATCACCGGCGGTGCCACGGTGATTCTGGCCATGGGCCAGGGCCGTCGGGCCGCCGCTGCCATCCACCGCCGTTTGGTCGGGGAGCCCCAGGCCGCGGTCTGACCACTGGACCGATTGTGATCAAATCGACCGTTTCATCTTGTATGATATGGCAGGCACGGATCCTGTCCTGATACCCATTGCCGGAGCCCCGCTGCGGGTTTCCGGAAGGAGCGAACCATGAGCACCCGCATCGTGAAGACCCTGGATGGGAATGAGGCCACCGCCTCCGTCGCCCATCGCCTCAGCGAGGTCATCGCCATCTACCCCATCACCCCCTCCTCGAACATGGGTGAGTGGGCGGACGAGTGGAGCTCCCAGGGCAAGACCAACGTCTGGAAGACCATTCCCTCGGTCATCGAGATGCAGTCCGAGGGCGGTGCCGCCGGTGCCGTTCACGGTGCGCTCCAGGCTGGCAGCCTCACGACGACCTTCACGGCATCCCAGGGCCTGCTCCTGATGATCCCCAACATGTACAAGATCGCCGGCGAGCTGACGCCCTTCTGCATGCACGTCACCGCCCGCACCCTGGCCGCCCATGCCCTCAGCATCTTCGGCGACCACTCAGATGTGATGTCCTGTCGCATGACGGGCTTTGCCATGCTGTCGTCGGAGAGCGTCCAGCACGCCCACGACTTCGCGGCCATCTGCCACGCCGCCACCCTGCGCAGCCGGGTGCCCATCATGCACTTCTTCGATGGCTTCCGCACCAGCCACGAAGTCGCCAAGATCGAGATCCTCAACGACGAGGACCTCCGCGCCATGGTGCCCGACGAGCTGGTGGCCCAGTTCCGCAAGATGGCCCTCACGCCCGACCAGCCGGTCATCCGCGGCACCGCCCAGAACCCCGACACCTTCTTCCAGGCCCGCGAGGCCTGCACCCCGTTCTACAAGGCCTTCCCGGCCATCGTGCAGCAGGAGATGGACCGCTTCGCCGCCCTCACCGGCCGCCAGTACCGCCTCTACGACTACTACGGCCACCCCGAGGCCGAGCGTGTGGTCGTCATCATGGGCTCGGGCTGCGACGTCACCCACGAATACGTGGATTGGGCCGTCAAGCAGGGTGAGAAGGTCGGCGTCCTCAAGGTCCGCCTCTTCAGGCCCTTCGCCATCGAAGAGTTCGTCCGCGCCCTGCCCGCCTCCGTGAAGAAGATCGCCGTCATGGACCGCTGCAAGGAGCCCGGCTCCCCTGCGGATCCCATGCACCTCGACGTCATCGCCGCCCTGCGCGAGGGCCGCGAAGAGGGCCATACCACCCTCGATCCCATCGTCGTGGGCGGCCGCTACGGCCTGTCCTCCAAGGAATTCACCCCCGCCATGGTCCAGGCCATCTACACCAACCTGGCCAAGGACAAGCCGAAGAACCACTTCACCATCGGCATCGTGGACGACGTCAGCCACAGCTCGCTGACCTACGACGCCAGCTTCGACGTGGAACCCAGTGACGTCACCCGCGCGCTGTTCTACGGCCTGGGCGCGGACGGCACCGTGGGTGCCAACAAGAACTCCATCAAGATCATCGCCGAGGAAACCCCCAACTACGGCCAGGGCTACTTCGTCTATGACTCCAAGAAGTCAGGTGCCATCACCATCAGCCACCTGCGCTTTGGCCCCCGCCCCATCAAGAGCGCCTACCTGGTGACCAAGGCGAACTTCATCGCCTGCCACCAGACGAGCTTCCTCGACAAGTACGAGATGCTCGAAACCGCCGTGAAGGGCGCCACCTTCCTGCTCAACACGCCCCACGACAAGGACACGGTCTGGGAGACGCTGCCCCTGGAAGTGCAGGAAGCCATCGTCGAGAAGCAGCTCAAGTTCTACGTGATCGACGCCTACGAAGTGGGCAAGAACACGGGCATGGGCGTGCGCATCAACACCATCATGCAGACCTGCTTCTTCGCCATCTCCGGCGTGCTGCCCCGCGAAGAGGCCATCGAGCAGATCAAGAAGGCCATCAAGAAGACCTACGGCAAGAAGGGCGATGCCATCGTGCAGAAGAACTTCGTGGCCGTGGATGAGACCCTGGCCCACCTCCACGAGGTGAAGGTGCCCGCCACCGCCACCGCCACCCGCAAGCGTCCGCCCATGGTGGCTGACGAAGCTCCTGATTTCGTCAAGCGTGTCAGTGCCGTGATGATGGAAGGCAAGGGCGACCTGCTGCCTGTGAGCGCCTTCCCCATCGATGGCACCTGGCCCGTGGGCACCACCAAGTGGGAGAAGCGCAACATCGCGCTGGAAATCCCTGAGTGGGACAGCTCCATCTGCATCCAGTGCAACAAGTGTGCGATGGTCTGCCCCCACGCCGCCATCCGCGCGAAGGTCTACGATCCTGCCGCGCTGGCCGGCGCCCCCGACACCTTCAAGGGTGTGGACTACAAGGGCCCCGAGTACAAGGGCCAGAAGTACACCATCCAGGTCGCTCCCGAAGACTGCACGGGCTGCACCTTGTGCGTGGAAGTCTGCCCCGCCAAGGACAAGAGCAATCCCAAGCACAAGGCCATCGACATGGTCGCCCAGGCTCCGCTGCGCGATGCCGAAGTGGCCAACTACAAGTTCTTCCTCGATTTGCCTGAGGTCGATCGCACGACCGTGAAGATGGATGTGAAGGGCACGCAGTTCCTTGAGCCCCTCTTCGAGTACAGCGGCGCCTGCTCCGGTTGCGGCGAGACGCCCTACATCAAGCTGCTCACCCAGCTCTTCGGCGACCGCACCCTCATCGCCAACGCCACGGGCTGCTCCAGCATCTACGGCGGCAACCTGCCGACGACGCCCTACACCACCAACAAGGACGGCCGCGGTCCCGCCTGGGCCAACAGCCTCTTCGAGGACAACGCGGAATTCGGTCTGGGCCTGCGCCTCTCCGTCGACAAGCACCAGGAGTTCGGCCTCGAGTTGATGCACCGCCTGGGCTCCAAATTGGGTGACGAGCTCATCGCGGGCATCGCCACCGCCGACCAGACCACCGAGGCCGGCATCAAGGCCCAGCGTGAGCGGGTCGATATCCTCAAACAGAAGCTGGCGGGCATCAACCAGCCCGAAGCCAAGATGCTCCACGACCTGGCCGACTACCTGGTCAACAAGAGCGTCTGGATCATCGGCGGAGACGGCTGGGCCTATGACATCGGCTACGGCGGCCTGGACCATGTCCTCGCCTCCGGTCGCAACGTGAATGTGCTGGTGCTCGACACAGAGGTCTACTCGAACACGGGCGGCCAGGCTTCCAAGTCCA
>Ga0265327_10004324_pt1 | contig 12665 bp, 13 predicted proteins | sample 41621metaG_FD_202089 | JGI IMG/M metagenome (GOLD analysis project Ga0265327, IMG submission 202089) | Rhizosphere microbial communities from Carex aquatilis grown in University of Washington, Seatle, WA, United States - 4-16-21 metaG | ecosystem: Host-associated > Plants > Roots > Rhizosphere...
TGGTGGGCAACGCGGTGAAGTACACCGACGCCGGCGGGCGCGTGGATTGCCGGGTGTGGCGCGAGGGCGAGGAGGCGGTGTGTACGGTTTCGGACACAGGCCGGGGCATGGCCCCCGAGCAGCTGGCCCGCCTGTTCGAACGCTTCCACCGTGGCGCGGCGGCCAAGTCCAGCGACGGCGTCGGCCTGGGCCTGGCGTTCGTGCAGACGGTGGTGCAGCGCCACGGCGCGACGCTGGATTGTAGGAGCGTGGAGGGGGAGGGGACGACGTTCACGCTGCGGATGCGGGTGGCCCGCGACTGACGCTCCAGCAAACTCTGTCATGTATGGACGGAGCGTACCGCGCGGAGGCCCGGGATCCAGCAGCTCCCGGCTCAGCGTGCTTGCCTGGCTCAGCTCAGCAATGGGTGAACAGCAGACGTCACACGGCTAAGCTGCACGGGATGGGGGAGGACAAATGATCGCGCACTCGCTTCGGAAACTTGTCTCGTTTCTCCTGTTGCTCCTGGGCGCGATGTTCGTAAGTGGCGCCATCGACATCACTCCTGTCATCGGCGCTCCACAGATCGACTACCCTAGCTTCGATTATCGGCTTCCGTTCTGGCCGCAGTTGGCGCTCCATTGGGTTGCCATTGGAGGCGGCGGGGCCCTCCTGGCGGCGCTGGGTATGATCGCCTGGACCAACGAGGTTGGCCGGGACCCGGGCCTTCGACGAACGGCCTTGATCGGAGCATCGTGGTTCGTGGTCGTCGGAGGCTTCCGCCTGGCGAGCTTCCTGGCCTGGGGCACGATGGGTCCCCTTCACGTGCCACAGCCCATCTTCTTGTTCGCCCTTACCAACGGCCTGATCTCCGCCGCCGCAATCACCGGCGCCTGGGTCGGGCTCAGCCTGGCCCTGAGCCGGGCGTGGAGCGGCCCTTGGCGCCGAAGCGGGGCCGCGTTTGTCGGAACGGGGGCCGGGTTCGCCACAGTCATGCTCGCAATTGCGGCCGCGACTGGATTGCCTCTGCGTCCGATCATCTCGAATTGGTGGCCCTATATCGCCATCCTGGCGCCGGCGGTCGCTCTCCTTGCCGCCCTCACAGCGCGCGTCGAGACGTCCACGCCCTAGCTCGTTTGGCGTCTAGGGCGGAGCTGCTGGGTCCGGGATGACGAGGGCGGAGTTACCGTTTGGCGGCGACCGTCCCCATGGCCGCGTCCACCAGCCGCCAGTTCTCGGTGTTGCAGTCGGCGGCGGGGGCGTGCTGTTGGGCGTTGGCGCGCCAGGTTTCGGCGCCGGTGGCGGCGTCGATGAAGCGGACGCGGACGGCGCAGACGTGGTCGCTGCCGAAGCCCGCGCCCTTGGCGGCGGGGGCGTCGAGCCAGACGCGGCTGTCGGGGGCGCCCTGGAAGGCGCCGACGTTGTTGGGACGGGCGCTGACGGCGACCTCGACGACGTAGCGGGCCGCCTTGTCGGACTGGCGGAAGCCCTTGGCCTGCAGCTGCTTCTCCACCACCGAGCGCACCAGGAAGTCGCCGGGCTGCTCGCCCTGGCCCTCGCCGGCGAAGCGGTAGGCGGCGGCTTCGGGCATCGGCCCGGAGCTGGTCAGGACCACGGCGGGACCCGTCCTGTGCGCGCCAAGGCTGAGCCCCAGAAGCGCCGTTGCTGCAAGATATCGCCCGATCAAGATGCCGTCCCTCCAGTCCTATACTTATTAAAATCTGCCCAAGAGCGGGGCGGATCGAATTGTAAACTACTGTAACGTTGCAGTTGTTTACATGACGACCAGTGAAGCTTGGCGTTAATCCTTAGCTTAGCAACAAGGAAGGCCGTGGCTTCGCCGGCGATGATCAAGAGACCGACCATCCCGCCGACCAAGACCGTCCTTGAGTTTCGAGGATCGCTGAGGACGCCGCGGCGTCAAGGGGAGGCAGACATGCTTACGACCATGAGGGCGGGTTCGACGGAAGCTTACTTCAGCGACTCCGCCCCGAAGGAACTGCAATTCGACGCGCACAAGCTGGAGGCGATCGACACCCATATCGGCCGCCGCATCCGCTCGCGCCGGCGGCTGCTGGGCCTGAACCAGTCGGAGCTGGCCCGCCGCATCGGCGTCACCTTCCAGCAGGTGCACAAGTACGAGACCGGGCAGTCGTCGATCACCGCGGCGCGGCTCTACGCCATCGCCTGCGCCCTCGGCGTGACCTTCGACTACTTCTACGACGACATGCCGGTTTGAGTTTGGGTCTGTTTGATTTTGGGCCGGTTTGAGCCGCTTGGTCCGGCTCTTGCAGCATCGAGTTCGGCCAGAGTGAGTTGGGCCGTTTTGGGCGGCCGGCGCCAGTAAGCCGGCCGCGTGTTTCCTCCCCGAGCCTGGCTTGTCGCGCCCGGCTTCTTACCAGTAGCGCCGGCCGCTTTCCCTGGCCGGCATGACGGGCCGCTTGAGTGGCTTTTTCAGTGTGTTGACTGGTGCCCGGGGCGCCGACACCATCAGTGCGATGTCGGCGCCTGTCCCGGACCATTCATGAGCCGCCCTCCGGCCCCGCCGCTGCCTGGACTTGGGTCCGGTCCCGCCGCTCCGCCGTCTCCCGCATTCAATCCGGACGCCCTGTTCGCCACGGCCGTGCAGGCCCACGAGGCCGGCCGCCACGCCGAGGCCGAGCGCGGCTACCGCCTGCTGCTGACCATCGCGCCGAGGGACGCCCGCGTTCCGGCGCACCTGGCCGTACTGCTGATGGAGCAGGGGCGCGCGGCCGAGGCCCTGCCCGCGCTCGACCAGACGCTGGCGCTGGACCCCGGCCAGGCGGGGATGCTGACCAACAAGGGCAACGCCCTGATCGCGCTGGGCCGCTTCCCCGAGGCCCTGGCGGCGTACGAGGCGGCCATCGCCTTGCAGCCGCCCGGCGAGCGCGCGGCGGGCTATGTCAATCTCGGCGTCTATCTGGAAAGCCTGAAGCGGACCGACGAGGCGGCCGAGGCCTATCTGAAAGCCACGGCGCTCGATCCCAAGCTGCCGGAAGCCTGGGGCAACCTCGGCATCGCCCGCCTGACCGTCGGTCGGCATCGGGAGGCGCTGGAGGTGCTGGACCGCGCGGTGCGGCTGAAGTCCGACTACGCCGACGCCTGGACCAATCGCGGCACGGCCTTGCAGGGGCTGGGGCGGCTGGACGAGGCGCTGGAATCCTTCGACCGGGCCCTGACGCTGCGGCCCGACGTGGCCGGCGCCTGGAGCAACCGCAGCAACGCCCTGCAGGCCATGCGCCGTTTCGACGAGGCGCTGGAGGCCAGCGCCAGGGCGGTGTCGATCGATGCGAAGGACGCCGATTCCCTGAACAACCACGGCGTCGCCCTGCAGGGCCTGAACCGCATCGACGAGGCCATGGCCGCCTACGAGAAGGCCGTCAGCGCCGACCCGACCGGCGCCAGCGCCTGGAACAATCGAGGGCTCGCCCTCCAGGCGATGGGGCGCATCGAGGAGGCCCGCGCCTCCTACGACAAGGCCATCGCCCTGCAGCCAAGCTTCGCCGACGCCCTGTGGAACAAGTCGCTGCTGCTGATCGCGCTCGGCGAATACGAGGAGGGCTGGCGGCTGTTCGAATGGCGCTGGAAGCGCAGCGAGTTAGGCGCCGAGACGCCCCGCGACTTCGGCGTTCCGCCCTGGCTGGGGGAGCCGCCCCTGGCGCCCGGCCAGACCCTGCTGCTGCACGCCGAGCAGGGCTTCGGCGACACCATCCAGATGCTGCGCTACGCCCCGGTGCTGGCGAAGAGGGGCCTGCGCGTGACCCTGATCTGCCCCGAGTCGCTGCTGGAGCTGGCCGCCACGGTGGAGGGCCTGGCCGAGCCCCCCGTGACCGGCGGGCAGGTCGGCTTCGACGCGCATGTCCCGCTGATGTCCCTGCCCCTGGCCTTGAAGACGCGGCTCGACAGCGTACCGGGCGCCGCTCCCTACCTGGCGGTTCCCGAACGGGCCAAGGCGGCGTGGGCGGGGCGGCTCGGCCCGGCCTCGCGCCTGAAGGTGGGTCTGACCTGGTCGGGCAATCCGGGCCACCGCAACGACCGCAACCGCAGCCTGCCGCTCGCCGCCCTCGGGCCGCTGCTGGAGGCGGACGTGGAGCTGCACTCGCTGCAGAAGGACTATCGCCCCGGCGATCTGGAGGCGCTGACGGCCGCCGGCCGCATCATCGACCATTCCGCCGAGCTCGGCAGCTTCGCCGACACCGCCGCCCTGATCGACCTGCTCGACGCGGTGGTCGCGGTCGACACCGCCACGGCGCACCTTGCCGGGGCTCTCGGCAAGCGGCTGCTGCTGCTTCTGCCCTTCGCGCCCGACTTCCGCTGGGGCCTGAGCGGGCCGGACACGCCCTGGTATCCGACGGCGCATTTGCTCCGGCAGAAGACGCCGGGCGAGTGGGGGCCGGTGGTCGAAGAGGCGGCTAGTCTCTTGAAGGCTTGATCACTTAGGCCAGCGGGCCAGCCAGTCGGCGAGGGCTTGAGGCGACATCGAGCCGGCGTCGGACAGGGCGAAGACGTCGTTCGGGTTGAGCAGCCTGTCGGTCTTGGGATCGACCACCAGCAGGGTCGGCACGCCCTTGAGCCGGGTCTTGAAGCCGTAGTGCGCGGGGATCTGCAGGTTGCGCTCGAAGCGGCCCACGTCGACCAGGGCCACCTCGTAGTGCTGGTCAACGAAGGCCTTCACCGACGGCAGGTCCAGGGTCCCGGCCAGCACGCGGCAGTCGCCGCACCAGTTGCCGCCGAGATCGATGAGCAAGAGCTTGTGGCTCCTGAGCGCGGCCGCGCGCGCCTTGGCCACGGCTTTGTTCGCATTGGCCAGATCGTCGTAGGGATAGGGCAGAGGCGTTTTCAGCTCGGCGAAACTGGCGATGCCGGCCCTGGGCGGCGCGGCGGCGAAGGACGGGAGGGCCAGGGCCAGAAGGGCGGCGGTCAGCAGGGCTGAGGAGGTCGTGCGCATGATCCGGAACATGATCGATCCGGCGCCGCGTTTAAAGACCCTGGAGACACCGGGCCGTCGCCATGTAGGTTGGCGCCCCGTCTTTGGTTCGAGGCGCCTTCGCATGAACACTTTCCGGCTCGCCGCCGCCGCATCCGTGATCCTGGCCTTCGCGGCCGCGCCCCTGGCCCGGGCCGACGAGGGCATGTGGACCTTCGACAACTTTCCCTCGGCCAAGGTCAAGGCGGCCTATGGCGTGACCATCGACCAGGCGTGGCTCGACCACGTGCGCGGCGCGGCGGTGCGGCTGTCGTCGGGCTGCTCGGCCTCGGTGGTGACCGGCGAGGGGCTGGTGCTGACCAACAACCACTGCGTGGCCGACTGCGCCCAGGCCCTGTCGGCGGCGGGCCGCGACTACTTCAAGGACGGCTATCAAGTGGCCGCGCGCACGGAGGAGAAGACCTGCGCCGGGATGCAGGCCGAGGTGCTGACCCAGATCACCGACGTGACCGATGCGGTGCTCAACGCGGGCAAGGGCCAGACCGGCAACGCCCTGGTGCGGGCGCGCACGGCGGTGACCTCGAACCTGGAGAAGGACGCCTGCGGCGCGGACCCCAAGCTGCGCTGCGAGGTGGTGAACCTTTATCACGGCGGCCAGTACAAGCTTTACAAGTACCGCAAGTATTCGGACGTGCGGTTGGTGTTCTCGCCGGGGGTGCCGGCGGCCTTCTTCGGCGGCGATCCGGACAATTTCAATTTCCCGCGCTACGACCTGGATTGCGCCTTTGTGAGGCTCTACGAGGGCGGCCAGCCGGTCTCTACGCCCGACCATCTGAAATGGAACGCCGCCGCGCCCCGCGCCGGGGAGCCGGTGTTCGTGGCCGGCAATCCGGGCGGCACCGACCGCCAGCTGACCGCGTCGCAGCTCGACTTCCAGCGCACCCTGGCCCTGCCCCTGGTGATCACCCAGTACTCCGAGTTGCGCGGGCGGATCCTGCGCTTCGGCGAGGAGAGCGCCGAGCACAAACGCATCGCCGGCGACCTGCTGTTCGGCCTGGAGAACAGCTACAAGGTCTACTGGGGCCGGCTGCAGGCGCTGGACGATCCGGCGTTCATGGCCGCCAAGCGCCGGGACGAGGCGGACATCAAGGCCAAGACCAAGGCCGTTTCCGACAAGCTCGGGCCAGGCTTCGGCGATCCCTGGGCCGACATCGATAAGGCCGAGGCCGCCGCTCAGGACCTCTACATCGAGAACCGCATGATCGAGCGCGGACCGTCTGGCTCGGACCTGTTCTCCTATGCGCGGTCGCTGGTGAGGGCGGCTCAGGAGCGGACCAAACCTTCCGCCGAGCGCCTGCCGGGGTATGGCGACAGCCAGCTGCCGTTGCTGGAGAAGGAGCTGCTGGACGCGCGTCCGGTCTATCCGGAACTGGAGCAACTTACCCTGGAGTTCTGGCTGTCGAAGGCGCGGGAGTATATGACCGCCGACGCGCCCGGAACCAAGCTGCTGCTCGGCAAGGACAGCCCGGAGACGCTGTCGGCCCGGCTGGCGGCGTCAAAGCTGGGCGATCCGGCGGTGCGCAAGGCGCTATGGGACGGCGGGCTGAAGGCGGTGCAGGCCTCGGACGATCCGCTGATCCAGTACATGCTGAAGATCGATCCGGAGGCGCGGCGCCTGCGCACGGCCTATGACGACAAGGTCAACGGCCCGACCACGGCGGCCACCGAGAAGATCGCCAAAGCGCGCTTCGCCGTCTACGGCACCAGCCTCTATCCCGACGCCACCTTCACCCTGCGCCTGAGCTACGGCCAGATCGCGGGCTGGACCTACCGCGGCGTGACAGTTCCGCCCTTCACCAATTTCGCCGGCCTCTACGAGCGCGCCACCGGCCAGGATCCGTTCGAGCTCGACCCGCGCTGGGTGGCGGCCAAGGACAGGCTGAACCCGGCGACGGTGTTCGACATCTCCACCACCAACGACATCATCGGCGGCAACTCAGGCTCGCCCCTGGTGAACGCCAGGGGCGAGGTGATCGGGGCGATCTTCGACGGCAACATCCACTCGCTGGGCGGCGACTACGGCTACGATCCGGTGCTGAACCGCTCCGTCGCCGTCTCCACCGCCGCCATCAGCGAGGCCCTGCGCAAGGTCTACGGGGCCGAAGCGATCGCCCGGGAGCTCGAAGGCCTCGCGCCGGCGGCGTCCACGTCCTAGCGGCGATCGCCGTCGTGATCGCGGTCGCGGTCGTGGCCTCGGTCGCCATCGTGGTCGCGGTCGTAGGGACGGGCGCGGACCATATGCGCGCTGCCGAAGGACTCGCGGCGGAAGTGGCGGGCGTCGTCGCGGATGAAGCGGCCGTCGCCGCCGCGGTAGTAGAAGTACTGGTCGGGGCCCCAGTAGCCTTCGGCGTAGGGGCCGTAGAAGTCGTCGTAATAGACGCCATCGCCGGCCACGCCCACCACCGCGGCCTGACGATAGCCGTAGCCGCCTCCGCAGGCCGTCAGTGCGGTCAGGGCGCCGAACGCGGCGGCCGCCAGCAGGATTTTCCTCATCGTCGTTCTCCTTCGTGAGGACCGGCGCGGCCTTCGCGCCAAGTCCCTTTGAAGGTTCAACGCCCGAGTGGAGCGATCGGTCCTTGCGCTACTTCTTCTTGCCCTTGCCGCCGCCGGCGCCAGTGAGGCTCTGGTCGGAGTAGGGCGAAGCCGTGGGCTCATGGATCACGATATAGGCGTGGTCCAGGCCCATGTGGCAGTTGTTGCAGGAGGCGGTGGCCTCCTTGTAGGCGGCGTCGAAGGCGGCCCCGTTCTTGGCCTTGATGGCGGCGTCGATGCTGTCCATCGCGGGCAGGATGGCCGAGGCGAACATGTCGGGCATCGCCTGCTTGTTGAACACCGGGATGGTGCGGCCGATGCGGCCGAAGGCGTTGCGCAGTTCGCGGGCCTCGTAGGCGGCGTATTCCCAGTTGCGCGCCTTGCCGGCGATGCCGAGCTTGATGTGCCGCGGCTGCACGGCGGAGGTCATCAGGTCGGCGAAGCTGGGATGGTAGTCGACCTGCGGCGCGGCGGGCGCGGGGGCCGGGGCCTGGGCTTGGGCGGCGGCCGCCACGGCGAGGCCGGCGGCGAGGGCGATCATCAGGGTCTTGTTCATCGGGGGGTCCTCCCTGGGCGAGTGTGATCACTCGCACGTGTCAGGCTTGTTTCAGGTTCTGAACGGCGATCGGCCGGACTGCGGTTTCGCCGGCTTGGTGAGGATGCTGTAGAGCTTGCCTCCGCCGCGCCCGACCAGCACCAGGCCGTCGCCGGCGCCGATGCGCGTGGTCGGGGGCGGCTGGCTGATCGAAGCGCCGTCGCGCTGGTCGATGCGCACCACGAAGAAGGCCCCGCGCGCGCGGCTTTCCAGCTCCTCGATGGTCAGGCCCACCGCCTCGCTCTTCTCGTGGACGGCCGCCACCTCGAGGTCGAGGCCCATGTCGCGCAGGGACTTCTCCACGTCGCGCATGTGCTGCGAGCCGCGGATGAAGCGCGAGGCGTCGGGGAACAGGATCATCTCGGCGATGCGCTCGGCCCCGATGTGGGTGGGCAGCACCACCTTGTTGGCGCCGGCCTGCAGCAGCTTGCTCTCGGTCGAGGGCTCCTCGCCGCGGGCGATGATCTGCAGCTGGGGATTCAGGCTGCGGGCCGAGAGGGTGATGAACACGTTGGCGGCGTCGTTGGGCAGGACCGTGGCCAGGATCTTGGCGCGCTCGATGCCCGCGGCGCGCAGCGCGTCCTCGTCGGTGGCGTCGCCCGCCATGCACAGGTAGCCCAGGGACTCCGCCTCGGCCCGGCGCTTGTCGTCGCGCTCCAGCACCAGGAACGGGGCGCCGCCCGCCTCCAGGTCGCGCGCCAGCATCACCCCGATGCGGCCGAAGCCGCAGATGATGACGTGGTCCTTCAGTTTGTCGATTTCGCTCTGCATCCGGTCGCCGCCCAGCAGCTGTTTGATTTGAAAGACGGTGAGCGCCTGCACCAGGGCGCCGGTCACCAGGATCATGCCGGTGCAGCCCAGCACCATGGTGGTGAGAGTGACCACATGCAGGTAGGGCGTGTCGATGGGCCGGACTTCGCGGTAGCCCACGGTGTAGACGGTCAGCAGCACCATGTAGAGGGCGTCGCCGAAGCTCCAGCCGGCGTGCATGTAGGCGATGATGGCGAGCACAACCACGGCGGCGACGAAGGCCACCACCCAGCTCAGATTGCGCAGCGGCGATCCCGCCAGCCCCTTCATGCGCCTTCCCGCCTCCCGACTCGCCCATTAGAGAGGATGGCGACCCTTCCTGGCCAGGACGTTGATGCCCCTCGACCCCGATCCGATGCCGAATGAGGAGATCCGCGCCGCCTTCATGCCGACGGGGCGGCTGCGCGCGGCGATGAACTTCTCCAACACGGTGATCGCCCGGCGCGACCGCGGCGACGGCCAGCCGGGCGGGGTGACGGCGGCCCTGGCGCGGGAGCTGGCGCGGAGGCTGGGCGCCGAACTTGTGTTCGAGGACTACGAGAGCCCCGGGGCGGTGGTCGACGCCGTGCGGGCGGGCCTGGCCGACATCTGCTTTCTGGCCATCGAGCCGGCGCGGCGCGAGGTGATCGACTTCACCGCGCCCTATGTGCTGATCGAGAGCTGTTACGTGACGCGGCCCGGCTCGGCGTTGGAGACGCCGGCGGATGTCGACCGGCCCGGTGTGAAGATCGTCGCCCGCGCCCGGGCCGCCTATGACCTCTACCTCAGCCGCACCCTGAAGCACGCCGAGCTGATCCGTTACGAGGACGGCGAGATGGACCGGTTCGCGGCGGGCGAGGGCGACGTCATGGCCGGCATCCGGCCGATGCTGGAGGACTTCGTCGCGGTCCAAGCCGGCTATGCGGTGATGGCCGAGCCGTTCGCCTCGGTCGGCCAGGCCATGGGCATGCCCAAGGGGAGGGGGGAGGCGTTCGCTTACCTGGAGGCCTTCGTCGAGGAGATGAAGGCGGATGGGTTGGTGGCGGCGGCCTTGGCCGAGAGCGGGTCGCGGGCGACTGTCGCGCCGGCGGCGGAGCGCATCCCCTGAGGCGTCAGAACGAGAACCGCCCGCCCCATCGAGGGGAAGGGCTAACTCGTCCAACGAGCCCTGCGCTGCATCAGCACAGGCGTCCGAAATTCTATACTGCGGCGCACAGTTGAGTTGACCCGTCGCCTTCGTGGGGCCATGCATGGCCCACTAAGATCAGTCCGGCCGCGACCCGATACGCGGCGCCAGCGCATGGGATGCTTATGCTTCGCGCCCTCTTCCTCCAGGCTCCTTCCTTCGACGGCTTCGATGGCGGCGCGGGTTCGCGCTACCAGGCCAAACGGGAGATCCGCTCCTTCTGGTTCCCGACCTGGCTGGCCCAGCCGGCGGCGATGATCCCCGGCTCCAAGCTGATCGACGCCCCGCCCGCCGGCATCACCCTGAAGATGGTGACCGACCAGGCCAACGACTTCGACCTGGTGGTGATCCACACCTCGGTGCCCTCGTTCGACAGCGACGTGAAGTGCGCCGAGGCGCTGAAGGCGGCCAATCCCAAGCTCAAGATCGGCATGATCGGGGCCAAGGTCGCGGTGCAGTCGGACAAGAGCCTGCACGAGGCCGAGGTCATCGACTTCGTGTGCCGCAACGAGTTCGACTTCACCTGCGTGGAAGTGGCCGAGGAGAAGCCCTGGGATCAGATCCTGGGCCTGAGCTACCGGGACGCCAACGGCGTGATCCACCACAACCCCGACCGCCCGATCCTGAATGAGATGGACGCCCTGCCGTCCGTGATCGGCGTCTACGAGCGCGACCTGAAGATCGAGGACTACTTCATCGGCTACCTGAAGCACCCCTATGTGTCGGTCTACACCGGCCGGGGCTGCAAGAGCCGCTGCACCTTCTGCCTGTGGCCCCAGACCGTGGGCGGCCACGTCTACCGCACCCGGTCGGTGGAGGCCGTGCTTGAAGAGATCGCCGACGCCAAGCGGCGGTTCCCGCAGGTGAAGGAGTTCATGTTCGACGACGACACCTTCACCGACGACCTGCCGCGCGCCGAGAAGATCGCCGAAGGCCTCGGCAAGATGGGCGTCACCTGGTCGTGCAACGCCAAGGCCAATGTGCCGCGCCGCAGCCTGGAGAAGTTCAAGAAGAACGGCCTGCGCCTGCTGCTGGTCGGCTACGAGAGCGGCAACCAGCAGATCCTGTTCAATATCAAGAAGGGCATGCGCATCGAGGTCGCCGAGCGCTTCACCCAGGACTGCCACGACCTGGGGATCAAGATCCACGGCACCTTCATCACCGGCCTGCCGGGCGAGACGATGGAGACCATCCAGGAGACCATCGACTGGGCCTGCCGCATCAATCCGCACACCGTGCAGATGTCGCTGGCGGCGCCCTATCCGGGCACCTTCCTGTACGATCAGGCGGTGGAGAACGGCTGGCTCGACGCCGAGCACGCCGAGCTGGTGACCGCCGACGGCATCCAGATCGCGCCCCTGCACTACCCGCACCTCAGCCACGAGCAGATCCACGCCTCGGTCGAGGAATTCTACCGCCGCTTCTACTTCCGCCCGCGCAAGATCCTGTCGATCGTGGACGAGATGGTGCGCGACTTCGACATGATGAAGCGGCGTCTGCGCGAGGGGCAGGAGTTCTTCAAATTCCTCAAGGAACGCAAGCAGGCGGCGGCGACGGCTTAAGCGCCTCCGCTCAACGAGTCGTCATCCCGGTTTTCGCGGAGCGAAAGACCGGGACCCAGCAGTTCCGACGTTGACGCTGCTGCCCGTAGTGACATTCGCAAATCAGCTCGGCTAAGTTGCCACATCTATAGGTGGCGCCTGAGCGTCTTCGAATATTTGGTGGGGCCGCCATGGGTATCATGTGCTCGCTGCTCGCTCTCTCGGGGAAGCAGATCGCGGCATTCCGAGGTTCCCCTGGTCTTGCCAGCGATTTAGCGGAGATATCGGCTATCGACGGGCCGACAAGACAGCTGCAGGCACGCCTGCGGCAATTGCCGCCAGAATTGCAGCGACGGCTTGAACAGGCGCAGAAGCAGTTGGGCGAAGCCCAGGCGGGCTTTCTGGCGAAAGATCCGGAGTCCCAGGCCATGATGGCGCGTCTCGACGAGTCTCGCCCGGCCATCGAGCGGCTTGGTCCATTCGAAGATGTCCTTGACCTCGAGAAGAATTGGCACGTGCTCCACTTCCTCCTGACTGGACATGCGGACGCTTCCTCCGCGCCTGGGGACGCTCTTCTCACGGGAGTTCCTATCGGGCGAGACCTGGGATATGGACCTGCGCGCTTGCACGAGGCAGCAGAGACGCGCGCTTTCCGAGACTTCCTCGCGCCCATGAACGCGGACCGATTGGCGGGGAGGCTCGATTTTCCGCAGCTGAAGCAGGCGGGAATCTATCCCATCTCTGAAGTTCCCGACGCGGCGAACGCCCAAGCGTGGCGCGATGACATCGCCAGCGTTTTCCCTCGCTTGAAGACTTATGTCGAAACCGCGGCGAACAAGAATGAAGGCCTGCTCGTCTGGATGTATTAGGCGCTGCGACGAACAGCCATAGGACCCAGCTTTTAGCCCGGAGCTGCTGGGTCCCTGTGTATTTGCAGTGCCGTCGAGCTGAGGCTTGATGGCTGACGGGCGCAGCTCGTTGGGTCCCTGGTTCTGACGCCGAGATACGGCAAGGGCGCGCTCGTCAGTCTGCTTT
>Ga0265327_10004325_pt1 | contig 12661 bp, 10 predicted proteins | sample 41621metaG_FD_202089 | JGI IMG/M metagenome (GOLD analysis project Ga0265327, IMG submission 202089) | Rhizosphere microbial communities from Carex aquatilis grown in University of Washington, Seatle, WA, United States - 4-16-21 metaG | ecosystem: Host-associated > Plants > Roots > Rhizosphere...
GAGATAGCGCCGCCAATTGGAGCGCTATCCGCCGGTTCAACGATCGGCCTTAGGTTTGGAGCACGGACACGTTCCCGGGCATATGCTCGGCGTAGACGATCAGGCGCCAGCGCATCTTCCCTTGGCTAGCCGTATGCTGATGGTGCTTCGGCGGCGGAAGCGGCTCGTTTTCTTCCGAAACAACCTCGTGTCCGCAGCCCATGCAGCGGTAGATCCCGGAAGCCGGGGTCGCTTCTCCCGGCCTCCGGTCATGATCAAAGACGGCGTCGCCGCTCTTGTGGAGTAACGAATTGTCTTTATATAAGGCCATCGCCAATACGCTCCTCTTCCCGCCGACATGTATCGGCGAAGTGTTTGTGAGAACCGCTTGACTGGCGACGTCACCTGACCGAGAGTCAGGGTGCAGTTGGTCGTTCCGCGACGGTTCTCTACAACCTGCGGGTCACCACGAAGCCGGGGGACCCACTCCCCCGGCTTTTTCGTGGCTAGTCACGACCGAGAGTTCTCCAATTTACCTTTACGGTCAAGCACCTCAGGTGTGCTGCGGTGAAAATTTCTTGTGCGAAAGCGTGTATAAATACAAGTATGCCGAGCATTTTTGCCTAACCACACCCCTCTATTTCGGTGTGTAATCAAGTCCTTTGTTGTAGATGGCAAGAGGGGTATTACGAACCCGCCTCAGGCGAGATACACGGAGCCGCTGACAACAGCGATGCTAAATACAACCGAGTCATCGGATACAGCGAGCGACCTGAAAGCGCTCTTGGCCTAGTTTTTGCCTTCTTACATGGTAAAGATTTACTTACCGTCAGCTGCGATTTGGTAAGGCTGATTAATCACCGGACAAGGCAGAGTCCTTTATCTTCGGATTCTTACTGTATGGAGAGCGATGCACGGGCGGGTTCCCGCCCTCTCGGTCTGCTTGCAGCTGTCGATGGATACCGGCGGAGCGCCTCCCGGCTCACGGCCGGCTCTGGCGCCCCTCGCCACCTGCCGGACGACTGATAATCGATTCGTCTGCATGCTTGCCGCGATTGTTGCTGAATATGGAACAACCACGTCGCTTTCGCGGCTGCCATTCCATTACTTGGAAGGTGCGGTTTCTATTTCGGAAGAACGTTGACTAAGTGTAAAGCGTCCGCATAGGCTTAAGCCCGATCCCGGTTCAACCCGCTCATTTCAAAACGAAAAACCCGCCTCAGCAATCGCCGGGCGGGTTCCCGTGGGGGTGGCGTAGTGCGGGGAGTGCCTGTCAAGCTCGTGCCCCGAGGGTGCAAATCCCTCCGCCTCCAACGCACGCCGTAGCGTGTCGTCCATCACACTACGACATATCGGCCGGGTTCGCCAAGACGGCGCTGACGCCGTCCCGCCGGGCGGCAAAGGTGCCGACGCCGCGCCGACACCCCGCCTTCCCTGCCGAGCGTTACGAGGCGGCCGGAGCCGCCGTCGCAGCCGCGACGTTCTGCACGACCTTGCCGACCGTGCCGGCGATGGCGCCCGCGACCGCGGCGGCGTTCGCCACCTTGCCGAGCCCGCCCGCGCCGTGCGCCACGGCCTGCACTTCCGCCTCGATCTCGGCGACCAGCGCTTGGATGTCGTCGACGTGCGCGAGCGCGGCCACGATGCCCTTGGCGATTACGTTGAAACCCATGTTCTCACCTGTCGTTGTGGATGCCCGTTTGCGACGGGCGGCGCATCGGCCCCGATGGGGCGGATTTCGGAAAAGGCGCGGTTCAAGCCGCCAGCGCCCGGATGCAACAGATGTGGATGAGGTCCTGGTCGTACGGCTGCTCGCTGTTCTCGAACCGGATCACCGCTGTCACGAAGGGCTCCAGCACGGCGATCCGCTCAAGGTCGATCTCGTCCTCGACGCCTACCTGGAGAGCCTTCGCGACGAACGCGGCGTAGCCCTCGGTCGGGTTCTTGTCGCTCGCCGGCGCGTGGCGCTTGATGAGCGCCAGGACCGTCCGGTTGCCGTGGATCCGGTACGAGGTGAGGAAGTTCCGCGCGCCGTTCCGGATGCCGTTCTCAGGCGTGTCGTATTCCTCGTAGGGCGGGTGCGAGCTGGGACTCACCTTGCCGCGCCACGGCGTGTTCGAGATTTCGATGTTGCACGGGTTGTTGAGCCGGATCCCGATCGGGATCTCCCGCGCCGCCGCCGCGCCGCTCACAGCTTCGGCCCCTTCGCCGGGCGCAGCATGAACCAGATGCGCAGCAGGGCGAGCGCCAGCCCCGCCACGCCGCTCAGCAGCGCCACCACGAGGTTCGCCTCCTTGAGGAGCATGATGGCGGGAGTTGCGCCGACTCCCCCGGCTATCGCGAAGTCGACGAGGGGCTGCATCGACAGGCCGGAGGCTCCGGCGTGCGGGATCATTTCGCTCATGGCATAAGGTGCTCCGGGGTCGGAGGGCGAGAGATCCCGCTCGCCGGAAGCCGGAGGGTTCGGCGCAGGACATGCAGGCAGTCCAGCGTGACATGGTTAACGGGGTATTGCTCTCCCGAAGCCGTCGGGCCGATGGTATCAATGCTCGTTCGCGACGCAGCCGAGGAGCCGATGCGCACCCTGACGATATCCCTGGATGAGCAAACCGCCCGCCGCCTCGAGCGCTTCGCCGAACGGACGGGAAAGACGGCCGAGGAACTCGCCGCCGCCGCGGTGAGTGCGGAAGCCCTGCGCGCCGAGATGAAAATCCCGACACTCACGGACGACGCTCATACGAGGTTCGGAGCGTCCCAGCCGTAGATTCCGGTCCACAGCAGCACCGACGAGGTGACCGCGCGGGCGCGGATGTTTCCGAGCGTGTCGGTGCGGACGCTGAACCGGCCGGCGGCAAAGGTGCTGGCGCCGGACGATGTCACGACGAGGTCCTCCAGGCCGCTTGCGCCCGTCGTCTGGTCGTTTTCGTCGGGCGACGTAAAGAAGATGCCGGCGCTCGTGCTGGCATTGATCGTCGCGCGGAACAGCACTTCCGTCTGGATGCCCGGCGGTGCGCTGACCGCGAGGAGCGAGGACGACGCGACGTTGACCGTCACGCCAAGTTGATCCTGCTGCGTGTCCTTGAAATAGAAGCGGCTGCGGACCTGTTTGAATAACTTGAGGATGCCGCTGGCGTCGACCTTAATCGCGCCGATCCAGCGGAAATAGGTGTAGCCCGCCGGCATCGTCGGCGCGGTTGCCGAGAGGCTGAACAGCCCGTCGACAGAGCCGTCGGAATCCTTCCGGATGGCGAAGACGTGATACCAAGTGCTGTTCGTCCGCGCGCCGGTGTCCAGGCCGTTGCCGCCGCTCCCCGCCGTCCAGATGCCCGAGCTGTTGACCACCTTGGTAATCGTGCTGCCGAGCTTCATCAGCACCGTGCCGGTGGAGTCGAGCGCTGCGCCGGGGAGGATGTCGATGTTCGTCGCGGGCGTGCCGGTATTGTTCGCGATCGTCGGCAGCCGGCCGAGGTAGGACACGTCGATGACCGGCGCCGCGAGGCCGCTCATCAGCACGAACTGCGTTCCGTCGTAGACGGTCTCGATCGTCTGCCCGACGCTGATCTCCCCGCCGGTGAGCGGGATCGGTCCGGTCGGAGACGGCTTGTAGAGGTTCGTCGCGGCGAGCGTGCCGACCTGGACCGTTACTGGCCCGGTGTTCTTCGCGGAGGCCTTGAAGGCGAACTTCTCGCCCTGCACCAGGGCGGCCGGCGGCTGCGAATAGGCGAGGGTGATCGCGTTCGCCGTGCCGCCGACGGTGACGTTGGCCGAGGCGTGGTCGCGGTTCCACCAGCGCTTCAAGGCGGACATCATTTCGCGGGCGCAGTCGTTGATGGTCGACGGCGGCTGCCCCTCCGGCCAGCCGTTCGGCGTCGGCTGGTTGTTGCTGCCGGCCGTCTCCGACCAGTTCGTCGACGTCAATTCGCTCATGTCTCCCGGTGTGCCGGGAGATGGTTAACCGGGTGTTGCTAAAGGCCGACTCGCCTATACTCCCGCCCGGCGCGGCTAGGTTTGGCCGCCGAACGCCGGGTACCCTGACCCTGGCCCGCCGCGCCGTTCATTCATGTCGGGGACTGCACCGCAGGGGGTGCGTTGCTCACGAAACTCGTCCGCTGGGCCCTGTCGGCCCTCGGCTTGGGAACGATGGTGCTCGGACTTCCGGACGTTCCCGGCCAGATAGCACATTGGATTACGATACTGATGCCGCTCGTGCCGTATCTCGACACGGCTGGGTTCCGGGCATCGGCAATCGTGGTCGGGATCGGAATTATCGTCTTCGGGCAGTTCTATGATCGTCATCGAGCGCTGCGTGTTGACGACATGATTCCAGTTGTCGCAGCACGGCCGGCAGGATGGGCTCTCGACGGGGACCGACTGCTTTCCCCAGACATGCCCATAATTGAAGCATACAAATACCTCACCTCTCGGGGGTATTGGGCTAATGATGGGGCATTGTGGACCGATATCCGGCAGGCAGCCGTTGACGGGCAGATCGTCATATGGGGACGCCGGCTTCCTCCGCCGCAGAATTTCAATTCCGCACGCAGACCACTCGAAAAGATCGGCGCCGCCTATTGGAATGACTTCCACTTCGATTTGCTCGTCAGCCAAGCTCACCAGGACAATGGGCTCGCGATGACGGAAGCGGACAATATTGGTGAGTGGGGGGATGGTCCAAATTACCACGATCTACAGTTTAACCGATCACAGATTGTGAAGTGGTGGCGAAAACATCAGCGAAAAGCAGTCACTTAACGCTGCTTTCTGACGCTTGAGACCGCTGACGTTGCCGCCAGCGCCCGCAACTGAGCCGAGAGCTGTTGCAGGATGAGCGGATCGGGTCGCTCCGGGCCGACCTTCGCAAGCAGCGTCCGCGCCAGTTCCGGGTGCAGCATCGCCTGCGTCACCAGATCGTCCACTTGGCTCAGCCTGGCGCCCCGCAGCGCGTTGAACACGGTCGAGCCGACACCGCCGAGATAGCCGCCCACCGGGCCGCCGAGGAGGAACCCAGCGCCACTGCCGACCGAGAGTTCGGTCAACCGCGTCAGGAGCGATTCCTTGCCGTTGCCGAGCTTTCCTCGCGCCACCGTGTCCTGCGTCGTGTTCGAGCCGCCCGGCAGCTTGGTCCCGGCGATCGAGCGGTTCGCGCGCTGGAGGTCCGCCGCGATCGCGCGCATGGAGTCGATCTGCTCCGGCGTCATCACCCAGCCGAGCGCGCCCGCGTTCTTCTTCACGAACGACTGGAAGGCGGCCGCCTTGAGCATCGTGGCGCCGGTGGCGCCCGCCTCCGTGTTGGAGAAGAGCTTGGCGCCCACGAAGTCGGCGACCGCGCGTTGCAGGCCGGCCCGGGCATCGGGGTTCCCCGAGACGAGCCGGGCGAGCTGCGCGAAGTCGCGCGACGGGTTCGCCGAGTTGAGCGCCCGGCCGACCGCGACGACGGGATCGTTCCCGATGAAGTGCCGCGCCGCCGACTTCTGGAAGGCGTCGACCGTCGCTTGCGCGCCCTCGGAGACGCGGGCGAGCGCCTCCTCCGAGTGCGACACGGCGCGCAGCTCCGCAGGGCCGAACAGTTCCGCCAGCGCCGGCCGGTTTGCCTCGACGAAGGCGGCGCGCTTCCCGGCCGGCTGCGCACCGATCGCATCCGCCACGGCGCGGCGCAGGCCCGCTTGGGCATCGGCGTCGGTCGACGTCATCCGCACCAGCGACCGCATCGTCTGCGCCGGATCGCGGGAGCGCAGAGCGGCAGCGACCGCATGCTCCGGATCGGCCCCCAGGAAATGCCGGGCCGCGCTGCGCCGGTAGGCGTCGGCGACATCGCGCGCGGACGAAACAGCCTCGTCCATCGTGCGCTGTGCCGCCGCAGCGCTGCCGAACCGCTCCGCCAAGTCCGGAAAGGACCGCAGCGCATCGGCGTGGCGGTCCATCCAGCGCTCATAGGCGCGGAGGTCGAGTGTGCCGTCCGGCCGCTCCGCCGCGGCGCGCAGAGAGGAGGCCGCGTAGTCCTTCAGCAGGCCCACTGCCTGATCGCGCCCGCCGGCAGCCGCCATGAACGCCTGCACGTCCTCGTGCGCCCGCGGCCCGCCGTTGAAGAATTTCGCTGCGACCTGGCTGTCCGCTACCGCGTAGGGTGCGCCGTTCGGCCCGGACCGCAGCGCCTGCCCGACCGGACCGTTGTCGAACGTCTGCTTGCGCTCGCGGGTCGCGTCGGCGGCGGCGCGGTAGCGGGCGGCTGCATCGGCGTCGAAATTCGCGCTTAGCGGCGCTTCGGGGAGGATCCCCGCTCCGCCGCGTCCGCTTCCGCCTGCCGCTGCCGGCCCCGGCGCACCATTCCCATGTCCAGGTGCTTCTTGCCGGCCCGCTCCAGCGCCCGGCCCCAAACCCGCCCCAGTTCCGGCGACATCGCCGGCGCCGGCTGCGTTCCCGGTTTCCGTCCGTCCTGGTCCGCCGCCATAGCGTGCCCTCGCCAAACCGAGAATGTCCCCGGCCGAGACAGTATCGCCGAACAGGCGAGCATCCGTCGACTGCTTGCCGGCTTCTTCCGCGAAGAACCGCAGCGCGTCCGCCATCCTGTACCGGCTGATGCGCCCTCGAAGATCGTCCCCGTAGGCGGTGTGGAGCAGATCCTCGACCAGCGGCGAACGCCCGGCGAACGCGTCGCTCTGCGCCACCGCATCCGCGATCGGCACGCCGCGCGCCCGCGCGTCACGGACGTTCCGCGCCGCCTCGAGGAGCGGGCCGGAGATGTCCATTTCGGGACGGACCCGACCCGCCGCCACCTGGGACCGCAGCCGGGCGACGTCGCCCGCCGCGTCGGACAGCGCGTTGCCGAAGGCGCGGATGTTCTCGTCCCCGGTCTCGGCGAGCGCGCCGACGAGGTTCGCGTCGCCGTAGGCCTTGTGCAGGAGCGCGTTGCGGATGCGCTGCGTTCCCTCGACGGACAGCGCGCCGTCCGGCGTCGCGAACGCGCCCTCCTCGCCCTTCTCCGGCACTGCCCGCATGAAGGCCCGCACGAAGTCGCGGTTCTCCGTGCTGCCGACCGCGCCGCTGCGGTAGAGGTCCAGCACGTCGGCCGGCAGGCGCTGGGCATCAACCGCGGCGCGCTCGGTCGCCGACATCGCGAGCCCCGGCGGCGCGTTCGCCTCCTGCGTGAAGCGGATGCGATCCTCCGGCGACAGGTCGGTGACGCGTCGGCGCACCAGCACCGGCGCCGACATTCCCGACGTGTCATAGCCCTGCGAGTGGAGGAAATCCCGGTACGACTGAGCCGCCGGACCGTTCTGCCGGTAGGCCCGCGCCAGCCCGAGCACGCGGGCGTTGCCGCTCTCGACGACGCCGTCGGGTCCGACGATCGGCGCGCCGTCGGCGGCGGAAGCCGATGCCCCGAGGCGCTCCGGCTGAAGGTTGCCGGCGATCGACTGCACCTGGAGTTCGCTTGCGGCCCGCTCGCGTTGGCGTGGCTGCAGCTCCGCCGGGAAGGCGGGGTTCACGTTCAGGTCGGCATCATGCGACGTGACGAGCGTTCCCGGCCGCGCCATGTCGACGACGTCGTATTTCACATCGACCGGGCGACCGGACGGCGTATAGACGCGCGTCCCGAGGCTTGGCGAGCTGGCAGGCGCGGCTGTGCCGAGCCCGCTTGCTACCGGCGCCGCTCCGGCGGCTTGATCGCCCGTCGCCGCGTTCCCGATCGCATCGTCGATCGCGCTCCGGAGCTGCGTCATGCGGCGGAGGGCCGGGGTCTCGCCGTTCTGGAACCGCTCCTCGCGGATCGCCCCCAGCAGCCGGCCGCGCAACGCCGTCAGTTCGGAGAATTTCTGTACGCCGGGCTGTGTCTGGGCCAGCCCAAAGATTGCGCGCTCCTCTCCCTCCATCGGGCGTGCCGAATCGGGCATCGACTTCACGATCTCGTTCGCCGCCCGGCGCACGGGCGTCGCATCGAGCGCCAGCGTGCCGTCCGGGTCGATCGCCTGCCAGAGCGCGCTTTCCCGCGTCTTCACCGCCTGCCGGGCGCCGCTCAGTTCGTCGCGGATGTCCGCTCCGTACTGGTCGCGCGGCAGGGCGCCACCCAGCGCGTCCACGGCGCTGGCGACGCGCTGGCGTCCTGCCTGGGCCAGACGGTCGTTCAGGTCGTCCAGCTCGGCGAGTCTGGCACTCAGGAGATCGCGCACCGCCCCAGGCCGCGCACCCTCCGGCGCCAAGGCCGCGACGGCGTTATCGGCTGCGCCGCGGGCGCCCGTCACCGCACGGTCCGCGATCTCCTGCACGCCGCGACCGACAGCGGCGAGATGGTCGGACGCCGCGGCCGCGCGGCTGCCTTCCGGCGCCAGAGCGTCGACGGCGTCGGAGCGGGCGGCGGCCTGGTCGGCGATCCGCGCCATGAAGGCGTCGGAGTGGCCGGCTGCCTGCACCCGCTCCAGCCGGCCGAGCCCGGCATCGCCGGTAAGCTGATACGTCGTCGGCGCTGAGCCGGGGACGAGTTCCGGCGATCCCGCGTCGGCATGATCGGCGAGCGCTAGCGAGACGGCGCCCGGGTCGCTCGCCGCGTTCCGGAGGCGCGCCCCCGCGAGCCGCTCGCGACCGGCTTCCGTGAACGGTGCGGTTGTGGAATCGAGAAGCCGCGAGCCACCTTCGACGAGCGCACGACTGCCGGCGCCGGCAAGCCCGACAGCGCCGCCGCCTACAAGGTTGCCGGCGAAGTCGGCGAGCGGCTTCCATTCGTCCGGCACGTTCTCCGACGCTGCCGCGCCTGCTGCGCCGCCGGCCGCGCCGATTGCTGCATTGCTTGCCAAGCTGCCGTGACGGAAGGTTCCGACGACGCCATTCAGCACGCCGGGCGCTGCGGTCGCCGCCTCCGGGATAGCCTTCGCCACGCCGAACGGCAGGGCCATATTGGCGGCGCCCGCGCCCGTTCCGCGCGCCAGACGATCGAGCCCATCCGACGCAACGACGTCCTCCGGGTTCGCGCCGCCGTAGCCGAACACCTTCCTCCACCACTCCGACCCGCCGACGGGATGCTCGATGCCGAGACCGGGACTCGTTGGGCCGCCCTGGTTGAGGAGCCACGTCGCGGCATCGACAGGGGCACCAAGAAGGCCGGTGATCGCGTCGTTCGCGCCTGCGCCCAAGTTCGCGACAGGTCCGGTCAGGTGCCCGTCGGCCGTGCGGCTTCCGGAGCCCCGCTGCTGCTGCACCGTCAGATCGGCCGTCGCTTTCGCCGGGTCCACTCCCCGGCGCGCCAGCTCCGCGTCGATCGCATCGAGCGGATTGAAGCCGCTCGGCGGAGGCGGGGCGCTCTGTGCAGGCGCAGGCATGCCGCCGTCCGACGACGCCGCACCGACGCCGCGTCGCGCCAGCTCGGCGTCGACCGCCGCGCCGAGATCGAACCCGTCCGGCATCTCATTGCCCCCGGTTGGCGGCTGCCGCACGCAGCTTCATGAGCTGATCGTTGGTCATGTACGGGATCAGGAACCGCGTCGGCGGGTTCTGCTGCATCCAGCCCGAGGTATCGAACCCGCCCAGGGACCCGTTGTTCTGCTGCCGGTATTGCGCCGCCGCCGTGTTCTTCGCGATGGCGTAATCGTTCATCGCCCGCAGGCCGCCCATCATCGACTTGATGGCGTCGGGGGTGAGCGCCGCGTTCGGGTTGCTGTTCACCATCATCTGCACGACGCTCGCCGCCTCGCGTGCGCCGAGCTTGCGCGCCTGCTCCGCCGCGTACTGCGTCGCCAGCTTCGAGAACTCCTGATAGCTCGGCAGCGAGTCCTTGAACGCGCCGTCGTAGCCGAGCGACGTGGCGACGCCATCGACGACGCGCTTCATGGCGGCCGTATTGTCGGCGCCCGCACCGGGATTGAACCCCTGGAGAGCGACGTCCATCTGGTCGAGGCGGGTGTTCAGCTCCTTGGCGCTGTCGGACGCGTCGCGGAGACTGGTCCCGTACTCGCCGAGCCCCTTCGAATAGGCTTCCTGCTCCGGCGTGAGCTGGAGCGGTCCCGAGATGCCGCCGCCGGCCCCGCCGCCGACATTGAAGCCTCCGACGCTGCCCGCGCCGCCGTCCGGCAGACCGCCGGCCGGCGTGCCGCCGAACGCCGACAGCTTCGGCTTGATCGTGGTGGTTCCGTCCGGATTGCGGATCGTCACGGTATCGAACCGCGCCGCGCCCTCCTGCGAGCGCAGATCCTTCCACAGCTGCGGCGCCGCTTGCGCCCAGGCGATCGGACCGGCCTTGCGGATGTCCTGGTCCGCTTGTGCGCCCATTTTCGTGATGTCCGCCGGCAACTGGCCCTGAGACGTGCCGTAGCCTTCGGCGTAGGACTTCCGCCCGAGATACGACGGATCGGCCGGGCCGCCCGGCTCGACCTGGAGGTTCCCGCGCTGGTCGCGGTAGAAGCCTGTCGGCGACTCCGCGAACTTCAGGTACGTGTCGCCGCCGGGCAGGCCGTAAGCGGAATAGGTCATTGCCGTGCGGAGTGCCGAGGTCGGATCGATCAGGCGCGATGCCGCGGCCGCCGCGGCCGGTTGCGTGGATGCTCCGCTGTAGAGCAGGCCCGGCGGTGCCTGCGGTGCTCCGCTTGCTCCGCCGACCTGATAGGTTCCGCTCGCATCGGGCGTAGCGTTCAGGGTCGGTGCCGCGGCGCCGCCGCCGCCACTGCCGACATTGAAGCCGCCGACCGACGGCGACGCACCCGAGAGGAGCCCGACCGACCCGGCGCCCCCGATGCCGGCCGGAGCGCCGACACCCGGCATGCTGCCGAGATAACCAACCGGCGCCCCTGCGCCACCAGGGGATGCAAGCGGCAGCGTCGAGCGTGAAGGATTGGCGCCGCCGAGCGAGGCTTGCAGCAGCCGGCGGCCGGTGGCCTGATCGCGCAGCACATCCTGCTGCAAGCCCGCCGTGGTCAACTGGCTGTTCGCCAGCATGCCCTTCAGCGCCGTCTGGTCGAACCCCTCTTGTCCCTTGAGATAGCCTTGCACGCCCATGCCTAGCGCCTGCCCGAGGCCGATCGGCAGGCGCGACGGCCCCGATGCGGAGAGAAGGCCCGCCGCCGCGCTCAGCATGGAGTCGCGGGAGCGCGCCTGCTGGTAGGCTTGAGGGTCGATCTTGCCGGTGGTCGGGTCGATGAAGTCGTAAAGGAGGCCGGGCGAGGGCGAATCGCCGCCCCCACCGATGAAGCTGTCAAGTAATGCCATGCTCGCCCGCGCCCCCTCAGTTCACCGCGCCGCCGTACGTCGTCAGGCCGGTGTTCATGTTTGACAGGTAGCCGGGCTGTGCGACGCCGCCCATGCCGTTGGTGCCGAGCCAAGAATTGATCGTGCCGCCGAAGGTGCCGGCGCCGTTGTTGGCAAAAAGCCCGGTGTTGTACTGGCCGTTGCTGTTCGCGAGCTGCCCCGCGAGCAGCCCGGCCCCCACCACGCCTGCCGCGGGGTTGGTGTAATACGGCTCCGAATTGACGCCGCCGGAATTCCCCGTCGCGATGACGTTCTGGTACGCCTGCGTCATGCTCAGCGGGTTCATGTATGCGTTGTGGTTGTACGTGTCCTGATAGGTGCCGGCGCCGAGCAAGCCCGTGTAGTTCGCTACCTGCCCTCCGACGAGCGACGGCTGCAATCCGAGGCTGGCAAGCTGCTGCTGCCGCTCGTTCTGTCCGATCTGCCCCAGCACCGACCCCGCCTGGAGCGCGCGGTTCTGGTTTGCGTCGTATTCGCCGCCGTAAAGCTTTGTGGCGAGGTTGCCGAGCGCGTCTCCCGTCGCGTACTCGTGCGAGCCGCTCCCATAGCGCCCGGCGCCTTCGAACTGGCTGTCCAGGGACGAGCGCACCTGTCCCGCCGCCTGGTTATAGGTCGCGTCGAGCCAGGGGTTCGTGGCCCCGCCGGCCGCCATGCCGCCGAGATAACCGTACGCTGGATTCGTGCCCAGATAGCCGCCGGTGCCGAACGCTTCCGCCCCCTTCTGTGCGTCTTCCAAGAACCCTTGGTTCAGCGGTGTGACGGCCGCAGCGCCGCGGATGCCCGACTGCGCCTCCGGCGACATCGTCGGGAAGCCGTAGTTCGCGCCCTGCCCGGCATAGTAGTGGTTGAGAAGGTTCCAGCCGACCTCATCGCCGTTGTCGAGATAGCCCGAGTTGAACGGGCGATTGGTCGAGGAGATCGAGCCGCCGCTGTTGGCGATACTGTTAGCCGCGCTAGCCGTCGCCGCCGCGGCCGCCACACCCGCTGCAAGTCCCATCGCCTCAGCTCCTCACGACCTTGTCGTACGACGTTTCGAAAGCGCCGTAGCCCATCCGCTCGAAGACGGCGCCGAGCGTGCCCCGCGCCGCCTCGACGTGCCCCTTGACGTGATAGATGATCCGCACGCAGCCGGGCCGCGCCATCTCGGCGAGCCCCTTCTCCGCCTCTCGGATCAGCCGGATACCCGCGCCGCGGACGCTTGGGTCCACGTAGATCGCGTCGTTCATCGCGTGCAGCGTCTTGCTGTAATGAAGATGCGGCAGCAGCAGGAACGAGGCGTAGCCGACGAGCCGTTCGCCCTGCCGCGCCGAAATCAGCTTCAGGATGCCCTGCGCTTCGAGCGTGCGGTATTTCTCGTAGTCGACCGAGAGCGGCACGTCTTCCTTGTGCACGCCGACCTCGTGCCAGTGCTTCTCGACGATCGCGTGCAGACCATCATCGAGCAGCGCCGCCAACG
>Ga0265327_10004327_pt1 | contig 12659 bp, 10 predicted proteins | sample 41621metaG_FD_202089 | JGI IMG/M metagenome (GOLD analysis project Ga0265327, IMG submission 202089) | Rhizosphere microbial communities from Carex aquatilis grown in University of Washington, Seatle, WA, United States - 4-16-21 metaG | ecosystem: Host-associated > Plants > Roots > Rhizosphere...
TTGCCCGTGCTGTTCGCAGCCACTGGGCCATCGAAAACAGTTGCCACTGGTGTCTGGACTTCATCTATCGCGAGGATGAATCACGCATCCGTGACGAGCATCTTCGCGAGAATTTTGCCTGGCTCAATCGCTTCACTCTTTCACTGCTGAAGCAGCATCCTGCCAAAACCAGTCAGGTCATGAAGCATCGCCGATGCGGTTGGAACGATGACTTCCTACTCGAAGTCCTCCTTGGCAAAAGGGGTTAGTTACCGCTGGCCCTGATCTCAGGACCCTTCGAGAAGGGACGAAATGACAGGCATTACCAAGCAAGCGAGTTCACGTGAGAGTCGTCAGTGCCACAAAAGCCGACCGAAATCGAGAGTCGCAGGTCAATCCGCGAGGATCTGCTCGAAAATTGTCCGCGCGATCGAATCAATCGACGTCTCTCCGGCCCGGATACGTCGTTCGACGGCTTCCTTGATGTTGACTCCCATTTCTGCAATGGGTTTCGCAAAGAAGGATGCTGCTTTCGCGGGGATTGAACGCTGGAGCCTGGCCAGTTTCAGCAGCGCCGCCGCGACTTGAACGTGAGCGTCGTGTTGAGGAGTTTCAAGTTTTCGCACCGCAATGACGTCGTGGACCGGGAACTTACCCTGGGCGATGGTCCTGGCCGCCTGCGCACTCGACGCGTGTTGTTCGTATTCGAACTCCGCCATCGCGCCAATGCGCTGCCTCATGTGAACCCCGAAAACCGCCATGTTGACTCTCCGGTTTGCTGGTGCCGATATTTCAGTCAAGTGGTGGAGAACTCCGAGAATCTCGGACTACGAAGTGTGACGTTTCAGGATTTCCCGCTTCTCCGCGTGCGAAATTCCCTCCGCCTGATTCAGCCAATCTGCAGCGCGAAACGAGCGTACGAATTCAAACATCCATCGACGGTCCCTGGTGACAGCGCCGCTCCCACGGCAATTCGCATGACGTTCCGACGGCTCAATCGATTTGGGTGCATAATGCTCTCCAGCCGCTGGTCATTGAATTACGGCCACATGCAGCGGCGAGTTGGGCCGTAGTTCTGAAGGCGTTTCCGACCGTTACGGATAATTGCGCCGTGTCAGGCGACTTGCATCGTGTCTGACACGCGAATTTTGCGGCATCCTAAGAAGTGTTGCCGCGGCGGTTGCGCAAAATGAGCGCAAAATGGATTCGGGAATCCGTACGGATTATCGCTCGCTGGCGACCAGGTTCGGATCGTCGAGGGTCAGCATGTCGCCGAGCCAGGGGCCGACGGCATTGAGCCATCCGGCCTTCCACGAACTGATCAGCACCGCCATGAGCAGCCAGCCGATTCCCAGGGAAAATGAACCTGCTCCCTTCCAATCACTGTCTTGGATCACGGCCATGGTGGTTTGTGCGAGAATACCGAGGAGGCCCAGTGTGCAGACGACAAGTGTTGCCAGCTGATACAGCCGCATGCGATTGGCCATCGCGCAGGCCCAGGAGATTGCGACAAGTGCGGCGACAAATGAAGGCAAGTACCAGGCTGGGTGGTGGAAGCGGAATGCCACGGTCATTCCCGCCAGCAACCCAAGCACAATCAGTGGCGCACCACAGAGTCTCAACAGCCAGGCAAATTCGTCACGAAACAGGGCTCCGACAACCAGCATGCTGACAACGAACCAGGCCGCAACCGCAGCCGAGGTTGTCGCCAGCCCGAAGCTTGCCTGCAGGGACGGACAGACCGCCGCGGCGACAAACATCAACGCGACGAGGAAAGGCCAGTGCTGCCTGCCCTGATTGCGAGGCACAAGCGCTGGGCCTAACGTGACGGCTCATTCGGATGTCGTTTCAGCATACACTTTTTTAACTCCTCCATCCCCCTCTTGTATCGATCCTTCAAGGTCTGGAGCGGCATATTCAACTCCTGGGCCATCTCCGACCACGGAAGTCGTTTCTGGAACGCCGAGATTCCGCGAGCGACAAGGAATTCAATGACAAAGGCAACTGCCGTTTGGTGATTCTCACTGAGCGATTCAAAGCAATCCGTGAGAGAAATTCGTCGCAGATCCTCTTCGTGCTGATTGTCGCGCGCTTCAGAAGCAAAGCCTGGCGCATCCTTGTCGCGAGCAGCGATATCATCCGCTTGTGGATCAGTCGATAATGTCTTTGGCTTTTGCTTGCGTGCATTTTCCGCACACGAACGTGCCATGAACCAGATGAATCCTTCAGGATTGTCGTTCAGATCGATCTTCACGGGGCAAAAATAACGGTGGGTTTTGGTCAGGGTGCATTCCAGCACCTCTGCATCGTGTTCAACGCAGCCCGACTTGGTTGCTGCCTTCGTCACGATTGGCACGACGATGCTGGCATATTTCGAGAGCGCCTCCGGATCGCTCGAGCAATACCGCTCCCAGAACTGAGTTGATTTGAACAGACTCATTACGCCACCTCCGATACTTGCGAGGCGACGCGACATGCCAGGACTGAGTCGGGATGTTTCAGAAGGAAGTCGCGGTCGGTGTCGTACATCGTGAATTCGTACCCGTCACTGGTCTTCTTGAGTGGCATCGCGATCATGGGTTGCGTAGCGAGCCACAGGCTGGCGTGGGCCGGGGGCAAGTCATCGAGATGATCCAGATCGATCGGGGCGATCCTGACCTTGATCCGGTTGGCTGCACGCAGGTTGCCAGGCAATTCGCACCACCCTGTCAACTGCGGATTGTTCGCCTCCAGGCGTTCCATAATCACGGCGACGGGCGATTCGCTTTCGATCGTCACCAAAACGAGCAGTTCCTGACCATCCAGGGCTTGCGCAGGAGTGGAAAGACGGAAGCCCGTTTCGACGGAATCGAAACTGACTTCAAATGATGGCAGGGACTTTGCTTCTGTACCACCTTCGCCAAGTGTTGGCGTTGACAGGACTGTCGTCGCCGGGATGCTTCTGTTCGACTGGGGTCTCTCCGTGCGTGGCGCCACAATTGTGGAATCGATCGTTACCTTTCGGACAAACCCATTTCGCTTGACGGCAGGGACCACGACGACGAGATCCAGCAGTTGCCAACCTGTCGGGAAGTCCCCCGTGAGATGCGCGGTTCCAACGTCCGGGATGGTCAGTGTGAATTTGGCGGCGGCGGACTGGTCATTCAGCAGTTTCAGGTGCAACGTGTGCGGTCCGTTGGGACTGGCAATCGAACCGGCGACTCCAGAAACATACAGTCGCTGCAGCGTCGATCGCCGGAGGAGCCGACCCCGGTCGAGGACGAAACTCACTTCGGGAGTTATCGCCTCATCCGAGACTTCAGATTCGTCGAGCGCATCCGATTCGTTCATGAGACGGTGGATCGTGTCGTCGAACTCACCTGCGGCGAGGCGACGTTTAAATTCAGTGATGTCTAACATTTCCGGACTCCAGCCAACTGCGCTCGCGGCATACCTCTTTATAAGATATGCGGAATCTATGTTCTCTTGTCAACCAACAGATCGCGCTTCTGGGTAACTGTTCACGGGCACGCGAGGGGACAGACCCATTTTCACGGATAAACGGAAATTCGGAGTGGCATCGTACCGATGGACGATTGTTGTTTTCGCCGTGAAATTCTTCAGTTCCCGCCCCGTGAACGGTGACTACGCCTGGCAAATGGCGATGAATGGTATTCCAGGTTTTAACCAAATCCGTAAAGTTCGAAGGCGGCCGCCGTGTGCAGTCCCACGAACAACTCTTCGGCAGGTGTCTGCAATGCATGGTGTGATTCCAGCCACCACTTCCGCACGTCCGCCATGGCCAGTCCGCGAATGCACGCGCTTCGAAATGAAACGCCATCCCGTATCGCATCGTCACGACGGCGCAGGTAACACGCGGCCAGATGGTTGGCGAATCGCTCTGCCTCATCGGCCAGGATCGGCCAGCGTGCGGCGGCCGTCGATCTGGCTCCTGCCACAACCAGATTCGCCGGGAACCCTTGCACATCGTACAAGCCGTCTTGTTCGGCTCGCCCCACCGAACAGCTGACCTGGATCAGGAAGTCGACCGAACGAAGATCACATGCGGGTCGAATCGCGTCAGAGTCGCCATTGGACGATCCAGGCGAAGCCTGTTGAATACAGTGGGCCTGCCAGTATTCAGCCCCGTTATCACTCACGGAACGCAACTCAACGCCACCGTCACGGTGTCCGTGCCCCAGCACAGTGAGCAAGGCGGTTCGCGAGCCTGCCTGTTCAACATCATGGATCCCGCGAGCCATGACATGATGACTTCCACGCGGCCAGTCCCAGGCCCCCCTCCACTTCAATGGTCGTGTCAGATTCGCGGCCGACTCTGCGTGACGCTGGAAAAGTCGCCTGGTGGCCACCATCTCATCCGGCAGCTGACCCGCTACCCCAGAGATGCACAGCACCTGATCTTCACGACGGCCCGAGGCAGGTTGCGACTCATCCCGCCAGTAGGACTCGTGAACTGCCGGTGACAGGATTGTTCGAATTGATCTCGCCATTTCGAACATTCGTTTTCTTTCGCTGTTCCGTAGAAATGAGAATGGAATTGCGAAAAGCGAATCCTCAAGCATCAGGGCGACATCCTGGCCCGCGATGAGCTTCCCAATCTCGTTGACGGGGATCACTGATGCTGCGCGAGTTAGAAATTCTTCCGTCGCCGTATTCAGATCTTCCCGGCACCCCACCGTTCCCCAAAACTTCTGCCATTCTTCCAGGCTGGGAATGTGACGCGTCCCATTCCTCCAGTCCTCCGGCGTTCCGAACCGGTTGGACAGGGCTTTCACCGTGCCCGAATCCAGGGTGGGAACTGTACGCCATCCATCACCGTTCTTCGCCTTAATCTGTCGCTCATGCTTCAGGAGTGATTCAAACAGTTCGGCGAAGTAATTCGCGTCGTTTCCACCGCACTCATTCAACAGCTCGTCGTATCCGCTGCTCCCAGATTTGGGTTGAGCGTCATGAATCGCCGCGAGTACTTCTCCTCGTTTCAAAATGTTGTCACAGGCGCTGTCAAAGTCATGAACAAACGACGTCAAATCCCGGTTGGCGCCTGCAGATCCACTTCCGCAATCGCTGCCAAGCAGATCGAGCTTCGTGCCATTTGCGCGAAATGCCGACCAAACAAGGCGGCCATCAAGGGTAAATCCCAGCTTTACCAGGACGGTGTCCCTTCCGAGCGCCGTGGCGACGGAGGCCTCGATCGCCAGCCCGGAATCGACCGAGTCACCGTCAGCGACGGCGGCACTTCGTGAGACGGTCGTGCCTTTGAATTGCGCCGCGCTTCTGGTGTCGTGCTGCCCTTTTTCCCGCTCGTCTGCTCGATGAAGGGTTGAGTCTTTCAGAGACAAGACCGCACCCATTCCCACAGACGCGGCCGATGTATATGCGGTTGCCCAGGCCGCGGGGCCCAGCACGCTTTTACAGTCGTCGCCCGGCGGCGGCGGCGCAGTATGGTCGGAAGACGATGATCGCCAGAACCGACGGCGGTCCAGAAGAGATCTGTTCGCGAACGCAATGTCCCAGAGAATGGCATCCACGAGCAGGGATCGATTCTTCTCGTCGTTGTCGCGTGCGACGTGTCGAAGCGCGCGCGGGACCAGGTGCCGGAAGGGAGTCGTATTGTGCAGGTTGTAGAAGCGATCCTGGTGCGAGTCGTTTCGGCGAAAGTTTTTGGACAGTTCCGTGCTCAACGCTTGTGCGGCGCGTTCGACCCAACCGGGCGCTTCGTCGACAAATGCCTCCATGCACAATCCAGCCAGGTGGCAGCGACTGTCAAGGCTCGCCAGCGACTCGTCGTGAATCCACGCTGTCGAGTCCGTCACATGACGGAAATTCGCCCGCAGCCGCCCGAGTTTGCCCCTTTCCCTGAGTGCCAGCAGCGTTCCGGCATAGAGATCGATCCAATTCGGAAGGCTCCGGAACAGCGCAAACAGGGTGTCGTAAATCGCAGAAGCGCGCGACTCATTTCCAACGATCAGGTTGCAGAGAGCGGCCAGCATCAAGATCGAAGGATCGCATTTCATGACGCCGTTCCGGAGCAATCGCCCCAATTCGTGATCGGGTTTGTCCTTGATTCCTGTCAGTTCCTCGGCAAGTTCAAGCATGCTGGTGTCGTCATCCGCCGGGTTGTGCCCCTGGCGATTGCGAAACTTTCGGCTGAGGAATCGTCCGGCAATCAGGTTTGCGGCCTGGATCAATTCTGGTGATTGATTCTCACGAATTGCGGCAAGAACAGTTTCGGCGACGATTTTACCGCTGGCTTGCATCAACCCCGAAGTCTCAAACAACTCGTCCATTTCGTCGGCAAACGGTTTTGTTTGAGTGTCGTCTGTCATTTCCAGATGGTGGGCCCAGGTCGTTTTCTGGGTGTGCCAAAGTCCCCACAACCTGGGCTGGATCACTCGCAGGGCAGGAAGCACATCATTCGCGACGGAGTTGGCGGAATCTCCGTACAAGTGTGAATAAACATCATGAATTGATCCCTTGCGGTCGCCGCCAAACGCCTCGGCAATGCACCACATTGTGGTCGCCAAAGATACCGGACCGCGAAAGTCCTTGTTTTGATAGTTGAGGCCGGGAACATCTGTCAGGAGCGACCTCAGGTGTTCATGAGGGCGGATGATCCGCCGCTTGACGGCCGTATGACGGGGCGACATTGGTCGCCGTTCGAGGATGTGCCACAGGTAGCAAGCTGCAAAGAATTGGCTGTGATTGTCCGGGGCATCTTGAGGAACAATGCCGATCTGCTCGGCCAGATCAAAGATGGTTTCCGCAGGACTCAATGACTGCACCATGACATTCAGGATTGCGGATCTGGCAACCGGGTACGGGTCCGACCAGAATTGACGACCATTTCCCGAAGCGAGGTACTTCCCCAGGACATGGGCTTGAACAGTCTGAAAGGTTCTGCGCTGCGCCTTCCACCAGCGACACACCAGCATGTTGAGTGTGACCAGATCCAATGATTTTGAGAGCTGCTGAAATCCCGCCAGATAGTCATTGCCGAGAAATGGTCGAAGGTCTGTGAGGTACTGTTCAGGCTCAAGGAAGTGGGTATGCACATTAAGCAGACGACAGACGTCGCGAATGATCGTTGGACACTCGGGTCGCTCGCCAATGCAATCGTACAATCGCCGTCCGAATGCCCCATTTGCAGCGACAGGCAACTCCGTCCCATTTGCAAATGAGCGAACAATCGATTGCGAGAACGGATCGTAATCGAGAATCAATGCGGACTCGGCAATCCCCGCGATGATTGTCGGACATTGGCTGCCGGCAGTTTCATTGATCCTGCGGATGAGCGGCCGTAAGTCCGCCAGACGCTGGCCGCGAACAATGTCGTCTCCAATGTTGAAGGTTGCTTGCGCAGCGGCGAGCAACTTCGCCCCCCGAATTCTGGAAATCGGCTTGGGATCATACTGCGACAAAAAACGAATCGCGTCAGCATCGTGCATGGCTTGGTCCTGATCGGGATGGCTCAGTCTCCGCCCACGGGCCGGGGAAGAAGGCATTTTCGCGGTGAAGACCTCTGGTTTAAAGGGGGCAATGCGGCACCGAATGCCAGCCTTTCCAAATAAATGGTGTGTCTCTCGCTTGCCCGGAACGGCAGGTTCGGAGGAAGACGATGAAGATGTGTCTGGTGAGTTCCATCTTGTCAACTCGTGGTGGAACGGTCGCAACGGAGAATTCTGGTCGCGACGGAATTCAATCTTTGTGTTCGATCGCGAAAGCCTGACCGTTGCTGTTGATGACACGTTGGCTCGTGACGGCGTGCAGATCTGACAGCTGGCATTCGTTCGCTGCATCGGAACCGAGTCGCCCAGATTCTCCGAATGAGGGGAGTGCCCTCAACCCAATTCGAGCGACGCTCGGTAACTGCCGCTGCCGCTGGTCGCTCACCAAATCTTGTGCGCAGATCCCAATCATCTCCTGACGAAAGAATCGAATTCTCGTTTGATCCTGGCAAATCGCGCCGTTCGGTCGGGGGGCGGGACGGTTGAACTGATCGAATCGGCAATGAAACGGACTCGTCATTTCAAAGGAGGATTTCATGTCAGTTGTCAAGATTCGTGGTGTCGGTGTCTTTGAACGCCAGGCAATTCCAGCCCCCGGTGGGGGAAGCGAAGTTGTTGTGTACAAGTCGCTTTTACTCGACCTGCGAGCGCCACGGAGCATGTGGATGATGATGTCGATTGCAATTGTGCCGAGCTTTGCGACCGGACTGTTGATCGGCATCAACGCCGCGGTCTGGCCGTGACGGAACCAGATCGAGGAGGGATGGGTGTTAAAGCCGCCCTCGGTCCTGCTTTTGTCGAATCGGGCAGGAGTTGGACTCCGGCGATCAATCACCGAGAATCTGGGCAAAGATTGCTCTCGCAATGTCATCCACGGAGTTTTCTCCCGCCTGGACACGACGCTCGACGGCTTCTTTGATGTTGACGGCAACTTCGGCAACTGGCCTCGCAAAAAACGACACCGCTTTTGCCGGGATTGAGCCGTGGAGTTTGGCCAGTTTCAGCAGCGCCGTCGCGACGATGACATGAGTGTCATGTTGCGGAGTCTCGATTTTTCGGACCGCGATGACATCGTGGACCGGGAACTTCCCTTCGGCGATGTTCCGAGCGTCAAGTTCGGTTGACGCATGCTGCTCGTATTCAAATTCGGCCCTTGCGCCAACGCGTTGTCTCACGTGAACTTTGAACACAGCCATAGTCAGCCTCTTGATGTTAGAGATGATGTGACGGTTCTGACGCCGACTCTGGTAACCGTTCATCGGCAAGCGCAGGAGACCCATATTCACGGGCAAACGACCGGCTTCAATGGGCGCGATGCCCGTCCGTATCGCTGTTAGCCCGTGAAAATGGGGCTGTTCCCTCCCTTGCCCGTGTTCGGCAGCGGTTTCGTTGCCATATGGTGTCGTAGTTCAGGTCGGATTCAGGCATGGAGCCTACATGTTCACATTGACGATGCGCTTCGTTCCATCTCCGAACTCGATTTCGAGTTTCCCCTTTTGCTGCACCGTCTTGACCTGTTCGTCTGTCAATTTAATCGTGGAATGAGCTTTTCGTCCGTTCTTGACGCCTTCCAGTTCAAGCTGTTTCTTTGCAGCATCGAGCCTGGCCGATTCGACTTGCCAGGCAACACCCTGGACGACCAGTACTGCAAACGCGGCGCCCGCGACAAGTTTGACAACCAGACAAACCACGGCGATCTCGCCAACGCCACCTCCGCAACCGATGGCGACCAGCGGCGACAATGCCGCCCCCACGGCGAACCGCATGACGTTCCGACGACTCAAACGATTTGGGTGCATAATGCTCTCCAGCCGCTGGTCATTGAGTGTCGGCCGAACGCAGCGGCGAATTGGGCCGTACTTGGGACGAATTGCCAACCGATGTTGATCATCGCGCGGAGTCAGCCGACGCGCGTCGCGTCTGATCCGCCGACTGCGCAGCCATCGTAATGGGAGCAAAATCGATGCGTGCGCAAATCATGCGCAAAATCACCATGGGAAGAAGTGGCTGTCACCATTCAAGGGTCCGCGATGGCGAAGGCTGCGTTTTCATGGGGCCGCTGCGATTTGGCCGCCACCGCGTTCATGGAATTCGGTTGCTGCACGGTGAAAATCGGGCGGCCGTTGGTCCGCCCGTTTCCCGACATTTGACGAATTGTGCTGCGTCGGAACGGCCTCGCGACAGGTGCGTGAGAGGTGGGGATCATTCCCCCCGAACCCGTTCTCGAGTATTGCCGCGCGGCTTTGCCTGGCCTCAGCGCATTTCGAGACCAAAACAGCGATGAATTCAGGCCTATTTCGTCGGTTTGATTCGATCTGACGTAACCCATTCGTTCCAGGAATCGTCATAGCCCAGGTAGTGGATCAGCGACTTGTCTGCGTTGGTCATCACGATCGCAGCCTGGTACCACTTCCCTTTCCACTCGACCAGGACAATTGTCTGTCCCTGTTTTTGGGCCTTGGCGAGGTCTGCGGCGACAGCGGCAGAGGGGCGGGCGTCGAGTTCTTTGGCGCGGGCGACATCAGCGGCCTCCAGATCATAGCGACCACGGCCCCGCCAGTAATACGACCGGTTCCAGAGGAAAATCCCGGACTGTGGTGACAGGCGGATGGCTTCATTGTGTTCTCGCAGAGCCGCGTCACTCTCCCCAAGATGGCTCAGGGCGGAACCCCGGCTGCTGTGGGCCTGGGCACGTTGGTAAGTCGAGAGGTCCTTGCTGGTCAGAACTTCATTCAGAATGACCAGAGCCTTGCGATTGTTTTCGTAGTTCTCGGTGGCCATTCCGAGGTTATTCAGGACTCGGCAGACATGGATGATCCCTGCGAAGTCCGAGGGAACCAGTTTGGCGTATTTCACGGCATCTTCATGAGCCACGCTCAGCAGCTTGATATTGTCCTCTTGCGACCCTTCGTGATCAACGAAGTAGTTGTTAAAGGCGTTGCTGCGAACGTAGTAGGCCGGAGCGAAATTGGGGATCAGTTTCAAGGCTTCATTGCATTTGTCGGATCCGGCCTTGTACTGCGACTTGTTATAGACGAGGTCCTCGGCCTCGCTGACCAGTTCCAGCGCCTTCGCATAGTTGGCACGGGCTTCTTCACTGCGCGGATCCGGTTTGGTCCATCGCTCGACGCGCACCTTCGACTTGTCGATTTCGAAAGGGACCATTCCTTCCAGGCCGTGATGCACCAGAAGTTCCAGGACGCAGTCGGCACGAACGCCGTGTGGGATGGTGATGATCTGCTTGTATCGACCTTCGGCCGGTCGCGCCATGTTATGGACGGCGGCGACGCGACCGCTGGGAAGAAAGACCGGCGAACCACTGAAGCCGGGCCAGGTGGCCATCGTGTACTGGACGAACTGCTGTTCCTCGTAGGGGACACTGGTTCCCAGTTCAAAGTCAGTCACGCGGCTGATCACTCCTTCGTGAAACGTCGAAGCGGCCTTTTCACCCAGCGCGGGCCAACTGGCGGTGTCGTGTCCGGGATAGCCGATGATGGCGGCGGGCTGGGCGAACAGCTCGGCCAGATCGTCGGACGTTGCGAGGGGAAATTCCACGGTCAGGTCGGGACCGCCCGCCGCCAGCTGCAGAATCGCCAGATCCGGGCTGTACGAGTCCACCTCTCCCTCCTTCGGGTCAGACGAGCGAACGGACAGGCTGGGGTTGTCCTTCAAGAAACGGCGGACTCCCGGGTGGTACCAGATTTTTTCGACCGTGTAGATCTGCGCGGTCCCGCTGGGGATTGCAACCAACTGGTTTCCGGCCGCGAAGTAGATGTCGGCGACGTGGGCATTCGTCACCAGCAACCGGTGTCTGGCGGAAATCACCCAGGCGGTGCCGGTTCCGACCTTCGGAAATCCGACCAGGAAGACTCCGCGTTCGATGTTGCGGGCGACCCTGCCCAATTCCTTGATGGCGCCGGCCGTGGGTGTGGACCACAGCGGCATCGAGCCTGAGTCTTTGGTTTGTCCAAGGAGATTGGCCGCATCAGGTTCCTGTGCACGGGAGTGGCAGGTCAGAGAACAGAGCACGGCGGCGAACAGTACGATTCGCCGACAAGCAGATCGGAATTCAACCATCGGAGGGGCCTTCAACTTTTCGACGTTCATGCTGACTGTGGATCCGAGAGGAGTACTCGCAGCCAGCGGCGCAAGTCGTGAAATCGGGGCGGAATTCTTTTCAAGGACTCTACTTTGGCAAGACAACTTTCGCGTGTCCAGATCTGATATCGGGTCGGTTGGCACGCGCCAATCTCCCTCGGACGCCTTGGGTCAGGCGCCGCGTTTTTTTCGTCGCCTTCACGTGCCACGTAAAGGAATCCGTGCGCAATTCCGAGAGGGTGTCACCACGCGGCAGCAACGTCAGCATCACGTTTGACGCATGGCAGTCATCGAACCACGCGTTGATCGAATCACAGAGTCTGAATCGAAAATCTTCAGGAATTTTGCGTCCAAAAATCGGGATGCCGCATTATGGGATTAGCCTGATCTCCGTCAAACCGGCTTCGATCTGACCGGTTTGCGAGGGAATTGGCAACTTGGTGGCAGACTTTTCCCGAAATTGTTGACCCCTGAGTGGACCCTGGGTCGCTCAGGCAGGAAGCGGATTCGTGTCCGGAACGAGAATGTCGAGAACTTTTGGTCGGTTCTGTGTGTCCCAATCCAGATTCGAATCACAAACCAGATTCGAATCACAAACCCATTGATGAAGAACTCGTACGTCCCTGGCGCGCCGATGCACGGCAGGGACGTTCGAGCAGGATCTGTTTCAAGGCTCATGCCCGGGCGTCCCTTTACGGGTTGAGAGACTCGTGAGAACACCCTTCCATCCACGAACGGGCCGATGAGCGAAACCGATGCTGAGAAAGGAGGACGGATGCTGAAGATTCTGAGCTATCTGCATCGACTACACCCTTTTCCAGAACCATGACCCACCCAGATTCTGGGGGAGGGGGACCTGCAGCCGTTTTCGCAGGGTGAAAAGCAACGCTCAATCGAGCGGAAAATGGCGCGTGTTGCCGGACGCGAAACCCCGGCAATGCCTGCGGGCATCATAACCTTTTCTGTCTGAGCCGTCCGTGGCGGAGGACTGGGAGCGGCACCTTGCTACCGCCTGAGGTGTTGCGATTTTCAGCCGGAAAAGTATCGTTTTTAATATCACTCGCTGCGGGAGCCTCG
>Ga0265327_10004328_pt1 | contig 12654 bp, 10 predicted proteins | sample 41621metaG_FD_202089 | JGI IMG/M metagenome (GOLD analysis project Ga0265327, IMG submission 202089) | Rhizosphere microbial communities from Carex aquatilis grown in University of Washington, Seatle, WA, United States - 4-16-21 metaG | ecosystem: Host-associated > Plants > Roots > Rhizosphere...
GCCAAGGGCGCCAAGGGGCTCAACACCGATCCAACGAAGGCCTTTGGCCACGAGGTCCGCAGCTACTTCGGCTCCGGCACGCAGCTGCAGGAGCTCTACATCTCCCACGACCTGCTCACGGCGGAGGACTGGGACACCCTGGCAGAGGGCGCCAAGTGGTCCCGGGCCCATGCCAGGACCCTGGTGGACACGCACTGGGTGGGCGGGAATCCCCGGAAGCTGGAGGTCTATGGCTGGGCCTCCTGGTCGCCGGAGCAGGGGGTTCTGACCCTGCGCAACCCGGCCGCCGAGCCCCAGACCTTCACGCTGGACCTGGCCAAGGCCTGGGAGCTTCCGGCTAGCGCGCCCAACGCCTATGCGGTGGGCCCGGCCTTCAAGCAGCGGGCGCTCCCGGAAATGGAGGGGGTGCAGAACCCCTACAAGCCCATCCGGGTCGTGCTGAAGCCCTTCGAGGTGCTGGTCTTCGAGGCCCGGCCCGCACGGCCCTAGACCCTCAGCTGTTCTCATTGAGATCCATTCTGCGTTCCTGACCGGGGATCTGGATGTCCGGGTCAATTCCTGGCCTGTGATCCAGGTCGCATCGGCAGGGCCCGGGTTGTTTCCCTGCGTGTCCGCAAGCCCGCGGCTCTGCTAGTCTCGATGGGTTGGGCCTCCCCGCGGGTGGCCCTGCCGGGAAGCCGCCCATGGACAAGCTTGCGAGCCTGCTGCACATGACCCCTGCCATCTTCTGGATGGTGGCGAAGGTCGTCATCGTCTTTTCAGCCGTGATGCTCCTGGCATCGGTCTGGACGTGGGTCGAACGTCGGGGATCGGCAATGATCCAGGACCGCATCGGCCCCAACCGGGCGGCCCTGTTCGGGAAGATCCGGATCATCGGCCTGGCTCAGCTGCTGGCCGACGGCATCAAGTTCTTCTTCAAGGAAGACCTGGTGCCCACGGATGCCAACAAAAAGCTCTTCTGGCTGGCGCCCTTCCTGGCCTTCGTGCCCGCCCTCATCGGCTTTGCGGTCATCCCCTTCGGCAAGGACTTCGTCAGCGGCGGCGTGACCTACCACCTCTCGGTACTGGATCCCGGCAATGGCATGGGCATGCTCTATCCCCTGGCCATCGGCGGCATGGCCGTCTACGGCGTGCTGGTGGCGGCCTGGTCCAGCAACAACAAGTGGTCCATCCTCGGCGGCATGCGCGCCTCGGCGGCCATGGTGAGCTACGAGATCGGCATGAGCCTCGCCGTGATCAGCATCTTCATGACCACCGGCGGCTACGATCCCTCTGACATCATCAGCGCCCAGGTGGGAACGGCCTTCAAGGTGCTCCCCAACTGGAACATCTTCCACCAGCCCCTCGGCTTCATCGTGTTCTTCACCTGCATGTTCGCTGAGACGAACCGTCTGCCCTTCGACTTCGCCGAAGGCGAGAGCGAGATCGTGGCGGGCTTCAACACGGAATACGGCAGCATGAAGTTCAGCCTGCTGGCCCTGGCGGAGTACTCCCACCTGATGACGGCCTCGGCGCTCATCGCCACGCTCTACTTCGGCGGCTGGCAGGTGCCCTTCCTGCCCAATCCGCCGGTGCTGCTCTCCATCGCCAGCTTCCTGCTCAAGCTGCTGTTCTTCGCCTGGGTCTTCGTCTGGATCCGCTGGACCCTCCCGCGGTTCCGCTACGACCAGCTGATGGCCATGGGCTGGAAGGCCATGCTGCCGATGTCCATGGTCAACCTGGTCTTCCACGCCTGGCGCATGAGCCAGGGACACTGAGGAGGGGCGATGGGCGTCGTCGTCAAAAAAGCTGAACTGAGCCTGCTGGACCGCACCTATGTCTGGCCGGTGATGAAGGGCATGTCGATCACCTTCGGCCACTTCATCCGCAACCTCTTCACCCCCACGGCGAAGCGCTACACGATCCAGTACCCCGACATGAAGAAGGACATCCCGCCGGGCTATCGGGGGCTCCACGAACTGAAGCGCTTCGAGGACGGGGCCATCAAGTGCGTGGCCTGTTTCATGTGCCAGGAAGCCTGCCCGGCGCGCTGCATCAGCATCGAGGCTGAGGAGTTCAGCGACCTCAACATCACCCAGGGCTTCGAAGAGAAGCGGCCGGCCCAGTTCAAGATCGATATGCTGCGCTGCATCTACTGCGGCATGTGCGAAGAAGCCTGCCCGAAGGATGCCATCTGGCTGCGCAACGACTACGAGGTGGCGGCCTACGACCGCCTCTCCATGCAGTATGGCAAGTGGGACCTCATGAACACCTACGCCGAGGCCGATGGCAAAGCCCGCATCAGCCAGGACAACTCCCCCTCCGTGCCGCGCCGCACGATCGCGTTGTAAGGAGCGGCCATGTTCATCACCTTTGCCCTCATCACGCTCCTGGGCGCCGTGGGAATGCTGCTGCAGAAGAACGTCATCGTGGCGGGCCTCTTCATGGTGGCCACCTTCTTCGGCGTGGCCGGCCTCTTCCTGCTGTTGGCCAACCCCGTGGCCGCCGCGCTGCAGGTCATCGTCTACAGCGGCGCCATCATGGTGCTGGTGCTTTTCGTGATCATGATGCTGAATAGCCACGAAGAGGAAAAGGCCCAATCCTCCCGCCCCATCCAGCGCTGGGTGTCCGTGGCCCTGGTCCTGGCCTTGGCGGTGGGTTCGGTCAAGCTCGTGCTCGCCTCAACCGGCGTGAAGGCCCTCAATGTCAGCGGCGCCGCAATGCCCCAGGCCATGACCCTGCAGAAGGTCGGGACGACCCTCTTCGCCGACCATGTGCTGGGCTTCGAAGTGGCGGGCCTGCTGTTGCTGGCGGCCATGATCGGCGCCGTGGCGCTGACCAAGCGGAATCTGTGAGGAGCCAGCGATGACCGGCATGGATGCGATCCTCCAAGGCGGCCTCCAGGGATACCTGGTCGTGGCCCTTCTCCTGTTCGCCATCGGGCTGGCGGCGGTGCTGCTGCGCCGCACCCTGCTCATGCAGTTCATGGGCGTGGAGCTGATGCTCAACGCCGCCAACGTGGCCCTGCTGGCCTTCGCGCGCTACCGCGGCGGGGATGCCCAGGCCATGGTGTTCTACCTCTTCATCATCGCCGTGGCCGCCTGCGAAGCGGCCGTCGGCTTGGCGCTGGTCATCGGCCTCTACCGGCATCGGGACACCACCGATTCGGACCGGGCCGCCAGCCTGAAGCAGTGAGGATGTGATGAACAATTACTACTGGCTCATTCCCATCCTTCCCCTGCTGGGTTCGGCCTTCAACGGCCTGCTGGGCAAGCGCGCCGGCAAGGGCGTGGTCACAGTCGTCGGCCTGGGCGTCGTGTTCGCGTCGCTGCTCCTGGCCACCTCGGCCTTCTTCGCCATGAAGGGTATGCCGGATCACCGGCTGATCCTGACCTACGGCGAATGGATGGCCACCGGCACGCTCAGTGTGCCCTTCGGCCTCGCGGTGGATCCCCTCAGCGGCACCATGATGCTGGTCATCACCGGCATCGGTTTCCTCATCCACCTCTACTCCGTGGGCTACATGCACGAGGACGAGGGCTACTACCGGTTCTTCTGCTACCTGAACCTGTTCGTGTTCTTCATGCTCACCCTGGTGCTGGGCTCCAGCCTGGTGCTGATGTTCGTGGGCTGGGAAGGCGTGGGCCTCTGCTCCTACCTGCTCATCGGTTTCTTCTTTGAGACGGACTTCGCACCGGATGCGGGCCTCAAGGCCTTCCTCACCAACCGCGTCGGCGACCTCGGCGTGGCCATCGGCATGATGGTGCTCTTCGCCGCCTTCGGTACGCTGACGGTGACCGACATGCTCACCCAGGCCGGCCACCTGGCCCCGGAAGTGGGCTTCGGCGTCCTGACCTTCGCCACCCTGATGTTGTTCTTCGGCGCCACGGGCAAGAGCGCCCAGCTGCCGCTCTACCTCTGGCTGCCGGACGCCATGGCGGGCCCCACGCCCGTCAGCGCCCTCATCCACGCGGCCACCATGGTGACCAGCGGCATCTACATGATCTGCCGCCTGGCGCCCATCTTCACGCTGACGCCCATCACCATGAACGTGGTGGCCTGGGTCGGCGCGGCCACGGCCCTCTTCGCCGCCACCATCGGCCTGGTGCAGCGCGACATCAAGAAGGTGCTGGCCTACTCCACCGTCTCCCAGCTGGGCTACATGTTCCTGGGCCTGGGCGCCTCCGGCTTCGCCGCGGGCTTCTTCCACGTCTTCACCCATGCCTGGTTCAAGGCCCTCCTCTTCCTCGGCGCGGGCAGCGTGATCCACGCCATGCACCACGAGCAGGACCTGTTCAAGATGGGCGGCCTGAAGGACAAGGCCAAGATCACCTTCCTCACGATGGTGGCGGGCACCGTGGCCATCATGGGCTTCCCCGGAACCTCGGGCTTCTTCAGCAAGGACGAGATCCTCTACCTGGCCTTCCTGAAGTCCCCGGCGCTTTGGGTGATCGGCGTCATCGGTGCTTGCTGCACCAGCTTCTACATGTGGCGCCTCATGGCCCTCACCTTCTGGGGCAAGCCACGGGACCACCACGCCTACGACCATGCCCATGAGAGCCCGCTGACCATGACGCTGCCGCTCATGCTGCTGGCGGTGGGTTCGCTGCTCTGGGGCTTCTGGGGCGTGCCCGAGGCCTTCGGCGGTCACTTCGCCATCGGCGAGTGGCTGAAGCCGGCGCTGACCTTCGGCCAGACCCATGCGGCCCACGGCCACCACGAGGGTCCTGCCGTGCTGCTGGCCGTGATCTCCACCACCCTGGGCCTGGGCTTCGGCTTCCTGGGCTGGAATACCTTCAAGAATGGCCCTGCGGCCGAGCTGGCCTTCGCCGAGAAATTCCCCTTTGTGCACAGCCTGCTGCTGAACAAGTACTACGTGGATGAGGGCGTCGAGCTCTACCTGCTGCGGCCCATCCGCTGGTTCGGCAACCTGCTGTGGAAGCTCTTCGACGTGATCCTCATCGATGGCGTGGGCGTGAACCTCCCTGGCGCGCTGACCCGCGTCTTCGGGGACTTCACCGCCCTCTTCCAGACCGGCCGGGTGCGCAACTACGCCCTGAGCATGGCGCTGGGTGCGGCCGTCCTCCTCTATGTCTTCCTGAAGTAGGTGGGGCGATGACCTGGCTGACCTCCCATCCCCTCACTTTCCTGGCCTTCGCCCCGGCGATCCTGGGATTCCTCCTCATGGCGCTGCCGCAGACCCTGGGCCGCCTGGCCCGCATGCTGGGCTTCATGGGCGCCCTGGCGATCTTCGTCTTGAGCCTTGCCTGGCTGCTGGGTCATGGCACCGGTGCCGTGTTCGCCGAGCGCAGTCCCTGGTTCACCCTGGTGGGCTTGCCCGTGGACTACGCCCTCACCGTGGACGGCCTGAACTTCTGGCTGGTGATCCTCACCACCTTCCTGGTGCCCCTCACCATGCTGGGCACCTGGAACAGCCTCAAGGACCGCATCGGCACCTTCGTGGCTCTGTTTCTGCTGCTGGAGACCGGCATGCTGGGCGCCCTCATGGCGCAGGACCTGTTCTTCTTCTACCTGTTCTGGGAAGCCATGCTCATCCCGATGTACTTCATGATCGGGGTCTGGGGCGGTGATGAACGGCGCTACGCCGCCAACAAGTTCTTCCTCTACACCCTGAGCGGCTCGCTGCTCTGGCTGGTGGCACTGCTGTACCTGGCCAACAAGGCGGGCGGCTTCAACCCCGCGGTGATGGGCCAGGCCGCGGCCCTGCTGCCCTTCAGCGTGCAGTGTTGGCTCTTCATTGCCTTCGCCGTGGCCTTTGCCATCAAGGTGCCCCTCTTCCCGCTGCACACCTGGCTGCCGGACGCCCACGTGCAGGCGCCCACGGCCGGTTCCGTCATCCTCGCCGGTGTGCTGCTGAAGCTGGGTGGATATGGTTTCATCCGCTTCGCCATCCCGATGTTCCCGCAGGCGGCCATGCACTATGCCAAGCCCATCGCCCTGCTCAGCGTCATCGCCATCGTGTATGGTGCGCTGGTGGCCATGGTGCAGCGTGACATCAAGAAGCTGGTGGCCTACTCGTCGGTGAGCCACATGGGCTTCGTGATGCTGGGTCTGGCCTCCTTCACGGTGATCGGCACGCAGGGCGCCATGCTGCAGATGCTCAACCACGGGATCAGCACCGGCGCGCTCTTCCTCCTGGTGGGTATGGTCTACGATCGGGCCCACACGCGCATGATCGCCGACTTCGGTGGCGTGGCCGTGAAGATGCCGGTGTTCACCACGTTCTTCCTCATCGTGACCCTGAGCTCCATCGGCCTGCCGTTGACCAACGGGTTCGTGGGTGAGTTCTGGATCCTGAACGGCACCTTCCTCTCCGGCTTCAGCTGGGGCCGCCTCTACGCCTGCCTGGCCACCTCCGGCGTGCTGCTGGGTGCGGTCTACATGCTTTGGATGTTCAAGCGGGTCTTCTGGGGCCCCGAGAACAAGGACGAGGACAGCGGCACCCACCACCTGCACAGCGACCTGAATGCCCGCGAAATCGCGGTGCTGCTGCCCCTGGTGATCCTGATCGTCTGGATGGGCGTCCACCCCAAAACCTTCGTGGCGGTCAGCGAGGCGCCGGTGACGGCCCTGCTGCACGACGCCAAGGCCCCCGCCCCCCGAACCTTCGTCCTGAAGCCCGCCGTGCATGAGGCGCCTGCCGCCGAGGGTGCGGCGCACGCAGCCGAGGCCCCCGAGGGGCACGCTGAACCTGCCGCCCATGAGGTGCACCGATGAACCTCACACCCAGCCAGTGGGCGGCCCTGCTGCCACTGATCATCCCGGCCCTGGGGGCCTGCGTGATCGCCATCATGGCCATCGACAAAGATCAGGCCACGACCAAATGGATTCGCGGCGCCATGTATGGCACCGCCCTGTTGGCGGTGGGCGCCAGTTTCTGGCTGCTGACCGAGCTCTGGCAGACCGGGGCGCAGCCCTCCTTCGGCCAACTCCATCTGGATCGCCTCGCTCAGTTCACCGGCATCTTCGTGGCGGTGGCGGCGGCCCTGACCATCCTCCAAAGCTGGGATCACTTCCATCAGGAAGGCTGGGTGAAGGGCGAGACCCTCTGTCTGCTGCTCTTCTCGGTGGTGGGCATGATCCTCTTTGCCTCCACCACGCACTTCGTGGTGCTATTCCTGGCCCTTGAGCTGTTCAGCATCCCCCTCTACGCCATGGTCGGAACCGTGCGCGCCCGCTCGGAGAGCTCCGAAGGCGGCATGAAGTACTTCCTCACCGGGGCCGTGGCCTCCAGCTGCTTCCTCATGGGCGGTGTGCTGATTTACGGATTGAGCGGGACGCTGAACCTCAGCACCGCAGCCGTGAGCCTCCAGGCCCAGGGCTTGGCCCTGGATCCCTTGGTGCTGGTCGGCGCGGCGCTCCTGCTGCTGGGCTTCCTCTTCAAAGTGTCGGCGGTCCCCTTCCACCAGTGGACGCCGGATGCCTATGAGGCCTCGCCTCATCCCATCGCGGGCTTCATGTCCGTGGCGACCAAAGGCGTGGCCTTCATCGCCCTCCTCCGCATCTTCCCCGTCAGCCTGGCGCCCCTCACCGCAGTGGGTGTGAAGATGCAGTCCGTCGTGGCCGTTCTGGCCGTGGCCACCCTGGTGGTGGGCAACCTCACGGCCCTGGTGCAAACCAACGTGAAGCGCATGCTGGCCTACTCCAGCATCAGCCATGCGGGCTACCTGCTGCTGGGCTTTGTGGCTGGCACCCCGGCGGCGTTCAACGGCGTGCTCTATTACCTGGTGATCTACCTCGCCATGAACATGGGCGCATTCGGACTGTTGACGGCCTTCGGCCTGGTGGGTGAGCACACGACCTTCGACGACCTGCGGGGCCTGGGCTGGAAGCGACCCGCCATGGGCGTGGCTGCGGCCATCTTCATGCTGAGCCTGGCGGGCATTCCCCCCATGGGTGGCTTCTACGGCAAGTACATGATCTTCCGCGAGCTGGTGGCCACCGGCCACGTCGGTATGGCCATCCTGGGCGTGCTGGCGAGCCTGGTGTCCGCCTACTACTACCTGCGCTTCCTGGTGGCCCTGTTCCTCCAGGCCCCCAGCGTGGAAGCCGAGCGCCTAGCCTCGGACCGCCCCGCAGTCCATGCCCCCCTGGCGGGCGCCACCGTGCTGGTGTGCGCGGCCGTGGTGCTGGCCGGTGGCTTCCTGCAGACCTTCTTGGCCGATGGCTTCGCCAAGCGGGCCCTGGTGGAAGGACTCGGCCTCATTCGCTGAGCCTGGTAAATCGACTGGTGAATTGAGCCAATCGACCTTGGATTTCTGCAATTCGGGCTCAACCCTCAACGGGGACTGGTGGTCCATACATCGTTATGCGAAGGTTGAGGTTGGGTTTGCCCAACCCTTTGACACGTGGAGCTTGGCACCATGAAGCGGAACACCTGGATCGGACTCGGCATTGGCGTGGCGGTGGTGGCAGGCGGAACCGCCTACATCCTCAGCCGCCCCAAGGATGAAGTGAAGTGGCGCATGGCCAAGCTGGATCGGGGCAACATCACCCAGCGCATCAATGCCACCGGTGCCGTGAGCCCTGTGGTGCAGGTCTCCGTGGGCACCCAGGTGTCCGGCGTCATTCAGGCTCTCTACGTGGACTACAACAGCATCGTGAAGAAGGGCCAGCTCATCGCACAGATCGATCCCGCGGTGTGGGTGTCCCAGCTCCAGGATGCCCAGGCCAGCCTGCTGCGGGCCCAGGCCGCCTATGATTTCGCCAAGGTCGACTTCGAGCGTAGCAAGCGGCTCGCCGCGCTGAAGCTCCTGGCCGATCAGGACCTCGACACCAAGGACACAGCGCTGAAGAACGCCCAGGGCAACCTGGAGTCCGCCAAGGCCAGCCTGGACCGGGCGAAGACCAACCTGGACTACTGCAACATCACCGCACCGGTGGATGGCGTGGTGATCTCCCGTTTGGCGGACGTGGGCCAGACCGTGGCCGCCAGCTTCAGCACGCCGAGCCTCTACATGATCGCCCAGGACCTTTCGAAGATGAAGGTTCAGGTCAACATCGGTGAGTCCGACATCGATGACGTGAAGGTGGGCCAGCGGGCGCTCTTCACCGTGGACAGCCTGCCGGACAAGCAGTTCCGCGCGGCCGTGAGCCTCGTGCGCCAAGAGCCCGTGACGACCAACAACGTCGTGAACTATGTGGTCGAGATGATCGTTCCCAACGAGCCCCTTTCAAATACCGATGAGGATGCCAAGGCGCCCGCCGCCAAGGATGCATCGAAGGAAGCGCCCAAGGGCGGCGCACATGAGGGTTGGAAGGGCGCCGGAGGCCACGATGCGGCTGCAGGACGGGAAGGGGCCCCTGATCCTGAGAAGGTCTGGGAGCGGATGAAGGATCGCCTGCCGGCCGGCACCACGAAACAGGACTTCATGAAGCGCTTCAAGGAGCGCATGGCCAACCGCGAAACGGGCCCGGCGCCCATGGTCTCCCGGCTTGCGTCACCCTCCACGAAGGACCCGCAGGTGCTCGCCCGCATCCCAGGCGGCGCCAGCGAACTGCCGGGGCCCAAGTTCACGGGCAATCTGGCACTGCGCTCCGGCATGACGGCCAATGTCACCATCAGCACCAACTCGGTGAAGGATGTGCTGCGGGTGCCCAACGCGGCGCTCCGTTTCAACCCTTCGGCCTTCATCAAGGATGAGAAGAAGGCCGACGGTCCCCGCCTCGGCCAGCCCATGATGATGGGCGGCGGCCCGCGGCCCGCGGGCGGTGCCCAGGCGGGCACTGGCAGCAAGGGTGGCATGGTCACCCGCCGCGAGGATCGCATCTGGGTGCTGGAGAATGGCAAGCCCAAGGCCATCGTGGTCAAGGCGGGCATCTCCGATGGCCAGTTCACGGAAGTGACGGGCGAAGGCCTCACCGAGGGGATGCAGATCCTCGTGGGTGTGGACAACTCCAAGCAGGCCGGGAACTCGCCCGCGCCGCTCGGTGGTGCCCAGGGCGGACGGCGCTAGCCGGGAGCTGAATCATGGGCGTTCTGGAGTTCCTCAAGCTGGCCATGTTCGCCATCACCCGCAACAAGATGCGGGCCTTCCTCACCATGCTCGGCATCATCGTGGGCGTGGGCGCGGTCATCGCCATGATCGGCATCGGCGAGGGCTCCAAGCGGGCCTCCATCGCCTTGATCCAGAACATGGGCTCCAACATGCTGACCATCTTCCCGGGCAGCGGCGGCAACCGCTTCGGCCCCATGGCCATGGGCAGCGCCGACATCCTGCTTGAGAGCGATGTCCCCCTGATCAAGCAGGAGCTCTCACAGAGCAGCGTGGTCACTGCCACGCAGCAGGTGCAGACCACCCGTCCGATCATCTACCAGGGCCTCAACTACGTGACCCAGATCCAGGGCACCGGGCCGGAGTTCCTGGAGATCCGGGGCTGGGACACCGAGTCCGGCCGCTTCTTCACGGATGCGGAAGTGCGCGGCATGGCCAAGGTCTGCGTGCTGGGCCAGACCGTGAAGGACAACCTCTTCCCCAACGGCGACGATCCCGTGGGCCAGACCGTCCGCGTCGGCCCGCTGCCCTTCCTGGTGGTGGGCGTGCTGGAGAAGAAGGGCGCCGGCATGTTCGGCGACCAGGACGACCTCATTGTGGCTCCCTACACCACCGTGATGCGCAAGATCATGGGGCGCGACAAGATCCAGCGCATCATGGCCAGCGCCCAGGAGGGCAAAGCGGACATGGCCCAATCCGAGATCACCGCCCTGCTGCGCCAGCGCATGAAGACGGCCCCCAGGGACGACGATCCATTCATGATCCGCAAGCAGGATGACATCGTGCAGATGCAGACCCAGCAGGCGGGCATCCTCACGGCGCTGCTTGCCGTGGCCGCCAGCATCTCGCTGGTGGTGGGCGGCATCGGCATCTCCAACATCATGCTGGTGAGTGTCACCGAGCGCACCCGCGAGATCGGCGTGCGGCGCGCCCTGGGCGCGACCCAGCGGAACATCCTCTGGCAGTTCCTGGTGGAGGCGGTGGTGCTGGCCTTCTTCGGCGGCATCATCGGTGTGGCCTTCGCCATGAGTGCCATCACCATCCTGCAGAAGTTCCAGGTGCCGGCCGTGACCGAGACCTGGGCCGTGGTGCTGGGCCTTGGCTTCAGCGGCGTGGTGGGTGTGGTGGCGGGCTTCCTGCCCGCGCTCAAGGCCGCCAACCTGGACGTCATTGACGCGCTGAGGTACGAGTAGACGTGGAACCCGACGCCAGCGGCCCTCCGCGCGATCCTTACGCGGTTCTGCGGAACCCGGACTACCGCTGGTTCATCGCCTCCATGGGGCTGGTGACGCTGGGCCTCCAGATGCAGGGTGTCGTCGTGGGCTGGCAGGTCTACGACCGCACGGGTGATCCCCTGGCCCTGGGCCTGGTGGGCCTCTCCGAAGCCCTGCCGTTTCTCGTGGTGGCCCTCTTCGGGGGACACGCGGCGGATCGCCTGAACCGGCTGCGCCTCTGCATGAGCTCCACCCTCAGCTTGGCGGTGTGCTCAGCGCTGCTGCTGGCCTTCACCTGGCACTTCTCGACCGGTCCCATGGCCAAGGCCGTGGCGCCCATCTGCGGGATCATCTTCCTCACGGGCATCGTCCGCGCCTTCTACCGCCCCGCCAATGTGGCGCTGGGCACGGACCTGCTCACCAAGGACCTCTACGCCAACGGCTCCACCTGGCGCACTTCAGTCTTTCACACGGGCATGGTCCTGGGCCCTGCGGTGGGCGGGATCATCTATGCCTGGAAGGGTCCCGTGGCTGCCCATACGCTGGTGATGACGATCCTGGTGACAGGCTTCCTGGGCCTCACGCCCATCCGCTACTTCGCGAAGCCCGTCAAGCCGCGGGAGGGTTCGATCTTCGAGAGCCTCGGCGAGGGGCTGCGATTTGTGTTCTCGCAGAAACTGCTGCTGGGGGCCATCAGCCTGGACCTGTTCGCCGTACTCTTCGGCGGCGCCGTGGCGGTGCTGCCCATCTTCGCCAAGGAAGTACTGAAGACCGGCCCTCAGGGCCTCGGCGCACTGCGTGCGGCACCAGCCCTGGGCTCGGTGCTCATGGGCCTCACCATGGCCCACCTGCCGCCACTGCGGCGGGCGGGGCGCACGCTGCTCTTCTGCGTGGCGGGGTTCGGGCTGGCCATGATTGGCTTCGCCCTGAGCCGGAGCTTCCTGCTGAGCCTGCTGCTCCTGGCGGCCAGCGGTGCCATGGACAACGTGAGCGTGGTGCTGCGGGCCACCCTGCTGCAAACCCTCACGCCCCAGCACATGCTGGGCCGGGTGTCCTCGGTGAACCAGGTGTTCATCGGCTCCAGCAATGAGATCGGCGCCTTCGAGAGTGGCCTGGCGGCGCGGTTCCTGGGCCTGATTCCCTCGGTGGTGTTCGGCGGCTGCATGACCCTGCTGGTGGTGCTCGCCACCTCGTGGAAGGTACCCGAGCTTCGCAAGATGGAGCGCATCGGATAACGGAAGCGGCCCCGCAGGGCCGCTTCCAGTCATGCAATGAACGCTTAGAGGGCGGCCAGCGCGGCGTTGTAATCGGGCTCGTCGGCGATCTCGGGCACCAGCTCCGTGTGAACGACCGTGCCCTTTTCATCGACCACCACGACGGCGCGGGCCAGCAGTCCCTTGAGGGGGCCATCCACCAGGGCCACACCGTAGACATGACCGAAATCG
>Ga0265327_10004329_pt1 | contig 12652 bp, 9 predicted proteins | sample 41621metaG_FD_202089 | JGI IMG/M metagenome (GOLD analysis project Ga0265327, IMG submission 202089) | Rhizosphere microbial communities from Carex aquatilis grown in University of Washington, Seatle, WA, United States - 4-16-21 metaG | ecosystem: Host-associated > Plants > Roots > Rhizosphere >...
AGTTAAATGTGAAATCCAATGCCTGGAGTTTATCAATCTGCTCGACGAACAGGTGGCTAATATTCTGCTCAGAAGCTTAAGAGCAGTATTGCGCCACGTAAGTAAATATTCTAAAGCGACCGTTGTTGAAGTTATATTTCGTAACAACGACAGCGGTGCCACATTGATGGTAAAGGACAACGACACACGTCCTTCAAACAAAATAACGGACACCGAAGGATCGTACGAGATGGTGACGTTATTCGAGCTTGTAAAACTCGTCGACGGCGATGTAATACTTGGATGTTCCGCCGAATTGGGTGGCATGGATCTATGTATTATCGTCCCCTCAACCAGAGCCGGAGGATCGTTAACTTGAATACATGTGATCTGGTTATAATCGATGATCATCCCATCGTCGCAGATGGAATCGTAAGGTTGTTTACTTCAAAACAAGTTGATGGATTATCGTCGGCCATCAGTTTCACCAGCGGCTACGATGCATTAGCATGGTTTAGCTACTATAAATGTAAAGTCATTATTCTCGATATGAGCATGCCAGCAATCAACGGAATCGATCTGTTGAAGCTCTTAAAAAAGGCTCGCCCCCAAATACCGATATTGGTTTTTACGGTATTGACAGAAAGCGATTATGCTTTGCGAGCGATAGAGAATGGCGCTTCAGGATATCTTGAAAAACATAGCCACCCGTCAAAATTGATAGAAGCGGTTACCTTGCTTGCCAGCGGCAAACGATACATCAGCAAGAACGTCACCGAGTTACTGGTAGATAAGGTGAACAAATTTCACACCAATCTAGTGCACGAGCTATTGTCCGACAGGGAACTCCAGGTAATGCTAATGATAGCCGAATCCATGACGACTAATGAAATCGCCAAGGCATTATGCTTAAACGTTAAAACCATCGGTACCTACAGAAGCAGAATTTTCGAAAAAACACACATGAAAAATAATCTGGATCTGATGAAGTACGTAATCAAAAATAAATTATCTGTAGAACACCAATTGTAGCAATGTTAAATGGTCAGGTATGTGCGTAAGTAAAAACCTTACAAAATAATCAGTAAGATGCTGATACTGTAATCCAAGTAAATGGAATATCATGATCTGCATCAGGGTGATTACTGGATCGTGATGTTGGTAATGTAGTGAATGACGATCAGTTAAATATCGCTATAATGATAGTGCATTTATGTGCATTAAGTAATGTTGCATTAAAATTTGTGTTGATCACGCAGAATAAAGGCACGACACCAATTAACTGTTAATATGCTGTTAAGTCTTATGCGCTATATATCAGCATTGTACTTAATATCATTATGTTACTGATTATATTAGATTGAATATTTATTTACACAAGGTGTTAATTTAGTGTTAATCTTGCAGCACGTTATAAATTGTTGACTTAAATCAAAAGAGGAGTTTGTGTCATGAACAGAAATACCAGGAATTTGTTTTTGTCCAATTCGTTTAGCTCGATGCCCAATTATCCTGAAAACCACCAGACACAAAAGATTGAACGCGAGGCCATTGAAACGCTTCCGGCAATTGAGGGGTGGCATCCAGGATTATCGTCAGAAGAAAGCATCAAATTATTGGGTGCGACTGCGGCGTTGCAACGTTCAAAGTTTATCCAAAACAATGGCAGCCCCTTCGGAGAAGATCTAGTTGTTGATAATGAATCTCATAAGGTTAACGAGGAAGTAAATATAAGCAATATTATTTCCGCCGATCTCGGGTTTGCATAATTACCTATAACGCCAGCATGGTTGGCGCTATAAATGTGTTAAACCACATACATCGCATGTTAGCCTGTGGTGACATAGCTCAGACACTGTCATTCCGTGAAGCAGGTACCCGCCGAATTGTCTACACAGGGAGTGGACTTGTGTAACACAGCAAGAAGCACCGGGTTTCTTGTTGTGGAGGATGTTAATAGATAGGGAATTACATACTTAACTTCTTTTGTCTAAAGTGTCTCGTCATAACTATATGTTTATTAAGATGATATCAAAATAATTTTACATCAAAGTGTAGTTTTAATTTACAAGTTAATTCTACCGTAACTTGTTGAATAATAACATGATATCAAAAATATTAGGAAATTAAGTATGTAATTCCCAATAGATATATAATTGTTACTATTGGAAAATATTACTATCTTTTATGAGTTCCTGGACAGAAGACGAATTCAACCAAGTATCAAAGCTCACCCAATTGTCGAACAGAACATTGGGCGCGTGTAAAGACGTGCTCGTTAACGGATTGTCCGGGGTCGAGGCGGCGGCTAAATATAGCATTTTGCCGGCCCAAGTTTCTCGTGGCCTAAAAGGGCTACGCGAACGGCAAGAAAAATTTAATGAAATCGTCGAAAAAAGACTTATTCAGAAAGATATATTGAAGTCGAACGTCGTCCAGAAGGCCAGGTCTATGCTGGGTGCCAAACTGGTGGTAAAAGACACAGAAGCGGGGTGTACATATGTTGGGCCTACTGTATTCAAGCAGGATGGTTTTCTGCTTCAGAGAGTCGGAAAAACAGGGATTGTTCACGATCTCGGCAAATTAACTGTCGTACCAAAAATCGATGCAAATTGGACGATCGAATATCCTCGTGATGGCGGGCTTGCGTCTGTGAAAGAAACCCCCTTAGAACCTGCCCGGAATATCGTTCAGCGTTAGCGTACCAAAAAACCAAGTGCGCCGCCTTCGGCGGGTTGGCTGGATGGCACTTTAAATGGTAAAATGTACTGCTGTTTATTCTGTGGTATTACCGGATAAAGGGAAAGAGGTCTGTCCCTGACAAAATCGAAGGTGTTAATAAAGTGTTAATATTTGTTGCAATGTTATTATTTTAGGTGTAATGTATTAATCAACTGCTAATGTTGCGTCGATATACAGCGTTAACAGGTAACTACGAAGTGTGTCTGTATATTAGTTCATGTTGTTGTGTTTTGTAACGATGGCATTAAATGTTATTTCCTCGCGGTATTAATTAATGTTAAGGAGTGATTATGAGCAAGTTAAGCAAAGTAGTACGGGATGCAGTGGGAGTGATGGTCGCCGGGGGTGATGGTGTTACGGTCATCCATGAGGGAGCGAACCTACAAGTGCAGTTCGGGAAAAGCAACACAATGGTCAGCAAGATCAAGTCTATCGACGATGCTGTTTTCGACGAACAAAACGAGGTTTGGAATGTTCCTGAAACCAGCGCCGAAAAACTGTGTGACGTGGTTGCCGATATGCGCGATTTTGTTCACAACAACAATGTGCAAGTCAAAGATTCACCGCTCGGCAAGCAGGTGTTTTTCGATTACAGCAAGGAACTCGCCAAGGTTATCGGCGAGGTCGATCTCGCCAAGTACGATACGGTTGAACGCGTCTGGAACATTCCTGCCAACAGCAAAGCGCTCCTGGTTAAAGAAGGGGAACCGACTTCGTGGCTGGATGCGGCCGTTAGCAAAATGCGCGGTATCGTCATCGAACAGTCGGCTGATATGCAAAATATCATGGAACTGGCCACGGCATCGGCAAGTTCGCGTGGTGTTAAACCGGGAATTCATTTCCCTGTTGGCGACCATTCCTATACCGGACCAATTCTGAACGTCAACGGCAATTTTGCGGCCCAACTGTCCGGGACAGATGAAAAGAACGGGGTGGGATTTATCACTATTCACAAACTAGCCAACCTGGGCAAGCCGGTTTTCAAGGGCGATGACCTGCGTATCGATTATGACGACAAGCGCAAAGTATCGCACGTTCGATCAACAGCGATTTTTCAGCAACAACAAAAAGAACGCGAAGCTCTCACATCCCTGGCCGGTGGTCTGGTAGACGGGGCCAGCGTGTGGAACGCTTCAAAAAAGGATGGCGCGAAGCATATAGGCACCGCAATCGAGGTCACGGATCATTTTGTTTTGCAGCACGGTGGCCGAAATTATTTCAAGATACATGGCCGCGACGCTCTCGATAACACGGAGATCTCCAAAGGTAAAAAACTGGAAATCTCGTACAAGAATTCGCGGGGTACGGTCGTTGATCTTGACAAGCAACGCACCGCTGCCGGCGTGGGACGTTAACCGATCACGATGCGGTCAAGAAACGGGGCGTCGGCTGGTGACGCCCCTTTTTTTCAACAGAAATATGGTTGCCAAAGTTTTGCTGCAAAAGATTTGTCGGAATATACGAAAGGATCATGATGAATTATAGGTTGCGTTGTATGGCTTTGCGCGAAGCGTTGGGAGAGATTTTATCTACTGTGCCGTATGATTTGAGCGAACAGTCCGCTTTTATGGCCTGGTATGTAAATACCTCCGGATCGGCGGAAATGCCGGATGACATGGTGGTATGGGAACCATTCGAAGGTTTCAGCGATGAGCGGTTGCGTTTAACGATCGGTGACGCCGAGGCGTCCCGTTTTAATGAATACAAGGAAATATTTGAAATCGTGGCTGTTCCGGTACGCGAGCTGGGTGCGGCTATCGAGAAAGGTGATCCTCAAACTATCGCCAATTTGTGGTTGGGGCTGAAACCTGTTGTAGGGATGGATATAGCAATTGAAAATGAGCATATGTTGCAGAAGGATTCTAATCCTCAAAAAATAGTAGTCGTCATGGAAGGAGGCCAGATGCAGAGCGTTCTGGCTGGTTTACCGGGATTATCTGTGGCTGTTATCGAATATGACAAGCACACGGAAAAAGAAGACCAGATACTGGTACCCCAAGATGATGGCAGCAAAGCGTTAGCGCACGGCGCTATCTACGTACCCGAACTGATTAATACTCAACGGCTGGATGAACTGCATGGCGCGGTCGAAACAAAAGGATTGAACGATACGTCCTATGAACAGGCCGTGAAGATCGCGTGTGCGAAAGGGAGATATTCTTCTCCTGATGAAAAAACCGATTCGATTTATACCGGGACCGTTATGGGTATAACTGGGCGACATGTTGTTGTGAGCGGCGGGCGTTCAGCCGTAATTCTGGAAAAAAGCACTCTTGATGTCATCCCCGAAAAAGATAAGGAAGCTGCCATTCTCTTCAGAGGCGGGCGGGGAACGGTCAAGGTCGCCGAAAAAGGCGGTTGGAAGCAGTGCAACGAAAGATAACTTATAACCTTGTGCGTTTCGGGGTTGCGGCTATTAATTGATTGGAGAAATACATGTCTACCGATAACGAAATGAATGTTTTGACGAAAGAACAATTTGCACAACACGCCAAAGCAGGCTTGCCTTTTAATCCTGTCAACGGGATTGCCCTGGCTGGCAACAACCTCACAAGGTTGCAGCATGCAATGAAAGTGTTCAATTGGGATGATCCACGATTTGTTACCAGCGAAGAAGCAAGGGTAAATGGATGGACGGTACGCCCCAACGTGGAAAGCGTGCAAATTGTTATCCGTGACCGAGAAAATGGTCATGTGGAAAATGTCGAACTGTTCAATGCGCAACATGTTACCGGTATCCCGTCAATAACAAAAATGCTGGCTATGTCCGATGCCGAGATTGCGGCAATCCAGGATACCAGTGGACTGGAAGGAAAAGATTCAGACGAATTGATTATCGGGCCGGCGCGGGAAATCGGGCGCATTTCACCGGATCAGGTTGTTATTCCCGAACTCGTTCCGGGCAGACAAAAGATACGGCCCGCCCTACGGGCGGTCGGGCTGGATGGGGCAAAGACCGTTCCTCCCTCACAAAAGGTCAATGAGGGCACGCCTTTTAGCGGACGGTTCGCCGTGATGGCCGCTTACTGGATGGAAGGGTTGCACAACAGCGAAGGTATCGCACTGGCCGAAGAAATCAACAAGGCGATCAAGGATGCCGGGTTGGAGACGGATCAGGAAGGGATCGGGAAAATGCTTGCGATTTATCCGAACGCCAAGAGGCTCAGATTGAAAATAGTGCCGGAAGAAATAATGCTGGATGATTTTCATTTGGCGGCTAACAAGGCGGAACCGCTTTCGTTGCTGGATGGCGCGCTCGTTCGCGACAAAGATGGCGCGTACCGGCCTGCGGCGGGCGGTCCTGCGGTACTGGTAGATAAAGGGGATTCTCTCGCTCTCAAGAGCCGTGACAAGGACGGATATGCTGCGGCCATGGAACTTGCTATCGCAAAAGGGTGGACATCTATCGAGCTGAAAGGCAAACCGGCCATGTTGGCGGATGCGTGGCTTGAGGCCAAGATGAAAGGTCTCAATGTGGTGAACTATGCGCCTACCAAGGAAGACTCGGCGAAGTACGCCGAACGCATGGCGATCGAGAAAGCGGCCCTGGACGCAGCCGATCAAGCCAAGTCGATGGAACAGACACCGGAACACGTCGAAGTGCGGCCTTATGTCGCGAACGGGTTGAATAAGGTGGCTTCCGTTACTTACACGGTTACCCGCGAGAACATGGCGTCCAGCCATGATGCCGAGAAGATGGAATTCGACAATCCCAGGGATGCCGCAAAACTGTTTGCTTCCACCCCTGTTTCGCAATTACCCGCCGTGATCCGGTCGGTGACGCGCACTGACGGTATCGTCGAGGAAGATGTTATGGTCGCTGGGATTGAGGGGGCTGCGGGGAATGAAGTCAAGTCTGCGGATGCAATGATCGACCGCGAATTCAGCGATATATTCGAGGAGATGATCGAAGCCGAAAAAGAAGTAGAGGTGGAAGTCGATAAAAAGCTGGTGGTCGAATCGGGGCATTTCGGCGGTGAAATACTGCGTTATGAGGGTAAGTATGCGGTGATGAAAGTAGGGAGGGATCCCGATAAAGTAGTGCTGCATGACATGAGTATGTTGTCGGTGAAACCCGAGATCGGTGCTATTGCGGAAATTGTTTATGACAATGCCGGTCACGGTTTGGTGAAGGGGCAGGGACTGGATATGGAACGCGAGTCTGGCCGCGCTATGTCGCGGTAGGAACGAGTGGATGGCTTGCGGGCCTGAATTGTCAGAATGAATGGTCAAATAATGGAGAATGAAATGGTTGGATTCAGCTTAACGGATAAGGTTTCAGATCACTACGACAGCAACGCGGATTTTGCTGATGGTTTAATTAATATGATACCTGACTTTGAGTATCCGAACTGGTCACATAGAACGATCGCTGAGGTTTTGAAATCTGTGGCAGCGCCTCATATTATTGAGTCTTCGTTGAGTGGTTTGAAAGTCGAGAGTAAACATTATTCAGAACGTATCCTGGATGAACTCGTCGCCCATCATGGATGGAAGGATAAAGCGTATTCAACCAAAGACGGCGCTATCCGGTATGCGGGAGTGTTAAAGGTTAATTCAAACCATGAACTCGAATGCGAGTTCGACGGGACGGGCCGATATTTATCTTTCAAAAAAGACGGCGATGTTGTTTTTGATGTGGATTGCCGTGATCGGGATGTCAAGGGAGTGGCAAAAGAAGTCCAGGAACGGGCGGGCATAGCCGAGATTAATTTGAATGTGCCGGGATTCTCTAGTTTTCGGGCCAGCCGCAATATTGATGGAAGCCATAACCTTTCCGGAACGGCGAAAGTAAATGGTGAAAAGTATTTCTTTACTGCCAAAGCTGTTATTGGTAAAGATGGTGCATCCCGGTTAGCAAGCCCTCGATGGGAGACATTTACCGGTCAACCAGTGCGTGGTGCCGCCAATGTTAAATTGGAAGACTTGGGCGATGCAGCGCGTGTAGCCGCGCTAAGTTTGTCTGCTGATAAGCAAGCTGTGAAGGACGGTCCAGACGCCGCAGATTTGGCGAACCCGCGCAAGAAATATTACGTTACGATGATACGCAACCCCGGACCCACTCAACGTGTGGCGCTGCTGGCAGGGCCGTTCATCAAGCATGATGACGCGCTGGCGCTTGTAGACCGGGCGCGCAATATTGCATGCGAGGTTGATCCGTTATCGCATTGGGACGCATTTGGTACGTCTGGTATCGAATCGGACAATCATCGCCCCGGCACGCTGAATGGCAAGCTCGGGGTTAGTGCAAAGATTGTTGATGGTGGTCAGGTTGATCTGTCAAAGCTTCAGGACAAACTGGACTCCGCATTTGAACGGGTTACTCAGACGTATGATGATTATCTATCGCAATTGGTTACCGATCCGGTTTCACCCGAAGGTTATCCGGTGGTTCTCGCGGATAAAAAACTACAGTTGCGATTTCAGGATCAATTGGATGCCGCATTCGGCGGGCGCATCGTAAATGTTCGCAACGCCTTGCGGGACAAGGGATGGCATGGTGCGCCCAGAGCAATTTCACTGTTGAGCCCGGATTCTTCGTTTTCGGTATCCTTTAAACCTGTACAGGTCGGTGCCGGCGCTAATGTGGTGGGCGGGTCATGGAAAATTCTCGCGGGCACGCATCCATTTAAAAAATGGAGAGAGGTGGCAGAATTAAAGGACGATCTTGTAAGCGATCCTGCTGAGATGGCCTCCGCTATCGACCGGCAAATTATGATGGAAAAAGAACTGTTGGGAAAAATTGCGGCGGATAGCGAACTGGCTCCCGAAACGAAAGTTATCCTGCAAAGCGGTTCTTCTATTTTCGGCAACGTTGGCGTAGTCAAATCGCGCGCAAGCGAAGACCAGTGTTCAGGTCTTGCGGCAAAGGATTCCGGCGAAGAGCATTACATGGTATGGGTTGGGGACAATTCAAACAATCATCTTTCCTTGTATTCAAAAAATCAAATGGAGCTTGCCAGCGTTTTGCCGCACCAGATTACGAGCGCACAGTTTGCCAAGTTCGCAACCGCAATACCGCTTGAAAACCATGGGCGGAAATGGCAAGTAGTGTTTGGAGAACATGATTGCAGCTTTTGTGATTCGCCGACGAAAGAGGGAGCGCTGCGCGAGGCCCATTTAAGGGAAGTCAACAATGCAATTTATTCGCATATTCCGGGCGAGTTGATGGAAAAGGCATCTTTCCCGCCAAAAGAGGTGCTGGCTGAGTATCCCCATCTCATAGAACTGTTTGCCGACGTGTTCAAAGCCCGCGAAACCGTGACCGAAGGAGCTTATGTCGGAAAAATATTGTCAGTCGATTTCAAGGAAGGCGTGGCAATACAGAAAGTGGGGCGTTCCAACCAGGTTATTGTCAGACATGATTTGTCCAAACTCGGCGGGTATTCGCTGAAAGAAAACGACTTGCTGGATATCCAGTATTTTAACGGTAGCGCCAAAGTTAAAAATCTTGGGCAGGACAAAGGTATCGGGTTGTAGGGCGATACGGGGTTGCTGTTGACTGCTATTGAACTGTTAGTCGAATAATACAAGGAACTGTCATGGGAACAAGGTTAGATTTGCGAACATTACCGGTCTTGGATGAGCATTATGATGCGAATTTGCGTCATCCATACTCTGATTACAGCCTGGGTGATGCTGTCTCATTGGCAGTAAATAACGCAATGACATTCGGACGAAAAAAACCGGCTACTCTAATTGAAGTTCGTGAGTATTTGCTTGAAATGCAGTCGGGTGCGAATCACCAATGGCTCACCGGCTATGCCGCTCTTGATGTGCTGGATTCGGCAATTGATGGCCGTGACATAGCAAAAGATAACCGCCTCGGGGTGTCTGGAGAGTCCAAGACGAATGCACAATTGGATTTATTTGGCGGACATAAAGCGGTTAATCCTGTTGTCCCCGTGATGGATGAAAAACCGCGCGAGTTTGTTCATGCGGGATATTTGATCTATCCCTCCGCGATGCGGAACGAACCCAACAAAACTATCTGGCTGGTTCAAACCCAGGACAACAAGGATCGAGGTAAAACGGGTTTTGGCGACTCAATCCTCGATACTCCAGCGCTGGCGAGGGAGACGGCGGAACGTCAGGCCGCGCATGAGATACACATGGCGGAAATTAACAAAAAATGCGACGAGGAGGCCGCTATCACGGCGGCGGCACGCGAAGCTAATCGAGGTTTATCTATCGGGGAACGTAAGGCCAATTCGGTGTTAGCAAAAAATGTGAGCATCAAAGGGAAAGTGACCACTTTACGGGAAGCCGTGGAAGCATTGGTCAAGAATGGCGCGGAGCTCAGAACCCACGAAGAGGATGCCATCAAGCCCATGAGCCGCATGCAACATTTCAGGGCCGACCAGCGTCAACAAGACGCCCATGAGCAACGGGTCAAGGATGGAGGGAAAAAAACGGTTTATATGGTGGGAAACTATGATCTGGGCAAAACGGCTTATGACTACGCCGTCGCTTTGTTGGAGAAAGGCGTGATAACAGCAAGCCCGGCAATTGCTCAACCATCGGACAGAGAGAAGATTGCCGCGCGTTATGCATCGTTGCTGGCGGAAGGACGTAACGGGGTCAGCCCTTCTCCGTCAGAATATCATCTCAAGTTTGCAGATGCGATCCTCGATCGCGACGCGTACAAACTGGAATTTCTCGCGAACGGGTTGAACAATGTCGGCAAGCGCGTCTTTACCGAAGTGACCGGGATCGCATTGCCCAAACAGCAAGGGCTAACCTGGGCAGTTATCCGCGACTGGGGCGGCATCACGCCGGAAACGGATTCAAAAAACAGGGCTTGGCAAAAAGTGGTCTCAGAACGCCAGCGTATCGAGCCCAAGGTCGGTGTTGATGCATTGTTCTCAATCAACCAAAAAGTTGTGAACGGGTTTAATGATATAAAAAAGATTGGACGCGACACCTGGCTTGCGAACGATAAAGGCCAAGGGTTCAACATGAGCGAAAAAGGCTCGCATTTAATGCTTGTAGTGCCTTATGTCAAGGCTTTGATCGATTACGAAAAGGCTAGAACCGCTTGCGATGTCACGGCTGGTAAAGGCAATGTGGCTGTCGGGGATGTGGTCAGCGACGGGGTATATAACGGCGTTGTTACCGATGTTGTGGATGGCATCGTATTTCAAAAGAAGGGGCGCGACGCGGATATGATAGTCAAACATTCTGTCAACGCGCTATCCCGTAAAGTAGCGGTCGGCGATCTGGTCGATATTGTTTATAAGGATGGCAAGGGTCAGGTGAGCGGCAAAGGATTTGAAGTCGAAGTGGGTCGCTAGTTTGCCGGCGACATTACTATTTAGTGTTTCATGTATGTTGAGGAGAATATTGTGGATTTGATGACGGTTAAGCGCGGCGGGTTGTCGGAAGCGGAATTCGAGAAGGCTTTGACGGACCCTGATGACAGAATTAGAAGGGCTGCTATCGAAACAGGGGGCGCGTCCGAAACCCAGTCGAAAAGAGCGCTGGGTGATATTTATATCGACGTGCAAAAGGCGGCAAAAACACAGTTGTCACTGATTAACGCCAAAGCATTGGCGGTAGACAAGGAAGCATGCGAGCTGCCCGGCTTCGAGGTCAAAAAAATCTTTGCCGGCCATGTTATCGGTGTGTGCGATTTGCATATCGTTCAAAGTCTCGGTCGCACCGCTGCCGTACATTTGAAAGCAAATCTCAGCCGCATCGTCGGTATGGGTGAAATGATCACCGTTACTTATGATGGCGGCTGCAAGGCGTGGGTTAAACCTGAAAAAATGGTACTGGATAATCCTGTCGGAATCGGAAGATAAACGATCATGGAAGGCTACTACATCAAGAAAGTCGGTTCCAACAAGGGTGCGCCGCGCGTGTGGCTGGAGGGAACGTCCACCAGCCGCGCCGGTTTTCTTGCGGGCCAGCGCTACGATATCGAGGTGCAAGGCAAGATGGTGGTCTTGCAGGCGAACCAGGACGGGTCCAGGATAGTCTCGGGCAAGAAAATTGGCGAGCGGGATAACCCTATCATCGATATCAACTCGAAAGCTCTGCTGGCTATGTTCGACGGCATGGCGGCGATCCGGGTGGTGGTCAAGCGGGGCGAAATTATTTTGATGCCGCTGGCGTCCGAGGTAAAAAAGCGCGAACGGTTCCAGCGCTTGCGCGAAAAACTTGAAAACGGTGACGCGCTGACGATAGGAAGCCTTTCGCACGGTGGCGGGGTCCTATCGCATGCAATCCATACCGGGCTGGGGCAGGCCGGGATCGGCAGCAAACTTGTCTTTGCAAATGAAATTCGCGAGGAGCTGCTGGAGCATGCGGCTATTCACAATGACGCCTGGTCGGTCGATACCCAGGTGCTTGCGGCTCCCATGCAGGAACTCGCGTTCGATGATCGCGGGGTCGCCAGCATACCAAAGGTCGAAATCCTTGAAATGGGGCTACCTTGCTCAGGCGCTTCCCGCGCGGGTCGCAGCAAGCGTGGATTGGTGCATCCTGAAGCCCATCCGGAAGTGGGTCATCTGGTAGTGGCGGCTCTCGTGATAGTGAGCAAGTGCAACGCGGCTATCGTGGTGCTTGAAAATGTTCCCGAATACGCACAGAGCGCGTCGGCGGATATCTTGCGCAACCAGCTTAAGGATATGGGCTACAACACTCACGAACGCGTCTTGAACGGCAAGGAATGGGGATCGTTCGAAAACCGCAACCGCTGGTGCATGGTCGCAGTAACGCAAGGCATCGCGTTTGATTTCGACCAGCTACAACCGCCTGGGCCGAACGGGCGAACGATCAAGGATGTGCTGGATGCTGTGGCCGTGGATGATCCGGCATGGAAGTCCGTTCAGTATCTGAAGGACAAAGAAGTACGGGATGCCGCCAAAGGCTCCGGGTTCGGTATGCAGATGGTCTCGCCTTCCGATAGCTCGGTACCCACTATCAG
>Ga0265327_10004330_pt1 | contig 12651 bp, 8 predicted proteins | sample 41621metaG_FD_202089 | JGI IMG/M metagenome (GOLD analysis project Ga0265327, IMG submission 202089) | Rhizosphere microbial communities from Carex aquatilis grown in University of Washington, Seatle, WA, United States - 4-16-21 metaG | ecosystem: Host-associated > Plants > Roots > Rhizosphere >...
GCTCCTGTATCTCGATCATGCATGGGAAAAAGCCGTTGCCGCCGGCCGCATGAATTCCATGGACGATCTTCATGCCGCCGTCCGGGAGGGCGCGGTGCAGCGCATTCGCCCGAAGATCATGACGGTTTGCGCCATCCTCTTTGGATTGCTGCCCATCATGTGGTCCCCCGCCACTCAGGCAGGCGCCGATGTGATGAAACGCATTGCCACCCCCATGATCGGAGGCGTCGTCACGAGCGCGATCCTGGAACTCTTGATTTACCCAGTGATTTTCGAAATTTGGAAGAAGCGAAAGCTTCCTTCAGCGGGCTGAAACAGCGGCAACCATCGGTGCCGGCGATTGGTTCGGTTCCGATTCTTCCTCGTTCACTTCGCTCTCTGTCTCCCGGTCAAAATGTCAAACTTCAGAGTCACGGCACCCGAGGGGGACTTGATCACAAAGTCATATTCGTTGGTACCCGGAACCTGGACACAACCCAGCAGCTTGTATTGGGAGGCTTTGCCGCCTTCGTGGCTGGGACCCGCATCCACTCCGAGTTTCTGCAGATCACTCGTGGTATAGGAAGCGAGCAGCGTCCCCGCGAGATAAAATGAAAACTCCACACGATCCTCCTGATCGGGCGATGGATCGGGGAAGGCCATGACCGCCACCTTCCCCTTGAGCGGACTCCACCCGAGCACGACACCTCGCGGCGAATACCAGGGATACTGGTCCACTTCCACATCGTGAGCCGCCTCGACCCGCATGATGGTGGTGGTCCCCTTGTTCCCCATGGGTCCGTCCGGGATGCATCGGGCGTAGAAGACGCTTGGCCCGTCCATGCCCTGCACATAGGGGCGGTTGCCAGCCCGCTTGGAAGCAAACGCGGCCAGTGGCACCAATACCGCGAGGATGAATGTGAAAACAGTGTTCTTCATGGGTGCATTACGGCACACGACTCCAATTCTTGGCCGAACTGTGAGTTTCCGGCTGATACGGTGTGCAGCCTTATAGGCATCGGGCGCGTCGGTTTTTGTCCGTTCTGGAGTCGTCGTCTGTAGAATGATGACCGCAACAACGCAGCGGGCAGCGCCGTCTTGGTAAGATGCGCCTGCGCACTCTGCTGGGATCTTTCCTGTTTGTCTTCTGCGGCCTGAATGCCATGGCGGCACAGCGCCCGCCGAACGTGATCTTTATCCTCACGGACAACCAGGGGGACTGGACGCTGGGATGCTATGGGAACAAGGACATCAAGACGCCTCACATTGATGCGCTGGCGGCCAGCGGCATGCGGTTTGTGAATTCGTTTGCTTGCAATCCTGTCTGCTCGCCGAACCGTGCTACGTTGCTCACGGGGCTGATGCCCTCGCAGCACGGGGTGCATTCGTTCCTGGGTGTCGGTTTTCCACAAATGGGTGCGGACGCGTACTGCACCATCGCGGAATTTCCCACGCTTCCGAAAATCCTGAAGGCGCGCGGCTATGCCTGTGGGTTGGTGGGCAAGTGGCATCTGGGCGCCAACCTCACGCCGCAGGAAGGATTCACCGAAGAATGGGTCACCATGCCGCATGGTTCCACGACCACGTTCTTCGATGCGCAGGTGATCGAGAATGGCGCGGTGCGCAAGGAGCCGATGCATCTCACGCAGTTCTGGACGCAACATGCGCTGAAATTCATCGAAAAAGAAAAAGACGTGCCGTTCTTCCTCTACCTCACCTACAACGGTCCCTACGGCCTCGGCCCGGCGCAGCTCAAGGACACGGAGCGCGTGCCACATTGGGCCGACTACGCGGACAAGGAACTGCCCAGCTTCCCGCGGACGAAGATGCATCCGTGGATGCACGACAACAAGGACTACCTCAACAACATCACCTGCATCCGCCGCTACGCCGCGGAAGTGAGCACCATCGACGACGGCGTGGGCGAAATCATGGCCAAGCTCAAGGCGCTGGGGATCGACGAAAACACCATCATCATTTTCGCGGGCGACAACGGCTGGGCCGGCGGGCAGAACGGTATCTGGGGAATGGGCGATCATACGCGACCGCTGAGCGCCTTTGACGCAGAGATGCGGGTGCCCCTGATCTGGAGGCATGCAGGAAAAATCCCCGCAGGCCAGACCAGTGACCTCATGGTGAGCCACGTGAACTTTTTCTCCACGCTGCTGGACTACCTCGGCGGAGGGAAAGATACGCCCGTCTCCGCAAAGAAGCCCGCGCCGAGCTACGCTGCCGCATTGAAAGGGCAAAAGATTTCGGATTGGGACAACACGCTGTTTTACGAATTTGAAAACATGCGCTGCATCCGCACCCTTGACGCCAAACTCACGGAGCGCATCGCGGGCGATCCATCTGAATACTACCACCTGAACGATGATCCCGGCGAAGAACACAACTTGTGGGACAAGTTGGACGCCAAAGGCGACACCATGAGGAAGCACCTCCACGAATATTTCGATGCCAACGCCGATCCGCGCTTTGACCTGTGGCACGGCGGCAAGTCCAAGGCCAAGCCCCATGTTTTCCCCAAGCCATAGTAGGGGCGCCATAAAAATTTCAAAATCCAACCCTCAAATTCCAAGGGAATTCAAACCCCAAAATTCAAACCGTGTTTCGCTGATCGATGTTATTTGAGTGTTGATGCTTGAGTCTTGAAGTTTCCTTGAATTTTGGAGCTTCCCTCTCCTCGTTGTCCGCAATACCTCCGGCTTGCCGCCGTATAACCTTCCCTCCGCACCCGCGCGACTCCCCATGAAATTGCACCTGCTGATCCCGGTCATTCCCGCATTCCTCGCCTCCGGATTGTTCGCCGCTGATCTTGCGCCCGACAAGGGCACCGAGATTCCAGAAAGCGCGAAGCGCCCCGTGGTGCTCACGCTGGGGAAAGCCGATGCCGACAAACTCGCCTCCCAAGCGCCGAAGGCGGAACTTCCCGCGGGCATGGAATTGAAGATCGCCGCCGAGGCACCGCTCGTCACCCATCCCATGATGGGTTGTCTGGATGACAAGGGCCGCCTGTTCGTCGCGGATGCGGTGGGAGCGAATTGGAACAAGAAGCAGCTCGAGGCAAATCCACCCAACCGTGTGCTCATGCTGGAGGACACGAATGGCGACGGCATCTATGACAAGAGCACCGTCTTCGCGGACAAGATGACCTTTCCGCAGGGCGCCTGCTGGCTGAACGGCAGCCTTTACGTGTGTTCGCCGCCGAGCCTGTGGAAGCTCACCGACACGGACGGCGATGGCGTGGCGGACAAGCGCGAAGAACTCGTCACGGGTTTCGATTACACCGGCAACGCGGCGGACGTGCACGGTCCCTGGCTGCACCCCAACGGTCGCCTCTACTGGTGCCACGGTCGCAAGGGTCACAAGGTGGTGGGAAAGGACGGCAAGGTGGTGCATGAAGGACTGGCCTCCGGCATCTGGTCCTGCAAACCGGACGGCACCGATGTGCAATGGCACTCGCTTGGGTGTGGGGACAATCCGGTGAAGGTGGACTTCACTCCGGAGGGTGAGGTCATCGGCGTGCAGAACCTCTACTACTCCCAGCCACGCGGCGATACCATCGTCCACTGGCTCTACGGCGGCGTGTATGAGCGCGCCGACCAGATGAAGGCCATCGAAGGCCTCCCACGCACGCTGGAGCACATGCCGGTGATGTACAACTTCGGCCACGTGGCAGTGAGCGGCTGCTGTTTTTACCGGAGCGGCACGCTCTTTCCCAGCAATCCGCTGCAACTGCTCGTGACGCATTTCAACACCCAGCGCGTGGTGCGCATGGAACTCACGCCTGACGGCGCCACCTACAAGGCCACCGAGAATGAGTTCCTCAAGCTCCACGATCCCGACGTGCATTTCACCGACGTGATCGAAGACCCGCGCGATGGATCGCTGCTCGTCATCAACACCGGCGGCTGGTTCCGCATCGGCTGTCCTTCCAGTCTCATGGCCAAGCCGGATGTCATGGGCGCGATTTATCGGATAAGGAAACAAGGACCTCCTGTGCTTGCCGTCAAAGCTCAGCCTTCCCCGCCCGACACACATCGATCATGGTCGAACCGCAAGGTGGAGGATATCGAAAAAGTGCTCACTTCTGCGTCTTCGAATCACGATCTCCTCCCGGTCTATGAAGCCATCGTCAAGAAGGTGGAACATGGCGAAGATTTGACTACGCACCTCATCAGTTCCCTCTATTGGAGCGCTACCAATTGGCGCGTTGATGATCCGGTCCTTGAGCATGCCGCCATTCTGGCAACAGCAAATCTAATCGACCAATCTCCTAATGGTTACGCGATTGTCTACGGAGGGAACGGAAACTCCGATCGTGCAGACCGCATTCACGAGCTTGGCCAAATCACCCGAGCCATGATGCTCGAGAGTCGCCTCAAGATAGCTCCGGGAGATGACGATACACGAAAAGCCCAGAAACAGCTCATTTGGAAGCATCTCGTCGAGGCTGCCCTTAACGGTGCCGAAGATGACGGAAAAATCCCGAAAGAGCGCACAGTTCTACAACCTGCAAATGGCATCACGGTTCTGTCTCGCTCCGGATGCGCGATTGATATGGGTTCCGAAAGACTGAGCTCCTGGCTGACGGCGGCGAAGATCAACAAGCCGCAGCTTGACGACCTGACTCTCGTTGTCTCCCAAAGTCTTTCCCAACCCAAAGCGCAGGAATTGCTCGCGGCCATGCTGACCCATCCATCCCGCGAGGTGCACAAGGCAGCCGTCAAGATTCTCGCCGACCAGACTTCAGGCGTCACCAACGACGCTTGGCTGCGGCCTTTAGAAAAAGAATTGGCGAGTGGCAAATCTGGTGATCTCTCCCTGCTTCTCGACGCTGTGCGCCGATTGAATACCAACTATTTTGACACTGGCCTTCAAATCATTGCCGGCGACACGAAGCGCCCGCTCGCCATCCGTCTGAAGGCGCTCGACGCCATGAAGGGGCTGAAGCTCACCGCCGAGACTTTTGCCATGCTCCAGGCCGTGCTCACCAAGGCGGACTCTTCCGCGGCGGCGCGCATCCAGGCGGCAGGGATGCTGGCGCACGCGTCGTTGCAGAAGGATCAGATCAGTTCGCTTTCTCCCTTGCTGGCCTCGGCAGGGCCGCTGGAATTGAAGTCTCTGCTCAGCCTCATCAGCAAGTGCAAGGACATCCAGTTGGCGCGCACCGTCTCACTGGACCTCGCGAAGAATCCCGTCATCAACAGCCAGCAGGAAAGTGTGTACCGCACGGCATTCAGCTCGCAGCCACCGGAATTGTTTGAAACCATCATCCTGCCCGCCTTGCGCAAGGCGAATGAAGCAAGCGACGCAAAGATGCGGCAACTGGCACCGCTGGCGGACAAAGTCATCGCGCACGGCAACCCGAAGGCCGGCAGGCTGATCTATGAAAGCGGGAAGAGCGTGTGCATCGCGTGTCACCAGGTCGGCGACAAGGGGCGCTCCATCGGGCCGAACCTCTCGCACATCGGCGCAATTCGTACGGAGCGCGACCTGCTGGAGAGCATCATTTTCCCCAGCAACACGCTGGCGCGCGACTACGAGGCGCACGTCATCGAGACCAGCGACGGCCAGAACATGATGGGCGTAATCAAGAGCCACACGGCGGAGGGTTTGATACTGGTAGATGCCACCGGTTTGGAAAAATCGATCCCCGATTCGCAGATCGTGGCCAACACCACCTTGACCACCAGCCTGATGCCCATGGGACTGGATCAAACGCTCACCGAGAAGGAACTGTGCGACCTCGTGGCGTGGCTGAGGAGTCTGAAATAACTGGGGCAAAACTCCAACCGATCAAATCCCAACACTCAAGGAAAATTCAAATTCCAAGACTCAGGTGAAGCCTTTTGAGTTTTGATTTTTGATCCTTCCTTGAAACTTGAGGATTGGGATTTGGAGTCTTCTGATCCACGATTGCTGTCGCCTCGCACCACGCAGTCTGTTAGAGTGATGAAGTAATTCAACCGAGGACATTCCATGACACAGCGCCGATGGTTTTTGAAGAGTGCTGCGGGTGCAGGAACCTTGACGGCATTGGGTGACTTGGGATTCATGGCGGGGCTGCCGCCCGTCTCCGCACAAGAGGCGAAGATGGATCCCAAGCTGGTGCAGTTCCAGCCGGAGATCGAGCCGCTGGTTCGGCTGTTGGAGGACACACCGCGCGAGCGTGTCCTGGAAGAAGTGGCGGCCCGCATCAAGCGTGGCGTTTCTTACCGCGAAGTCCTGGCCGCGCTGCTGCTGGCAGGCGTGCGCAGCGTGCAGCCACGCCCTGTCGGCTTCAAGTTTCATGCGGTGCTGGTGGTAAACTCCGCTCATCTGGCGAGTCTCGCGGCGCCGGACTCGGACCGATGGTTGCCGATCTTCTGGGCCATCGACCAGTTCAAGGTTTCCCAAGCGGCCAACGTGAAAGAAGGCAACTGGAAGATGTCGCCGGTAAATGAGTCCGCCGTGCCGAAGAGTGACCGAGCGAGGAAGATGTTCACCGAAGCGATGGATCATTGGGACGAAGCGGCGGCAGATACAGCGGTCGTGGGCATGCTGCGCACCGCCGGTGCGGATGAACTCTTCGAGATTTTTGCCCGCTACGGTGCCCGCGATTACCGCGATATCGGGCACAAGGCCATCTATGTTTCCAACAGTTTTCGCTGCCTGGAAGTCATCGGCTGGCAGCATGCGGAACCGGTGCTTCGGTCACTGGCTTATGCGTTGCTGGACCGCTCCGGCGCCAAGGAAAATCCCTCTCAGGCGGACCTGCCCGCGGATCGTCCGTTCCGGGAGAACCTTGAGAACCTGAAGAAGATCAAGGCGGGCTGGCTCGATGGCAAAGCCGATGCCGCCGCCACCAAGGAGATGTTGCAGGCCATCCGCACCGCTTCCTCCGCGGACACCGCAGCGCTGACGGTAAAACTGCTGGGCCAGGGCGTGGCGCCCGAGTCCCTGTTCGAGGCTTATCTCAACGGCGCCGGCGAACTGCTCATGCAGGCGCCAGGCATCATCTCGCTGCATGCCATGACCTTCACCAACGCGGTGCACTACGCGTGGCATCGCGTGCAGGACGATGAGACTCGCCGCCTGCTCCTGCTGCAGAATGCGGCCTTCCTTCCGCTTTACCGGGGCGACCGACCGGACAAGGGCATTCACCTTGATGAATTGGAACCGGTGATGCCCACGGCCAAAGGCGACGATGCACTCGCGGAGATTTTCGCGCAGATCAGCAAGAACAAGCTCGGCGCCGCACGGAAGATCCTTGGCTATCTCAAAGACCAGCCCGACGCCCGGCCCTTCTCCGATGCCGCACGACGCCTCGTGTTTCTCAAAGGCAACAATGCGCACGATTACAAATTCAGCGCTGCCGTGCTGGAAGACAGTGAACGACTCACGCAAACGGGACGCAAACGGCTGCTGGCCGCAAGCGCCTTCTATTTCCGCGGCTCTGGCGATGCGGACAACGACCTTGTGAAACGTACCCGTGCCGCACTGGGTGCCTAAAATAATTCCACTCCCCGCCAACCTGAGCCTTTCCCTCCATGAACAAGACTTCGCTCCTCCTCAGCCTGCTCGTGAGTTTTGCCTGCAACATTTGCGCCCAAGATTGGGCCAAGGCGCGTCTGGAAAAATCGCCGCGTCACCTGGAATGGATCAAGGTGAAGCATGACAAGCGGGAAGTGAACTGCTTCATCGCGTATCCGGAAGTGAAAGAGAAGGCGCCGGTCGTGCTCGTGATCCACGAGATTTTTGGGCTGAGCGATTGGGTGCGGGGCGTCACGGACCAGTTCGCGGAGGCGGGCTACATCGCCATCGCACCGGACCTGCTGAGCGGCGCAGCCGCGGGAGGCGGAGGCACGGCGGAGCTTGGCGGCATGGACGCCGTGCGCAAGGCCATCTCTGGGCTGCCGCCGGACCAGATCACCGCCGACCTAAATGCGGTGGCCGCCCATGTGACCCAACTGCCCGCCAGCAATGGAAAACTCTTCGTCGCCGGCTTTTGCTGGGGTGGCGGCCAGAGCTTCCGCTATGCCACCAACAACAAGGACCTGAAAGCGGCTTTTGTCTTCTACGGCTCAGGCTCCGCAGCCGGGGACATGCCCCGCATCACCGCCCCGGTGTACGGGTTCTACGCGGGAAACGATGCGCGCATCGGCGCAACGGTGCCGGCCACCACGGAGGAAATGAAAAAGGCGGGCAAGACTTACGATCCCGTCACTTATGAAGGCGCCGGCCACGGCTTCATGCGCGCGGGTGAAGATCCAGCGGGAAATGAGGCGAACAAGAAAGCCCGTGACGAATCGTGGAAACGCATGCTGGGCATTATCAAAAAATCCTGACCTAACTCCGGGCGAATTTCCCCGTAACAACTCCGGTTTCGGGATTAATCGAGATGCCGCAGGAGTGGTTTAGCTTCCCATGATCTGCTTCTGACTGTAAAGGCGCTGGCAAAAGAAAACCCGCCATCTTTGAGATGGCGGGTAGGTTTCGGGGTTTGTGTGAATGTCCGTGATCAGGCGCCCTTTTTGGCTTTCTTGAACCGGGCCCATCTTGCCCGCTGTGCTGCCGCGATCTTCTCACGTGCTTCAGGAGAAAGATTTCTCTTCTTTCTCGTTTTGCGCGTGGAGAGTACCGCCGCCGCGGTGCTGGAAGTTGCTCCACTTTGACCCAGAATAGAGGAGAGTTCGGCTTCCAAGGCTTGGATTTTCTCAGCGAGCACAAGCGCGTGCCTGAGTCGCTTCACTAGGGGTTGGGATGTATTAGCCATTGCATCAGCCTAAAGCAATGAGGCAAAATCGTCAACCTCTTGAAACCCTTAGAGTTAGCTCAGGCATTTCTTTCGATCATTGTATAAATACCTAGGGAGCTACCGTACACGCTTTTTCGGCATTGCATCATGCTGCGCAGATGAATACCACCAGGGCGATCATGGTAAGAGCTGCAAGCAGGACGTCGGCGGGGCTCATGCCGAGTGAGGCGGCCCATTGCTGTTGCTTGGTGTGACATGAATGAAGGACCCGGGCTAGAGAGGCAGTAGACATGTTTTTTCAGGGTTGGTCGGTTAGTCGTGGGGAAGGCGAGCCTTTCCACAGCAATGGTAGTGCCAGTCAAAGGTGCTTAATAGCTGCGAAATAGAAGGAATTAACTGTTTCCGCCGTGGCGGATTGGAGCCCGACAAAACGGCAAAATCCGTTACGAGGCTCCGCGCAAATCATTCACAATCCTGAAAGGCCCTGCACCGTCGTTCCGTCTAACATTTCCCTATGAATAAATTCTTTCTTACCATCACCTCCCTCACCTTTGCTTTGGCTCTCAGCGCCCATGCCGAAGCCACCGTCACCCTCACCGGCGTGCACAACTGCTGCAAGAGCTGCACCACCGGCATCAGCAAGGCCGTGGAATCCGTTCCCGGCGCCAAGGCCACCGCGGACAAGGGCACTGTAACGATTACCGCAAAGACCCAGGCTGACGCCACCAAGGCCACCGCCGCACTTCTCAAGGCCGGTTACTATGGCGAAGGCGGCAGCGCCAAGGCGGCCACCGCCAGCGATGGCAAGGTGAAGTCCGCCACCGTCACCGGCGTGCATCTTTGCTGCGGCAAGTGCGTGACCGCCTTCAACGACGCCGTCAAGACCGTCGGCGGGACGAGCGATGCCACCAAGGGCGCCAAGAGCGTCAAGGTGGAAGGCGACTTCTCCCCGAAGGACCTTCTGGCCGCGCTCAACAAGGGCGGCTTCAACGGCGAAGTGAAGTAGTCGAAGTAGTCCTCGGCTGAACTTTTAACATCCAATCAAGGGGCGGTGAGCAATCACCGCCCTTTTTGTTTGCCCACGCGCCGGGCGCAGCCATCATCGCCTATGATCGCCTACGTCCGCGGCCCTGTTGTCGAAGCCCTGCCCAACCGCATCACCGTGGACGTGCACGGTGTGGGCTATCAGTGCCTGGTGCCGCTCAGCACTTACGACAAGATCGTCGGCAGCACGGGCGAGGTAAAACTGCTCACGCACCTGCACGTCACGGAACGTGATCACACGCTCTTCGGTTTTGCCACGAATGAGGAGCGTGACCTGTTTCGCCTGCTCATGGACCGTGTCAGCGGCATCGGCCCCAAGCTGGCGCTGGCGGTGTTGAGCGGCACGAGTGTGTCTGATTTCAAAGACAACGTCATCCGCGGAGATGTCGCGGCGCTTTCGCGCATCAGCGGCGTGGGCAAGAAGACTGCGGAGAGAATCGTGCTGGAACTTAAAGACAAGGTCGGAATCGTGGAAACATGGCAGGCGGCCAAGGGCAGTGCCGCCGCGCACGATCCCTCCCAGGCCGCGCAGACGGACGCGGTGCTGGCGCTCATCGCGTTGGGCTACAAGCAGAATGAAGCGCAGAAGTCCGTGCAGGACCTGGTGAAGAAAGCTGGCGCGGATGCGGCAAACATCACGGCGGACAAGCTGATCCGCGAGGCGCTGCGGGCGCTGTGAGATCTATGCGTCCAAATCTTTCGCGCGCTGAATGGCGCGCAGCATGGCACGGGCCTTGTTGAGCACCTCGTTGTATTCGTAGGTGGGATCGGAATCCGCGACCACACCGGCACCGGCTTGCACGTAAGCTTTGTTGTCTTTGAGCAGGCAGGTGCGCAGGGCAATGCAACTGTCCAGCGTTCCATCGAAGCCGAAGTAACCTACGGCGCCCGCGTAGGCGCAACGCTTGTTTTTCTCGAGCTCGTTGATGATCTCCATGGCGCGCACCTTGGGCGAACCACTCACGGTACCCGCCGGAAAAGTAGCGCGCATCACGTCATAGGCGCTGTGGGAAGGCGAGAGTTTCCCTTCCACATTGGAAACGATGTGCATGACGTGCGAATAGCGCTCGATGATCATGAGCTCGTTGACACGCACGCTGCCAAACTCCGCCACGCGTCCCACGTCATTGCGCGCCAGGTCCACGAGCATGATGTGTTCCGCGCGTTCCTTCGGGTCGTGCAGCAGGTCATCCGCGAGCTGTTCATCCTCCTGCGGAGTCTTGCCCCTCCAGCGCGTGCCCGCGATCGGGCGAATTTCGATTTTGCCGTCGAGGCACTTCACGTGCACCTCAGGCGAACTGCCCACCAAGGAAAAGCCATCCGGGAAGCGCAGACAGAACATGTAGGGTGACGGATTCACATGCCGCAGCGCGCGGTAGAGATCCAGCGGCGAGGCCTTAAACTCCGTCTGGAGCCGCAGCGAAGGCACAAACTGGAAGATGTCCCCCGCCTTGATGTATTCCTTCCCGGCGAGCACCATGGCCTCGTATTCGGCCTGCGTGGTGTTGGCCTGCACGCCGCCGAGTCCGTCGCCGGAGTCAGGGGCGAAGGCCTGCAGAGCCTTCACCTGCAGTGGCGCTTCAAGCTTGGCGATGATCTTGGTGATGCTCTCCTGCGCGGAGGCATAAGCGGCTTCGAGTGATGCGTGGTCCGGGAGGAACACATTCGCCACCACCGTGAGCTTGCGATGCTTGTGATCAAAGATCAGCACGGTATCCGCGATCATGAACACCATGTCAGGCACTTTGAGTTCGTCCGGCGGCGGTGCCGGCAGGGTGGGCTCAAAGAAGCGCACCATGTCATACGACAGGTAACCCACCGCACCACCGTGGAACACCGGCAAGGGCGCAGGCGCCACCGGCTTGAATTGCGCCATGATCTGCTCCAATTCGCGCAGTGGATCGCTTTCCGCGGTGAACTTTCTCACCTGGCCGCGCTCCTCGATTTCGATTTCATGCCCGCGCGCGGTAAAGATGAGCCGCGGATCACTGCCCAGCAGCGAGTAGCGGCCCGAGTGCTGGGTCAGCTCCGCGGATTCAAGGAGGAAGCCGTAGCGGCCGTCATGAAGCTGCTGAAACGCGGAGAGCGGCGTTTCGTAGTCCGCCGCCAGTTCTACCCACACCGGCACGAGATTGCCCTGCTGGGCCCGTGCCTGGAAGGTAGTAAAGTCTGGCTGGAGATAACGCGCGTTCATGGTGGAACAAAAAGAGGGCGAATGTGGACGCGGGCGACGAAGGGCGCAACTCTTGCGCTCATCCGTCATGGTCACCCGCGCCAAGGCGGTCGGTTTAGAGCCAGCTCCGGATTACGCCGGGGCAAATACCTGCCACAATAATGGCCACGGTAAACAGCACCAACAGCGCACGCGAAAGCGGGCTGAAGGGCACGGTGATGGGCGATTCCGGGCCCTTGGAATACAGGGCCAGGATGACCTTGAAGTAATAGTAGAAACCCGCTGCGGCGCCGATGACGGCGATGGCGAGGTAGGGATAGGCGTCGAAGCCATCCAGCACGACGGAGAAGAAGACGAGGAACTTGCCGATGAATCCCGCGGTGAGCGGCAGACCCGCGAGGGAGGCGAGCGCAATGGTGAGCGCGAGACCGGCGAGCTTGTGCTGCTTGGCAAAACCACGGAGCGAGGCGATGTCTTCCCCCATGCCGTGGGCGCGCGCAGTGCTCAGCACCAGGAAGCAGACCATCGTCATCGGCAGATAGGTGGCCAAGTAGAACGCCACCACCTGCGCCGGAGTGAAATCAAGTCCGTGCCCATGCACGCAGGCCAGCGCCAGCAGGAGATAACCCGCATGCGAGATACTGGAGTAGGCGAGCAACCGCTTGAAATTGGTTTGACCGATCGCGGCCAGATTCCCTACGAGAATGGTCGC
>Ga0265327_10004331_pt1 | contig 12650 bp, 9 predicted proteins | sample 41621metaG_FD_202089 | JGI IMG/M metagenome (GOLD analysis project Ga0265327, IMG submission 202089) | Rhizosphere microbial communities from Carex aquatilis grown in University of Washington, Seatle, WA, United States - 4-16-21 metaG | ecosystem: Host-associated > Plants > Roots > Rhizosphere >...
GAGCTGCTGGCAGGCCTGGACGAACAGGTGACCCGGCCGGCCGCGCATCTGCTGCCCCTGCACCGCGGGGAGGACGGCAGCGGCTGGGAAAGCGCCGACTGGCAACTGCGTCGCGGCCGGATCGTGCTGACGGAAGGTCGGTCTCCGGCAGGTCTGCGGCTCCCACTGGCCGCCGTCTCCTGGAAGCCGGCCCCACACCCGGCCGAGGCGGATCCGCTCAGCGCTGCAGCCGAACTCGATACGCAGCGATCCGGATCCGCGGCCGTCGTGCCCGCGGACGGTGTACCCACCACAGCCATGGTTGCCGAGATCCGCGACGGGCTGCTGTACCTGTTCCTGCCGCCCCTGGAGAGCCTCGACGATTTCGTAGATCTCATCGCCCGCGTCGAGGCGGCAGCCACCTGCCCACTGGTGATCGAAGGGTATGGCCCGCCGCCGGACCCTCGGCTCGAAGCCATGAGCGTGACTCCCGACCCGGGTGTCATCGAGGTCAACGTGACACCCACCGGCAGCTTCGCCGAGCAGTCCCGCCAGCTCGAGGTGTTGTACGAGGAGGCACGGAAAGCCCGGCTGACCACCGAATCGTTCGACACCGACGGCACCCACACCGGGACCGGAGGGGGTAACCACATCACGTTGGGGGGCCGGACCCCGGCGACGTCGCCGTTGTTGCGGCGGCCCGATCTACTGGTCTCGCTGCTGACCTACTGGCAGCATCACCCCGCGTTGTCGTATCTGTTCTCGGGACGATTCGTCGGCACCACCTCGCAGGCCCCACGTGTCGACGAGGGGCGCGAAGAGGCGTTGTACGAGTTGGAGATCGCCTTCGCGGAGATCGAGAGATTGACGACATCGCCCGGCCCCGACCGTGCTGCGGACGCCGCGCCGTGGCATGTGGACAGGGCGCTGCGGCACCTGCTCACCGACATCACCGGGAACACCCACCGTGCGGAGTTCTGCATCGACAAGCTGTACAGCCCCGACAGTGCGCGCGGGCGTCTGGGCCTGTTGGAGCTGCGGGGATTCGAGATGCCTCCGCATTTCCAGATGGCGATGGTCCAGTCTCTGTTGGTGCGCGCGCTGGTCGCCAAGTTCTGGGAACAACCCCTACGGGCGCCGCTGATACGACACGGTGCAAATCTTCATGGCCGTTACTTGTTGCCACACTTCATCATTCACGACATCGCTCAGGTTGCCGCCGATCTGCGCGCGCACGGCATCGGTTTCGAGACCAGCTGGCTCGATCCTTTCACCGAGTTCCGGTTCCCACGGATCGGCACCGCGGTGTTCGACGGTATCGAGGTCGAACTGCGCGGGGCCATCGAACCGTGGCGGGTGCTGGGGGAGGAGGCGACCGCAGGAGGCACCGCGCGCTACGTCGATTCCTCCATCGAACGCGTGCAGGTGCGGGTCATCGGCGCCGACCGATCCCGGTACGTCATCACCTGCAACGGTCAGCCCATCCCGCTGCTCTCGACGGCAAACCCGGATGTGCAGGTGGCCGGAGTCCGTTATCGGGCCTGGCAGCCGCCCAGCGCTCTGCACCCGAGCATCACCGTCGATGACCCGCTGCGATTCGAGCTCATCGACACCGCTAACGCCCTGTCTCGCGGCGGCTGTACGTACCACGTATCGCACCCGGGCGGCCGTGCGTATGACGATCCTCCGGTCAATGCGGTGGCGGCCGAAGCACGCCGCGGTCGGCGTTTCGATGCCACCGGTTACACCACCGGTCGTGTCGATTTGTCAGACTTGCGCGAGAAACAAGCCCGCATGTCCACCGATGCGGTCGCGCCCGGCATCCTGGATTTACGCCGTGCGAGGACGGTGGGGCGCAGGTGAGAGAGCGGAACAGGAAGGAAGGTAGCGACGGTGGCAGCACCTGCTTCGGGGGCTCCCGCCGGACCCGGCTACCCGTTGACCGATAACCCGCTGATCGCGCAGTACCGCAGCGCGCGCGCCCAGGGAGCACTGTTCGAGGTCGGCCGGCGGGGCAGTCAGGCTGGGTACGACGAGTTCCTGGCGCCCGACGGGAACGTCCGCCCGGCGTGGACCGACTTGGCCGACGCCATCGCGCAACGCGGCCGTCCCGGTTTGGACCGTCTGCTGGATCGCGTCCGCACTCTGATCGACAGCGACGGCATCACCTACATGGATCCCCGGCGCGTCGCGGGATCTGCGTCCGGGCCCGATGCGCCCACCCATCCGGTGCCGTGGCGTCTGGATGGGCTCCCGTTATTACTCGACCCCGCTGACTGGAACGTGCTGGAGGTTGGTCTCACCCAGCGGGCCACGCTGCTGGACGCCGTTCTCAGCGACCTGTACGGGCCTCAGGAACTGATCAGATCCGGCGCGTTGCCACCGCAGCTGCTTTTCGCCCATCCCGGTTATGTGCGGGCCGCCCACGGCATGGCCCTGCCCGGTAGGCATCAGCTCTTTCTGCTCGGATGCGATATCGGCCGCACGAGCGTTGGCGACTTCCGGGTGAACGCCGACTGGACACAGGCGCCCTCGGGTGCCGGGTATGCGATGGCGGATCGCCGCGTGGTCGCGCACGCCGCTCCCGATCTCTACGAGAAGGTCGCGCCAAGGCCGACCTCATCGTTCGCGCAAGCGCTGCGCCTGGCGCTCATCGATGTCGCCCCCGAATCGGTCGAGGATCCGACGGTGGTCGTGCTCAGCCCAGGCATCCACTCCGAGACATCATTCGACCAGGCCTACCTCGCGTCGGTACTGGGATTTCCACTGGTCGAGTCCGCGGATCTGGTGGTACGCGACGGCAAACTCTGGATGAGATCGCTGGGCACCCTGCGCCGAGTGGATGTGGTGCTACGCCGCGTCGACGCCGGCTACTCCGATCCGCTGGACTTGCGGGCAGACTCGCGTCTGGGGGTTGTTGGCCTGGTCGAGGTGCTGCGCCGGGGTGCGGTCACCGTCGTCAACTCGTTGGGCAGCGGGATCCTGGAAAATCCGGGCCTGGCCCGTTTCCTGCCGGAGTTGTCGTATCGCCTGCTCGAGGAGCCGCTCGCGTTGCCGGGCGTCCAGACCTGGTGGGGCGGCATCGATGCGGAGCGTTCGCACCTGCTCGCCAACCTGGGCACGCTGTTGGTCAAATCGACAGTGGCGGACGAGGTATATACCGGACCGTTGCAGTCCTCGGAGACACTGGAGACATTGCGGGCACGTATCGAGGCGGCACCCTGGCGCTGGGTCGGTCAGGAACTTCCCGAACTGTCGGTGGCCCCCACCTATCTGCGGCCGGGCGCCCTCGCCGCGGCACCGATCGGCATGCGGCTGTTCACCGTCGCACAGCGCGGTGGGTATGCGCCGATGATCGGTGGTCTCGGTTATGTCGCTGCTTCCGGGTACTCGGGATCGACACTCAACAGCCTTGCCGCCAAAGATATCTGGGTCCAGCAGCCGGATCGCGATCAGACCGAGCGGGCGCTGACCGTCGCGCCGCTGGATCTGCCCGCCGGGCGATTGGCGGGCGCCGACGCGGTCAGCTCGCCGCGCGTGTTGTCCGATCTGTTCTGGCTTGGGCGATACGGAGAGCGTGCCGAGAATCTCGTTCGGCTGTTGTCTGTTACCCGGGAACGGTTCCACGAGTATCGGTATCGGCAGTTCATGGAGGCCAGTGAATGCGTCCCGGTGCTGCTGAAGGCGCTTGGCGACATCACCGGCACCGACACCGGATCCGAAGATCTGGGAACCCAACTGTGGTCGCTGACGGTGGACAAGGAGCGGGTCGGTTCCCTGGCCCAATCGGTGGAGCGCCTCGGCCTGGCCGCCCGCGCGGTTCGCGACCAGATGTCCAACGACACCTGGATGGTGCTCGGTGGCATGGACCGGGCCATCGCTGCGGCGGCGGCCGAGTACGACGACAGCACGCGTTCGGGAGGCAACTCCATTCGCGCCGATGACACAGTGCTCGCCGCCACCCAAACACAAGTATTGGCAGGGCTTCTCGCGCTATCAGGCCTGGCGGCGGAGTCGACAGTTCACGACATCGGCTGGACGATGATGGATATCGGCAAGCGCATCGAGCGTGGCCTCGGCCTGACGGCGCTGTTGCGTTCCACGCTGACGGCGGTCCGCGGCCGCGCGGCCGAGCAGTCGGTCACTGAATCCACGCTGGTGGCTTGCGAGTCCTCGGTGATGTACCGCCGCCGCACCCGCGGCAAGATCAGCCTGGAGGCGGTGGCCGACCTGCTGCTGTTCGATGCTGTGAACCCGAGATCGCTTCTGTATCAGGTGGAATCGCTGCGCACCGACCTCAAGTCACTGCCGAGCGCCTCGGGGACCTCGCGTCCCGAGCGGCTGGTGGAGGATCTGGTGACGCAGTTGCGGCGGATTGATCCGTCCGATCTGGATGCCGCCGGTGAGGATGGGCAGCGCGATACGCTTGCTGAAACTCTCGACAACGTGCATCAGGCATTGCGCGAGTTGTCCACCGTGGTCACGAGGACACACTTATCCATGCCGACCGGAATGCAGCCACTGTGGGGACCCGACACGACGCGGAGGTTGCCGTGACCGACGGTCTTGGCCCAAGCGGCTCAGCGGTCACCCGGTATCAGGTGACGCACCGCACCCTGTACCAATACTCCGACGACGTCACAAGCTCCTATGGCCGTGGCTATCTCACGCCACGTGACACCGATTGGCAACGTTGCGAATCAAACGAGCTGATCGTCGAGCCGGAACCCTCGGACAGTTCCACCGGTAGAGACCTCTACGGGAACCTCAGTTCGTACTTCCACGTCACCACGCCACACCGCGAGCTGAGCGTGACGGCCCGCTCCATCGTCGACGTCAGTGCCCCGTCACCACCCGGCGCGGGGTGGGAGCAGGCATGGGAGCTGGCCCGTCCGGCCTATGCGGAATCGTCGGGGGCGGGAGCGCTGGCCACCGAGTTCGTGCTGGATTTGGTGCCTCCGGAGATTACCGACGACGTAGAGGCCTACGCCGCAGTGAGTTTCACAGCAGGACGGCCGCTCGGGGAGGCCGTCGTGGATCTGATGGGCCGGATCTATCGCGATTTCCAGTACCGGTCGGGATCGACCACCATTTCCACCAAGGTCAGCGAGGTGCTGGCCGCGGGGGAAGGCGTCTGCCAGGATTTCGCGCGCATGGCGGTCACGGCGCTGCGCACGCAGGGGCTCGCGGCACGTTACGTCTCCGGCTATCTGGCGACGAACCCGCCGCCGGGACAACCCCGCCTCGTCGGTGCCGACGCCACCCATGCCTGGGCGGCGGTGTGGGTTCCGCCCGACGGATGGGTCGCGTTCGACCCGACGAATGACACCGTCGCCGACGAGCGGTACGTCACCGTCGCGTGGGGTCGCGATTACGCCGATGTACCGCCGCTGCGCGGCATCATCTACACCGACTCCGAAAGCAGCACGATCAAAGTGTCGGTGGACGTCGCACCGTGTGAGGAGAGCCCAGCGCATGCGTGACTTCATCTGCCCGCAGTGTGGTCAGCATCTGGCATTCGAAAATTCGGTGTGCCTGTCCTGTGGCAGTCACGTCGGGTTTTCGCTTCAGGACAAGGCGCTGTTGGTGATCGCCAACGACGACGGACCCGGGTTCGTCGACTCCGATGATCACCGCCTGTGTGCGAACCTTCATGTGGCCGAATGCAATTGGCTGGTGTACGGCACGGCTTCGGGCACGCTATGCGCATCCTGTGAGCTCACACGCACCCGGCCCAACGACTCTGACAGCACGGCCCTGCCTGCGTTCGCGGAGGCGGAGAAGGCCAAGCGCCGGCTCATCGCCGAACTCGCAGAGCTGCGGCTACCGGTGACGGGGCGTGATGTCGATACCGAGTTCGGGCTGGCCTTCGATCTGCTCTCCAGCGAGCAGGAACCGGTAATGACGGGACATCACAACGGGGTGATCACCCTGGATCTCGCCGAGGGTGATGACGTGCATCGCGAGCAGCTTCGCATCTCCATGGATGAGCCGTATCGCACCCTGCTCGGACATTTCCGTCACGAGATCGGGCATTACTTCTACTACCGGCTCGTCGGGGTTTCTGCGGACTATGTCGAGAGATTCCGTGCACTGTTCGGTGATGCGGATGCCGACTACCAGGCCGCATTGGATCGCCACTATCAGCAGGGCGTGCCCGAGGGGTGGGAGGCCAATTTTGTCTCCTCCTATGCCACCATGCATCCCGCCGAGGACTGGGCGGAGACCTTCGCGCACTATCTGCATATCCGCGACACGTTGGACACCGCAGCTTCCTTCGCGCTGGCGCCGGCGGGCGGCACCTTCGATCGCCGGGTTCTAGGTCCCAGCGGATTCGACACCATCATCGAGATGTGGCTGCCGCTGGCGTGGTCGCTCAATATGGTCAACCGCTCCATGGGGCGCGATGACCTGTACCCCTTCGTGCTGCCCGGTCCGGTGCTGGAGAAGATGCGGCTGATCCACGAGGTTGTCGTGGCGGCGGGAGATGCTGCCGCTTAACTACCCGCCAGGGGTGGCAAATACGAAGAGTGCCATGAACGCCACGTTGATGAAAAAGGTGGCTTCCACGAGGCTCACGGTAATGAAAAATGGTGTAAACAAACGGTTCTGAGATTCGGGCTGGCGCGCCACCCCGGCAATGAGCTGTGCACCAGCCATGCCGTCACCAATACCGGCGCCGATCGCGCCGCCGGCGAGCGTTATCGCTCCGGCCAGTAGCGCGTTGCCCATGAGTAGATCAGTAGCCATGATGTGCACCTTTCATCGTTGTGGCGTCCAACATCGCAGCGATGATCTTCACCGCTGAGCCGATACCGTCCTCATCGTTAATCAGTCGCGAGAGGCGTTGGGCTTCTTGGCGATACCGTGATTCAGTGATCGCTTGTGTAATCGATGCCGACAGCTCCTCGGCGCGAAGTGACACGCGCGGTAGCGCACTGGTGGCTGCACCGGCTTGAGACAGTCGGGCGGCCCAGAAGGGTTGATCCATGATGCCGGGCACGGGAACTGAGGGGACACCGGCGCGCAGCGCAGCCGCGGCCGTGCCGGCGCCACAGTGGTGGACGACAGCGGCCATCCGCGGAAACAGCCAGGAGTGCGGAACATCGTCGATGGTGAGGACGTCATCGCTCAGACCGGCAAGTCCGGCCCATCCGCGTTGCACGACCGCTCGGACCCCAGCGGTATGTGTCGCGGTGGCAATGATCTCCGAGAGTTCGGGCCCGCGGGACGTGGCAGTACTACCGAAACCGAGAAACACGGGTGCCGGTCCGTTCTTCAGAAATTCGTCCAGCTCTGTTGGCGGTAGCCAGGTTTCGTCAGGGGCGGGCCACCAGTAGCCGGTTTGATGCCAGTGCGTGCGCCAATCACGGGGACGTGTGACGACATGCCGGCTATATCCGTGCACGATGGGCCAGCTGTTGGCGCGGGCCCCGTGATATCGATGCAGCGACGCCGGGGCCAGTCCGAGGTGGCGGCGCAGATCGTTGATGAGTGGGGTGTAGATCCGTTCACCCGACTGGGCAAGACGCCATATCAACCGATTGCCGTACCTGCCGAACGAGCGGGTGGTGAGTGGTGGGGGTGCAAATTCGGCAGTGGGGCAAGCTGGTTGGAGTGCGAGCCCTGCACTGGGTATGCCCAGGGCCTCGGCGACGTGATACCCGAGCAGGGTGCCCACGGGGCCCTCTGCCAACAGGAGATCGGCGTCGTGTGCGGTGCTGGCCATCGCCTCGCCGACGCCCACAAGTCCGGCGCGCATCTCGGCGAGAGCCGCACCCGAGGGGCGCATCCGGGCGCCGTCCACGAGTGCCTGACCATGTTGGGAGTCCCGCGTTGCTGTCTCGGTATCGCCGGGCAACGGTCGAAATTCCAGGCCGGAGGCGCGCACCAGCTGTGCATAGGGATGTTGCGCGGCGATGACCACATGCGCAGACAGGCTGTCGCGCAGCCGAGTTCCCAGCCCGGTCAGCGGTGCGACATCTCCGCGGGTGCCATACGCGGAGATCACGATCGTCGTCATCGCGCTGCACCGACGGCTTTGGTGAACATGTCGACCAGTTGCTCCCCGTATCCGATCGCGTCGTAGTTCGCGTCGCGGCCCAACTCCCATACGGCGCCATCCAGTGCGGCTCGTAAGGCGTTCTTCATGAACCGAGGTGATACCCGCTGGAACTCGCCGGTCGCGATGCCGTCGACGAAGATCGCCTCGGGGTCCATGGCGGCGAACTCGGCAGGCGGCGCTGTGCCGGACGCGGCCTGGTCGAACCGGAGGCCGTCGGCGCTGCGATAACCGGTGATGATCTCCAATAGGGCTATCGCGGCCACCTGATTGCTCACGATGAACGCGATGTTGGCTCTGATGTAGGCGGCGAGGCGTGCGGTCGCGGTGGACTCTGCGTGTACGGCAGGCACGATTGTGGTGGCCGCCCGGGTGAAGACCTCAACCATCACGGATTCGATGACCTCGGTTTTCGATGTGAAGTGGTAGAGCACCGCGCTCTTGGCCACCCCCACGTGTTCGGCGATTTTCGCCAGCGATGTCTGCGGATAGCCGGCACCGGCGAGCACCTCGATGGCCCCCGCCACTATCTGTGCTCGTCGGGCCCGTTCTGTGAACGTCAACGTCTCTTCAGACCGCATGGTCATAAATTAGACCGATCGGTCAGGACACGCAAGGGTGATACCCGCCGCGTTGATCGGCAAATGCGTGGAGGTGAATACCGGGAGGAATGTGTGCCGCCCCACAGTCTTATAAAGACGAGGTAAGGTGAGGCGGTAATGACGACACTATTGGCAGACCCCGTCGCGCAGGTTATCGCCACAGCCGAGGAGTTGCTCTCCAAGCGCGCGGGGGCAACCGTCACGTTGGCTGAACCCGAGGATCTCGGTGGCAGCGGGCCTGCGATCGTCCTTCGGGTCCGCGCGGTACAGAACCCTTTCGCGTTGCCCAAGTCGATGGTGATCAAGCAGGTCCCCGAAGGCGGATCCGAGGCCGCCGTGCTCCGCGAGGTTGTGTCGTATCAGTTCGCAAACTCCTTGACGGCCAAGCATCGGCCCGGCCCCGAGCTGGTTGCCTACTCGATTGCCAAACGGCTCATCGTGCTTACCGATCTGGGTTCCGCGCCGACCATGTCAGAGCTGTTGGCAGAGCGTAATCGTGCCGCGATCAACCATGCGCTGATGGCGTGGGCGCAAGCCCTGGGGCGGATGCACGTAGCCACGGTGGGGCGTGAAGGCGACTTTGCTGCGCTGCTCAGGCGCATCGATGTGAAGAAGACCGATGTCGACCCGTCGCAGCAGCGCATCGGCGGGGCGGAAACCATCGACCCACTGCAGCAGATCCTGAGAAGCGAGTACGCCCTGGAAGTGCCGCCTGCACTGATTTCTCGTTTACAGCAAACAGCTGAGCTTTTCGGAAAGGGCGGCGTTCGCGCCTTCAGCCCCTCCGAGGTCGCCCCCGACAATATCCTCGTCACCGAACATGGTGTCCGGATTCTTGACTACGAATGGGGCGGATTCCGCGACATCGTGCTGGACATCGCCCACGCACTCACCGTCTACCCGGAGTTTCTCGGTGCCGCCGAGCGTGAGGAAGTCGCCGAGCTCGATGATGCGATGACCGAAGCCTGGCGCTCCGATGTGGTGTCGATCGCCCCCGGGCTGGCCGACGATGAGACGCTTGCGCGGCGCGTCCTGGATGCGCGACTGATGTGGGTGTGGCTCGCCACCCACGAGTACTTCACCATCGACGTCGATCTCGACGACGACACTGTGGCCTTCGGGAATCCCGCGCCCAGCCATGCCGCGCTGCTGGGGCGATGGGTAGCGCTGCATGCGGCCGCTGAGCGTGTGAGCGACCCCGTTGTCGCCGGTCACGCCACCGACGTTATCGCGGCGCTGCGCGGCGAATCTCTCATGGAGGACTGAGTTCTCAGGGCCTCTGTATGGAGGTAGCGGATATGCCATGTCTTGCTGGGTGAGTCGAGGATTGTTATTTTCTGCGGATGCATAGTCGGCGGGGTTTAGGCATATCCCATTTTGGCGTGCTTGCGCGCCGGTCGAGAAACGCAGAAATCAAAACCGCTGTCGATGGAGTGTTCGCTGTTGCGCCGGCAGGCACATCCTCGCTGATGACGCTCGTCGAGACGTGGGGCCTGCAGCGCGGCAGACCAATTGCGATCGAGGACGGGCGGTTGCCGGTCGGGGTTTTTGGGCAGTGGTTATCTTTCCCGGACCGGGACGTGCTAAAGGTCCGATCAGAGGAGTTGTCGCGAGAGCGGACCATTGCTCATGAACTCGGTCATATGGTCCTAGGTCACCGTGGGCAGGCGATCACCGAGTACGCGACAGCGCACATGGAGGCTGCCTCGATAGATCTGGTGGCCTTCATGCTGCAGCGATCGTGTGACGAAACCCGCGTGTGGCCCGATGAGGAAATCGATGCCGAACGTTTCGCGGGTCTGGTTTTACGCCGTCTGGAACGAGCAGGTGCGGCCGGGGAGCCCTCGTCTCGGCGTCGCATTGACGACATATTCTGCTGAATGGTTCTGGCGCTTGGCTATTGAACTGGGCGCCTCGGCATAAATGCATCGGCGAGGACCTGGATCCACTCGGTGTTCGTCAGCTGTGGTGGCGCGTGAAGCCATACGGTGCTCATGCCTAATGGCGATTGTCCATGGATCCAATCAATAACTGCCTGAATATGTTTCGTGCGATTTTCAGGTGGTGAAGAAGCTTCACGTGGCAGATCGCGGTACTGCGCGAGTAGGCTTAGTCCATCCTGAATTTGGCCAATCCATTCCGGTGGCACCGCCGTCAGGCCTACCCGGAACTGCCGGGGCGGAGCCAGCCCGGGGAACAGTTCGATCAATGCACCGCGTAAGGGCTGAAGTCGGCGCAGCGTGTGGCGCACCTGGCGGCGTAGCGCCGCGGGGGGCTACGTCAAGGCCGAAATGGCAAGTACCGCACCTGCCGTGATGGCGCTCGTCTGCACGGTTAGCCCACACCATGTCGGAGGTGAATATCCATTCCACTGGAAAAGCTCGGCGCAGATTCCGCGAGTTACGACCGCAATCGCGACCGCACCGCCGGCCGCTCCAAGCAAGCCCAGGCCTTGGCCGGCCGGCGTGTGGTCCATCCGTCGCATCGCGAGCAGGGCGAGATGGGCTAACACGGCCGCGGCAAAGATGTGGCCGATAAGGGTGGCTGCTAAAAGGCTGAGTGAGTCGCGGCGTGGCTCAGTCAGGTAGGTGAAGAAGTCACTCCCTCCCGGTGTTGATACCGTCGAAACGGTCAACGCTGCAACGGCTACGAACGTAATCGTCGCTCCCGCAACGAGTCTCTGGATCTTCTTCCGACGAATCGGGCGATCGGCCTGACCGCATGCCTCAACCACAAGCACCCAGGCGCTCGCCGACGCCACGACACCGATCCCTCCCGCGGCGTGAAAGGCCTGTGCTTGCGGCGATAACGCCGCCCATATTGGTTCGATATCGCACAGCGCCCACGGCCATATGGACACTGCAAAAATCGCACTTGCCGCTAACGCAAGCGATGGTCTACCTGTCCACCATCGCCACCCGCGGTACAGAACAGCTGGTGCGGCAAAGGCAAGGACCAGAAGCTCCACCGCTTGGCAGTGATCCCAAAACCAACGCGCAGCCATCTCGTGCACTATGAATCAGCAAATGAAGAATGTCCACCGAAAGTTGCCTTTGAACGGTGTACGCCGCACGACTTGCTGGCGCTCTCCGCCGTGCGCCCGCCGGTCCTGGTCACGGTCTAATCACGCGGGCGAGTCGTAACGCGCTGAGATCTCGACGCATTCCTACGATCGCCGGGTGGCTGATCGCTATGGCACCGACATCTTGTCCAACAACCCGCACGCTCCGCGGCGTCCGCAATCCACCGAGGTCGCGGCGATAAAGGGCTTGGTCGTGGAGGATGCCCAGACGGGTTTTGTGGGCGCGGTGGTGCGCATCGAGTACGGCCGGATGGACTTGGAGGACCGGCACGGGCGTGTGCGCGGCTTCCCGGTAGGTCCCGGATATCTCATCGACGGTAAGCCGGTGATTCTCAAGGAGCCGTTGCGGCACACCCCCACCAAGGCGACCCGGAGCGCGTCGGGATCGGTTGCGGTTCACGGGCTCAAGGCGCGCACGGCGTTGGCCAGCCGGATCTACGTCGAGGGTCGTCACGACGCCGAGCTCGTCGAACAGGTGTGGGGTCATGACTTGCGCGTTGAAGGCGTGGTCGTCGAATACCTCGGCGGGGTGGATGACTTGGCCGCCATCGTGAAGGAATTCCAGCCGGGGCCGGGCCGTCGACTCGGCGTTCTGGTCGACCACCTCGTGAAGGGGTCGAAGGAGTCACGTATCGCCGAAACGGTACAAAAGGGTCCCTATGGCGAGCACACCCTGGTGGTGGGGCATCCGTTCGTCGACATCTGGCAGGCGGTCAAGCCCGCGCGGATCGGACTGCATGCCTGGCCCAGCGTGCCGCGGGACATCGAGTGGAAACACGGCATCTGCCAGGCGCTTGGCTGGCCGCACGGCAGCCAGACCGAGATCGCCGGGGCATGGCGGCGGATCCGCGGCAAGGTGCGCACCTGGACCGACCTGGAGCCGGCCCTGATCGGCCGTGTTGAGGAGCTGATCGATTTCGTGACC